>Ga0233439_10001554_pt1 | contig 28937 bp, 23 predicted proteins | sample SI_123_September_6_FD_182713 | JGI IMG/M metagenome (GOLD analysis project Ga0233439, IMG submission 182713) | Seawater microbial communities from Saanich Inlet, British Columbia, Canada - SI_123_September2016_100_MG | ecosystem: Environmental > Aquatic > Marine > Inlet | place: Canada: British... | reverse complement strand
GCCACCAGTACCGCCTCCACCAGCACCACCGCCACCAGTACCGCCGCCCCCAGCACCGCCGCCACCAGCTCCACCGCCTCCAGCTCCACCGCCACCAGCCCCACCGCCACCAGCACCGCCGCCTCCAGCGCCACCGCCACCGCCACCACCGCCACCACCACCACCGCCACCACCGCCACCGCCATCACCGGGGCGAATACCAATTACATTGTGCACACTAGCGGGGCTGCGCTTGGCTTCAGCGGGTTTGACGATCGCCTGCGCCTCCTCGATGGAGGGGATCGTCGCCTGAAGCGGCCTAAATAGGCCAATTGCTTTGAGTCTTTCGTCCAACAGGGCCTCCGCCTGCTCTACCCGAGTTTCGTCCTCTTCCCCTGCTAACTCCGATTCGAGTTCGGTTTCCCTCTCATAAATTGCATGTAGCGCATTTTTAAATTTTACCAAATACACTTCGAGCGAATCACCCCCCTCGTCACCGCCCTCCGTGTCATCCTCGGCATCCTCGGCATCCTCGGCATCCTTGGCATCCTCGGCCTCCGTGTCATCCTCGGCCTCCGTGGCATCCTCGGCATCCTCGCCCTCCGTGTCATCCTTGGCATCCTCGGCATCCTCGGCATCCTCGGCATCCTTGGCATCCTCATCATCATCCCCTTCTCCATAATCACCATCATCTATGCGATCTTCTTCTTCACCCTCTTCGTCATCGTCATCGGCAGATACCGGCAACAGATTATTCACGGCATTTTTCCATTCCGCCAAACACGCGCAAATTCTGTCGGCGTATGGTTTGCCTTTTAATACTTTAAGCCCCAGCCCTATAATCTGATCGATACTACCGTGCCCTTCGACAATCGGCTTCAACACCCCGGCCAAGGTGATATTAGAAGCCGGTAAGACCTTGGCTACCAATATTGCCGCGCATAAATCGACGAGGAATTTCTGTAAAAACAAACCGTGGGGTTGCTCGGGGGGACTTTGCAGAGCCATCTTGCGGTAGAATTTGAGCAGCGCGCTTTTGGTCTTGTCCTTGATCAACCGCTCGTCTTTGAGCGCATCGAGAAAAGTGATAACGTGAAGGACTTTGGGCACTTCCTCTTTGAAGTCGAAAATATCCAACTCCAAGCGCGCCGCCCGCATCTGCAGGATATAGGGGACTTCGGGGACTTTGCGCGTAGCCACCATGATGGGGTGGCAAATCTCTTCCCAGACATCGACGGCATCAATCGGATCCAGCTTGAGCAGATTACACCACTGGCGCCAGGTCGTCGCCGGGATGTGGCTCTGGCTTTGTAAACGAGAAAGGTCGTCGGTGAGAAGCTGAGACATATATGCTTAAATTAGCAGGGGTGCAAGGTAACCGAATGCCTTCAATATAAGGCACTTATTGCAAAACGCTAACTATAAATAACCGGCGATATTCACCGCATATTCACGAAAAATAAGTACTGGCTCTTGGGTAGGAAAACGCTGATTTTTACTAAAAAGAATACATGTCAGTGGATATTGTAGCGAAGAAAAGAAATATAGGATGCCATAAAAAACAACGCGGCCCACATTAAAAGCAGCAACACGTCAAGCCATATGAGTTCCAGGCGATCCGCAAAGGACATATACTCGAATTTAAAACGCGGATAATCGCCGTACTTCAAAGCCCGCTGAAAGCGCCCGTCCTGCTCGCCCTGATCGCGTCGATGCTCAACCAAGTCCCGCCAAGCCGTTTCTCGTCCCTCAACATAGGCACCCCATACCTGGCTGTAGCCCTGTAACGCCGCCACAAAACGCCGCTCTTGTTCCATCCCGTCGGCCGCTATATCATAGGCCGCCATATTAAACGAAGTCAGGGGCGACAAGCGCGCCGCAATGCCCGACCAACTGCTCTGGTTGCGCACTTGCGCCAGATAGCTCTCTTCCCGCTTGCGTACTGCCACCTCGACCTCGCGGTTCAAAGCCGCTATCTCGGCGCGCAATTCCTCGCTCCATTCCTCGTTATCCCAGGATGCCCCTTCCGCCTTCTGTATCGCCTCTGCCTTTAGCCGGCCTTCCTCGCGCAATTGTCCTCCTTCGCGATCGACACTCTCGCGCGAAGGCACGCGAACGACCTGACCGGTCGCGTAAATCACCATATTGGGCACGGCGAGGATAAGGGCGACCCATAAAAGCAATAACACAGCAATCGAAGTAGAGGCCAATTGCGTAAGAGTGGAGACCAACAGGCCCAGCGAATAAATCGCTGCCAAGTAGAGCAGGGCCAGCGCCAACAACCCGAGGATCGCCAGCATCTCATTCAAGCCGTATTCGACTTCTGGAAAGAATGCACCGATGGTCAACGCCGCCACGAATGCGAGCAGGAAGGGTGTTACCAGGGCTACATAACCACCGATCCACTTGCCCAAAATTACCGTATCGCGCGGCAATGCATAGGACATCAATAACTTGAGGACCCCGCTCTCCTGTTCGCCCGATACTGCGTCGTAGCTGAAGGCCAGAGCCAACAGGCTCATGATCACGCCGACAATAAAAACGAAGTCGACGGATGGGAAGAGCGGGATTACCGGGTTTCGCTCGTAGGCCCGCACGAATTTCAGCTGACCGCCACCACGCACTTCGACGCTCTCTGTCAACTGCGGCGCCAAGCCCCGCACGAGCATATTCATCGCATTGGGCGGGCGGTCGATTTCAATCCCCCGCTGCAGCTCGGCGATATCGTCCTTTTGCAGTACCGCGTCGCGGTGGACCACCGTGTTCATATTGAAAGTCGACACCGCTTCGCGATAGTCGCGCGCCTGCACCACCGCGCTCAGCATCAAGGCAACCAAGCACAAGACGCAAGCGATGGCGAAACGCAGGCTCAACAACTGGTCGAGCAATTCCTTACGGACGAGGTGAAAGAGCATCAGGTGACGTCGTAACGCAGAAAGAATGCGTAGGCCAGCATAAAAAACAACGCATTGAAGACCAGCAGTAGCAATACATCGAAAAGCGCCGCATCGAGACTGTCGGCGACCTTCTCCAAAGTGATGAAAAAGCGCGGCACATCCTCCGCGCGCAGCCAATCGCCGTCCTGTGGCTTATTGCCGATGGTCGCGTGGTAGAGCTCGCGGCGGAACCGGCCGTACTCGTGCTGGTAACGCGCCATGCCCTGGTCGAAATACCCGGCCAAGACCGGCCCCGTCCCGGCCAGCCGCGTCGCCGCAAAAAGGAAACTCGCCGAGGGCGAGAGCCTGGCCAGATTCTGGGTGAGTTCGATCTGCACCTGCAGGCGCTCCACATAAAATTGCTCGAGCTTGCGCATTTTTCCCGCCGCGTCACGGCGAATGCGTTCGACTTCTTTCTCGTCGCCGTAGACCTTGCGTTTTTGGATACCGCTCAGCAGTAGTTGGGCTTCGCGGTCGATCGCCGCCTTTTCGGACTCGATGACCTGGCGCGACGGCACCGGCGCAACCAGACGCGCCACCACCGGCGCGATATTGGGCACTACCAGAATCCAGCAAATCCACACCAACAAGGCGATCAGCAAGGCGGTAGAAGTCCGGTGCGCCAAGGTCGAGATCATCAAACCGAGCGTAAAAAAAGCGGAGATATAAACCAGGGACAGCCAGTAAATCAAAACGAAACGCCACAGCCCGTCGGCGTTAAGCGCACCACTGGCGTAGACATAGGTAAACCCCGCTAGCGCCGCCATGCTAAAGGGCATCGCCACCGAAATATAGCCACCGACCCACTTGCCCAAGAGTACGGTATCGCGCGGCAACGAGTGCGCCAAAAGCAGCTTCAGCGTGCCCTGCTCCTTTTCGCCACAGATCGTATCGAAAACAAAAAGCAACGCCAAAAGGCTCATCACCACATTGACCACATAGACAAAGTCCGGGGCCTGGAAAACCTCCCTCAGCGCATTGCGCCCCACCCGCTCAGCACTACTGAGACCGCGGATTGCGCCATATGCGGGCACTTCAATGGGGATCTCGCCGTCGAGCCCCCGGGCCAGAATACTCGCGCTCCGGGGCTGGCGTAGACCATTAAAAGACACGGCGCTAATGGCGCGAAAAAGAGCGCGTGGATCTTCGATCCGTTGCAACTGGTCTATGCGTGCGCGTTCCTTCTTGTTAATCGAAGCGTATTCGCGCTGCCTGGTCCCGTATTCGTTGCTCATCAAGAACACCGCCAACAACACCAATGCGAAGAGCAGGACATAGCTAATCGCGAAGCGGAAGCTGAGGATATTATTGATGATTTCTTTTTTTATTATATGGGAGAGCATCGCTTAGTGTCTTGCCAGAGGTCAGTCAATCAACATAAGCCGCGCCCCCCTATCTCGCCAGCGACAATAAACGCATGCGACAGGGGGCCAGCCATTAGTCTGCCCCGCTGTCGCATCAAACATTAGAGGATGGTTCAGACGGCTTCTTCCGTCGGTCGCGAGACATAACGTCCATTTCGACGTCATAGATCATGTGCAAGACCTCGTGTTTCTCCTCGAACAGTTTCTCGACACAACCGCAAGAGCACTTCCTACAGCAAATCATCGGCGGCCGCCTCGGCGCGCACGGTGCGCAGAAAATGCGCCTGTTTTTTGCGCCATAGAGCACATATAGTTCGTCCCAAGCGCCGTCCTAACGCTGCAGAATGCCCTGTATCAGGCCTTTGTCCAGTCATAAAGAGGTTTTCTACCACGTGGGGTACCGCCCTTGCACCGCAGGTTCAATCGCAATAAAAATGTATTCGCCGGGCATTGCTTGACATGGTACACCCGTCCACCTATCCTACCCTGAGATACATAAACGGATTTTATTTACCGATTCTCGGGGCACCACCTTTGACATTATATAAGGGATAAATGCGCAGTATTTCGTACGGGTTCTTGACCGTCTGTTTCATCCTGAGCGGAGCCCAAGCTGAAACAGCACTCAGCCTCCCGCACTGCCTTGAGACAGCCATGGGACACAACCGCAAGCTTATCCAAGCCCGCGAATCCATTCGCCAGGTCGAAGGCGGGCGGATCGTAGTGCGTTCGCGTTTTATGCCGCATCTCGACCTGACCGCCAGCTACAACGCCCGCCGCACTTCCCTTTCCGACGGCAAAACCGACGAGCAACTCGGTTCGGCGCTGCGTTTTTCCCAGCGACTCTTCGAGTTCGGCCCCGATTTCGCCGAAGAAGTGCAAACTCGCGAGGATTTGCGCCAGGCCGTCTACGCCTACGAGGGCCAAGTCTACCAGGTCCTCGCTCGCGTCTGGGAACTTTTCCACTTGATCCTGCTGCAAAACCGCCAGATCGCGATCCGCGAAGAATCCCGCGACAACTTCCAACTGGCCTACGAACGCCAACAAGCGCGGTTCGCGCGCCAACTCGCCACCGAAAGCGACGTGCTCAACGCGCAATTGAGCGTGCTCGACGAAGAATTGGCGCTCAACAATCTCGAACGCGCGCAATTCAACAACAAAATGGATCTGCTGCGACTGATCGGCCAACCCATCGGCACCGATATCCACCTAGATGGTGGCTCGGTCGAATTTTCCATCGATCAGGACCGCGCCGTCGAAGTGGCGCGAAAAAACAGCGTCGCCGTATCGCTGGCCAGCGAAAGACTCAAAGAACAGGGCCGCGTGGTCCGCGAGATCGCCTGGGAATATAGCCCGGACATCAACCTCGACGCCGGGGTCCAGGACGGTCAGAGAAACGCCCGCATCGCACTCGGGAAAAAAGGCCGTACTTGGGGCATGGACGTCGCCTCCGAACTGGCCCTGCGCAATACGGATCCCCCCGACCCGGCCGGCGAGACCCGCTGGTCAACGTTAGTAGAAGCGCGCATCCCGATCTTCGAAGGCTCTTCGCGCATCGGTCGCGAAACGCGCGAAAAAGCGCGTCTGCGCCAACTAGAAATCGGCCTGCGCGACCTGTACGCCGAAACCGAGCTCAACGTGCGCCAGGCCTACCAGCAAGTGCTCGAAACCAAAGGCAGCCAGCGCATCCAAGCCGAACGCGTCAAAATCGCCCGCCGCCGCCTCGAAATCAACCAGATCCTCAAAGACAAGGGACAGGTCGACGAAAACCTGCTCGAAACCTTCCGCAACCAATTCTTTAACACTCAGGACCAGCTCTTCCGCAATCAGGAGACCTTTATCCGCCGCATCGCCGCCCTGCGCCGCCAGATGGGGTATTTCGAATGAGCCGCACTCTCTTGTTCTGCCTCTTGCTCTGGACCCCGCTGCACACCGCGGCCCAGAGCCTGACCAAAGACCAACAACTCAGCAAACTGCGTCTGCGCGAAAGCATGCTGAAGCTCGATTATCGCAGCGCCAGCCTGCAGAGCCACCGCGACGAACTCACCGCAACCAAAGAGCTCTTCGACCAGGGTTTTGTCGCCCTGCAGAAATACAAACAGACGCTCAACCGCTTCGAGCAGGCGCGCCTCAATTACGAAGAAGCCGAGATCAACCTCGAGAAAGTAAAGCTCGACCTGCTCAAAAATGCCACCCATATCGTCGTCGAACAGGCCCACAAATACAAAACCGAAGACGGCAAGAGTATGGTCGACCTCACCCTCAGCAACGATTCAGATATCCGCGATGCGCTGCTCGTTGACGAGTCGCTATCGGAGGAAGAACTGCGTATCCTGCTCAAAGTCGAAAATATCTATATATCTTTGCGCCACGGCCCCATCGTCGGCGAGCCCTACGAGGTCCGCATCCCCTCCCTCGCCGTCGGCGAACGCAAGAGCCTGACCTTTCGCCTGCTCTCTGACGAAGAAGCCGTCTATGTCGGGCTCAACTACCTCGACATTCACGAGAGCAAGCCGGTGATTTTAAAAAAGGGCAGCCTGCAGGATTTACCGAGCATCAACTCTTCTCAATTTTCGCAAGAGGGCGAACTCAACGAGACCGTCTCCTTCGGCCTGACCCTACAGAGGCTCTCCGACGATGAGCGCAACTTCGCCCTGGCCGCCGTCGGCTTGCCGCAGCGCATCGACTACGCCTTCCACAACGACGGGGCCAAAGTCAACCAGGTTAAATTTGACGAGACTACCTCTAAAGTGCAGGTGCAACTGCAGCTCGAGATTCCCGAGAAACTTAACGAGCGCTTTATCGGTCGCACCCGTTCCTTCTTCGCTCTAGTCACCAACCCCAGCGAATACGCACAGATCAACGCCTTGCGCGCCAAATACGGCGACGACCCGATCCCCGAAAAAAAGATCAAGACCCTCAAGAGCGACTATGTCAAACTCGAACTGATCCCCAAGGGCATCGGTAAACTCGAGGTCCTCGTCTCTAACCGCTATCAGGAGATCAAGGTCGATGAGGAATTACAGATCCGCGTCGAGTTCCTCAACCGCGGCACCGTCGCCGTGCAAAATATCAAAGCCGCGCTCGACCTGCCCTACGAATGGGAGGAAGAAGTCGATCCAGCGCTGATCAAGATCCTCGACCCCGGCGAGCGCATCGCGATCAACATCAAAGCCCGCCCGCCAGTAGATATCGCCATCGGCGACTACGAGCTCGGCGTCGAGGCCCAGGGCCAGGTCGGCACCGAGAATATCGAATCGCTGGAAAAAAACATCACCGTTCGCGTCGGCGCCCGTTCCAATATCGCCGGCAACACTATCCTCATCGGCATCCTGGTGCTCTTGGTCTGCGGCATCGGCCTGGCCAGTGTTAAGATTAGCCGCCGTTAAAGGGACGCCGATGAAACTCTATACCATAATCATCTTCATCGCGCTCTGCGCCGTCGCCTCGGCCCAGACCAAAGACCTGCGCACCAAGGAGCAACGGCTCTACGAAATCCAGTTGCGCGAGGCGCAATGGCAGGTCGACAACGCCAAGCTCGAAATGGAGACCCAACTCAGCAACTACGAGGAGAACAAAGACCTCTTTGAGCAGAGTATCCGCACCCTTGACGAGGTCAACCGCTACCAGCGTGACTACCAACGCGCCAAACTAGCCTACGACAGAGCGGTGATCGCCCTCGAAGAAACGCAACTCTCCTTTCTGCGCCAGGCTACCCATATTGCCATCATCGAGGCCAAAAAATACCGCACGCCCGAGGGCTACCGCAAAGTAGAAATCACCATCGCCAACGCCTCCAACCTAGACCAGGCGATCTCGCTCAACCCCGACCGGACCGCCGCCGAGGTCAAGGCCCTGCTCGAAGTCCAGAACGTACAAGTCACCATAGAACGCAACGACAACCTGATCGTTGGCGACCCCTACGAACAACTCATCCCCTCGCTCAAGCTCGACGAGCAGGTCGTGCTCATCTTCCGCCTGCTCAGCGACCTCGACGCCGTCACCGTCGCGTTGACGGCCCAGAACGGCGACCGCGACGAGTTCCCCATCGTACTACGCAAGGAATCACTACAGGACATCCCCACCATCAACTCGGTGCAATTCTCGCAGGAAGGCGACCTCAACAGCCGGGTCCGCTACGACCTGATCCTCGAAAGGCTCGCCGAGGACGAAAAGACCTTCCGCCTGGCCGTGGTCAACCTACCGCGCGAGATCGACTTCGCCTTCTTGGACAATGCCACCAACGCCAGTCTCACCCAACTCAAGTTCAGCGAAGAGGTCACCCGCCAGCAACTCGAACTCGAGTTGCAGATCCCCGAAAAGCTCAGCCGCCGCTTTGTCGACCAGACGATGGAATTCTACGTCTTTATCACCGACCAGGAGGGTTTTTCGCAGATCAGCGAGCTCAACCGCAAATACGGTAACAAGCCGATGGAGCTCGAAGACATCAACACCGTCAAGGGCAACAAGGAGCGCTTCGAGCTGATCCCCCGCGGTAAGGGTGCCCTCGAAACCATTATCGCCAACCGCTACCAGGAAATCAAAGTCGACGAGCAAGTCACCATCCGCGTCGACCTACTCAATACCGGCACCCTCGAAGTCGAAGAGGCACATCTGGCGATCCTGCCACCGCTCGGCTGGACGCACTCGACAACGCCCGATACGATCGCCCGTATCCTGCCGGGCGAGAAAGAGCCCATCACCATCACGCTCTCCCCCCCCGAGGGCATGGGCGTAAGCGAATACGACGTGCGTGTCGAGGCGGCCGGCTTCGTCGGCAACGAGAAAGTCGAAGCCCAGGAGAAAGACATCACCATCCGCGTCGAGGCCCGCGCCAATATCCTCCGCAATGCCCTGATTATCGGTGGTGTTATCGCGCTCGTCGTCGGAGTCACCATCGCCAGTATCCGGGTCAGCCGCAGGTAGCGCAGGGCCGCTTTCTGCTGTATATTTCTTCATATAGCCCCCGACTCGCGTATCCGGCCGGGTTTCTTCATCCCTCCTTCTGCGAGAGCCGCCCATGAACTACGATATTGGCGATTTGCTCAACGGTTGGGAATTCAACCCCGATGAATTCCTCGCCCGGCGCATACGCACCGGCAAGGGCGAGGAAAAACTCCAGATCCGCATTGACATGGGCGTCTTGCAGCTCGAATTGAGCGGGCGCCCCGATGGGCAAACCCCGCACGACTGCCCTTCCCTGCTCGACTATTACCAAGATCTCATCAAAAAGCGCGACGAGCCCGGGGACCTAGTCCTTGAAGAGGAGGAATGCGAAGACCTCTTCCAAGAGGCCTGGCAGTTCTACCACCGCTATTTGAGCCTGTTCTATTTGGAAGACTACGAGGGCGTCATCGCCGACACCGAGCACACGCTGCAGATCTTCGACTTGGTCGATCAACACGCGCCCAACGACGAGATCCGCTGGTATTTTGAGCAATACTATCCGCACGCGATCATGATGCAGACCCGCGCCCGCGCCATGCTGGCCCTCGATGACAACGATTATAAAGCCGCGATGCTCGCCGTTGAAGAAGGCATCGCCCATATCGATAATTTTGTCGAGGAATGGGAATCCGAACTAGAGGAAGACCTGCCGGAGATCTCCTTTTTGCGCGAGTGGTACGAAGAACTCGAACAAGAACGCCCACTCTCCCAGCGCGAGCAGCTAGAGCGCGACCTACAGGACGCCGTCGAATCCGACAACTTCGAAGAAGCAGCCCGGCTCCGCGACAAGATCAGAACCTTGTGGCCAAGCCCGCAACACCTCTTCCGCCCCAACAAACGTTAGAACGCGCACAAAAAAAGCGGCGTCCCTAGGAAGAGACGCCACCCATATTCTTGCTTTTATCTTCCCAGACCTTTAGCTCAACCCCAACACATCGCCCATCGAATAGAGCCCCGGTTCGGCCGTAGCCGCGAAGCGGGCCGCGCGCAAGGCCCCCAAAGCGAACGAGTCACGGCTAGTAGCCAAGTGCTTGAGTTCAATATACTCCCCCGGCGCGGCATAGAGCACCGAATGCTCGCCAGCGATATCGCCACCGCGGATCGCATGCATACCGATTTCCTTCTTGGTTCGTGCACCGACGACGCCTTCCCGCCCATGCACGACCACCTCGCGCAGATTGCGGTCGAGCCCGGCCGCCGCACGCTCGGCCAAGGTCAACGCCGAACCCGAAGGCGCATCGACCTTAAGCCGATGGTGCTTCTCTATCACTTCGACGTCATAATCGTCGCCTAGGATACTCGCCGCCTCTTCGACCAGCTTGAAAAGCACGTTCATCGCGGTACTGAAATTCGAAGCGAAAACGCAAGTGATGCCTGAGACGATGCGCTTGAACTCTTCGAGCTGCTCCGGGGTAAAACCGGTGGTGCCCACCACCATCGCCGTGCCGTGCTCTGCGCAGATGGCCGCGTCTTCGAGCGTCGCTTCCGGGGTCGTAAAATTGACGACCACCCGATCCGCCTCAACCAATCCGGCCAGCGAATCGCGCACCTCCAGATCGAGGCGGCCCGCGCCGATAATCTCACCGATATCGCGCGCAATCGCCACGTGCGCGGGGTGTTCTTTGCCGCCGACCAGTTGCAAATCTTCGGCCGCTAGGCTCAGGTGGGCTAAACGCTGGCCCATGCGACCAGCGACACCGCATACTACAATATTAGTCATCGTCAGGTCCTAGATCTCAATAGGATTGATAAATTAAGTTTTCGATGAGCGAGTCGTCGTTGAGCCGCGCCTCAATGTCGACACCGAAAAACTCGGCGATCGGCGCGAAAGTCGCCGGATCGTTGACCTGCACCTGCTTGGCCGCCGCGAGCACTACTGCTGCGCCCGAGCGCGTCATCTTGCCCAATGGCTGCCGGCAAGGGCCCGAAGGCATGCCGAGAATATTCATCAGCGTCTTGACCGGCACCGGGTTGCGCGACTTGCACTCGACCGGACCGTGCGGGCTTTCTTCCGTAGTCGTGACACCGACCATACCGAAAAGCGGATTCAGCTTCGCAGCCAATTCATCGGCTTCGGCCTCCTGGCCTGCAAGCAATAACTCAGTGAGTTTCTGCAAGGGACCCGGAATAACATTGGACATCACCGAAACTACCCCGGCAGCCTTGATATTCGGATCTTTCATCATCGCCACCGTCTTGTCGTCGTCACCCGAAAAGATGGTAAAATCGTCACCGCAAATGCGACGCGTCTTGGCCATATTCTCCAGGTCACCGGTCGCCTCCTTGACCTGGCCGACATTGGGGTATTGCTCGGCCAGGATCGCTAGATCCTCGACCTGCATCATGCACCCCGTGCGCCCCGGAATGATATAGGGTAAGACCTGCATCTGCGGAAATTCTTTAGCGACAGGTTCGATATACTCGCGGCGAATCTCCATCGAGGATGGACCATTATAATAGGGGTCAACCACCAATACCGCGTCGGCACCGACGTGGGCCGCATGCTCGCTGCCGGCCAAGGTCTCCTTGGTCGAATTGCTGCCGACTCCGGCGATAGACTGCACTCGCTCCTTCGCCAGTTTGACGGTGCGATCAATGACTTCGTTGTGCTCTTCCCACAGTAGCGTCGGGCTTTCGCCGGTGGTCCCTACTGCGAGCACACTCTGGATATTGTTGGCGATCTGAAACTCCACTAATTGCTCCAGGCCTTCGTAGTCGATGCTGCCGTCCGCACGCATGGGCGTTACCAACGCGGTGCCACAACCTTTGAACATGATCATTCACCTTGCAGATATGGAGGACTTGCCAAAAAGCGCTCGATTTGCGACTCTTTTTTTGTCTTTACGTGATCTTCGGAACATAATACCGCCCCTGAGCCTTTGTCAATATATAGCCCTATCCAGGAGAGACCATGACCGCTGAAATCAACATGCGCTATGGCTGCAACCCCCACCAAGCCGCGGCCCGCACATATATAGCAGACGGCCGCGACCTGCCCATTACGCCGCTCAACGCCTCACCGAGCTATATCAATTTATTGGATGCGCTCAACGCCTGGCAATTGGTCCGCGAGCTGAAAGCTGAACTCGGCCTGCCCGCCGCCACCTCCTTCAAACACGTCTCCCCCGCGGGCGCCGCCGTCGCCGTGCCCCTAGACGACGCGCTCAGCGCATCGTATTTTGTCGCCCATCGCGAGCTCAGCCCTTTGGCCACAGCTTATGCCCGCGCCCGCGGTGCCGACCGCCTCGCCTCTTTTGGCGACTGGATCGCACTCAGTGATGTCGTCGACGTGCCCACCGCCGACCTGATCCGCATCGAGGTCTCCGACGGCGTTATCGCCCCGGGCTATGAGCCGGAAGCGCTGGAGATTTTAAAAAAGAAAAAGGGCGGCGATTATCGCATCCTGCAAATCGACCCCGACTACGAGCCTCCGGCGATCGAACGGCGCCAGCTCTTCGGCATCGAACTGGAACAGCGCCGCAATGATTTTGTCCCCGACGACGCCTTCTTCCAAAAGATTGTCACCACCCGCAAGGATCTGCCCGAATCGGCCCGCAGAGATCTCATCGTAGCGACGATCGCGCTGAAATACACCCAGTCCAACTCGGTCTGCTTAGCGCTCGACGGCCAGATCATCGGTGCCGGCGCCGGCCAGCAGTCGCGCGTGCACTGCGTACGCCTGGCCAGTTCCAAAGCCGACAACTGGTATCTGAGATTGCACCCCAGAATCTTAGAGATGAAATTCGCCAAAGGCCTCAAACGCCCAGAGAAAATAAACGCCATCGACATCTATCTGCAAGACGACGCCACCCCGGCCGAATTGAAAGCCTGGAAGGCCAATTATCGCGAAGTGCCCGAGCGGCTCACAGCCGAAGAAAAGCGCGCATGGCTCGACAACCTCAAAGGCGTCGCACTGAGTTCGGACGCCTTCTTCCCCTTCCGCGACAATATCGACCGGGCGCAGCGTTCAGGTGTCGAGTACTTGGTACAGGCCGGTGGATCGATCCAGGACGAGCCCGTGATCGCGGCAGCGGACGAATACGGGATGCTGATGATCAATTCGGGGGTGAGGCTCTTTCACCATTGAGGTGTATCACATAATTAGATATTAATGCCATCGGCTAATGCGACTTTCCGACATGATGTTCCGGAAGACCGTTGGAAATACTGGGGCGTATAGCTGAGAGCTGCTACATCTCTGCGACCACGCGAGTAGAAGACGGATCAAAAAATAGCCAAAGACGCCATTCTGATCAGCTTGCGATAAGCGCTACATGTTTCTCATCAATTACCCGCAACTTCCTCCTCTGCCACCAGCGCCCGTTCGCGCGCCTGTAAAATATGCTCGACGATCGCTTCGAAACCCTCGCGATTCTTGATACAAGCAAAAACCGTCGGCCCCTCGCCGCGCATCTTCTTCGCGTCGCGGTCCATCACCCCCAGATCTGCTCCCACCATCTCGGCTAGATCGATCTTATTGATCACCAATAGGTCCGATTGCGTCGTGCCCGGCCCCCCCTTGCGCGGCACCTTATCACCGCCCGACACGTCGATCACATAAATAGAATAGTCGACCAACTCGCGGCTGAAATGCGCCGCTAAATTATCGCCGCCGCTTTCGACCAAGAGCAGGTCGATATCGGCGAATCGGTCCATTAGATCTTCGAGCGCATTCAAATTCAGCGAAATATCCTCACGGATCGCCGCATGCGGACAGCCGCCCGTCTCGACGCCGATGATCCGCTCCTGCTCCAGCGCCTCGTGCCGCAGCAAAAACTCCGCGTCTTCGCGCGTAAAGATATCATTGGTGACCACACCGAGGCTATACTTACCGCGCAGCTTTTCGCACAACGCCTGTAAAAGCGCCGTCTTGCCGCTACCCACCGGCCCACCGATACCCACGGTAAAGGAGCGCGCGCCATAATCCCGGCGAGGATTCAGTGTCTCCCGCTCAGCGAACTGACCGGGCGATTCGAAAGGTTCGTGCGCATGCCCATGGGCATGATTGTGATCGTGTGCCATAGTGATTTTCCCGTTCTCAACTCTGAAAAAGACGCGAATAAAGCTCGTCGTGAACACTTTGTGCAATATCGATTTGTGGTGCACAACGCGATGCCTGCGCATAGGGCCGCCCCGCGGTTTCTGCCAGCAGTCGCCCACATTGTGGATATAGACTCAATTGCCGCCGAGTCGCTTCCATCGAGCCAATAACACCAAGACGCACGGCAGCGCTGATCTGATCTCTGAGCGTTTGAAACATAAAGAGCTGTTGCACATCGGCCTGTGCAAAACCCGCCGCCTTTAACGTCAAAGCGAAGACTGCAGTATAATGCACCGGCCAGCACGCCTGGCCCATATGGCGGCGCAGATCCACTATCCCTGCATGCGGATATAAATCTGCCGTCAACCGCAGCCAGTTCTTGCCAAGCGTCAAGCTCGCCCGCCGCATCGCCGGAGCCGTGATCATCGCATCGTAAAAATGCAGCATCTCAGCGATGGCCTTATCGTCGGATTCGGCGTATGCCGAATGTATAAATGGTATGTCGCCATAGGCCGTCGCGGTCAGCGCGGAAAGCACAAACTCCTCCAGCGCCTTTGGCGAACCCAATAGACCCAACTGATATGCCCCTTCCAAGCCACTAGAAAAGGCATAACCTCCGGCCGGCAGCGCACTGTCGGCCAAATGCATCAGCTCGTAGAAATCGTCCATTTAAAAGAGATTATACAGCTGCGCCAGCGGCAGTTTCTCTGCCGGCTCACAGGTAAGTTCTTCGCCGTCGGCTACGACTCTGTAGGTCTCCGGGTCGACATCGATCTCGGGCACCCAGTCATTTAATTGCATATCCGCCTTGCCGATATCGCGGCAGTGCTCGACAGCGACGGCTTCTTTCGCCAATCCATAATCAGCCTCGACCCGTTCGCGCGAAGCCTCGGAGACAAAAGCCAGCGAAGTCGGCCCCACCGCACTGCCGTATGCACCAAACATCGGACGCGTATAAACCGGTTGCGGTGTCGGGATCGAGGCGTTGGCATCGCCCATCTGTGCATAGGCAATGACCCCGCCCTTAATTACCATTTCGGGCTTAGCGCCAAAAAATGACGGCTGCCACAAGACCAGATCCGCCAACTTGCCGACCTCCACCGAGCCGATCTGTGCGGCCATGCCGTGCGCGATCGCCGGATTGATGGTGTATTTGGCGATATAGCGGCGGGCACGGAAGTTATCGGCCCCATTGGCGTCCTCGAGCAACAAGCCACGCTGTTGGCGCATCTTGTGCGCCGTCTGCCAGGTCCGGCAGATCACTTCGCCCACCCGCCCCATCGCCTGGCTGTCGGAGGCGATAATCGACAGCGCGCCCAAGTCGTGCAGAATATCCTCGGCGGCGATCGTCTCCTGGCGGATCCGGCTCTCGGCGAAGGCCACATCCTCGGGGATATTCTTGTCGAGATGGTGGCAGACCATCAACATGTCGAGATGCTCATCGATGGTATTGACGGTAAAAGGCCGAGTCGGATTGGTCGAGGAGGGCAACACATTGGCCTCACCGCACAATTTCATAATATCCGGCGCATGACCACCGCCGGCGCCTTCGGTATGGTAGGTATGGATCGTACGGCCCTTAAACGCCGCGCGCGAAGCCTCGACAAAACCCGACTCGTTGAGCGTATCGGTATGGATACAGACCTGCACGTCATAGTCTTCAGCAACGCCCAGACACGTATCGATCGTCGCCGGGGTCGTGCCCCAATCCTCGTGCAGTTTAAGGCCGCAAGCACCGCCTTCTATCTGCTCTATAAGCCCTGGACGCAACGACGAATTGCCCTTGCCCAAAAAACCAAAATTGAGCGGCCAGGCGTCGGTTGCCTGTAGCATCATGCGGATATAAAAGGCACCCGGAGTACAGGTCGTAGCATTGGTGCCCGTCGCCGGACCGGTGCCGCCGCCGAGCATGGTAGTAATACCCGAGGCGATCGCCTCTTCGATTTGCTGCGGGCAGATAAAATGCACATGCGCGTCGAGCGCGCCCGCCGTAAGGATTTGCTTTTCCCCAGCCACCACCTCGGTGGTGACGCCGACGACCATATTTTTATCCACCCCTGGCATAATATCGGGATTGCCCGCTTTCCCGATGCCGACGATACGCCCGGCCTTGACACCGATATCGGCCTTGAAGATGCCGGTGTAATCGAGTACAAGCGCATTAGTGATCACTAGGTCCAAGGCCTCTTCTTGGCTTGCGCCGCTCTTCTGCCCCATCCCGTCGCGCAGCACTTTTCCGCCGCCGAACTTGCATTCTTCCCCGTAAACGGTATGGTCCTTCTCGACTTCAATGACCAGATCCGTATCACCCAGTCTGACCCGGTCACCCGTCGTCGGACCGTACATATCCGCATAAGCGCGTCGATCAATATTCATCGCCATACCCTCCTAACCCGCCCCTAAGAAGCCGCGCTCTTTAGCCCGAGCAAGCGCTGCAGTTTTATTTTCTTCGTTTAATGAGCCTGCGATCAAACCACTGCCGCCATGCACCACCCGCTCACCGTCGACGGCAACCAACCCGACCTTTTTGGACTCGCCCGGCTCGAAACGCACCGCCGTCCCCGAAGGGATATCGAGGCGAAAGCCATAAGCCTGTGAGCGATCAAAATGCAATTGTGCGTTGGCTTCAAAAAAAGGAAAGTGCGAGCCGACCTGCACCGGACGGTCACCCATATTCACTACAGCCAACTCAATGCTCTCGCGACCGGCATTGAGTTCGATATCGCTGTCTGCAACCAGCGACTCGCCCGGCGCGGCGCTCGACGCATTGTCCGGCGACCAAGTCTTTTGCATCCGCGTAAGCCCCGAACCGTACAGCGCCAGTTCGGCGTCACCCGCCTTGCGACAGATCGGCTGATGCACCGTCACCAATTTGGTGCCGTCGGGGAAAGTGCCCTCGACCTGCACCTCGTGCACCATCTCCGGCACACCCGGCAATACATCGTCAATGCCCAATAACTGCTTGCCCTTGTCCATCAGCACTGCAACGCGTTCGCCGTCGCGGATAAATTCGAGTAATTGCGCCGCGATCAGCGCAGTCGCCTCTGGATAATTGAGCTTCAGACCTCGGGCATAGCGTTTCTGCGCCACGAAACCCGCGTTGTGCAATACCAGTTTATCGATATCCCTGGGTGAAAGCCGCATGCGTCCTCCATCAAAAGGTCAGGTGGGTTTTAATACTTTCGTCCGACAACTCGTCGGCCGCGCCCTGTAAAATAATACTGCCGCGGTCCATAAGAAAAAAATGATCGGCGATCTGCCGGGCAAAATCAAAATATTGTTCGACCAAGACGATTGTAAACTCTCCGCGCTCCTTAAGCGAGAGCAACACCTTTTCAATCTCTATAATAATCGACGGCTGGATGCCCTCGGTCGGTTCGTCCAACATTAAAACCTTCGGCCCGCCGACCAGTGCCCGACCAATGGCCAACTGCTGTTGCTGCCCACCGCTGAGATTGCCGCCCATGCGGTCTTGCATTTCCGCCAGGACCGGAAAAAGCTCAAAAACTTCCGCGAAGACTTCGCTGCCGCCTTGCTCGCGGGCCTCCAAACCAATCGCGAGATTCTCCCTTACGGTCAATCGGGGGAATATCTCGCGTCCTTGCGGCACATAGGCCAAACCCCGTCGGGCGCGGCGATCGGATGAAATAGTCGTGATATCGTCCCCGTCGAAGCACACGCTTCCCTTGCTCGGTTCGACAAGCCCCATAATCGCCTTGAGCAAGGTCGTCTTGCCGACGCCATTGCGCCCCATCACCGCGACGATCGAACCATTGGGAATGTCCATACTCACATCCCGCAGAATTCTACTGCCGCCATAATGCACGTCCAAATCGTCGATCGTTAGAATCGTTTCAACCGACGGCATCGCTTTGCTCCCTGTCCATCGCGCTACCCAGATAACATTCGATAACGCGCGGATCATTCTGCACCTCGTCCATATCCCCTTCCATCAGCACCCTCCCCTCGTGCAAAACGGTGACCTTGCGCGCGATCTGCCGCACAAAGCCCATATCGTGCTCGATGACAATCATCGAGCGGTCCACCGCCAAATCCTGTAGCATCTCCCCAGTCTTGTAAGTTTCCTCGTCGCTCATGCCCGCCGCCGGCTCATCCACCAATAGCAGGGTCGGATCTTGCAGCATGACCATCGCGATCTCCAACCACTGCTTCTGCCCATGCGAAAGGGTCCCGGCCAGTACATTGAGCACATCGGCCAAACCCGTGCGCTCGGCCACTTCCTCGATCCGCCGCCGTTCGCCCTGCTGTAAACGGTGCAATAGCGTCGCGAAAACCCCGCGATCGGTCTTTATCGCCAACATCAGGTTGTCGAATACGCTCAGCGAGGTGAAGACCGTCGGAGCCTGGAATTTGCGCCCGACGCCCAGATCGACGATTTCATCCTCGGAGAGCTTGCTTAGATCCTTGTCGCAAAAAAAAGCCGTGCCCTCGTCGGGGCGCGTCTTGCCGCAGAGCACGTCAAGCAAGGTGGTCTTGCCCGCGCCATTGGGCCCGATAACCACGCGCAATTCGTTTTTTTGTACTTCGAAGATGTCGATGTCCAACGCCTTGAACCCGTCGAAAGACACACTCAATTTTTGCACATAGAGATTTTCCATACCGCTCCCGTTTATGCAGTTGCCATTTTATTGCGCCAGCGTTCAATAACACCGACAATACCCTCGGGAAAGAACAGCACCACTCCCAGAAACAAAGCGCCGAGAAAATAGAGCCAGGTGCCGGGAAAGGCTCCCGTGAGAAAACTATAGAGCAAATTGATGAGCACCGCCCCGACGATGGCCCCAACCAGCGTAGCCCGACCACCTACCGCCGTCCAGACAACGATCTCGATGGAAGCCTGCACATCCATGCGCCCTGGCGTAATAATGCCCGTCTGCGGCACATATAGCATCCCCCCCAAACCCGCCAGCGCGCTAGCCACCACGAAGACAAAGAGCTTGTAGTGGGTGATCTGATAGCCGATAAAACGCAGCCGGTGCTCCCCGTCGCGGACCGCCACCAACACTTTTCCCAATTTTGAACCGACAATAAAGCGGCACAGATAATAGGCCCCCAAAAGCGCGACACAAGCCACGGCGTAGAGCCCCCGTTTCGTTGCCGGGTCGGACAACTCGAATCCCAACAAGGTTTTGAAATCCGTCAGCCCGTTCGTGCCACCGAGCATCGTCTCATTGCGCAGAAACATCAACCACATCGCCAACGCCAACGCCTGGGTGATAATGGCGAAATAAACGCCCTTGATGCGGCTGCGGAAGGCGAGGAAACCAAAGGCCATCGCCGCCGCCCCGGGCACCAACAAACCTAATAACAACGTCAGCGGCAAGCTGTGGAACGGTTCCCAGAAAAGCGGTAGTTCCTCGACCTGATTCCAGACCATAAAATCGGGCAGAACGCTGCCGTAGACACTCTCAGTACCCGTTTTTAACAACATGTGCATGCCGATAGCATAACCGCCCAGACAGAAGAAAAAAGCCTGACACAGCGACAGTATACCGGTAAACCCCCAGATCAGGTCCACGCCCAACGCGACAATTGCAAAACAGAAATAACGGCCCCAGAGATTGATAGTCGTATCGGCGACGAGACCCCAATAATTAAGCAACGGCACGACTACGCCCAATAGGGCGAATAACCCGAACGCGATCGCGTGGTGCTTGGCCGCACTCATAGCTCTTCTCCCCGGCCCCGGGCCGGAAAAAGACCGGTCGGGCGCGATTGTAAAAAGAGGATGATCAGCCCGAGCAGAATGACTTTGCCATAAACGGCTTCAAAGAACGGTTCGAGCAGCTTGTTGAAAATGCCGATGCCCAGCCCAGCGCTGATTGTGCCGAGTAACTTGCCGACCCCACCGGTGACGACGACCAGAAACGAGTCGACGATATAGGTCTGCCCCATATTGGGCACGACATTGCCGATCAGCGTCATGGCCCATCCAGCAACCCCGGCGATACCGGTGCCCAACATAAAGGCCATCGCGTCGACCCGCCGCACCTGGACCCCGACACAGGCGCTCATCGAGCGATTTTGCGTCGTTGCCCGCAGCCGCAACCCGAAGCGGGTGCGAAAGAATAGCGCCATCAACGCGCCGACGATAGCGATGGCCAAGCCCATGATGAATATTCTGTTATAGGGCAGTATTACCTGCGGCGACATTTCCCATCCCCCATGTAGAAGTTGCGGCAGTTTCACCGCCGTCAGGTCGCCGAAGATACTGCGCGCACCCTGGATGAAAATCAGACTAATACCCCAAGTAGCCAGCAAGCTCTCCAGCGGGCGGCTGTAGAGTCGGCGGATGACTAGGGCTTCCAACAATAGACCGCAGCCACCGGCGACCAAAAAAGCCAAGGGCAGCGAAAACGCGAAGTATAGATCGCCATAGGCGGGAGGCAGTACGTCCACACATATATTCTGTACCACAAAAGTCGTATAGGCGCCGATCATCATAAATTCACCGTGTGCCATATTGATCACGCCCATCTGCCCATAGATAATGGCCAAACCCAATGACATCAGCACCAGAATCGAGCCCAGGCTCAAACCGATAAAAGCCGTCTGCACCACTTGCATAAGAGAACTGAAACGCTCTAGGCTTTGCAGCGCCGACACCGCCCGCGCTCGCACTCCGGCGTCCGGCTCGGCGAAGACAGCGGATTCGCCCTCCCGCAAAAGTGCCTTGAGCACGGGGATCGCCAGTGGGCTGCGCAATTCCTGCAACTGGCCTACTGCCTCCAATCGCACATCCGCCGCATCATCAGCCAATTGCAACTTGGCCAACGACACCCGCTTGAGCCGCGCTATCGCGTCGTCGGTTTCCGTTTCTATCGAATAACGCAATACCTCAATCTGGGCCGCGCTGCCCCTATTGCCGATATTTTCGGCGGCGATACGCCTTTTCCTCGCATCTGGGTGGGAGAGATCCATCTGCAGCAGATAGGGCTGAATCAATGCCCGGATCACCCGCCCGGTCTCCACCTCTTGTAAATCATAGAGTGAAACTTTGACCAGGTTGCCGTCTTTGCTGACGATCGCCTGCCGCTCGGGATACACGGTGTAAAGCGGCACGATCGAATCGCCGTAGTCGTCGGTTTCCTCTTCGCCGACAATCACCAGCCCGGCCTGCTCTTCGCGTGCATCCCAGCGATAGACCTCCCCGTTGAAAAGCCCCTGTATCAGCACATAGTGGGCCTGGTCGAAACGGGCACTCATTGCCCCTACCGCCGCCTTAATTTGCACATCATCACCGCTGGCCAACCGGTCCATCTGTGCCTCGCCCCATTCATCGGCCCCTGCAGCCCCAGCTACAATAAACCACACCGCCACCATGGACCCAAGCATACTTTTTAGTCCCATCCCTGTTCCTATCCTTATGCTAGTAACGCGATGCTCTGCCCCGTTATAAAACAGGGCAGAGCCGATCTTTCCAGTACCGCCTACACCCACCTGACTTGGTAAGGGGCGGATCGGACGGATCAATCGCGCTCAATATATACCGGGAGCCTTGTGACCGTCTCCGCCCCATCACATACCTTTAGAAGGAGATCAGCGACTCCAGACCAATCTGCGCTACCGCATCGGCATCGCCGACAGTGAGCAGTTTCGCTTCGGCGATCAGACCCCAGTTGTCGGAAATGGCGTAGCTGGGGGCTATGGTGATCTCGTTAGTTTCGCCATCCTTGCCACCACCGGCCGGTGTCAGTGCAATAGCCGAGTAGCGGACGGTTACGCCAATTTTGTCACTGAGCCCGTAGTTGACCATCGCCAGATAGCCAAGGCCCGAGTCGAATGAACCGTCGTCGTTGACCCAGTCGCTCATCAAGTTGACCTCGGCAGCTACCGAGAGCGGGCCATTTTCGTACAGACCCCAGACGTTGATCAGATTCTGCTTGTCTTCTATCGCAAAGGCCGCTTTGGCCGTCACTCCTTCGATCGGCGTCAGAATCAGCTGAGCCTCGATACCGAAATCGCTATCCAAATCCTTTTCACTACCGTCCCATACACTCGAAACGACAGCCCCGTAAACTCCAAACTTATCCGTCGCGTAAGACGCCGCGATCCCGTTTTGATAACCGCCGTAGACCAACGTAGCCGAGGCGGAGTACTGATACATCCCCGTGGGTTCGGCCGCCTCGAAACCGGTGCAGCTGAGAAATTTGCCCACGGTGAGCAAGAGCCCCTCACCCACTTCGTAGGCAATGTAAGCCTGCTCGAGTTCGACCGGGGCGCTAGGCCCCATCGCATTCACGTCGGCCCGAATCGAGATACCGTCGCCGAGATCGGTCGAGAGATCAAGTTCGAACTGATCCAGGCCCATCCCAACAACCCCGTCGTCACTCAAGATGCTCATATCTACAAAACCCGAGAATTCAACATCCGCAGCGACGCTTTGCACACATAAAGCCAGCACTGCGATCGAATTTGCAAGTTTTCTTGGCATTGCCAATTTGTCCGTCCTTTGTTCTGAGGATAGCGGTCGAGACCGCAAAATGATGTGGATTGATCTACTGCTCGATGGTATAGGTGCCCATGAACTTGACGTGGTCGCAGTCCTTGTCGGCACTGGTGATATCGTCCCAGGGATCGGGCGCCACCAGTCCATCGGACTCATAGACGATCTTGAACTGGCCGTTCTTCCTGATCTCGCCGATATAGACCGGCTTGTGCAGATGGTGATTGCGCTCGTCCATCATCACCATGCCGCCGGGCGAGTCGTAGTTGAGGCCGTAGAGGGCGGGGCGCACTTCGTCGACGGCGAAAGTACCGGCCTTCTCGACCGCGTTTTTCCACAGGTAAACCCCGGTATAGGCCCAGAGAATCGGATCGTCGGTGACCCGCTTCAGACCGCCGGGCAACTCGTTGACCGCGCAATACTGCTTGAAGCTTTTGACGAAGTCGCGGTTCTCTTTGCCGGGCACCGATTGGAAGTAGTTCCAGGCCGCGAGGTGGCCAACGAGAAACTGGGTGTCCATCGCCCGCAATTCGTCCTCTGCCACCGAAAAAGCCATAATCGGGCACATCGCCGAATTCAAGCCCTGGTTCGAGAATTCCTTGTAGAAAGGCACATTCGAATCGCCGTTGATCGTGCTGAGGACCGCGGCCGTGCCATCGGCAGCGAAGGCCTTGACCTTCTGCACGATGGTCTGGTAATCCTGATGATGGAAAGGCGTATACTCTTCCATAATGTTTTCCGCCGGCACACCCTGGTCCAAGAGATAGGCCCTCAGAATCTTGTTGGCGGTGCGCGGGAAGACATAGTCGGTGCCGAGCAGATAGAATTTTTTGTAGCCGCCGCCCTCTTCGCTCATCAGGTATTTGGCGGCCGGAATCAACTGCTGATTGGGTGTGGCACCGGTATAAATGATATTGCGCGAGCACTCCTCGCCCTCGTACTGGACCGGATAGAAGAGCAGCCCGTTATTCTCCTCAAAAACCGGCAGCACCGATTTGCGCGAAACAGAGGTCCAGCAGCCGAAGACGGCCGAGACATTCTTTTCGAGCAAAAGCTCTTTCGATTTTTCGGCGAAAAGGTCCCAATCGGAAGCCGGGTCGACGATCACCGGTTCGATTTGAGTGCCGAGCACTCCGCCATCGGCGTTGATTTCTTCGACCGCCATCAATACCGCGTCGCGCAGCGATACTTCTGAAATCGCCATCGTGCCGCTGAGCGAATGCAAAATACCTATTTTGACCGGTCCTTCGGCCCGAGCGCTGCTGTGCGCCCCCATAACGAAAGCGGTTAAAACTGCGCTATATATTAGCGTCTTACTCCACTTGTTCATTGAATCCCTCCAAAGTATGTAGGCTTTTAACGATGCAAACGAACGCCAGTTGTGCTGAGTCAGCGTATAAGTGCATCTACGCAAAACAAAGGCCAGCCGGTGAGCAGACCGGTTGGCCAAAGGGATTGCGCAAAGCCTATATCAATAGCGAAACAAAGAGATACAAGAATACAGTTTTATTTTATCGGCCACATAAATGATATTTTTCGATCAAATTTAAAATCAATAAACGACATATTTGTTATCTATATTTTACTTATTGACATTTTTGTATTAATTATGTGGCCCTATTCGACTGGATCGCTCGATCAGTTGCCCGAGGAATATTTAAACTCGTTCAATTTCGATCACCGTTACCCATCAACCGCCAGAAAATCTCGACCGTCAATTATCATATCCGACAAATATGTAGTGACAAAAAAATACCGAGCGTTGCTTATATAGCACGCCCGGAAGTTCGCGAAGACGGTTCTAACTATGATGCTTAAACGACCAAATATTGAGGGGGATTTAACTTTATAGCGCGTCCCTCAATATTTGCGGCGCAGCGGATCGCCGGCCAAAACCTTGGGATGCGATACGGCCAGTGCCAGCGCCCGTGTGACAAAATCTAAATCCTCGCTGCTGGGCCCCAATATACGGGCGACGAGAACCCCGGGGCGCGCTGCGGCCAACGAGACGAAGACGGCACTGTCGCGGCCATTCTCGACACCCATTGCGAATTGCTTGGCCACCCGCGGTTGCAACTCGGCGGCCAAGGCCTCTCGTAACGCGCCAAAGGACGCGGATGTACATGAACCTACAACGAAAACATTGGCGAAGGCGGCAGATCCAGCAAAAACCCCGACATTGTCGGGTTTTTGCTGACTAGGTTGCGAGTTAAAACGCTCGACCAGTACCAGGTCATCTCCCCGGTAAATAGTGATATTCGAAGTATACGAGCTGTATTGGAAACGCTCGCCGCGTGCCCCTCGCCCCGCCGTCGCTGCATCGAGCAAAATCAGGGTCGCCCCCTCCTCTAAACGCCAAACCTGCTCCTGTACAAAGGCACTATCGGCATAGGGCACCACCGGGTCCGGCAGCGACACCACACAACCGCCCGGTCCGATACGCCCCGCGATCTCCTGCCGCGCGCCCTGGCCATCGACCGTCTTATATACTTTAGTAAAAGCTTGTGTGCCTAAAAAAAGCTTGGCCTCGCGACCACAATCGACGCTTAGGCGGACTTGGTCGCCGGCGACTAGACCGCCTCCATAACTGGAAAGCACCGCGGTACAATAATCGGCTCCCGCGTTCGGAGTGAGGATCTTCAGCGGCGCGATCGAAAGACACCTGGTCAAACGCGACCGCCCACCGACGCGCTCCACTTCCACTTTTGAGCAATCTCCTTCTATAAACGCGCTCACCGGCTAACAGCCTGCTGCCCGAAATGATCGGCGAGCAAAAAGAAATCGGCGAAATCCACCGCGCCGCTCTCGTCGAGATCGAAGAGCGGGTCAAAGATCTGTTCGCCCAACTCGCGCCCGAAATGGTCGGCGAAGAGGAAAAAATCATCCAAGTCCACGTCGAGATCTTCGTCGAAGAGCCCGTAGATCGGCGCGCCCCCGGCATCGACACCGACGGCCGAATCAATCATCACCGTGCGCCGCATGTCCTCGGTCGTGCCGGGCAGTATCACCATCTCTCGCCAATTGTCCTGGTCCTCAGCGAGAACTTTGTAGCGGTACGTCCCGTCAACCTGCCTCGTCCGGTCGAAATAGCGATCGACGCCGGGTCCCACCCGGCCGATTTCTTCGTAAAAGGTCCGGTCCCGACTGCGGTAGACCCGATAACCATAGACCCCCAACTGCCGTACCCTCCGATCGCCGTAATCAAACCAAACGGGCGCCACATCATCTGCCGATAGGGTCCAACGGATCTCGACCTGGTCCTGTAGATTCCGCGCCTCGATATCGGTCGGCGGCGCGGGCGGAAACTGGTCGCGCCCCCCTACCCGCCCCACGCTAACAGCAAGCCCACCACCCTCGGCTACAGGGCTATCAGCAAAGGCCGACGACACCTGGAAACCGGCGCTGTGTACAAAGCTACGCACTTGGGCAGCGATCACCAGATCGGAATCTCGCCCCTGTGGCTCGATCCAGGTATGCGCCTTGCCCTCACGCGCCGCAACGACCTGTGGGCCGATAACCGCCGCAAGCCCGCGCAATACCGAAAAATAGATGCTGCTGGTATCTTCAAACGCCAGGCCGCCCGTCCCATCAAAAAGCTTCGCTTCGACCTTTATCAGCCCCAAAAAATTTTCCGTGAAATGCAACTCGATCCGCGTAGCCGGCGCAACGATGCGCCGAGTCAAAAATGCAGACGCCAACCCTAAGACTCGCGCTTCCACCACGACCTCGGCCCCGGGATCAAGGGTCAAGACCGCCTCGGCTTCGCCGGCAGTTACTTGCACCACCTGCGGCGAACTACCCGCAACCCCAAAGAGAATCTGGGTATGGTTATTGGTGCGCAATAAGCGCCCGTTCGTATCGTAGATTCCCGCGCGCACGACTAATTCGACGCGGCCGTCAGCCGTCAGATTCTCGGCCACGGGGTTGATTTGCAGAACATAGGGGACAAAGGGTTGAGCCGAACCAGCGGCCAAACCTGAAAAGCGCCCCGCCGCCCCACCGAACTGCCCGACCTCGGCACCCGTAGGCAACGCGAATTCCAAAATGCGCTGGCCGGTGAAATCACCAACAAAAAGCCGCTGCCCGAGCACCGCCAAACCCGTCGGTAACGCCCCGGCTACGGAAATCTCCCGCACGACCGCCCCCGACCCGGCATCGAGCGCATAGACCACCGGCGGACGAATTTGACTGGCGTATAATGTCCCCCCTCCCGCGGCTAGCCCCCCCACCAAATCGACACTCGAATCGACTTGCCGTACAACCTCGCCCGCAAACGTATCGACGTGATAGATGCGATCCTCGTCAAAACTCAACGCCAGCAGTCCACCGTCGGCAAAGGCCAAACCATCAACCTTGGCTCCGGGCGCAGGAAAGCTATGCCAAATAGCCGTGCCATCGGGAGCAAACTCGTAGATCAGGCGATCGGGATCGGTAGCATCGACGAAGAACAGGCTATGCCCACTAAAGGCCAGCCCGCACGCCCCCTCCGGTCGACAGAGCACCGGCGAGGAGAACTGGTTGAGGATCTCGCCGGTACTAGGAGAGATCTGCAGGATCTGCGAGCGACGGGCGTCGAGCCCATAGAGGGCCAAATTCTGGCCAGTACTAGGCACGAAGCCGAGCAGCAGTAACAGCAGAGATAAATAAGTAATACTCGACATAGGGCGGGGGAGAACGCTCTTTTTTTATTATTTTTATAATAATAGGTTTATTATGACTTTAAATCAGAAAATGCTCATAGTCAAGATAGAAAAACACCCGGCCGGCCCCAACGACAGAGCATAGCCACAAAACAGCCTAAGCAAAGCAACATCTTGCGCACTTGCGCCGGGGCTGCACAGGCTTTCAAAGCGACCGACATCGTAACGCACGGGCGCGAAACCAGTAGTTAATACGAAGGGCTAAGTCACGGGGCACCCCGCCAACGCGCAACCTCGGAAAGACTTTCGGCAATATTCCCCCCGTCGACACCTGTACGGTATAACTCACCTTGGTAAAGGCGACGAGAGAGACATCCGACGCCGACCACCAGCAGCGGCGCGGTCCCCAGCCTGAAGACCGCGCTCAGCGCTTGGGGTTCAACCCCCATCCCCTCAACGAGTGATGGAACTATATAGATGAAAAGTGAAAATTCAAGCCAATAGATGCCTAAAGACCGGGGCAGGCCATTCTCCATAGCCGCACTCGATTTCCGGCGCTTTCTCGGCCCGGCTCTCCGAGGTCATTTCCACCTCTACTTTACAATCGGTGAATACATTGTCAGACAGATAGATAGACCGAGCTGTCTGCTCGACAAAAACACCCGGCTTGTCCCTCTCCCCCCCCACCTCATTTTCAACAAAAACTAAATCCCGCGCATCACTGGTAATCTCCACCTGCCCCTGCCCTTCGACTCTCGCATTGCCTTTAATCTGGCATTTTTGCACCCGACAGGAATGCACTTCGGTGGGCTTTGGCGTCTGCCGCACCAACACCCCGGCGCCGCGATTGCCCTCCATCCGGCAATTTTCGATCAGATTATAACAATCCCGGGTGCCGAGCGAGATGCCGAGCGCGTTGTCGCGAAAGCTGCAATCGCGCACCGTGATGTGGTTGGCCCTAACGCAAAAGAAAAAACCGCTGCGCCCATTGCCCGTGCCCGCACAGCGCTCGAACAACACATTGGTACTGCCCGCGCCGGGATGCAGCCCATTGCCCGTATTTTCGTCGAAGGCGCAGTCGATTATTTTCACATCCCGACACATCTGAAAACTCAAACCCTCGCCCCAAAAATCCCGTTCGCGGATACCGGTAATTTCAATCCCGCGACTATTGCCAAAATACACCGCGCCGCCCCGACACCCGCCCATCGCCTTCTCGTTGGCGGCTCGATTCCCCTCTAATCGCATATTCCGCACCGCCGCATCCTGGATATAATGCGCAAACACCAGCGGATAGACCGTGGTCAGGCAAGGCTCCTTATCGGCGTAGTAATCCATCTCGATCCCGTGATCCAACCCTACCCAATCCCCGTCGATCCAGGTGATCGTCGCAAAGGTCTCCATAAACCCGCCATGCGATCGACCATCGTGCACCGACACCGTCATACCGACTTCCAACCCCTCCGCAGCAACAAGCGGCACATCGCACATCCCGTAGTTGTGATAGCCCGAAAGCGGATAAACCTTGCCCGGCCCCTTCACCAACACCGTCTGCTCCCCCTG
>Ga0233439_10001548_pt1 | contig 29009 bp, 26 predicted proteins | sample SI_123_September_6_FD_182713 | JGI IMG/M metagenome (GOLD analysis project Ga0233439, IMG submission 182713) | Seawater microbial communities from Saanich Inlet, British Columbia, Canada - SI_123_September2016_100_MG | ecosystem: Environmental > Aquatic > Marine > Inlet | place: Canada: British... | reverse complement strand
ACTGGTTTCCTTTGCGCGCGGATAAATAAAAATTTTGTAATGGAGAAATAAAAAATGACCGGTTTATTTTCAAGAATACTACGAATGGGCAAAGCTGAGGCGCATTCTGCTGTGGACAAGCTCGAAGACCCTATCAAAATGACTGAGCAGGGCATTCGTGAACTGAAAAAGGATTTAGAAGAATCCATGAAAAGCCTGGCACAAGTAAAAGGCATTGTCATCCGCATGAGAAACGATGCGGAAAACAAAAAGAAGCTCGCAGCAGATTACGAAAGTAAGGCTATGGCTCTGTTACAAAAAGCCGAGCAAGGTTCACTGGAAATGTCTGAAGCTGAGAGGCTGGCAACTGAAGTTCTCTCGCGCAAAGAAGATGCCGCAAAAGAAGCTTTACGGCTCAGCAAGGAGGTTACCTCCCAGGAAAACATGGTCCTGCAATTACAACGAAACGTGGACAAATTACGCACGACGGTTCAGCGTTATGAAAACGACCTGGTCACCCTGCGTGCCCGTTCCAAAACCGCCGCCGCCACGAAAAAGCTGAATGCACAAATCGCCCGAGTCGGGTCCGACAGCACCATCGCTATGCTTGAAAAAATGCGCGATAAGGTCGAGGAAGATGAATCACTGTCCCAAGCATACGGCGAAATGGCCGATTCGGGGCAAAGCGTGGATGATGAGATCAATAAAGCCCTGGGAGAAGGTTCGTCAATGCCGGGAGTCTCCGATAGCCTTGCTGCCCTTAAAGCCAAAATGAAACTCAAATAATCATGGTCTTTAATTTTTTTAAAAAGAAAAAAGCCGAATTTCAAAAAGAAGAGTTTCGTATCGAAGACTTGGTGCTCAGCAAACTCAAAACAGGTTTTCTGGTCGATTACGACATGACAACCTATAAGGTCACCGCCTGCAACAAATACCAGTGGGAAGAAGGCGGCACCACCGATGAATGGGAATTAAAAGCAGGCAACGAAACCTGGTTTTTGGAACGCTCCCAGGAAGATGGCGATGTGGAATGGAGTTTTTGCCGCAAACTACCTATCTCTCAGTTGGAAGGCGACATTGCAGGTGAAATTGAGCGCAACGAAGACCCGCCTGAAACCGTAGTATTCCAAGGCAAAAAATTCGTTTTTGAGGAAGACGATATCGGCGAGTTTTTTCGTGAGGGATCAGATGAAGGCTTGAGTTTTGTATCTTGGGATTTTGAAGATGAACAGGAAAAAGAGTTTCTTACCATTGAGCAATGGGGGGAGACGAAATTTGACATGCAAGTCGGTTTCAAGGTCGAGGAATTTCAATTCACCAATATCCTGCCCGGTGAATGATACAGTCGCCTTAATGACTTTAAATCACATCTCTAATACAAATCCCAACTGCCCTGCCGGTAATACTTCAAGATATTGTGATTGAATTGAGTGTTGGGTTCAATCTCTCCCTCCTTTTCGAACAAACCCTTGCCAAAATGTACCATTGAGATCATGGCATCCTGATTAAAGAACCGGGTCTCAATATTCTGGAATTTGTGCATCACGAGTTTTTGCTTGAGGAGGTCGGCGGACATCGCTTTCTGCCTAGCACCGAGTTGCCATCCCCACTGGCCCATACTGGGCACAGAATTTTGGTAAGACAAGAGCGAAAATCCGGCGGCCTGCATGGTTTTTTTTATGCAAAGAAATGCTTCGGGAGAATATAACGGGCTTGTACTTTGGGTGACCATGGCCCCGAATGGCTTGAGATGTTTTTCAACCATCTTGTAAAATCCCAGCGAATAGAGTAGCGACAGCGATACCGATTTAGGATCTGGAAGATCAATGATAATGGCATCATACAATTTGCCGGACTCTTTTATGAATTGATAGGCATCTTCATTGACCACACGAACGCGAGGGTCGTTCAGCGAACCCTGATTGATGTTGAGAAAAATTTTATCCTGCTGGGCTAATCGAGTCATGGCCGGGTCAAGATCTACCAGAGTAAGACTTTCCACATCAGGATACTTAAGAATTTCTCGGGCGGCTAACCCATCGCCCCCTCCGAGCAATAGGATATCGTTGCGCTCCTCAATCAAACCCATCACGGGATGCACAAGGGGTTCATGATACCTTTCCTCATCGTAAGTGCTGAATTGTGTGCTTCCATTTATGAAAAGCCAAAAATCATCTTTCCATTGAGTGACGACAATTTTTTGATAGCGCGTTTGCTCCTGATAAACAATTTTATCTTTATACTTGTGTTGTTCACCGTATAGAACAATTGGTTTGGCGACCGCGAAGGCCATGACCGAAACCAAAAGAAGAACAACAAATTGAGCGTTGAGAATGCGGGGCCGTTCCAAATGGTTTGGGAATTGCCATAATATCAGTGAGGCCACAAGCAGGTTAAGACTGCCGATAAGAACTGGGGTATAAGTCAATCCAAGAAAGGGAAGCAGTACGAAGGCGAACAGAGCCCCACCCAACAAACCCCCATAGTAATCATATTCCATGACCGAAGAAATATTTTCCCTTAACGATTCATAGGTCTGATTAATTCGCGTGATCAATGGAATTTCAAGTCCTGTCATGAACCCGATCATGCAGGCGATACCATAAACCACAAGCCCAAAATGAATCGTATAGGCCGAAATCCAAAAACAAAACATAGCGGAGAAGGTACAAAGAAACGAAAGTCCAAATTCAATTTGTACAAAACGGTCCAGAAGCTGGGCTTCATATTTTCGGCTATACCGGCTACCTAGTCCCATCGAAAACAGCATCAAGGAGATGACGATGGTCCATTGCAGAATGGCATCCCCCAAAAGATAGCTGGCCAGAGTCGCTAATGTGTATTCGGTCACTATCGCTGCGCAACCGGTCGCGAAGACACAGGTTTTCAAGATAAAGCTCAGGCGTTGGAGCTTAGTTTTTTGGGAGCTATCTATTGAGGATGCTGGCATGAATTAACGGTGCCTTAAATGAAATCACCTCAAATGCACCAGGTAATGAGAAAAGAGGCACCGATGTAGGAAGAGGCTTCCAAAAAAGCCGCACCGAGATTAGGTTTCACCTGGTTCACCAACTCATCGGCCAAACTGCGCCCAGGTAAAAGAATGCGGTCTGTGATAATACGTGCAACGGGAAGCAGAAAGAGCCCTACCAACATGAAGAGGGCAAAGGTCACTAAGTTTTCCTCCCATGAAATAAAATGTTCAGCGGAAGCCGCGCGTAACAAATTGCCAATTCCTATTAATGCCCCGGCAAACCCAATTCCCACTGCCACATTATCTTTTTCTATATGTTCATGAATATTGTATTGCGTGATAAAGTTGTAATATTTGCCTACAAGAACGAGAACACTCTGCCCCAAAGCCCAAAAGACAATCGCTGTGAATATAGACCCGCCCAGACCATATAGAGCGCCATAAATATTTAGCCCTGTCGCGATAAAAATAGCAAACTCGACCACCCCGGTACCACAATTTTGATCCTGCAAAATTTCTTTTTTAATATTAAATTCAGAAAGAATAAAACGATCATTGATCAATGCGGAGAGGTTCAGCAGCACAATCGCTAAAGAACCGTAAATGAGCATATCGATCAGGTCCTCTTCCAATCCAGCCGATGCCCCAGCGATTACACCACCAATAGAGAACGTTAACCCCAGATAATAACCACAGAGAACAAGGGCAAACGCCACATTGTCCTTTTCCACCAGTTCAACTTTGATGACATAGCTCCGCCGGAAAATCACAAACACCAGATGCCCTGCTACAAAGACGGCAAAACAAGCGCTCAGATAAATGAATGAAGACAATATGTGATCAATATTCATAATTATTTACCGAAACTGAATCCGCGGCTTCTAAAAGTATTTTTGCTTCGCCCCATACGTTGTCCAACTTTTTTCTGGAACCGGGTTTGAGACTGAGATTTTTTAGCCATTTTTCTTTTAAAAAAATCCGGTTTTTGTTTTTTTGTTACGGTCCCAGCGGTTCCATATTCCCGCCGCGGACCATAATAAGGCCGCCCGCTGCCGCGAAAAGAGGAATAGTCGTTATAGTGGTTCCGGCTGAGCCCAAACCCGGCCCAGTTCATCACCTGCGACATCAGCATGTATTTCCCGTAAAACTCCCACATACTACCGCCGCTATCGTTATCCCGCCAACGACCGTACTGAGAATTCCCAACGTATTGGTAGCCGTTTGGAAAAGGCGTATTGGTAATGGCACCATCGACCGTTTTGGCGGCTAAAGCCATGCCGAGATACGGTCCATTTTTTTTATAATAAGACTCTTCGACTTCGATGAAGGGACGCATCGTTTGTTGTTCTCCTACATCGACACGGTATTGGTGGAAGTAGGAAGGAAAGAAATTACCTTCCTCGCGCATATCATTAAGAATAATCGCGTATTCCTTTTCGCCTTGCAGTTCGTTCTGGATTTTTTCTACCGGATTCTGTCCAACCCCACAACCCTGGAATAAAAGAGCCGCCGACAGAAAAAAGAGCGAAGAGGGTTTCAATCTTTCACTGAGCAATAATATGAAGTCATTTCGATTCATTCTAAAAAATAAAAACTGAAGGTGAGAATCTTTCAGGCCAATATCCTGTAATAATTAAACTATTATACCAACTTCGCGATATAAACATACCTTTGCTTTGCATGAGAGTTTTTATTCTATTAGTTTAACCGCTATAATCAGACCATAATAAGTCTAGGGTCATCAATAGCATGTATTTTTATTCTTTTAAACGCATCTGGAGAAAACTCAGGCAACCAGACATTCGTCTGCTTTTCGGTTTGAGCCTGATTTTTTTACTAATGATCCTGATTTTTGCGTCCGTTCTTTCGACCTATGAAAAGAATGTGACATTTTTAGACGGCCTGTGGACCGCTTATATCACTTTAACCACGATCGGATACGGGGATGTGTCAGCGGCAACCCCGCAAGGACGGTGGGTCACGGTATTGACCTCGATGCTGGGTATCGGCTGCTTCGGGATTTTGACCGGGGTTATTCTGGAACGGGCCATGCAAAGGAGAATTAAAAAAATGAAAGGCGAAGGCAAATATTCAGGTAGCGGACACTTGATCATTGTTAATGTTCCTTCCTATGCAGAAACTACGGAACTGATGAAAGAACTGGACCACAGCCCTGATTTTAAGGATATCCCCCGTGTACTCGTAGCCACACAATTACCCAACCAGGACAAAGAAATCCCGCATTTTTTATCGCAAAAAATAGACGCATTTATAATGGGCCTGCCATCCGCTTTGGAAACTTTGGAACGGGCCAGCGCGAACCAAGCCAAAGCATGTGTTCTTACTTCTTCCGCATCCGACCCTGCAATGGATGACACCAATACTCTGACAGCAGGTCTCATTGAAAAAAACTGGCCAGAAGTCACAACGGTCATGACCTGCAGTCGTGCAGAAACTCTGGGTAATCTCAGCACTTTTGGTATTGACGGCGGCATCAGCACCACCGACTTGCAAATGGGACTTTTAGTTCAGGAATTGGAAGACCCCGGCTTATATCAAGTTTACAGTGAACTGTCATCCAACGCTGGGGGTAATCAGATTTATATCAGCCATTCGACCGTAGGTTCCTGGGAGGGGAATGACCGGGAGTTCAGCTTTGGAAGTTTAAAGATTGCGATCATTCAGCTTGATCTCCCTGTAGAGATTTTGGGTATCCAAAGGGAAGCAGGCGAAAAGCCAATCCTCAATCCGAAAAACAATTTGATTCTAACGCCTACCGACCATATCGTTTATATGTCCAGGAAGCGTTTTGACTGGATGAAAAACAACGGTCAAATTCTGCAACAAATCAACAAGGTGTCTTGATCAACCCTTATAATAGAGGGTGGATACAAGTCTGAAGTGCAACAGTTAAAAAAATTTTCCTTGAAAAGAGTACCCCTCTGTCGCACAGAGTTTAAGGAAGAAAATAACGCCGCTGGGAGGGTCCTGCTTCTACATAATCAGTGGGTCTGTAATACATTCCACTATGTTAAGTTTATGATAGAAATTTCCTACCTATGCAGATTTCAGGGAATTGGCGGAACTACCAGAACACCAAGAAAGCCTTTAGAATAAGGGTGATATGGAAAGCCGACCTGGAATCAAAGTTTTATAAAAATACCCAAAATCAGATTTGGGATCAGGAGGTTTGAATCCGTCACTCAATGAGTGCTCGCCTCGACCACTACTCTCCGTAGCGGAAACGTGAAGGACTTAGGACATTTTTCTTAAGTCTTTTTTTTTGTGAGGAGGTAACTGGGAAAGTTATTTCGCTTGGAAAATAATATACTCTTCTGGGGTTACTTCGCCTATCGCAAACGGAAGCGGCCCAGCCTGAGAGGAATAAAAGCCGGCTCTTCCTAATCGCATTACAGATAACCCGCGCAAAATTTGCTCCTGGAATTTTTCAATCGGAATAAACCGGTCTCCCTGCGGCCACCTTGCCTGGTTATTTTGCGGCCAAACTGTATTAGATTGGTTACGTGGAATAATCATTATATCGCCCTCTGAATGTTCCGTCCGAAAATCAACCGCTTCGTAACCCAATTCTTCCATATAATATTGAAACCCCCAATGTCCTTGAAACTTTACCGGGTATTGATAGTTTTTGAGTTTGGCGTAGATAGTGTTTGCTGCCGACCGCTGGCTATTCGCCAATGATACATCCGCCCAAGTGACAAGAATGGAAATTAGAACCGCAGGAAGCAAGGGCCATATGGCGTTTCGAGGTATAGCAGTGTTTGATTCTTCATTGGAATAATTAATGCGACGAATTACAAGTATCGCGGCAACAGGAAGCATAGGAAAAATATTACGGGCACTTGTCGTCCAGTTAATATAACTCGAAAATATAAAAGCTCCCATAATCCAGAGAAAAAGCAGTATGGATGTGGCATCTCTGTTTTTCATTAAGTCCGTTGCCGATAGAATAAGAATATGCATTCCTGCAGATATGAACAGGGTTAACTGAAAAATCAGGCCCCAACGCATTCCTGATTTAAAACCTGAAGACTCTAATTCATCATATAACTGGACGCCACCAATAGTATTTACTGAGAGAAGGACTGAAAAGGATAAAATTAATAATACAGCACTCATGATTAAAAGAGTGCGGCGCGACCATAGAATGGGAGCAAAAAAAGTTATCCCTAATAAACAACCTCCGGTAAAAGAAAGTCCCGTCAAAGTTTTATCCAGGAATTGTTCAGGTCTTACCCAACTACCTGCCGCGTATGCGGCGGCATCTGAAATCAAACTTTGATCGTAAAGACTGTAAGTCAACCACTCGTAACCAACGATGAACAATTCCGGTATAAACAAAATACATAACCTATAATCAAACTTCTTCTCAACAAGGGTAAATACAAGTAGAAGCGGAATCAATGTTGCGCCAAAATATTTTGTTAATGTTGAAAGTGCAATAAAAATTGCGGAAAGGAAAAGGTGCGGAAAACTTTCCTTCTTCAGTCCTTCCAGCCATAGAAATATAGCCCAGACATAAAAGGCAAGCATGGTTGTATCGGACATCACAGATGCGCTGGATACGAGAAAGACCGGACTGAACACAGTAAGAATAGCCGCAAGATGAGGCAAGGAACAAATAGACCGGGCCAAAAAATAGGTCCCCAAACTTAAGCCTAAAGCTGGAATCAGAAAAAAGAAATGAATGACCGGTTCGCTCCACCCAAATATTCCTGTAATAAGTGCAATGTAATAAGAAACGAAGGGAGGGTTTTTATTGACGGAAAACATATCCATTTCAAACCCATACCAATTAACCTTAAACCCGTAAAAGTCCAGCGGATTGTATTGTATTTGTCTGGCCGCCCACACAAAAAGAGGTTCATCCATATTGAAGGCTTTTGTGATAAATGGCAGTAGCGATACAATGGTTAGGGTTGCCACTATGAACACGGGCGACTTAATAAGGCTATGCTTTATTGGCGAATCAATCATTTCTCTAAAATAGAAAAGGTGGTTTTTCAGCCTTTACCTGGCTGATTTAGAATTAGAAGTTAACTTGATGATGATCAAGCCAATGATAAAGTCATACCACCAGAATTATAGCAAATCCGTATACCGCCCCCTTTAAACTTTCATCTATATTCCTTATAATAAATAGCACTCATTAATAAATACTTTGCTGTAAGCAAGCTTTTTAGTAACGTAAATTTTATGGTTGATGAAACTTCATATTTGAAGGAATTTCTGGAAGAAATTTCCGAAACTCTTTCTCAATTGGACCGGCAGTTCGTGGTTCTGGAGCAAAATCCTTCTGACAAGAACTGCCTTGCAGAAATTTTTCGCGATCTCCACACCATCAAGGGAAGTTGTGGTCTACTTGGCCTCAACAAACTAGAATCGATCACTCATTCCGGCGAAAATCTATTGGGCCGCCTGAGGGATGGAAACCTGGAATTAAAGCCGGATATGGTCAACACCCTGTTAGAAATGATGGATGCAGTATGGAAAACGATAGCCAGCCTTAAAAAAGACAATCACGAAGGTCATGCCGACTATTCTGCTCTAATTGAAACTCTGGCCCAGTTGGAAAAAGGTGACTCCCCTCAAAATGATCTGCCCACCGATACACCAATTCTGGATGATTCCAGCTCACCTCCAGTCGATGCTTCCCTCATTGCAGAATTCCTTGAAGAGGCAAATGAAATTCTAGGTATTCTGGCCGGACAGATCGTGGAGTTGGAAAATAAACCAGAAAGCCAGGATCTCATATCCAGCCTGCTTCGTTCCTTTCACACTTTGAAAGGAAGTTCAGGTTATATGGGATTTAAGAAGCTCGAAGCCCTCACCCATTCCATGGAAAATCTGCTGATCAATTTAAAAGAGGGAAAAGCCGCCGCAGAAACATCATTTTTTGACTGCCTATTTAAAATGATGGATACGTTACAAAAAATACTTGCTCATTTGAAAACTAGTGGAAAGGAAGGGAATATACCCGTTGATGCATTAGTCGCAGAAATGGTTCGTTTACAGAGAAAAATAAATGTTGCCCCACCCACTGCTATCACCTCGACTACGGGCGAAGACCCGACCAAAGTAGGCAATATCAAGCCAGTCCAGGACGCTAAAGAAGATAGATCAGAAGGAACAAATATTCGTGTCGATGTTAAACTTTTAGATTCTTTAATGGATCTTGTAGGAGAAATCGTTCTTGCCCGCAACCAGTTTTCCCGCATTATTCAGAACAATAACGATTCAACGATTCAAGGAGCTTCGGCAAGTCTCAATCGGGTTACCTCCGAACTTCAGGAAATGGTGATGAAAGCACGAATGCAACCCATTAAGAACGTCTGGGGCAAACTTCCTCGAATGGTTCGTGACCTTTCCCTAAGCTGTGGAAATAAAGCCCGTCTGGAAATGGTCGGACAAGATTCGGACCTGGATAAATCTCTGATAACTGCTATTCAGGATCCTCTGATGAATATTATCCGAAACGCCATCATACATGGTATTGAACCCGTTGAAGAACGTCGAAACCTGGGGAAAGAAGAAGAAGGAACCATAAGGCTCCAAGCCTATAATCAGGGTGGGCAGATACATATCGATATTCAGGATGATGGTCGTGGTGTTGATTTTCAGGCTGTAAAAAATCTAGCTTTAGATGAAAAACGTATCACCCCTGAGCAGTCAGAAAATTTGAGCGATAAAGACTGCGGAAAACTTCTGTTCATGAGAGGATTTGCCTTAACTCAACATAGCTTGATGAAACCGACAAAGGGGCAAGGCCTGACCCAAACCCGTGAATTGATTGAAATAATTGGCGGCGCACTGGATATAGAAGCTCAGGAAGGACAGGGCACAACTCTAAAAATAAAAATTCCCCTAACCCTTTCTATTATCCCAGCATTAATCGTTTCCTGCGGCTCAAACCGTTTTGCGATTCCACAGATAAATATTAAAGAATTAATACACCTCGATGAAGAGAAGGGCCTTCAGCATGCTGAGGAAATAGCGGGCACTATGTTCTATCGGTTGCGGGGGAATTTATTACCACTAATTCAACTCAACCAGATTCTTAAACATGATCCCCTGAAAAACTCCGCTGAATTGAATATGGTGGTGCTCCAGACAGATGACACTCAGTTTGGTTTGATAGTAGACAAAATTCATAATACTCAAGAGATCGTTGTCAAAACCCTGGAGAAACAGTTAAAAAGTATCAAGATATTTAACGGAGCCACCATTATGGGTGATGGAGAAATCATTCTCATTCTGGAAGTAATGGGACTGGCTCAAAATGCCCGAATTCTTTCGGGCAAAGTTTCTCAGGAAAAACTGATAGAGTCTGCTTCCTCTTCACTTAAAAAAGATGAAGAGACTCAGGCCATGGTGATTGTTAGTCTGGGGAATAACCGAAAAATGGCCATCAGGCTTGCAGATGTTGTTCGCCTGGAAGACGTAAAATGTTCTGATCTCGAAGTCTCCGGTAAAGAGTTTGTCGTTCAGTATCGTGATGAAATTATGCCTCTGATCGATATTCCAAAATTGATTCACTCAACAGAGCGACTTGAGAAAACTGGCGATAAACTTGATGTCGTTGTCCACATTCACGAGGGTAAAAGTCTGGGCCTGATTGTAGAAAAGGTTTTGGATATTGTTCAGGGAAAAATAAACAGTGATCGTGCCTTTGAAGATTCAAACATACTTGGAACAATTATAACCAACAACTCAGTGGTTGATACCTTGAATGTAAATAAAATTGTACGAGAATTTTCAAAAACATCCTGACAAATTATTTATTTTGATCGTATACTTAAAAAATTATCTGAAGAATATTTTGTTTGGTAAAATTTCTCAAAGGGTTTCTCAAGTCTGCTTAAATGAACAATCAGGAGTGATTTTATATGGCATTAATACTAGTTGTTGAGGATTCTTCTTTCCAAAGAAAAATTATTATTAAAATTCTTGAGAAAGCAGGGAACAAGACACTTTTTGCAGAAAACGGAATAAAAGGGATGGAGGTTTTAGAAACCCATCAACCGGATTGCATTTTTTGCGACCTCCTCATGCCGGAAATGGATGGTTTCGGGTTTATCGAGGCATTGAATGAGAAGAAAATTTCAATTCCTCTTATATATCTCACTTCAGACATCCAAGACACCGTGAAACAAAGATGCTTAGCCCTGGGGGCAAAAGGTTTTCTCAATAAACCTGCGCAGGAAACCCAAATTTTGGGAATTCTGAAATCGGTTCTGGGCTGAGGAGCACCTGGTAAATGAAGATTACTGAAGAACAACTGGATACTATTAAAGAACTTTTCAACATAGGGGTAGGAAGGGCCGCCAATACCTTAAGCACTATGCTGAACAGTTTTATCCAGTTGGAAATCCCTACAGTGGAAATATATACAAATCCTGATTATTCCGAATTAAAAAAACGTTTAAATTTAGACCAAGTATCCACGATCATGATGGATTATGAGAGTACTTTTTCCGGTTCCGTTTTTTTAATGATTCCTCCGGAGAGTGCCACTAATCTGGTTTCCGCTCTGGTTAATGAAGAGCCCGGCCCCATCAGTCTTGACCCCGTCAGAGCGGGGACTTTGTGTGAAGTTGGAAATATGATCATTAACAGCCTCATGGGTTCTTTTTCAAATGTCCTGCAAGAAACGGTGAACTATTCCCTGCCTGAATACAAAGAAAGTACGTTTGAAAATATTCTCCTGGAAAAATCCGAACAAAAGGAGACCTCAATCTGCATTGCCAATACAACCATGAAAATTCAAGAACTGGAGATTCGCGGCAATCTCATCATTGTTTTTAAAGTGGGGCATTTGGAAAAATTACTGGCCTCAATCGATGCTATTTAATAATGAGCCAAAACACCGTTCAACATCCCAGTTTCCTTCTTCTTAATCATATTCCGGAAGGTATTTTTATCATCAAACAGGATGGTTGCGTCCTGGTTTGGAACCGTTGCCTTGAAAACTGGTCGGGAATTAAAGGCAAAAAAATCATCGGAGAAAAAATCACCCAATTTTTCCCCCATTTTGGAGAACCCCCCTACCCAGACCGTTTGGAAAACATCTTCCAAAACGGACCCCCTGTTATCTTCTCGTCCCAGCTTCATAAGCATGTAATTCCCTGCCCATTGCAGGACGGGTCCCTGAGAATTTTGCATACCATCGTCACATCTTATAAAGCTCCTGAGGAAGTAACACCCTATGCCCTGTTTACTATTCAGGATGTTACCAATCAAACCTTCCAAATTAGAGAATACAATTCGCTCCATAAGAAATTAAAAGAGGAAATTCAGCAACGCAAAGAAGCGGAAAATAAAATATTGAAGGCAAAGCAAGAAGCCGAAAAAGCAAACCGAGCCAAATCCACCTTCCTGTCACAAATGAGCCATGAATTTCGTACCCCCTTAAACTCAATTCTGGGGTTCACTCAGTTACTGCAAAGGGATTTTAAAAGTCCCTTAAACTCGCAACAGAGCAAAAATCTTGAAAGAGTAGCCGCGGCGGGAAAGCACCTATTAGGATTGATCAACGAAGTGCTTGACCTTGCTACCATTGAAGCGGGAAAAACTAATTTCACCCCTGAACCGGTTCATATCCAAGCAGTCCTGCAAGAGGTTGTCTCCTTAAGTCAGCCTTCAACAAAAACAAATAAAATTTTTCTGAACATTGAGGGAACGCAACAATCAGATATTTTTATTGAAGCAGATTATCTCCGAATCCGGCAGGTTTTTTTTAATCTAATATCAAATGCGATCAAATTCAATAAACCTCAAGGTTCTGTTTATGTTCGTTTCGCTAACACAGGAAATGGAAAAATCAGGATCTATGTGGAAGATACCGGAGTGGGAATTTCCGAAGAAGATTTGCCTCGGCTGTTCAACCCCTTTGAACGATTCGGAACTGGAAGCACATTCGTTGAAGGTACCGGGATTGGTCTGACTATATGTCGAAACTTAGTTGAGTCTATGGGGGGACAAATAAAGGTCGTCAGCGCTTTAGGCAAAGGCAGCACATTTACCCTGGAGTTTCCCGTTCTCAATAATCAGCGAGGTGAGGTCCCTGCCAAGGGTTTATCCGTTGCACCTGGGAAAGAATTGAGCTTAAAGGAAAAAAGGATTCTATATATAGAAGATATCGATACCAATATTGAATTGGTGCGACAAATATTATTAGACCGCCCTAATTATCAACTTATTCACTCTTTGAGTGCGAGCCGAGGAATTGAAATAGCCCTTAACGAAACGCCGGACCTGATTTTGATGGATATCAATATGCCAGAAATGGATGGCCTGACGGCTTTTAATAAACTGGCGGAAAAACCTGAAACAAAATCCATTCCTGTCATCGCTGTATCTGCTGATGCTATGGGCACCGACATTGAGAAAGCTTTGAATATAGGGTTTCGCTCTTACATCACCAAGCCCATTAATGTAGATAAATTCCTTGAAACCATTGATAGCCTTCTGGCATAGCTCGAAAGTTTATTACTCCCCTAACTTATTTTCTTGCTTCATATGTGAGGAAAACCCATTTCTCCCGAAGGGCATCAATCGGAAGGTTTCCTTTTCATTTCAATTTCCTCGCATACGAAACTTGTTTCGGAGGTCCATGTTATTTTCATACTGGGAGGGAGGAGGGTATGCCTATCTATGACGGCCGACTGAATTTGCTCCCTGGACAGGTTGTGTATCAGGCGAAGATTGGCTCCCCGAAAATCAGTGCCCGCCAGATCATCCATTCGTACGTTGACGCCGCTTAAGTTTGCATTTACCAAAATAGCTTCCCTCAGGTTGGCCCCACGAAGATTGGTTCCTCCCAGATGTGACCCCGTCAAATTAGCTTCGCTGAGATCGGTCCGTATAAGATTGGTTTTGAGTAAATCTGCCCCACGTAAGTCGGCTCCGCGCATAACAGTCAAGCTCAGATCCGCTCCACTGAGATCAGCATGATTCAGGTTCGCATTATTGAGATGAGCCTCCACCAGATGAGCCCCGCTGAGATTACTTTTGACCAACTGGCATTCCCGGAGATCGGTCTTGAGCAATATGGCTTTACTGAGGTTGGATTCGCTCAAGTCAGCGCGTCGCAAATGAACTCCGCTCAAGTCCGTCCCACCCAAATCTACCCCAACCATAATCGCATGATAGAAATCCGCCCCTTCGAGGTTCGCCTGGGTCAGGTTGGCCCGGCTCAAATTGGTTCCAGCCAGAAAAGCAAAACTGAGGTTACTGCGAGTGAGAATGGAATCGGAAAGAATTGCCTGGCTGAAATTGGCTTCACTCAGGTTTGCTCCGGTTAGATCAGCACCACTGAGATCGGCGGACCTTAACAAAGCTCGATCAAGAATTCCTTCGTTCAGGCATGCCCCTTTCAGGTTGGCGTTATGCAGATCGGCCCTGCTCAGGGTCACATTGCTCAAGTCGATCTCACTCAAGTTGGCATGTTCCAAATTGGCCCCGCTCAAATCCGCCCCCGAAAGATTAGCCCCCTCAAAATTCGCTGAGCACATATTGGCATGTTGAAGAAAGCTCTGACTAAGGTTCGTTTCCTTAAGAACCGTTTCACTCAGTTTGGCTTTTCGGAGATTCGCTTCACTTAAATTGGCTCGGGTCAAATTGGCCAGACTCAGATTTGCCTCCTTCAGGTTCACCCTCTTCAAGCAGGTATCTATAAGACTGGCTTTACGAAAAACGGTTCGGCTTAATTCCGCCTCACTCAAATCCGCCTCGTCCAAGTTGGTGCCTGTAAGATCCGCCCCCGTTAAATTCGCTCTGGAAAGATTGGCTCCAACCAATATTGCCCCGCTCAGGTCCTTTCCTGAAAAATTCATTTGGGAAAGGTCTTTCCCGGCCAAGTCGGCCTCTCGAAGATTCGATCTCAACAATTCGGCTTTATCCATCCCCATCCCTCAATTTTCATGGAGTCCCTGTTCCTTAGTCTATGATACTGCTGGAACAGAGCAAATTAAAAATGCGGAGACCATTGAATCCGTAGACCCTACGACAAGCCCCTTTCCTTGTATCTTTTCAAAACGACTGCCTAAATTCCAAATATCATTATTTCCTTCATTCTGAAGGGAATAATTTAATGTCAAATTTTATCAAATATAATGAGGGTATGACTAAGGTTCTGGGGAGAACATGCCATGAACAAGCTTAAAGAAGAGGTCAAAGACAAGGTTAAACACTTTATTACACCACCCCTCATCCAGATTAGTGCTACTTTATCCGTATTCGAAGCATGCAAAAGGATGAAAAAGCAAAAAGTGGGTTCAATTCTGGTTACCGAGGGAAAACATTTTGTCGGGATTTTTACTGAGTCTGACTTGCTGAAAAAGGTAGTGGCTCAAAATGAATTTCCCGGGAGCACAACAATTTTTAAGGTGATGACCAAAGAACTCGTTTATATAGATTCTGAATCATCAATGGTCGCCGCTTTTCTTAAGATGCAGACAAAAAATATTCGCCATTTAATTGTCAAAGATAACAATATGGTAACAGGTGTGCTATCAATAAAAGATATTGCTAAATTCTACGTTCATAAATTCAGCAAGGATGGAACAACATCAATATGAACCACCTGGTTGAAAACCGGCTCTTCCCAAGCCCTGTTCAGCGATTTCTGGTTTTAAGCCCTTCCACTTCATCCTTTACTTCCTGGCGCGTCAATAGCCCTTTCTGCTCAAGCACTGCAATCAGTGCAGAAACCTGATACATATTTTCCTGGATCGCTTCATCCTCATCAACAATATCTTTTCCCGAATTCTCAGACATTCTTTTCTCCAATAAATTTTTGATTCATCAATATCCGACCTAATCAAATAAACTTTTACAGGACACTATTAACGATCAAATAATAGTTTCCCAAACGAGCCAATTTATAAAAAACCGAGTTTATTAACCACAAAATAAATACTAATTTATTGTGGATTCACAAAGCGGAATACTTTTTGTGGGTTCATTCAATATCGTGGCAACGGTGGAGGTTCTGAACATCTCCTCCATCACATCAATGGAATCGTTGACTCTTTTATGCAATGGGCAAAGGTTTGTCCCATGAGTTTTTAACTTCAATGGACAACTCTTTATATGCTTGATAGGGTCCACCGCATTAATAACATTTAGTAAAGGGAGGGTCTCTGGAGCATGCGCCAGAACATAGCCTCCATGTAAACCTTTTTTAGAATAAACCACCTCATGTTTTGCCAGAGCCAGCAAAACCTTAGACAAATAATGCTCGGGAACCTTGGTCCAACTGGCAATTTCCGCTGTCGTATGAGGTTTATCCGGGTTTTGCGCCAAGCAAACTACAGCTCGCAAAGCATACTCTGAAGTTTGAGAAATCATAGCACCCCTTAAAATAAAAAAATTATGTTGACATTAATTTTAGCATAACATAAGCTCAAAACACTTAAAAGATATTTGTATCTTTTTATCTTAATATCTCTACCTGATTAAATATTCAGGTGAATTTTAGGGTTCTACCAGCAGTCCCCAATAAATCCCGGGGACTTCATTTTTAAACAAAAACAAATCCATTTAATAACTGTTTAAATTGTTTCAATCATAAGGAGAATTATCAATGAATCAAAAAATCGGTTTGGGTATTATATTTGCTTTTGCCTTAGTTGTTGGGTTTGGCGGAACCTCAGCTTTAGCTGAAGTCACGGCAAAATTGACTACCGCCCCCAATGTTCCCCCTGCCCTAAAACGTGGCACAGATACTGTTGTCATACATTTGCAGGCCAAGGAATATGTTGGGGAACTGGCTAAAGATGTTAAATATAGTTTCTGGAGTTTTGGTGGCACTGTTCCGGGTCCCATGGCACGGGTTCGTGTGGGAGACAGCATTGAGTTCCACTTGTCCAACGCTAAAGGCAATACCCAGCCACATAATATAGATATTCATGCAGTAAACGGACCTGGCGGAGGTGCCGCCTTCACCACCGTAGACCCTGGCGAAGAGAAAGTCTTCACCTTTAAAGCCCAAGCGGCAGGCCTTTTTATCTACCATTGCGCGGCGGGTTCGATTGTAGATCACATCTCCAACGGTATGTACGGCCTCGTTCTGGTTGAGCCTGAAGGCGGACTTCCTAGCGTTGATCGGGAATATTATGTCATGGAAAGTGAGTTTTTTGCTTCCGACCCGGAAAATGGAGTGGCGGCATTTGATATCCAGAAGGGCCTTGATGAACACGCCTCCCATGTGGTCTTCAACGGAAAAGAAGGCGGATTGCTCGGGGCAAATGCTTTGAAGGCTAAAGTCGGTGAGACGGTAAGAATCTACTTTGGCAACATTGGACCTAACGGCATTTCTTCCTTTCACATCATTGGGGAAATTTTCGACAAGGTTTATAACGAGGGCGGGTTTGGCGGAGCAACTGGCAAAAGCATTCAAACCACATTAGTACCCTCAGCCGGAGCGACTATCGTAGAGTTTAAAGTCGATGTTCCGGGGGCCTACGCTCTGGTAGACCATAGCATTTACAGAGTTGCCAAAGGTGCCATTGGGCATTTAGTGGTTGAGGGAGATAAAAACCCAAAAATCATCCGCCAGGGCAAATAATTCCTGATTCATATCGGATTAAAGGCGGGAGCGTTCTGCTTCCGCCTTTCTGATCTCCTTCAAAATTGTTTCTGACCCAACATCCCTTCCTCATTTCACCCTTTGACCCCAACGGATAATCAATAGACATTGAACTCAGGTGAATTATGGAGTAAATTCTACTCTGCGATTCCGTAATATCCTGATTCTGAAACTGGAGGTTTGTCCATGAAAGCGTCTGATCTTTTTGTCCAGTCCCTTGAAAAAGAGGGAGTGGAATATATTTTTGGTATCCCCGGAGAGGAAAATCTTGATTTTCTGGAGTCTTTAAGAGGTTCCAAGATCAAACTCATTCTGACTCGTCATGAACAGGGCGCAGGATTCATGGCCGCCACTTATGGACGTCTCACCGGGAAAGTTGGGGTTTGCCTTTCTACATTGGGCCCCGGCGTGACCAATTTTGTGACTGCAGGCGCGTACGCACAACTGGGTGCCATGCCCATCCTCATGATTTCTGGTCAGAAACCCATAAAAAAAAGCAAGCAAGGACGTTTTCAAATCATTGACGTTGTGGAAATGATGCGACCTTTAACAAAGTTTACCAAACAAATAGTGCATGGAAATAATATACCCGTCCTGGTCCATGAAGCCCTGCGCCTTGCAAGGGAAGAAAGACCGGGGGCAGTACATTTGGAATTGCCGGAAGATATTGCCGCAGAAGAGTGTTCTGCTATTCCCTTTGATACCATCTCAACACGAAGGCCCACTGCTGATGACAAAGCCCTAGATCAAGCTGTGGAAATGATCCATGCCTCCAAACTACCCCTAATACTGATCGGTGCCGGTGCCAACCGTAACCGTATTTCCGAGGCTTTAACGAAACTTATCAATAAGACCGGTATTTATTGTTTCAACACCCAGATGGGCAAAGGCGTGGTAGATGAAAGCCAACCTTATTTTCTCGGCACTGCCGCACTCTCCAGCAAAGACTATTTGCACTGTGCCGTGGATCGCGCCGACTTGATCATTAATGTCGGGCACGATGTCATCGAAAAACCTCCCTTTTTCATGTCCGCAGGAGGAGCCAAGGTTATCCATATAAATTATTTTTCTTCCAACGTCGATGAAGTTTATTTTCCGCAATTAGATGTGGTGGGAGACATTGCAGGAAGCATTGAACAACTCGCCAAGAAGGTAGATAAATGCGCACACTGGGGCTTTAGCTATTTTGAGCGTGTTAAAAAAGATGTTGAATCTCACCTAAGTGAAGGGGTTGATGATGCCCGCTTTCCTGTGATTCCTCAACATCTCGTTGCGCAGGTTCGTAAAGCCATGCCTAAGGATGGAATCATTGCCCTGGATAATGGCGTCTATAAAATCTGGTTCGCCAGAAACTATAAAGCCTACTTGCCAAATACTGTTTTATTGGATAACGCACTGGCTACAATGGGAGCCGGTCTGCCTTCGGCAATTGGTGCCAAAATTGTACACCCCGATAGAAAAGTAATGGCCATTTGCGGGGATGGAGGGTTCATGATGAACTCTCAGGAAATGGAAACCGCTGTCCGCTTGGGTTTAAATCTGGTAGTCATGGTCCTCCGTGATGATGCCTATGGAATGATCAAATGGAAACAGGCCGGAATGGGTTTCCCCGATTTTGGCTTGGACTACGGAAACCCGGATTTTGTTAAATACGCAGAAGCCTATGGAGCTCATGGACACCGCCTTCAGGCAACCGATCAATTGCCCGCACTGCTCGATGAATGTTTAAATAGCCCTGGCGTCCATTTAGTAGAAATTCCAGTGGATTATTCTGAAAACAAAAAAGTATTGATTGACGAATTGAACTCCATAACCTGTATTCAGTAAACCCTCTGGCGAGGGAGGCAGAAAGCAACCCCCTCAATCCCTCTTACCAGGGGGATTGAGGGGGGTTCAACTTTAATGAGGACAACCCCATGACGAAACGCTTGAAGGTAAACTCCCCTTATGATGGTCATTTGATATCTGAAATTGATATGGATGACGCGACACAGATAGAGAATGCTCTGGAAACCGCTTATCAATTGGCAAAGGATTATGACAAAATCCTTCCCACTCACCAGCGAGTTGAAATACTGGAGAAAACTGCAGATCTGGTTGAGGCCAAATCTGAGGAGTTTGCACATCAAGCGGCAGAAGAAGGAGGTAAACCTTTGGCTGACTCCCGCATTGAGCTTGCGAGAGCAGTTCAGGGTATTCGCGAGGCCGCACACTCGGTCAATCAGCTGACCGGCCACGAAATTCCCATGAACCTGAACCCTTCATCCATGAACAGGATGGCCCTGACAATCCGGGAACCGATTGGAGTTGTGGCCGCAATCAGTGCTTTCAACCACCCCTTCAATTTAATCGTCCATCAGGTTATACCCGCGATAGCAGTTGGGTGCCCGGTCATTGTTAAACCTGCACGCGCCACTCCTCTTTCCTGCCTTAACCTGGTTCAATGTCTGTATGAAGCAGGACTGCCCAAAGAATGGTGCCGTGCTGTTGTTTGCGAAAGTTCTTTGGCAGAAAAAATGGTGACCGATCCCCGAGTCGCTTTTTTCACTTTTATTGGATCGGGCGCGATAGGGTGGAAGCTCCACTCCATGCTGGCCCCAGGCACCCGATGTGCCCTGGAACATGGCGGGGCGGCTCCGGTTATTGTCGATCACGATGCAGATTTGGATGACACCCTGCCCTTACTGGCTAAAGGGGGATTTTATCACGCAGGTCAGGTTTGCGTTTCCGTTCAAAAAGTTTATGTACACGAAAGCCTTGTCGATGAATTTTCAAAAAAATTGGTCGAGCTAGCTGAAAAACTTGTGGTGGGGGACCCCTCTGATGAAAAAACCGAAGTCGGCCCACTAATTAACGAAAAAGAAGTAGATCGTGTAGATCAATGGGTGCAAGAAGCGAAAAGCGAAGGGGCAAAAATACTAACGGGCGGAAAAAAAATCGGCACCACCTGTTACGCTCCTACTGTTATTCTTAATCCATCAGATAAAGCCAATGTATCTGCCTGTGAAATTTTTGGTCCGGTCATCAATATTTATCCCTTTAAAGATCGTTTAGAAGCCATTGATAGAGCCAATAGCACTCCTTTTTCTTTTCAGGCCGCAGTGATTACCCGAAACCTGGATACCGCTTTGGATACCGCAAAAAGAATCAATGCGACCACTGTCATGATTAACGATCATACTGCCTTTCGGGTCGATTGGATGCCATTCGGAGGGCGCAAAGCATCTGGAATAGGCGTGGGGGGAATCCTGCCCACCATGATGGAAATGACAGAAGAAAAAATGATGGTGTTCCGGTCAAAACTTATCTAAAGTTTAAACGGGTTACGGTTATTGGTTCGCGGCACATCTAAAACCGGTACCATCCTCCTTAAGTTGAAAATGTGCGGCCTTGCGGTTGGCAGACCTCATAGCTGAAATACCCTGGTTCCAACCCCCACCCCGATAAACCTTATAGGTAATGGAAATGGACCCAATACAATTCGCCCCGCTACACGCGTTCAGTTCTGGCCGGGGTCCCTGAGGGTCTTTTTCTGGACTCATCAAATAATAGTTCGCATTGATAGCCATCCAATCCAGCACCCATTCGCTGACGTTACCCGACATATCATGGAGTCCAAAAGAATTGGGAGGAAAAGATCCAACCGGAGAGGAATTTTTAAATCCATCTGTGAACTTAGGGTTCCGATTATTGAGATTACAAGTGCTATCACAAAAATTGGCTTCTTTGCCGGTAAACTTTTCGCCCCAATAATATTCTCCCTGCGTTCCTCCACGGGCCGCATACTCCCATTCCGCTTCAGTGGGCAATCTCAGACCCATTTTTTTGCAATAGTCTCTGGCTCCTTCCCAAGACACCGAATCAACAGGTAAATCGCCACCAACATATTGGGAAGGGTTGTACCCCATAACTGTTTGAAAAAATTTTTGCCTCACTTCATTTTTAGACATCTGAAAAGGAGAGATGCAAACTTTGTGAACAGGTTGCTCATCGGGATCACCTGACTGACTCCCCATTTGAAAACATCCGCCGGGTATTGCAACCAGCTCTCCATCTGGTTTTGTCTGGCTGACAGAAATAGATTTTTTCCTTACATCAGCCTTCAAGGCCTCAACTTTTTCACGAGTAGCCGCTGGAATTCCTGAAAACTTGATTCGGGTTCGACTTTTCGGAAAGAGTTTCATTTTCCCGGTTTTTTTCAGAAACACACGGTAATGTGGAACGGGTCCCTCACTATCTTTCTTTAAAAATTTGCTGAACTCATCCTCTTTTTTGGATTCATCCATTGCCATTACCGTTTCATCCACCAGTTCTGCTTCAAGAGGCTCCTTATTGTCATCGCTATAAATCAGGATGTTTCTACCTGTAGAAATGGGCATGGCAAGAATTTTATCCAATAGTTTTTCTGCCTCAATATATTTTTCAAGTTTTATTTTTGTATTGGCCTGGGCCTTCAACACAATATAGTTGTCCGGTTCCTTTTCCAGAATTGAACCGAATATGTTTTCAGCTTCTTCGTACTTCCCCAGTAAAAATGCCTTTTCACCCTCTGCCAGAGAACCGGAATTTTCTCCCGCCGATATAATATTGGTCCCTCCCATTATCAGAAACAATACAGAAAGAATTATTAAACGGACTTGGCTAGACATATTTCCATTCCTTATTTTGGATTTAATCATTAAAGGTTATTCTAAGTGAATACGGTCTCAAATATAAACATAAAAGAAGTTGTTTTTTTTGGTTTGTAATTTTTGCTGACCCTTAAAAAGTGATTTAATATTTCCACTTACGGTGGTAACCTCTCGAACTAATAGCGCATTGATTTAATTTGCCTTGCAAACATTATGAGACGTTGGATTTTAATTCTGGTAATTACCTTGGGGTTTTTCGGTTGCTCCAAAAGCCTGGAAGAACTTCCCCTGACATTACGGGTAGGAGCCGAGCCTTCAGCTAAAATGCGTAATGATTTCGGAATCGAACACTATCATGCGGGACGATATTGGGATGCTTTGCTCCAATTCAATCAAGCCAATTTTGCCGACCCGACCTCGGGAGAAATCCATTTCAATCTGGGTCTGGCCTACCTTCAGGAGGGCAAAGAAGAAAAAGCCATCAAAAATTTCAGGAAAGCGCGAAAATTGGCAAAAGGAAACCCAAAGATCCTCCAATCCACCCTCCTGGATAAACTTTTAAAAGAGGGTTAAAAGTTATCAGGTTTATTCAAATGCAATTTTTTCATTCTTGATATCAATGTTGTAGGAGGAGCTCCCAATAATTGCGCCGCGCCATTCGTGCCAAAAACTTTCCACCTGGTTTTTTTTAGGGCTTTCAATATATTTTCCTGATCCAAGCTTCTGATATCTGCAAAAGTCAATATGTGTTGATCGTCTTTTTTATCCCAGTCCGAAGTAAGGATTTTTTTTTCACCTTGTGCTTTAGGCAAATCAAATTTCAAATTTCCCTTTTGAGAAATTATCACGGAACGTTCAACGATATTTTGCAGTTCCCTCACGTTGCCCGGCCAATCATATTGGGTTAGTTGGAGAACATTTGCTTTCGTTAACCGAGGCTCGGGTTTCTTGAATTTTTTTGCAGCAAGCCCTAAAAAATAAGCCGCTAATAAAGCAATATCTTCTGTTCTTTTCCTGAGTGGAGGCACATTTATGGGAAAAACATTTAAACGGTAATACAGGTCTTCCCTGAAATTTCCCTGTTCCACTTCATCCTTTAAATCACGATTGCTGGCGGCAATGATTCGTACATCTACGCGGCGGGTTTTTTCATCCCCTACCCTCTCGAAGGTCCCTTCCTGCAATACCCGTAAAAGTTTGCTTTGCAAGTCTAACGGAATTTCACCGATTTCATCCAGAAACAGTGTTCCTTGATTGGCCAATTCAAACCGACCTGACCTGTCCCGAACCGCCCCTGTGAACGCGCCCTTAATATGACCAAAAAATTCGCTCTCATAAAGCTCTCTGGGAATCGAGGCGCAATTGACGCGCACCATTGCATGTTTGCTTCGCGGACTCCGCTTATGAATCTCATGAGCGATTAGTTCTTTTCCCGTTCCAGATTCCCCTGTAATGAGGGAACTGGCATCCGTTGGAGCGACCATTTCAATCTGGCGAAGAATCGTTTTAAGAGCCGGACTCTTCCCAACAATATCCCCGAATGCCTGAAGTTCTACCACCTCTTCATAGAGGTACTCCTTCTCAAGCTCCAATTGTTCCCGCAACTGGCAAATTTCTTCAAAAGCCCTTTCTTTTTCTGCTTCAATTTTTTTCCGTTCTGTTATATCGCGGGCAAACCCAACCGCATACTCGCAGTCATCAAATTTAACAAAATTAACCGCGACATCTACAGGGATTATTGAACCCTTCTTGGTTTTATGGCGGGCCTCAAAGGAAATAGTTTTCCTTTTTTTTAATTCCTTCCAAAATTGAGTCCATGTTCTTTTTCTTGAATCCGGATTGATATCCTGAATAGTAAGACCGATCAATTCGTCCTCAGAATATCCCAAACTCCTGCAGGCAGAATCATTGGCCTTCAGAATGACTCCATTGCAATCATGAAAAATGATGGCGTCACCAGACCGCTGGATCGTAAACCGAGCCAATTCCAGCGACCTCTCTTCTTTGATATCCTTTCCCAATTTAAAGATCCCTCATTACTTAATAGATTTCACCACCCGTAATATATACGAAATTCAGTAGATATTATACTAAATTTCATAATTTACGAAATATAGTATTCTTCCTGGCAATCCATAAACCTATAAAATTAAACGGAATTTTAACGAGTTAAGAATGGCACGATACCTGCTATCTATAATTATCAGGCAGATTGATAAATTCATTTTGGTCAAAATAAGGAGGATCGTCATGACATCGCAGACAATGGCAACTAAAGTTCAACTTAAAGGCCTGCATCATTTTGCCTTGAACGTGAAAGATATGAAGCAGTCAGAAAAGTTCTATCAACAAGTGTTAGGGTTTTCGGTGATTCATAGAACCGAGACCCGTTCAGGCATTAAACATTTTGAAATAGATACCGGGAATGTAGTCCTGGCCCTATTTGAGTTTCCCGATCTGGATTTCGGCTCCGCCCAAAGGGTCATGACGGATGACGGGTTTATGCATTTTGCTTTTGAAGCCAAACCGGAACAATATGAAAATATTGTTCAATATCTTAAAGATAATAATGTAGAAATGGATGGGGAACCCAGGAATCATCCCAATGGAAAATCCATCTACTTTTTCGATCCAGACGGTCACAATCTGGAAATTCATTTTCCCAATTAAATTCAAATATTTTCAGGACATGAAATCATGATTCAAGACAAAGTCTTTTTAGATTTTAAAATTTATCCGCCTGAGGCTCAGGCTGTTGGCCAGTTTGATGGCGGTCGCATTACCGAAATTAAACCCCTGGGGTTTCCGCATGAAAGCCCAACAATTAGTAACCTGGGTCCTCTGTTTTACTGGGCCTGGGCCACCGCAAAAGGGTATGGGAAAATTGCTCTGCATCCGCATCAAGCTTTTGAAATTATGAGTTATGCTCTGGAAGGAGAGATCGGTCATTACGATTCTTTGGGGAACCGGAGCCGCGTTCAAGCTGGAGGGGCGCAAGTCATACAAGCTGGATCGGGAATTTCTCATGAAGAAGAAACAATGGGAGAATTCACTGATTTTTTTCAAATCTGGTTTGACCCTGATACCCAAAAAACCATTCATAATAATCCCACTTATAATGAGTTTAAAAGCGATGACTTTCTCATTGAATATCAGGATGGCGTTTCTCTCAAGACCGTACTTGGCAAAGAGTCACCCATTGATCTTGAGTCAGAAGTAATTATGAAAGATATCTCCATCGAGAAAGATCGCCAATTTCAATATTCCCTTAATCAAAACAGAACACTGGCTGTGGTGATTATTTTTGGCACGGGTATTTTGTTCGACCAGCAAACCGGCGCAAAGCATCATATCCACAAACAGGACTTTGCAGTGATTCATGCCAAACAGCGGGGAGATATTTCTATACAAGCCGACTCCAATTCTCTCTTACGTATGGCGATCATTGAAGTGCCGGCGCAGGTGGACTATCCCCTTTACCGCAATCGATAGAAAGGAAAAATCAATGAAAGCTTTTTTTCAAACAGATGAAAGCATAAACAATCTTATCACTCGCCTAATGTTGGGCATTGTAATGTTCCCCCACGGTGCCCAAAAATTGCTCGGATGGTTTGGAGGTTACGGGCTAGAGGGCACATTAGGTTTTTTTACCAGCCAAATGGGAATGCCAATGATCATTGCCGTACTCGTTATCCTCGGCGAATCCTTTGGGGCACTGGGTTTGATCATTGGATTCATGACCCGTTTTTGCGCGGCGGGGATTTTAATCATTATGTCAGGAGCCGTCATCATGTCTCATGGGGCCAATGGCTTTTTTATGAACTGGTCCGGCAAACAGGGCGGAGAAGGTTTCGAATATCATCTTCTAGCCATTGCGCTATGTCTGCCACTTTTGATAAGTGGCGGAGGACGGTTTTCTGCCGATGGTTTGATTGCAAAACGTTTTTCTTTATTGTTGAGTGGAAAAACCTCGAACATTAATTAAATAAATTTATAAAGGTTCATTATGAAATTTTCAGATATTGTTCTACAACGCCGTTCTATAAAATCTTATCTAACTGACAAGGAAATAAGCGATGCTGAGTTAAAGGAATTAATGCAGGAAGTGGTATTGAGTCCAAGTTCCTTTAACCTGCAACACTGGACATTCATCGCAGTCAGAGATAATAGGCTTAGAGAAAAAATACAGGCCGTTGCCTGGGGTCAGGAGCAGGTAATGACCTGTTCCGTATTACTTGTTGTTTGCGGTAAATTGGATGCCTACCAAGATGCCTCTGAAATCTACAAAAATACCCCTGTGGGAATTCAGGAAAAGGTTCTTCCCATGATAAAAGACTTCTATGAGGGCAAGGATCAGCTTCAGAGAGATGAAGCCATTCGCAGTGCCTCCCTGGCGGCTATGGTTTTGATGCTGGCGGCCCAAAATAGAGGATGGGCGACTGTCCCCATGATCGGGTTTGATCCCGAAGCAGTTTCCAAGCTGGCAAATCTCAGGCCCAATTATATTCCAGCAATGCTGATGGCCCTGGGGTATAAAAAAGATGATCCGCGACCCAGGGATTATCGCAGACCCATAGAAGAAATAGTCCGAATGAACACCCTGGATGGACCCGGGTTAATGGGATAGTTTACTCTCCTGAAATTTAGTCTGGAATGATATACTAATTTTATATTCCCGTTTTGAGGTAATTGTTTAATGATCATCGTGATGTCTTCAGATGCAACGCCGGAGGAAATAGAGCAGGTAGAAAACACCATCCGGGAGCTTGGTTACACCCCGCATGAAATTGTTGGTGTGGAACGCAAAGTAATAGGGGCCGTGGGTGACGAGCGAGGAAAAGACCGTCTTCAATCCATAGAAACCATGGGCGGAGTGGAGAGCGTGTTCCCCATTCTCAAACCTTATAAACTTGCCAGTCGTGAAGTGAAATCTACCGATTCGGTAATTGAGGTGGGCGGGGTTGGCATCGGTGGACCTGCAATCGCTATTATTGCTGGCCCATGCTCGGTAGAGAGTAAAGAGCAGATTTGCACCACCGCCAAATCGGTTAAAAGTTCCGGAGCCAATTTTTTAAGGGGAGGCGCTTACAAGCCGCGAACTTCTCCTTATAGTTTTCAGGGGATGGAGGAAGATGGACTCAAGCTTCTCGCATCTGCCAAAGAGGCTTCTGGACTTCCCATTGTCACCGAAGTTATGAACCCGCGCGAAATAGATCTGGTCGCGAAATATGCCGACATCATTCAGGTAGGTGCCCGAAATATGCAGAATTTTTCTCTATTAAAAGAACTGGGGAAAATAGACAAACCCATTCTTTTGAAACGAGGCATGATGAACACCATTCAGGAGTTTCTGATGTCCGCCGAATATGTACTTTCCGAGGGCAATACCCAGGTGATTCTTTGCGAACGGGGCATACGCACCTTCGAAACCGCCACCCGAAATACTTTGGATATCAGCTGTATACCGGTCTTGAAGAAGGAAACTCATCTCCCCATCATTGTAGACCCCAGCCATGCAACGGGACATTGGGAGATGGTGGAATCCATGTCACGCGCATCCATTGCCGCCGGTGCGGATGGATTGATCATTGAGGTTCATCCCGATCCTGTAAAGGCTTTTTCCGATGGGCCGCAGTCTTTAAAGCCAGCAAAATTTGCCCGGCTCATGGAAAACCTGCGCCCCTTTGCCGAATTAATGGGCCGTACTCTCTAGCCCACTCCCGTGGGAGAGTGTAATGTTCCCATCATTCCAATAACAAAAGTCCATCATGCCGAGAGTGTCGTTGCCCGCCAGCAAAATACTATTCCTCATTGGGTTCAGGGTCACGCGGGTACCAAATGGTAAGCCCTTGAGTTTTTACCATTTTAGGTTTATTCTGAACCAGTTTTTATAGCTACGAATTACCGGATCATAATCCGGTTCAACAACTTTTTAGTTTGCACTCCCAATGAGTGATTTATATCAAACCAACCGCAAACTTGTCGAATCCTATCGGCAACAACTTCAACAAAAATTAGTTTCTCTTCATCAAGCAGGCCAATCACCCAGCGATTCTGAAATTGATCCGCAAAAATTTTATTTGGATTTTAAAGATCGGGCTATTCATCTTGTTGAAAAAGAAACGGCATTGCTCCAGAAAGAGTGCGCCAAATCCGACAACTGCCACTTGCTGTTACTCAAGCAAACCGCATTGGTAGACACTCTTGTACAGGCCAGTTTTTATTCTGCTGTCTGGTACTTCAATCACCAAAATAATCAGGAATGGACAACGCAATCCGTACCCATTGCCATTGTTGCCCGTGGCGGCTATGGCCGGGAGGAGATGTATTTCCGCTCCGATGTGGATATTCAAATCGTTTCCCAATCTTCACTCAGTGAGGAGGACAAAAAAATTGCTGAAGCAATTATTCGGCATTTTGAGTACCTGTTCATCTTCCAGGATATTTTTCCTGCCTCAAGCAACTCCTGCTACACCGAAAACGAAACCTTTGAGAGAGATCTGGACCCTGACAAAGTTTCCGAATTTATGGCTCTTTTGGAGCATCGGTTTGTTGCCGGCAACTCTCTGGTTTATGGCGAATTTAAAAGTTCTATCAAAACGGTCAGCCTGCTTTATCGGGATGAAATTCAAAAGCATTGTTTGAGCCATGAAGGATGTTATGAAGTCCAAAATACTGTCTTTCAGCAGGAACCCAATATTAAAGAGGAAATGCGTCGCCCCTACTGGGCATTGGTATCCGTTCGATTTCTTCAAAATCTGAGCACCACCAATCAGTTTGAGTTGCTCACCGAATTGTTCGCTAAAAACCTGCT
>Ga0233439_10001547_pt1 | contig 29010 bp, 34 predicted proteins | sample SI_123_September_6_FD_182713 | JGI IMG/M metagenome (GOLD analysis project Ga0233439, IMG submission 182713) | Seawater microbial communities from Saanich Inlet, British Columbia, Canada - SI_123_September2016_100_MG | ecosystem: Environmental > Aquatic > Marine > Inlet | place: Canada: British... | reverse complement strand
AAAAACTATCGTTAATGAATTTCAAATCTGATCGTCATGATCTGTATACGCATAAATACTCTGAAATTATTTTCAAGTCGTCATGTCTAAACTAGAATTATCCTATTCTGGATACGTATGTGCTCCATATCTGCACAACCATGATTCTATTGAACTCAAAGAACTCTGGAGTAAATCTAAAAATATTGAAAAAATGTACTTTGTTACTGGAACATTTTCTAGTGAAAGTAAGCCATACTTTTCTGATTCTACAAATCATTACATTTTAGCTAAATTCAAAGACAGTGAACAAATCTCAAAAGATCTTGCAGCTCATAATCAAGAAAAAACATCATTTGTCTTTAACATCAAAGATGATCTCTTTCAAAGAGAAGTCCAAGGTAATACCAATTTTGTTTCTGTATATTATTTAGAATATGGTGATGACGGTGATGATTTACAAGAAATTGCAAATCTTTTACTAAAAAGGGACAAAATTGAGATAGCAGGATTAGGAAACATGAATACATTTTGCTTAAACACTTCAAAATTCACATTCCCTTATTCTGAAAATATTGTTGTGATTGAAGTTGCAAGCGAAAAAAGTCATCAGAGTGTAAAGAAGTACTGTGATCAAACTAGACGTGATATTAATCGAAAAGGAATGACGATGACTAATTTGATGAGTCTCTCAATTCTTGACAAATTAAAGTAAAAAAGTTAAAAATCCTCCTTTCAACACAAGTAGAATATTCTATGAAAATATGCCTAAATTTAGTTTTGATCTTTTCAACTTCCTTTCCAAGTGTAAGCGTTAAATATTCGACCAAAAACAGTTTTGCATGAGTAAACCATCTGATCTTGGTTCTTTGAAAATTGGATCATACATTCTATTGCCTCACTCAGATCAACCTAGCGGTGAGCCATGTAGGATTGTAGAATATGATACATCAAAACCAGGTAAACACGGTGCAGCAAAAGCAAGAATTGTTGGTCAAGGTGTTTTTGATGGTCAAAAAAGACCTCATGTAGGTCCGGTCAGTATGCAAATTCACATCCCACTGATTAACAAAAAAGTCGGTCAAATTATCTCAATTAATGGTGACACCATTCAAGTTATGGATTCTGAATCATTTGAGACTATTGACATATCTTTGATTGATGATGAAGTCAAAGGTAAGTTAGAAAATGGTCAAAATGTGGAATACTGGGTTGTAATGGATAGAACTAAAATAATGCGCGTTAAGAACGATTGAGGGTACTGATGATTATCGGAAAAGCCGTCTGATTTCGTGATGACGATTATGAGTATTGAAGTATCCTTTTTCTATAACTTTATCAAATCAAATATTTTTTAGATGATGAAATTAGCTTCTCTTTTTTCAGGAGGAAAAGATAGTATGTATGCAATCTATGTTGCTAAAAAACAAGGACATGATGTAAAATGTCTCTTGAGTGTATTTCCAAAATCTGATGAAAGTCATTTGCTACATCATCCAAACATGAAATGGACCAAATTACAATCAGAATCCATGAATATTCCACAATTGACTATTACTTCAACTTCAGATGAAACTGATGATGAACTAATCCTTATTGAAAATTTGTTACAAAATGCAAAAGAACAATTTCAAATTGAAGGTTTAGTTCACGGTGGAATACAAAGTAAATTTCAAAAAGACAAGTTTGAAAAAATTTGCTCAAAATTAAATTTAAAAGTTATTGCACCTTTGTGGGATACAGATCCAGAACATTACATGAATGAATTAGTTGATTCAGAATTTGATTTTATTATGACTACTGCATCATCTGATGGATTGGATGATTCTTGGTTGGGAAAAACTATTTTAAAATCTGACATAGTTTTATTGAAACATTTATCTGAAAAATTTGGTTTTAATTTAAATTTTGAAGGAGGTGAGGCTGAAACATTTGTAATTAATTGCCCTCTCTTTACAAATTCGATCAAAATTAATAAATCTGAAAAAGAATGGGATGGATATAGAGGAAGGTTTGAAATAGTGGATGCGGGGTTGAATTTCAATGCTTGATGGTCTTAAGACTAGTTTAGGGGATGCAATTAAAAAAATTGTAAAATCTTCAGGTATAGATGAGGAATTAATCAAAGAATTATCTAAGGATGTTCAAAGGGCCTTATTGCAATCTGATGTTAATGTACGCCTAGTTCTTGAAATTACAAAGCATCTTGAGGAACGTGCTCTAAATGAGACTCCTCCTCCAGGGCTATCTAGAAAGGATCATATTGTAAAAATCCTATATGATGAACTTTCAAAATTACTCGGTAATGAATCTGAATTTGATTTTAAACCTGACAAACAAAATAAAATAATTTTAGTGGGAATTCAAGGTAGTGGTAAAACCACTGTGGCATCAAAACTTGCTAAATTCCTAACAGGCCAAGGATACAAAGTTGGTGTTGTGGGCGCTGATACCTACCGGCCAGGGGCATTGGTTCAACTAAAAACCATGTGTGAAAAATCAAATGTTGAGGTATATGGTGAAGAAAATAACAAAGACTCTCCAAATATTGTTAAAAATGGGCTGAAACATTTTGCAGGACAACCATTGGATGTAATTCTAATTGATACTGCTGGTCGTCATAAAGAAGAACAAGATCTTTTAGATGAAATGGACAGAATTAACAAAGTAGCAGATCCTGATTTAGCTCTACTAGTAATTGACGGTACAATTGGACAGCAATGTTTCAATCAAGCTGAAGCATTTCATAAAACAATTCCAGTTGGTGGTATTATAATTACTAAATTGGATAGCTCTGCAAAAGGCGGTGGTGCTCTTGCAGCATCAGCAGCAACTGGTGCACAAATAATGTACATCGGAACTGGTGAGCGAATTGATGATTTAGAAAAATTCTCACCTACACGATTTGTTGGTAGACTACTTGGCATGGGTGATATCCAAGCCATATTGGATTTGGCTAAAAGATTAGAAAATGAAGGTGATGATGTACGAATGAAAAGAATTTCTAGTGGAAAAATGAACATGGAAGATTTTCTTTCTCAGTTAGAAGATGTGAGTAAAATGGGTTCATTGCAAGGAATTATTGATAGTATGCCAGGACTTTCTGGAATGGTAAAAGGTGATCAAGTGGGTCAAATGGAGGGTAAAGTTACCAAATGGAGATTCATAATTCAAAGTATGACTCAAGCAGAAAAAGCAGATCCTGAAGGATTACTCAACTCCTCTAGAATCAAAAGAATTTCCCGTGGTTCGGGATGGCCTGAAGGTGAAGTTAAAGAATTAATTAAAAATTATAAAAATTCTAAGAATATGATGAAGGCATCAAAGGGTAGACAGATGCAAGGCACTCTTAGAAAGATGGGATTAGGATAATCAACAATACAAATCCCAATCAAGTATGTCTAATTATCAACAAATTGTACCTATAGCAAATAAAATTACTAAAAAATACAATCTATGTGATCATTGTTTAGGTAGATTGTTTTCAAAACAATTACACCTTTCATCAAACAAACTCCTTGGTAAAAAACTAAATCAAAATTCCACAGAAAAATGTTATGTGTGTAAAAATCTATTTAAAAATATAAATTATTTTTTAAAACTTATGCTTGACAAATCTACTAATTATTCTTTTAAAACATTCAGCGTTGGATCTTTGATAAAACCGTCCATTGTTGATAGGGATGATTTCATTAGATCTCAATACAAGTTAAGAGGAATTGATAGCATCAAGACTGACATTACAAAAGAAATAGGAAAATTATATTCTAAAAAAACAAAAAAAATAATTGATCCTCTTGATCCGGACATAACTTTCACTTTAAATTTTAAAGATGAATCGTGCGAATTACGCTCTAAATCTATTACTCTTTCTGGAAGATATGTAAAGTCTGAACGCGGGTTTTCTCAAAAACAAAAACCATGCGATAATTGCTCTGGAAAAGGATGCAGGGTTTGCGATTTTCATGGTATTGCAAAATATGATAGTGTGGAAGGTGTAATCTCTAAACTAGTTTTTCAAAAATTTGGAGGTACAACTGCAAAATTTACTTGGATTGGTGGTGAGGATAAATCTAGTTTAGTTTTGGGAAATGGGCGACCGTTTTTTGTAAAAATACAGAATCCTCGTAAAAGAAATGTAAGGCTATCTAATTTTGATATTGATTCTCTTAAAATCAATCAGTTAAAGTCAGTTTATGAATCTCCAAAAAAACCTCTAAAATTCAACTCTGTCATCTCTGTGAAAATCTCCGCTAAATCTCAAATTGATTCTAAAAGTCTTAAAAAATTAAAAGATCTAACGATTAGTCCTGTGATACTCTATGAAAAGTCTGGAAAACGTTCAGAGAAGAAGATTTTTGATGTGAAATCTAAAAAAAACTCAAAGAACATGTTTACTCTAGTAATCAAGGCTGAAGGAGGCCTTCCAATCAAACGATTTGTTATTGGCGATGGCATTGTCCCTGGAATTTCAACTATTCTAGATACTCCGTGTGAATGTGGGAAATTTGATTTCCTTGAGGTTGAAATACAATGATAACAATTAACTAGCACTAATTATCCTAAATCATCATGCCAATGAGAAAAAAAGGTAAACACATGAGACATGCTGATCAAAGGGCTGATACACGTAAAAAGAAGAAAGCCGGCAAACCACGTTCCTGATCTAATCAACCTATTTACATTCAAAACTGTCGAGGGGTAATATTGGATCCACTGGTACGTTTCAAAGATGCACATTCTAAAGGAATTATTACTGACGCTGTTTTTGATTTAACAATAAAACGATTCCCGCTTGTAATTGAAGGGATTAATAGAATTGAAAAGGCATCTGGAATTAGATATCCTATAGCATATGTTGAACCTTCTTTAGTTATTTCATCACCAAATCCAAATTCATATGAATTTGGAATATTATTTGCAAGAACTATTCCTATCATGTTTGAAGAGAAATTCCAAGTTGTCATTCAGATTTCTGCACCATTGATTGCATATGGTCTAAAGGGAACAATACATGCAATTTTGGCTCATGAGTTTTTGCATTTTTTAGATTTAATGAGAAAAATCTCCAAAATGGAATTATTGTCTGATGAAGTATCTGGAAATTTATTTGAAAATGTTTACAGTGATGAAACTCGATTGTTTGAACCTCGGGTTGTCTTTAAAGACCGTACTTTACTAAATCATATTACGAAAAAATTCCCTGCTGGATTTCGTGATTTTAAGCTTGAAGATAAGGTGATGAAATTTTGGGCTGAGAAAAATCTTCCAAAGACCAACATTTCTTTAGATACCAACACCGTCAAATTGTCTGCTGAATCTCTTTCAAAAATAAATCTTGATCCTGCATTTATTTCAAAAATGGAACTATTGGAGGAAAAATCTTCAAAAATCCATAAAAAACAACTCTATTGAAAATTTCAAATTGGAATCTTGTTTAAATATATAATTCACATATTATAGCATATGAAAAATACTCAATTTCATCAAACCTTGTTTTATAGAACTGATGCTGGAATTCATGAGAAGATTTTAGATTTTCTCTCTCAGGGTATTGATGAACATGTGCGATGTGTTTTCCTCACAACACAAGATGATGCAAATTTAATCCTTCAATTGCTTAAAGAAAAGAACCTTTCTAGTGATGTAGTTAAATTATTTTCTTATTTCAATTTACCAGACCCAATACGTGATTCTGAATTATTTGAAAAAAAAATGGAAAAAATAAAAAGTTTAATTTTAAATCCTGAGTTTCATGGCCGAATTGCGTTTAATGTGTTGGGTGATATGTCTAGATTTTCTATTAAACTGATTTCAGAAATTGCTGAAATTGAAAAATTTCTTGATTCTCTATCTTGTAAACAAATAAAATTATTTTGTACTTTTAAAACTGGTAAAAATAATGCATCTTCTTTAGAGATGATGAAGATGGCCATGTCTACTCATGATCATGCTATTTTTGAAAATGAAAGTTTCTCACAAGTAATTATAAGATAATTATTGTTTAAATTCTGTTAGTCCACATTTACCACATGTGTTTCTATCTTTGTGTTGAGCCATGAAAGTTCCTTTACCACATCTAGAACATACTTTTTTAGTTCTTGATGATTTGTCACCTTCGATTTTGTAATATGATGCAATGCTAGGACTGGAACCTTTCTTACCTTTTTTCTCTACAGGCATTATTCAGATTTCTCCTCTGCTTTAGCTTCTTCAGCTGGTGCATCTTCTTTAACTTCAGCTGGTGCATCTGCTTTAGCTTCTTCAGCTGGTGCTTCTGCTACTTCAGCTTCTTTTGAAGCTGCTTCAGCTTCTGCAATTTTTGCTTTACTTTTTTCTAGTCTTGAAAATATTGTTGGATTGATGTGTTTTTTAGCCAATCCTTCATCATCATAAACATAGAATGTCCCTGTTACGAGAGATTTACCAACTTGAGTTTTTAATCTCATTGGGACGACCACTTTGCCATCCAGTTTGAACTCTTTTGAAATCATATCAACAGCTTCTAAACTTTTGAGTTTGCCTCCTAAACCTGCAAAATTACAAGTTAACTCTCTTCTAGATAGAAAGGCATTGTTAACATCTGTGATTGTCTCAATTATGGACATGTATCAAAAATCTCTGGATATTTCATATAAACCTTGATTGAAATTACAGAAGAAATTTAAGAAATTCCCTCAGACATATATCGTGGAACGTTATTTGTTGCATTTTAAAAATGAGAAATATTTGCCTCAAAATTGTAGAGAACTAGCACATCGGGCTAGAGATCTTGCATCTGACATGGATGTTTCAGTTAGACTTGCTAGGGTTGCCTCTAAATTTATTGAATTTGATGTGGCTTCAGAAAACGTAGATTTAGATCCTCTTGTAGAACGATTGTCTCCAATTGGAGAAATTGACAATGTAAGACATGTTGTTGAAGAACATATGGATAAAGACAAAGGAATCAAAGATGGAATATTCTACTATAACAATGAAAGATTCTGGGAATGTCATGAAGCATTTGAAGGAGTTTGGAATCAATGCTATGGACGAGAAAAAGAACTCGTTCAGGGAATTATTTTAGTCGCAGTTGCCTTTGCACATGAACAAGAAAATGAAGAAAGTATAGGTATTGGAATGTTGAAAAGAGCTTTGGAAAAATTAGGTACTTCACCATCCATGTATTATTCAATAGATGTTGATAGAATTAGAAAAAAAGCCGTTGAAATGCAGCAAGCAAAGAAACTTACTAGATTTGAGATTTAATTAATTCTAAAGCTTTTGAAACAACTTCGGCTCCTTGAAGTAATCCTATGTTTCCTTTTTTAGCCTGCTCCTCTGTCATTCTAGTTGTTCCGTCATTTTTGATAAAATCTCCTGAAACTACAACTGGTACTGGATCATCGCTGTGTCCTTTGTTGATACATGGCGTTGAGTGATCTGCTGAGATTATTATTGCAACTTTGCTAGAATCAATATTCTCTACAAGTGTTTTAAAAAATCTCTGATCAATTTCTTCAATATTTTTCATTTTTCCAATTGCATCCCCATCGTGACCAAATTCATCTGGTCCTTTGAGGTGTACATAGATTGAATTTTGAGTCTCCATTGCTTTTGCAGCGACTCTTGCTTTCTCTTCATAATCTGTTAATCCTCCAGCTTCATAGGCTTTCATTTTTAGAACTTCTGAAATTCCAAGTTCTACTGGCATATCTACTATGCATGAAAAATTCATTGCGTATTTTTCATTAATTGGAATGACGTCAGGGTATTTGTTTCCTGCATCTCTCAGTAAAATACAACTAAGCTGTTTCTTATTTTCGTCTTGTCTTTTTTTGTTAATTTGACTGTTCTTCATAATTTCAATTGATTTTTCTGAAAATTCATTTACTAAATTTGCAGTAAATTTTGAGTCTTCAGTATCTTCTAATGGTAAACATTTTTCAATTTTAAGAAAGTCTCCTACAGCTTTTGCAACTCCCATGCCTCCAATGTTACTATAAGCTGGATCTGTATTGGTGATTCTTGAAGATAATTTTTGAGACTCTTTTCTAATTCTCACTGTTACTCTATGACCTATTGTTGGGGCTACTACTACTGAAATATCTGGAGATGTTAATTTAATTTTCTCTTCAATTTCTTTTGCAATTCCATCTGCATCTTCTTTTTCAATATGCCTTCCTGCCCTTCTATCGATAATTACTTCTTCATCATTTAATGTAGAATAATTTCCTCTAAGTGCCAAGTCACCATTTTTAAAATCAATACCTACACCTATTGCCTCGATGACTCCTCTACCTGCATAATCGGCATGTTTGAATTTGTATCCTAACATATTGAATACTGCAATATCTGATTCTGGGGCGATTCCTTTACCGACTGAAATAACCTCTCCGATTGTACCATTACTGGCAATTTTATCTAATGTTGGAGTATTTGCAGCCTCCAATGGTGTTTTTCCATTTAAATCTGGATGCGGAAGATCACCTACTCCATCTAAAAGAACGTAAATCATATGAACATCAGAATTATCCAAAATAGTCCCTGTTGATTCAAAACCAGATGCTCTGTTTTAAATCTTGCAACAAATTTTGCGATCAAAATAAAATAATTGTTCATAAAATTTTTTGCTGAATTTTTTCATTAGATTTTTTGATGAACATAGGATTTTCTTAATTTTTTAAAATAAAATTGAAAAATTATTTTTAGAATTGATTGATGTGGGGTTTAGTAAACGTTTTAACATACATTTTACTTCCATTAACCATTATGGGTGACATGCGCAAAGATTATGTTTCTGAGCGTTTTATGATTGTCGCAAAAAAAGACGACAAAGTTATTGATCCTAAAAAATCCCCATTTGCTCCTGGCAACGAAGCTATGACAAATCCTTCTGTTTTGTCTCTTGTTGAAAAAGATGGAATGTTACAACGTCTTCAAGATAGTGAAGATGATTATGTTAAAAATTGGGCTATACGCGTTTTTGAAAGTAAAAACCCTATTGTTTCAATTGAAACAGAAAATTCTTACAGTGACAAGCCGTTTTACAGTGAACCTGCATATGGATATCACTACATTGTAGTTGCATCTCCAAATGAAAAAGATTCTTTTGCAACTTTAGATCCTGAACAATGGTCTAATGTTCTAGTTGTTGTTCAAGATAGATTACGATGGCTCTATACGCAAAAAGGTGTAACTTATGTTTCCATTTTTGGTGATCATGGTGATTTAGCAGGCAATTCAAATCCTCATCCTCACCTTAATCTTCTAACATTTTCAACTATTCCTCCTGTAATTGAGGCTGAAGCAGAAGCATCTCATAAAATTTTGAATGAAAAAGGTGTTTGTTCAATGTGCCAGACGATAAATGAAGAGATTGGTGGTCCGAGGCAAGTACTTCAAACTGAGGGATTTATCGCATATTGTCCTTGGGCTCCATCATACCCATACGAATTCTGGATTTCTCCAAAAAAACACAATACTAGTTTCTCTAAAATAACTCAAAAAGAAATCAATGATTTATCATTAATTCTACGTTCTACTCTTGGGGGATTGGCAAAAACTGTAAAGAATGTATCATACAATTTAGTTTTTCATCTTTCTCCTGAAAAGAAAAATAGCCGACAAATTCATTGGCATGTTGAAATTTATCCAATTACAAAATCTTGGTCTGGATTAGAACGTGGGTATGGTATTTTCTTAAATGATATATCTCCCGAACAAGCAGCAGAAAAACTTGGTGCAGCTTGCAGGAAAGAATTAGCCAACTTGGTTGGTATTATATGATTTTTTGAATGGTTTATTTATCAACTAGAATCTGTTAAAATTATGGCAATAGAGAAATGGCTTGCAGTAACTAGTCTTGGTTTATTTGCAATGTTTGCTGGAGAAATGATTTCTGTTTATTATTTTATGACTGATGTTCCTGAAGCTATAGAGTTTTCAATACAGTTTGATGCTGATCCAAAAATATTCCAATTCATTTCAATTGGAGCTGCACCAGCTTCGATATTAGCTGCAGTTCCTTACATTATGACAAGAAATTATGGCTCAAAACCTGTAGGTAGATTGATAGCTATTGGTGGAGTAATTATGCTCATAGGAATGTTTGTTTCTTATTCTTTAATTGATAAAATGGATGATGTCTATGTTACAGATGTTGTACAATATACTCCTCTACTGTTTATGGTGATATCTGTACCTGTAATTGCAATTGGTGCTTATTTGACAAAAGAAAAAAAGAGACGACCAAAAAAAGAATTTTTCTAAGTATTATCTAATCTTAATTCATTAGCTACTTGTTTGAAGCCTAGTTTTTCATAAAATGGTTTAACATCGTCAGTACAATCTAGAATTGTCTTGTAACAGCCACGATTTTTTGCAATTTCAATGAGATATTTCATTATTTTCTCACCAATTTTTTGACCTTGATGCTCTTTATTCACAACAACATCCTCAATGTGGCCAACTAAACCTCCATCATGAATAAATTTAGATTCTATGAGGAGCGTGGTGGATCCTACAACTTTTCCATCTACTTCTGCAACTGCTATGATGTGATCAGGATTAGCATTAATTTTATCAAAAATATCTTTTGCTTTAGATTTTTTAATACTGCTTGCTTGTTTTAATGAGTCAAGTGATTTTAGGAAACCATTCCAAAGGTCCGCTTCTTTTATTTCTCTGATTATTACATCGCTCATTTTTTTCCTCGTTTTTGGGTATGTTCTTTAGATGCTTTTTCGTATGATGCTTTGTTTCCTATATCTGTAAATCCTTTTTTCGTAATGAAACTGCTAACTAATTTTTTATTAATCATGGCCTTTTTAATCACATCATCCATTCCATATGGCTTGTTCTTTGGAATTAGACTGAACACTTTTGGCTCCATTACATAGCAACCCATGTTTACATTTGCTTTTATCTCTGGTTTTTCTTTCCAACTTAGAACTTTACCTGTTTTTGATACATCGATTACCCCGTATTCTAAATTGGTTTTATATTCATTCAAACTCATAGTGACAAATGCCCTTTTTGCTTTGTGTTGTTTTATCATGTTTCTTAGATTAAAATCAAATATTGAATCCCCATACGCGCAAACAAATGTATCATCAATGAATTCTTCTGCTGTTTTTAGTTGACCTGCAGTGGCAAGCGGTTTATTTGAAATTGCATATTCTATATTTACACCAAACTTTTCTCCGTCTCCAAAATAATCTTCAATTGTTTTTCGAAGATAACTTACACACAAAACAAATGATTTTACACCATTTTTTTTATTCCATTCTATAATGTGTTCTAAAATTGGTTTTTTACCTAATGGCAGCATAGGTTTTGGTGTCTTTAATGTTAATGGACGTAATCTGGTACCTAGACCTCCTGCTAAAATCACTGCCTTCACAAATGTTATTTGAGATATGACTATTTATGTTCGAGGATGTTTTTAGACTAGAATTTCATTCTGTAATTTTTGATAATTTTTTTAAAATATTTTTTGGTTTATCTCCAAAAATTATTATCATAGGCTCTTTCCCAAAATCTCCTTTGTGGAAAATTACGTCTGGCGGAGATTTTAAATTTTTTATTGCATTACTAATTCCCCATTCTACTGATGATCCTTTAATTTTATTGTTCTTGGATTCTTTAATTCTATCATAACTAGATACTGTAAATTTTGATTTTTTAATTTTAGAAATTGCTGATTTTTCATATTTTAAATTTATTGCAGATTGAATCTGTGGGAATTTTTTATTTACAACAAGTAATGCTGTGGCAACATGTTTTGATCCTCCATATGTTAGATTGCCGGCAACTATAACTTCATTTCCGGCTTTAACTATTCTTCCTGTTAATCCTAGAATGTCTTTTGTAGATTTGGGTTTTTGTTTTGAATATACAAAATTTGTCTGACATTCAGGAATATTTTTGTATATATTTTTAATTTTTATAAATTCGTTAATTGATTGAGATAATTCTAAATTTATCTGATCTTTTTTCTGAATATTTGTTATTTTGATTCCATTCCCAACTTTCATTGAATTTTTAATTGAATCTCGAGCAAACTCCTTTGCAAATTTTACTGATTCACGGATTGTTTTTTTATTTGAAATTGCAAAAATTATTGCGGCTGAATAGTTACAACCGCTTCCGTGGTTTGTACTGCTAATTTTGTCTCCTGAAATTAGATATTTTGCACTTTTTTCTAGAACAAAATCTGATATCTTGTTATTTTTCTCTTCAATCCCTGTGATTACTACATTCTTTGCTCCCATTTTTTGAATGGTTTTTGCAATTTTTTCTATTGTATTCTTTGAACTAATTTTTGATTTTGATAATATTTCAGCCTCAAATTTGTTTGGAGTGATAATTGTAGCGAGTGGAATTATGTATTTTTGAAAATCTTTAATTGCTTTATTTTCTATCAATGCTCCACCTGTTGTTGATTTGATAACTGGGTCGACAACAATTGGGATTTTTAATTTTTTTAATTGTTGATATAGTGTTTTAATTATTTCAGAATTAAATACCATTCCAATTTTTATTCCGTCAATTTTGAAATCAGTTAGTACTGATTCGATTTGGTTTTTTAGTATTTTTTTTGATACTGCTTCAATCATTCCAAAACTTGAAGTATTTTGACCTGTAATTGCGGTGATAACTGTTAATCCATATGCGCCAAATTCAGAAAATGATTTTACATCACTTTGAATTCCAGCACCTGATGATGGATCAGAACCTCCGATTGAAAGTAGATTCATTCTATTTTCTTATTTCATGGTACTAATTTGTATTTTCATTTTACGTCTATTTTTTGTAATATCTATTTTATACTTGAACCATTATCTTTTTTTTGATGACAAAAATTCCAATGGTGGATGATACTATACCTGAAACTTTACAATGTACTACTTGCTTGTTGCCGATGCAATACCAATCAATTAAAGATGATAAATTTCTCTGGCAATGTTTCAAATGCGGAAAGCAATATCTTGTTTCAAAAAATATGGATGACACTATGGAGGAGAGTTGGAGTCCGCCAAGATGATGAATACATCTGAATCTGATTTATTAAAGTCTGAAAACCAAAAACTAAGAAATTACATTTCACTAGTTAATGCTGAAATTGAATTATCTCAGCGTCTCTATGAAATAAAGCAAAATTTTGCAAATTCTCCTGATTCTGAGCGTATTACTGTGCCTATTTTAGATAGAATTTCTAAAATAAAATTAGAGAAGGATGTTTTAGAACGTGAACTAAAATTAATGAAATAGTTATGATGATGTTTGAGTTACACAATCAAAAGAGCAGAATTCATCTTTCATATTGTAAAATTCTCTACCACAATGTCTGCATTCTCTAATTGCTCTCATATGATCTAATGGCACTTTCTATGATAAAAGACCGATCATCTTTCCTAATATAGTGCCAAAGATTTTTCTTGCGATCTGAATTTTTTATGATTTTCACGATTGTTTAAATCAGGTAAAACGATAGAATACGTTATGGCAACTCAAATGACTTCTGCAAGACGTGGAGTGGCAACTGATGAAATGAAACAAGTTGCAAAAGATGAGGATGTTTCACTTGAGTGGTTAATTCCTAAAATTGCAAAAGGGTCTATAATTATTCCCAGCAATAACGTGAGGCCACAAAAAATCCACAATGTTGGAATTGGTAAAGGTCTAAAAACTAAAGTTAATGTCAACATTGGAACTTCTACATTAAATGTAAACATTGAGGAAGAGGTAGAAAAAGCTAAAGTTGCAATAAAATACCATGCAGACACTATAATGGATCTTAGTGATGGTGGAGATGTTAAAAAAATACGTCAAACACTAATGGATGCTGCACCAATTACTTTTGGGACCGTCCCAATTTACGAAGCTTACAACTATGGTGTTGAAGTTCACAAAAATCCTTTGAATTTAACTGAAGATGATTACATTAAGGCATTTGAAAATAATGCAAAAGATGGGGTTGATTATACTACTGTTCACTGTGGAATCACAAAAGATATTGCAAAAAGAATTCTTAAAGTTCGGCGATATGGTGGTGTTGTAAGTAAAGGTGGCACAATTACTGCTGCTTGGATGCTCAAACATGATAAAGAAAATCCATACATTACTCATTATGATTACATGATGGAAATTGCCAAAAAATATGATGTCACATTTAGCCTTGGTGATGCATTAAGACCCGGCTCGATTTTAGATTCTCATGATGAATTACAAGTTCAAGAAATGATTAACATCTCTAGATTAACAAAGAGAGCACATGAACATGATATTCAAGTTATGGTTGAAGGGCCAGGACACGTTCCATTAAATGAAGTTGCTGCAAATGTAAGACTAGCAAAATCTCTAATTGGCGATGTTCCATATTATGTTCTAGGTCCTTTGGTTACAGATGTTGCATCTGGACATGATCATATTGCCAGTGCAATTGGCGCTGCAGTTTCTGCCAGTGAAGGTGTAGATCTTTTGTGTTATCTTACACCTTCTGAACATTTAGCATTGCCAAATGCCGATGAAGTAAAGGCTGGATTAATTGCATATAGAATCGCAGCTCATGCAGGTGATCTTGTAAAAATTCGTGATAAGGTGATTAAATGGGATATGGAGATGACTGAAGCTCGACGTACATTGGATTGGGAGAAGCAGCTTGCCCTATCTATTGATCCTGAGGAAGCTGCAAAAATTCATAGTCGAACCGGGCAACATCCTGGCAATAACGTCCCTTGCACTATGTGTGGAGGTGCATGTGTTTACATGATGTTACCACAACAGAAAAAATATGATAAAGAAAATGAAAATTTACAACAAGTTGAATAATACTTTTTGAAGACTCGGTACTGTTTCATAATTTTCTAATTCTTCAATGTTAATCCATTTGAAATCTGAATTTTCCCAGTTTAGTTTGATTGTGGGACTGTTTGATTCAAACAAAAATGGAAATATTTCCCATTCGTGATTTTTGTACTGCGGTGAGTGAATTCTCATCTCTTCACTTGTTTTGATTAATGTAATTTTGTCTTCTGTAATTCCTGCTTCTTCAAAAATTTCAATTTTTGCTCTAGTGAGTGGCTCTTCGTCCTTTTCAATAATTCCACTAATTCCTGCCCATAATCCCTTCATGGATTTTACCTTATCACTTCGTTTGAGAATTAGTAATTTTTTATTATCTCTAATGAATGATGTAACGATCTTTGTAGAACGCATGTCGACTATTTTTCGACTGCTTTTACCATTTTTGTCATTCTTTTGTAGGATTCAGCAACATCTGTATGTTTTGCAAGTCTCTCTTGACATTCTTTGATGTAATTTACAACATCTTCTGTTTTTGATTCTTGCACGGCTGTTAGCAGTCTACCTATATCTTTCCAAAGTTCTTCTGCCACTCTTCGAATCTCTGGGTTTGCAATGATGGTCTCAATTAGTTCTGGAGATTCTGTCATGATACTTTCTGCCAATGTTTTTTGAACTCTGAAAGTTGTACCTGACATTTTTTCTGTGAGATTCATCTTTTCATCTTTTGAAATGATGTTTGCAAAAACTAAATTCATTAAATGGGTTAATCCTAAAATCACTGCTATCTTTTTGTCATGTTCTGCTGCATCTATTGTGACAAAGTTAGCACCGTCAAACAATGCTTTTGTAACTGTTAATTCTTTTTTGGCATCTTTGATTGGTACTGAAATAATGTTTTGACCTTTGATTGTTTTTGTTCCTGGACCAAACATTGGATGAATACAGATAGGATTAATTTTTGCTGGCATTTTTGATAATGATGATACTACTTTGGATTTTTCTGATGATATTTCAATGAGATATGTATCTCGTTTCATTTCTTTGGCAATTAGTCTGATAATTTCTGGAGTTCTTCTTGTAGGTGTACACAGAACAACATAATCTGCTTTTAAAATTCCACCTACTAGTGATTCTGATATTTTGATATCTTTTCCAGACACTTTATTTTCAGAGTCATATCCAGTTACTTCAAATCCTTGATTTGAAAAATATTTTGCAAACCATTGACCCATTTGACCCCCTGCGCCAATTATTGTGATCTTTTTCATTGGTTACCACTCATAATGTTACTTAGTATGTCCATTCCTTCCACTAATGTCTCTTCGTTTTGACATGCAGATAATCTGATAAAGTTCTTGTAATCTCCAAATCCTTCACCTGGGGCTACTGCTAATCCTTTCTCTAGAGCATTATTGGCAAATTCAACTCCATCGAATCCTTCTTGATTGATTCTTGCAAAAAGGTACATTGCACCATCAGGGACGTTAAACTCTAATCCCATTTTACTTGCTTTCTGTGCCAACACATCTAGTCTGTTTTGCACTGTATTAGTATTATTGGATGTATCTGCCTCAAGGGCTTTCATGGCTACATATTGGATTGGTTCTGAGACATTTGTAAGACATAGTGCCTCGAGTTTTGCCATTTTTTCAATTATTTTTGAATCTGCAATACCATACCCGACTCTAAATCCTGTCATTGCATGTGATTTTGAAAATGATTGAGTAACGATACTTTTATCATAATTATAACTTAGAATGCTTTTCCAATTTGTTTTTGCATATTGCGAATAAATTTCATCGCTGAGTATGTAGAGATTGTTTTTCTTTGCAATTTCAATAATGTCATCTTGTAGTTTTTCATTTAGAATTTTCCCTGTAGGGTTATTTGGATAATTTAGGACAATCATTTTTGTATTTGAATTAATTGTGCTTTTGATCTGTTCTAGTGATGGTTCCCACTTGCCTTCAAAAGTTGTACTGATAGTTCTAACTTTAATTCCGGAATTTAATGCACAATCTTTGTAAGCGGGCCATGCAGGCTCAATTACTACCATTTCGTCTCCTGGATTCAATAGAGTTGTGATTGCTGTAAAAATTGAAAATCTTGCACCTGGACTTACGATGATGTTGTCTTGTTGAATATTCACATTGAATTTCTTTGATACGTATTTTGCAAGCGCTTCTCTAAATACTGGCATTCCTTTTGCTTGACCATATTTTAGAAATCCTTTATCAAATACTTCTTCTAATGCCTCTTTGACAATTTTTGGTGGCAAAAAGTCTGGCTCTCCTACTTCCATATGGATAATTTTTTTTCCTTGTGCTTCAAGTGATTTTGCTTTTAAGAAAATTGAAAGATGTGTTTGTTTATTTGTAGATTGAACTTTGACTGATTCATTTAAAAGAAAATTTAGAAACTTTGTAGCCATTGTTTCATCTAATCCGATATTGGTACATAATGTAATTACTTTTCCACGTAAACTATCTTCTCTTGCTTCATCTGTTACTCCTTTCCCAATATTTTTTTTAACTTCACCAATTTCTCTTGCGATATCTGTTCTAGTTTTTAGTAACTCTATCATTTTTAGAGTAACCTCGTCCATTTTATTTCGAAGATCGTTGATATCTGACATTTTCTTAGAGAACTGGTTTGATTGCTCCTGATAGGAGTGCATGATCTGCTATTGTTAATGCTACAAGTGAATCAACTACTGGTGGGGCTCTAGGTACTACACACGGGTCATGTCTTCCTTTGACTTGAAGAATAGTTTCTTTTTTTGTTTTAATGTCTACAGTTTTTTGTTTTTGTGCAATAGATGATGCTGGCTTGAAAGCAATTCTCATGGTGATAGGCATTCCGTTTGAAATCCCTCCTAGAATTCCGCCAGATCTATTTGTCTCTGTAACTATTTTTCCTCTCTTCACCGTATACAAGTCATTATTTTCAGAACCGTAAAGTTCTGAACCTTGAAATCCTGAACCAAATTCAATTCCTTTTACTGATGGGATGGAGAAAATTGCTTTGCTTAAATCTGATTCTAATGAACTAAAAATTGGCTCTCCTAATCCTACTGGAACATTTGTTGTAACTGACTCAATTATTCCTCCAAGTGAATCCCCTTTCTTTCTTGCATCGAGAATATTTTCTCTCATAATTTTTGCCGTTTTAGTTTCAGGACATCTTACTTCATTTTTATAAATTGAATTAATCATTTTGTCATTGAATTCTCTTTCCATCTTTATTTTTCCAATTTGTGATGTAAATGAATTTGTCTCAACACCTAGTGATACTTTGAGTAATTTTCTTGCAATAGCTCCTCCCATAACATGAGTTGCTGTTAATCTTCCAGAAAATCTTCCTCCTCCTCGATGATCATTATAGTGATTATATTTTGTCATGGCTGGATAATCTGAATGACCTGGTCTTAACTTTGTTTTCAAATTTTCATAATCGTTTGACTTTTGATCACTGTTCCAAATTACCATTGTAATTGGTGCTCCTGTTGTATGGCCTCTGAATACTCCAGAAATTATTTCAACAACATCTCCTTCTTTTCTCTGAGTTGAAATTAGATTCTGACCTGGTCTTCTAAAATCTAACATTTTTTGAATATCTTTTTCATCAAGCTCTAATCCTGCAGGACAACCATCTAAAACTGCCCCAATTGATTTTCCATGACTTTCACCAAAACTTGTTAAAACAAGACGCTGACCTATAGAACTTCCCGGCAACATATTATCAAAGTTAACCGATGTTTATAATTCCTCATTCTGAAATTTACCGAATTATTTTCTTACAATTCCTTGTTTTTTGATAATATCTTATACCTGTTTAAAAATTATATAATTATTGGATAAAACATGTAATAATTATAATCTATTCTTAAATATCATTATAACGTATATGATATATGCAAAATAGTGTAAATTATAACGAATAATTTGCGCGGCTCTGCGAAAAATACATGTTATCTACGCAAAAGCGTTGTGGGTGAGGAGAATGCTTTTCACTCTATACAGGGTCGCGCCTTTTATCTCTCGGAATAATTTTTTTAAAAAATGATTTTAATCAATTAAGATTTTTGCGCCCATACGATTCATCTCCTCAACAAAGTTCGGATATGAAACTTTGACTGATTCAGGATCTGTAACGGTGCAATTTCCAACATACATTCCTGCAATAGAAAATGCCATGAATAGTCTATGGTCTTCTTCTGATATCAAATCAGCACCAGAAATATTTCCTGATGACTCTAAGATCATACCGTCTTCTTTTTCTTGAATATTCATTCCAAGTTTTACTAATTCTCTTGAAATGATTGCAATTCTATCCGTCTCTTTTAATCTCGCATGTTTTACATTGAATATTTCAATTGGGGCTGATGAACACAATGCCAAAATTGCAAGTGGTGGGAGAAGATCTGGTGAATTACTCAAATCAAATTTCCCTCCGTTTAATTTTTCAGGAGATTTAATTTTAATTTGTTCATCATTCATAATAATTTCAACTCCTAACTGTTCTAAAATGTCAATAAATACTTCATCACCTTGTGGTAAATTTCCAATGTTTCCCTTTATCGTAATGTCTTCTCCGTTTAGAACAGTTGCAGAAAGAAGAAGAGCGAGACTAGAAAAATCTATTGGAACCATAAATGTAGTTTCTTTATAGATTTGTGGAGATATGTTGTATCTTTTGTATGGGATTAATGTTTGCACTGTTACTCCAAACTTTCGCATTGTAGCAATTGTGGCATCAAGATATGGTTTTGATACTAAATTCCCTTCAATGGTTAAATTGATTCCTTTCTCAGTTAGTGGTGCACAAATTAATAGTGCAGAAATAAATTGACTGGAAAAATTTCCTGGTATTTTTACTTCTCCTCCTATAATTTTTCCTTTAATTTTGATTGGTGGTTTCCCATCAGTTGAACTACACTGTGCCCCTATACTTGATAATGCATCTAAGAGTGGCTGCATGGGTCTTTTCTGTAAACTTGAATCTCCAGTTAGGGTAATTTCATCAGCATACAAACTAGCAATCCCTGATGCAAGTCTAATTGTGGTTCCAGAGTTTTCAGTGTCAATTTCAGGTACTTTTATGCCTATTTTTATTGGATTTTTAACGATTATTGATGAATCTGTGGTTTCAATCTCTGCTCCAAATTTCTTACAAGCTTCAATTGTTGCCTTTGTATCTGCTGAAAGTAAGACATTCTCAACTTTACTATTATTTCCTGCAAGAGATGCGAGGAAAATTGCTCTATGTGAATAACTCTTGTTTGGAGGACAAATTATTTGTCCTGAAATTTTTGATTTTTCAATTTTACACTTCATGAACTTCTGCCTTTTTGTTGCTGATTTTTGAAATGATAATATTGCCTTCTAATGCTGAAAATACTTTTTTAATTGCAGATTCATTTTCTTTTTTTATGATTGCTGCAATTGATGGTCCATTACCTGAAACTGATGCACCTAGTGCTCCTTTTTCAATTAAGTCTGTAATTATTTTAGGATCTGAATTTAATATTGCTGAAGTAGCTAATCCGTTAATTATCATTGCATCCCAATAGTCTGTTTTTTTAGATAATTCCCACGCGTTTTCAAAAGTAGATGATAGAATCTTGAGTTTTTTTAGATTTCCTCTTTTTCTATTTTTTGGAATGAAAATTACTGCTATTAAATTGGATGGGGCTTTTTCAAATTGAATTCTTCTCTTTTTTGCATTATCTGTAACATTGAATCCGCCATAGTAGCAAGAACATGCATCATCATATGCTCCAGTGATGCTAACTTTGGATTCAATTGATGCCTCTACTCCTGCAAGTAATATTTGTTGATCAGTGAATTTTGGTTTGAATATTTTTGCACATGCTAGAGCGATAGCTGAAGAAATGGCACTAGAACTTTTCAATCCATATCCTGTAGGGATTTCTGAATCTAATGTGATTGAAATTTTGTTTTGTTCTAAATCTTTTTTTGAAACAATTTTTTCTATTGTTTTGTTAATCAAGCGAGAACTTAGGCTCTTATTTTCAGACTGTATTGAAATTCCTTTTCCAGGACTCGTCTCCACGGTTGCCTCTACTTTTAATTCAATTCCTAAGGTGGCTCCTTTTTGGTTTGCAATTGCATTTACTAATGAAACTGCTCCATGGACTGTAGCCTTTGCTTTTGCCATCAAAATCCTCCTAACAATGCTTTTTTCATGGCATTATAAGGTGCTTCTATACCGTGCCAAATTTCAAAAGCCCTAACTGCTTGACCTAGAAGCATTTCATAACCGTAAATTATGATTGCTTTTTCTTCTTTTGCTTTTTTAATAAAATCGGTATTCATTGGCATGTATACAATATCATATACAATTGTTTTTTCATTAATTCCTTTTAATTCAATCACGCTGGATTCGTTTTTGAGACCTACTGATGTGGCATTAACGATGATGTCGTAATCTTTTGCTGTATCTTTAACATCTTCAATCTCTATTGCATTTGCATCTAGTCCAATTGTCTTTGCAAATTTTGAAAGCCCTGTTGCTTTTTCTAATGATCTATTTGCAATAGTAATGCTTTTTGCCTTTTCTTTTGCAAATCCTGCAACTATTGCCCTTGCAGCTCCTCCTGCTCCAATTAATAGAACTTTAGTTCCAATAATGTTTAATTCTTTTTTCTTAAATGGTTCCAAAAACCCATCCATATCTGTATTGTATCCTTTTAGAACTCCGTCTATGTTTAACACTGTATTTACAGCACCAATCAAACTACATGATTCATCAATTTTATCTAAATATTTCATCATCTCTATTTTATGTGGAATTGTAATGTTGAAACCATGAATTTTTATTTTCTTTAATCCGTCAATACCTATTTCTAATTCCCCTTTTGGAATTTTATATGCGATGTATGATGAATCTAAATCTAATTCTCTGAATGCTGCACTATGAATATTTGGAGATAATGAATGATCAATAGGATCTCCAATTACTGCAAATGATTTACTCATCTTATTTCCTTGAGTATTATGATTGATTTAAACTCTCAACTACTGTGATACTATTTTTTTAAATTAGTAATTTTTTTCATTTCATCCACACTGAATTGTCCTGGGGCTATTGCTTTTCCAAGTGAGACATATGTGTATGGACTGCCAAGATATAGGCATAAAATCCTTGAAATCCTGCCATAATCTCCCATGGCAAAAGAAATTAGATTATTTTTTCCTTTTTTATTATACAATTCCAACATTCTAGTTGAATCGTCTGTTGATTTTGCAGTGCTCACTATTTTTACATTTGATGAAAATTTGCTCATTTGAATAATCTTCTTTTTTAATTCTGCAGAACTTGGGGTCTTTTTAAAATCATGCCAAGAAACAAGTAATTTTGTTTTCGTTGATTTCAAATATTTTGTTAATGCTATATTTTTCTTTAATGTGTTAAATTCTACATCCAACAAAAATGGATTGTATTCTGCAATTAATTTTAGAATTGCAATTCTTTCTTTTTCATTTCCTGAAAATTTACCGCCTTCGTTTGTTGGTCTTAATGTACAAACTATTTTGTTGAGATCCTTTTTTATCAATTCTAATGTTTCTGGAATTTGTCCAACTTTAAGAAAATCAAATCTTACTTCTACAAAATCTGATTTTGTAAGGGCGATTTTTAATATTTTTTTAGTTTTTGCTGGTGTCAGTTCTGCAATAGAAACACATGTTTTGTATTTCATTTTTCTAAAATATATTCATCAGAAACTTCCATTCCAAAGTGTCTGCCTGTTGCAGGTTTTGAATGCACCATTACTGTGTCTCCTTTCTTTAAATGGGTAACTGAAACTAACTGCCCATTTGATTTTACAAAGCGAATTGTTTCTGCATCCTGTGCAATAATTCCACCTATCTCCCCTCCTACTGTAGCTTTTATCATTAACATTGGTCTACGTTCAATCTTTGATCTTCCAACAGTAACTCTTCTTGCTTTGCCTTTTGAATTGAGGACTAACACTTCGGAGCCTGTCTCTACTTCTGAGAGATAATTTGTTGTTCCGTCTGGAGATAATGTATAGCAATGAACTGCACCTGCGTTTACTCTAAATGGTCTTGGTGATGTAAATGATGATCCTACTGATTCATTGTGAACTAGAAACAAAAAGTTTGATCTACTACCAATCAACATACCCTCTCCTTTGTGAAGTATGGATGCTGTATCTACACAAACTCGTTCTCCATCTCCTACTTCTTTAATTTCAGTAATCTTTGCTGGCTTCATGTCGAAACTCTTTGTTCCCAAGTATACCATGACTTCACGAACTTCATTAATTGATGAAGTGTTGAAGATTACCCCATCCACTCCTACTTCTAAAATTGAAAACATCTTCCTGACTTCTTCAGGAGTTCTAGCTATGGCGAAGATTTTTGTGTGAATTTTATGTAATTTTGCAATAATATTTTCTAGCGGAATGATTTTCCAATCTTTTACTTCTATGACCACAAAGTCTAATCCTTTTTTGGCTATATTGAGAATATTTTCAATATCTGAGTTTGATAAAATTTGGAATTTTCTTCCAACTTTTTTGCCCTTTGGTTTTGGACCCTCTTTTTCTAATACAACATAATTTGCTGCACTGGAAGGAAATACTGTTTGAAGTTTAGTTTTTTTCTTACCTAGTTTTTTTGGGTCAAGATATACCATTTTGATTCCTTCCTCTTCCAATTGAGGGAGAAATTTAGCTAATTGTGCTTGTGATGCTTTAGGTGAAATTATTAATTCTCTTGATTTACTCAATTTTCTTCATTGCTTCCTTTGCTGTTCCTTTTCTGAAAATTATTTCGGCTAATGCTTCTACCATTTTTTCAGGTGTTTTATGTGCAAAGATGTTTCTACCATATGTAACTCCTTTAGCTCCTGCAGTCATTGCATCTTCAGTCATTTGAAGAATATCTAAATCTGTTTTAGCTTTTGGTCCGCCAGCAATTACAATTGGAACTGGTGTACTTTTTACAATTTTTGCAAATGAATCGATATCACCAGTATAGAAAGTTTTTACAATATCTGCACCACATTCTGCTCCAATTCTTGCAACATGTCCAACCACTTCTGGGTCATGTGGATTTTTGATATTTTCACCTCTTGGATACATCATTGCTAAAAGTGGCATTCCCCATCTGTGACATTGATCTGCAGTCATTCCGAGCTGCTCTAACATCTCTGGTTCTTCTTTACCTCCAATGTTGATGTGTAATGAAACTCCATCAGCTCCCATGGCTGCTGCTTCTTTTACTGTTCCAGTTAACATTTTACGATTTGGTGCTAATGATAATGATGTACTACTTGAAAAATGAACTAAAATCCCTATTTTGGTTGGTTTTGGTAATGCTTTGAGAATTCCTTTGTTGATGATTACACTTGTGAGTCCATGTCCTTCACATTTGTAAATTGTATCTATTGGGTTTTCAAGGCCTTCAATAGGTCCATTGGAAATGCCGTGATCCATTGGAATACAAAGCATTCTACCTTTTCTAAGAATTCGATTAAGTCTAATTTGATTTCCTGATACCATGATTTGATCTGATTTTTGAGCCCTACTTAAAAATAACGTGAATCTGTGAACTCGTATTTCTCAAAAATTGCGCACAAATCACTCATTTTGTTTATTTCTTTTTCTGTTCATTATTTCTATCAAGGATTAAATAGAAATTCTAAAGGATTATTATTACTTGAGTCAGACAACTGAGCAGATACAAAAAAGTGATATCAAAGATATTTTAGATAATTCTCTTCATGGGAAGAGACCTGGCCCTGAAGATATTTTGAGATTATTAGAGTCTGATGACGTTCATTTGATGGGTCTTACTGCTGGCCATCTAACAAGAAAACAATTTGGCAAAAAAGCATCTTTTGTAAATAATATTATTTTGAATTACACCAATGTCTGCATTACTGATTGTAAGTTTTGTGCATTTTACAGATCTCCTGGCGCTGAGGATTCTTACACCTTAACTCTTGATGAGATTGAAACTAGAGTCAAAACATCTTATGATATGTTTAAGATCAGACAAGTTCTGATTCAAGGTGGCCATAATCCTAATTTGAAAATTGAGTATTATGAAGATGCATTTAGAATGATTAGAGAGAAATTCCCAACAGTTGGTGTTCATGGATTATCTACATCTGAAATTGATATGATTGCAAGAGTTGAAAAATCATCTACTAAAGAAATTCTATCTAGATTAAAAGATGCTGGACTACAATCAATTCCTGGAGCTGGTGCTGAAATCTTAACTGATTCAGTTAAAGAAATTATCAGTTCTAAAAAAATCTCTAGTGCTGATTGGATTAGAATTATGGATGAGGCACATACCTTGGGAATTCCTGGGTCTGCAACAATGATGTATGGTAGTGTGGAAAACAATAATGATATCGTTGAACACTTTTCTAAAATTGTAAAACTACAAGAAAAGACTAAAGGTTTTATGGCATTCATTCCGTGGAATTTTGAACCAAACAATACCTTGATGCAAGAGGAAGGTACTGTGGACTATGGAACTGGTGGAACTCAACTATTGAAAATGATTGCAATATCTAGACTGGTACTTGATGGATTAATCCCTCATATTCAATCTTCATGGCTAACTAATGGAGTTGGTATGGCACAACTTGCATTACAATATGGTGCTGATGACTTTGGTGGCACCCTCATTGGTGAGGAAGTAGTCTCATGTACTGGTGCACGTTCAACTGAACTAACTGATAAAATAATCATTGATGCCATCCATCAAATTGGCTATCAGGTAGAAGAGAGAGATAATTTCTATAATCCTATCTCTGTATTATAATCCGTAACTGGACCATTTAGAATCTACTAGATCTTTTGTCTTATCATCAACTTTGACTTGTTGTTGGATTTCTCTCTCATATCCTTCTTCTCTAGTTTTTTGAGTTGCATCAATCCCCATCTTGGAACCCAAGTTTACTAGTGGTGATGCTGGATCTAGTGTGTCAGTTGGAGTGTTGTTAATTATCACAGTATCTCTTGCTGCATCTGCTCTGGTGGTGATTGCCCAGATTACGTCATTGAGATCATGAATATTGATGTCTTCATCTACTACTACGAACATTTTTGTGAGTGATAACTGTCCCATTCCCCAAAGACCCATCATGACTTTTTTTGCTTGGCCTGGATATCTTTTCTTTATTGATATTATTGCAAATCCTTGGAACCATCCTGCTGCTGGCATGCTAAAGTCTACAACTTCTGGATGGAACATTTGAATCAGTGGTAAAAATGAACGTTCAATTACTTTACCAATGTATGCATCTTCTAGGATTGGTTTTCCGACAACTGTTGTAACATAAATTGGATTTTTCCTTCGCATAATTCCTGTTAATGTGAATGTTGGATATGGTTCAACTGGTGTATAGTACCCTGTGTGATCACCAAATGGTCCCTCATCTCTAATGTCTGCAGGATCTACATATCCTTCTAAAACAATCTCTGCATTTACTGGGACATCCAAATCGATTGTTTTACACTTTACAGTTTTGATTCCTTCTTTCCTTGTAATCCCTGCAAAGAGATACTTGTCTAATCCTTCTGGAACTGGGGCAATTGATGAAAATATTGTAGCAGGCTCTCCTCCAATGATAATTGCAGTTGGAATCTTCTCTCCTCTCTCTTTTGAAATATCGCTGTGGTGTGCACCTCTCTTGTGTTTTTGCCAGTGCATTAATGCATGAGTTTTATCAACAATTTGCATTCTGTAAACTCCAAGATTCCTAACCCCTGTTTCTGGATGTTTGGTTGCAACTAATCCTAATGTGATGAATCGACCTGCATCATCAGGCCATGATTTTAGAATTGGTATGTCATCAAATGATGCATCACTTGATGTAATCTCAGTTACTGGTCCACTTGTTTCTGCTTTAGGAAATGATGCAGTCATTTTGGTAAGTTCTGGAAGTTTTTTAATTTTATTTAGTAATCCTGATGGCATATCCATCTTTGTCATATCTGCAATACGTTGACCGATTTCTGTAAAGTCGGTCATTTCTAATCCGATTTCTAATCTTTTCATAGAGCCAAATGCATTTCCTAAAACTGGCATATCGTATCCTTTTACATTTTCAAAAAGAATTGCTGGGCCGTCTGAGTACATTTCACGTCTTAAAATTTCAGCAATTTCTAAATCTGAGTCGACTTCTGTTTTGACTCTCTTTAATTCTCCGTGTTTTTCAAGTTCAACAATGAAATCTTTGATATCTTCTATTCCCACATTGATTCTCTAGTCAGATCAAGTATAAGCTTAACTGGTTTTACATTGGTGGGAGTTCTGTTTTTCTATCATGTCCACCAGAACCGAATTTACAGTAAAAGCATAATTCTGATTCCATGTACTTTAGTTGTTCAACTTGAATTGCTCCAAGTTTTAATGCAATTTTTGTCAAAATTCTATACTTTAATGGCATTGCAGGAATTACTTCATCCAAGTATACTCTGTAATGATCTGGGCAGAACTTTAGAGTAACCTTTGATGGCTCTTTGCCTTTTTCATTAACTTGCTTTGTATAGTTGATCTGTTCTCTGATGTATTCGTGCTTTGGACATGGACAGTCTTTGCCTCCGGGATGTTTGTAGGCCGGAGTATTCTTCCAATCAAAATCTGGAAATTCTTTCTCAAAGTCATCCATGCCATCAATTACTCAAATTAGCATATAAAACTTGATCAAAATTAGTTGGCGTAATCAACCCAAATGTACATAAACCCCGAATTGACCATCAAAATTATGGCAGCAGCTAAAAAGCAAACAAAACAAGATCTTGAGAACAAGATTGCCGAATTAGAAGCAAAGATAAACAAACTTTCTACTCAGCTAGATTCAAAACCTGCTGAAGTAAAGCCAGCAGAGACAAAACCTGCTGAGGTTAAACCAGCAACTACAAAACCAAAAGGTACACTACCTAAAGGATTTGGAGATAAACCTGCTGAAGTAAAACCAGCTGAGAGACCTGCAGCAACTACCAAGCCAAAAGGTACACTACCTAAAGGATTTGGAGATAAACCAGCTGAAGTAAAACCGGCAGAAACTAAACCTGCTGAGACCAAGCCAAAAGGTACACTACCTAAAGGAACGGATACAAAACCAGCTGAAGTAAAGCCAGCTGAGAGACCTGCAGCAACTACAAAACCAAAAGGCACTTTGCCAAAAGGATTTGAAGAAAAGCCAGCAGAAGCTCCTAAACCAGCTGAAACTACATCACAACCTCCAGCAACTGTACAAGAAGCATTAGAGAATGCATACATGACTGCTCCTATGACATCATTCCATGATTATAGAGCAAAAGTCACAGGATATTCTCCAGCTCCTAACAGATACTTTGTCAGACTAACTGCTCCTGTAGGTAAAGTCCCAACCAAAAATTGGAATGATCAAAAAGCAGTAGTAACAGGTTACACTGCAGCATCAAACCAATACTTTGCAACAAGAGCAAGAATGGCATACCATCCTGCTGATAAGAGATTTGGAACATTTAGTGGAATCAATATGACAGTTGAAGGCGTTGATGCACCAGCACAACAAACACCAACTCCAGAACCACCAAAGCCTAAAAGAGGCACACTTCCAAAAGGTTTCTAATTCAATTATACCCTTTATTTTATATTTTTAAAAGTAATATTCATCTCTGATCATATTCTATATCATACATGGCTCCAAAAATTAAATGTCCTAACTGTCAGCAAAATGAATGGTTTGAAAATAACGAACTAAGCTATCTTCCAACTGTTATGAAAATGGATGATGGAACTTATGCTGCAGATCCTAATAATGGAATCCATGTTAGATTGTGGCGTTGTAACAATTGCATGTATGTGTTGCAATTTTGGGAACCTGATTGATGAAAAACAATTGTAATTTTTACAAAATATTGTTTAATTTTACTAATTAATTTGAATAAAATTTTTGGATGATCAAAATGTAAATAAACAATGCGATGTTTACTGTAAGGAATGGCAGCAAAAAGCAAAGCAAGTACAAAAAAGGATTTAGAATCCAAAATTGCTGAATTAGAGGCAAAATTAACAAAATTAGCAACACAACTTGAAGCTAAAACCGCTCCAAAACCAGCTGAAGTAAAACCGGCAGAAACTAAACCTGCTGAGACCAAGCCAAAAGGTACACTACCTAAAGGAACGGATACAAAACCAGCTGAAGTAAAGCCAGCTGAGAGACCTGCAGCAACTACAA
>Ga0233439_10001543_pt1 | contig 29030 bp, 24 predicted proteins | sample SI_123_September_6_FD_182713 | JGI IMG/M metagenome (GOLD analysis project Ga0233439, IMG submission 182713) | Seawater microbial communities from Saanich Inlet, British Columbia, Canada - SI_123_September2016_100_MG | ecosystem: Environmental > Aquatic > Marine > Inlet | place: Canada: British... | reverse complement strand
TCTCCGTTGTGTACCGAAAGCCACCAATACCCTCTGACCAGCACATACTCACCCCAGCCAACCCCTGAAACAGAAAACTCAACACGTGAAATGCAATAATCAATATACCCAAATTTACACCAGAATCAGGAATCGTATCCGTGATCACACCAATACAAAAATCTTCCTCAGGATCCGTTGTATTGATACGACCCAATGATGGAGCACATGTCTCGTTGCCTGTCACATTTTTCAATTGATTCCATTTGATGTACGTCTCTGTATACGGAATTTCAAACGGTGTGTCATACGGATACAAATACAACATCGCCACAAAACTACAAAAGTGACCAAACACCGCAATCCAATTCACTACTTCAAATGGATACATAACACCACACATGTTTATACCGCAGCAGGAAAAATCATCTTCCTCACTCAAATCACCTGCGCTTGCCTCCAACGCATCCTGCTCGATATCCACAATACTGTATCGCCAATTATCTCTCTTCGCTTTTCGCATCATTAAACTATCTTTTAACACTCATCCGATCTACTTTATATACAGCATAACCAAACTACCAACGTCACGGAAATGTGTATAAAAATTACACAATAAAAATACCCTACTATATATTATATTTACCACAGTTGCACACACCAAACACAACAAAAACATGTCATTAGCTTACAATCAAGATTTATCCAAATTACCAGGTCTCGCACACGGATCCACATTCAACGCAGACAACCCATTTGAACCCTTCTTCGGACCAACCTCCGTTCAAGACAACCAAAACGTTCAAGCATCAGACGTTTTCAGCCATGAAAGTACGTAACCTAAACTATTCTAACATACGGTCATAATTAATACTAACACACACACTACTACAGCCTACAACTTGCCCGAAGCCTACAAAGGCAAAAATTTGCACTTGGGCGACATCATGGACTTCCTCATCACCCGCACCGATGACTGGTACACCTCACGCGTACTCCCATGGCGCATGACCGATCAACTCTCCGTCGAATGGAACATCTTTCGCTTCAACAAAACCATGGCGTAAGTAAGCGACACTCGTGCTCCACCCCACGTACACCACTCAACAACACATCTAACACACACACACACGCACTACACACAACAACAGCGACCTAGAGCCTCATCAAGGTGTTCCTCGTTACGTCACTGCTGAATCCGAATCCAGAAGTGATCGCCTCGTACGTAGAGGCCTCGCCTTCATCAGTAAGTAAACGACACTTGTGCTCCCGCACTACAGCATTACAACTCATCCTTACTAACACAACACACATACAGTTGAACACGGCTTCTTCTCCACCGAACGTGGCCGCCGTCATTACATGATGAACCTTGAACAAATCACCAGCGCCGTACACGAAACATGCTTCTTTGGTGTGCTCCATTCATTATTAGCTGGCAAGAACCACTACAAAGAATGGCAACGAGTAAGTAAGCGACACTTGTGATCCAATACCACAACATTCCTGCACCAGTATCACTCCTAACACAAAACCCTCAACAGCAATACGGACGCCGCATCTCACGCATCGGTGACCTTCTATCCTTAGAAAGAAACCGATGGGCCATCTGCCAAAAGACCGAACGCGGCCTTTACTTATTAGACGCAGAGATGAAAGACGCCATGAAATACCAAAACGTTGCACCCGACACATGGATCTTTCCCAGCAAAATGTCCATATACGTTTCCATGGTACCCTCCTCCGAAGTCAGCTACCAAGAAGTTGGACGATCCTCCGCCGTCTCAGACAATAACGACATCTCCAAAGCACCAAAAAACTTATTAACCTTTAGAGGATGCACCGTACACGAAACCAGACCATTCGACATGGACTTCTCTGGTGCACCTTCCGAGCTACTACGCCGAGAGCAAATGATCGGAAACTACTATACCATGCTTCCACACGCAAGGCCTGCCGTTGACGATTGCAGATACAAAACCGATCACCGTTCCATCTACATCTTCAACATGGACGTTGATCGATTCGAAAAAGTACACATGGAAGACGCCATCGACAATTGCTTCCGCTTTGCAGACGATGGAACCGTACACCACGCACACGCTAGCGTATTGTACGAACACGGCCTTCCATCCTCCAAAGACGTATCCATGCAAAACGATCCACTGTTTTGTCATAACAGACCAGACAATTTAGGTGGTTTATCTGAAGAAGCATACATACGCAATAACCCAAAACCAAACGGCGTATGTGTTGTTTTAGGAGATCTTCCATTGGACCATTTCAAAGGCAGCGACTTGCGCGACTGGGTAGAATCCGTTAAATGCGCTGCGGACAAAAATGGAGCAATACCTGCTGATGCTAATGCGGTTGCTAAAGAAACGGCAGCTCTAGGTTGGTATGAACAACTTATGGACCAAGGAGGCGCAAGGTTAAACTTAGAGGTGGGTGACGATGTGGAGGATAACAATAATGAAAATCTAATCGGTATAAACGCAGATCCTGATCTTGTTGATGCATTGGAAAACGCATGGGATCCACTCCTCATTGCCTCCTTGCACAATGATCAAATGCCTGTCAATTCCAGCTCCAGATCCGCATCCGAATTGAAACAAGCATACCATGCACAATTCCCACAAACATGGAAAAATTTATTGACGACACAAGACATCGCCTTTGCACGCAAACAAGTCGTCAAACAAGCAAAATCCTTGATTGCCGACCCAAGAGCATACACTAACTACTTGAGCAATGCCAACGACCATTATGCAGAACATTTAACCGATCGCGTACTCGCAGGCAGAAGCGAATTCATCGCTGGTGGATTGCTTGAACAAGCACTTTCCGAAATGCAATCTCCTTCCAAAGGGAAACGCACCAAAGCCGCCAAACGCATCAAAGAGTTTGTTGACAATTTTGACACCACCGCAGAATACTTCAAACGCGAAAACCCTGACTTGCAAGACAATGCACACGTATTGAGGGAAATATTAAGATCCTACATTCAACCAATGGCAGCGCCAGACGCACAACGATTGGAAGAAGCTATTGAAGCAAAAGTCATGAACAAAGAAACCGTCACACCTGACATGCTTGACGCACTACGCACACAATTGAGCACCACCACCAGCAACAATAACATCAATGCTATTGCAAACGAATTGCAACAAGCTGCTGCTGATATGAGCCGTGCTGGTAATGGTGCAGATGGCAGAAATACCAGCAAGATCGGTGATGGGTTACAGTTCGACCGTGCAGTCAAAAATTTTGTACGAAGAGATGCTAGACAAGGCAGAATTTTAGAAAGTCTTGAATATGTAGCACGTATAATGAAAGATGTACGAGGCAAATCCGATGTAAGATTAAGACAAGCTTTTATGCGAACCAAAATCACAAGAGAGAATTTGAAGAAAATGGCAGAACATGACATCGTTGTACCGTTCGGATTCATGTTGACCAGACCGTTTGAACGCTACGACATGTGCTCCGCCATCCTTTGCAAATCAGGAACCCAACTCGGTAATACGTACATGGGCCACAATGATTTCCAATTGACCGATGACGTCATTCACAAAGTACACGTTGGTCATTATACCTTGTAAGTACACACTCTATATCAACTTCGAGCACTACCCAACATCTTAAACTAACACACCTACAGCTACTCCAAATCCATCATCCACGATGAAAAGCAGTACCAGATCGCAGAAAACGTATTTGGCGCTGGCTATAAAGGCGGAGAAAACACGCGCTTCTACCAAGACAAAGCCGAATTGATGGACGACATTCATGCCGAAGCCTTCCGCGCATCCATCATATGCATGTTGCTTCCATACCGCACCAACCAAGGCGGACGCGCTCCACGCATCGAGAATCCAATCGATATCACTGGAAAATTGCACCCAACCTTGTACGCGGAAACGGACATCCCTGAGGGCGAGGTGGATTCCGCACAATATCCTGGTGGACGCTACTACGCTGAAGTATTGGAGTTGAAGAAGTTGTCCGCATACGCATCCGATGCCACCGAACACTTCATGTCCCCATTCAAATACCTCAACACCGTTTGCTTCCAAGGAGCACAGTTCATGTACAACAATAACAGCGGCGGATTCACCGACAAGATCAAGAACACAGGCCATTGGGGCAACGTATACAACGGAGTCAAGAAAGTAAGAAACGGAGAAAACGCATTTATGAAAGAAGACGATCAACGAACACCTATGTAAGAGAGTAGCACAAGCGATGCGTAAGCGCCCTTAACACACAAACATACTTAATATTTTAAACTAAACATATCACTCTTAAGACCATCGCTTTTTAAATAATTCTGTTTTAGCATCATCCACTTGACTCCTTACCTATATACTCCAAGTACCACCTTTTTACTCCTATATAACAACAAGTGTCTTAAAAAGTAAGACCATGACAAGCATACAACTCCTCAACCTATCTGCTCCAAAAGGAATTACAATCAAAAAAGCTGAATTTAACTATCAACGTGATAACCCTAAGCAAGTTTCACAAATTAATATTGAATTACAACACGCAAAAGAATTCCCACTTCAAAATATCATCGACGTATACTATGGACAAGGGTACGTAAAAGGAATGGTACCACATGCCGTACAACAAGTTTTTGAAAAATACCCCCTTAAAACATTCATGGATTCCATAAGTAATTCCTTAGTTGGTGATTTGAATTAGAAAATTTCTATTTACGCATAAAAATTATACATCGTTTTGATCAATGGATTGAGTCTGAACAAGATACTGAAAAATGGGAAGAACAACAAATAATAGGCTATAGACGATGTGATCTTGTCGAAATTAGTTACGACAAAGAGAACACAAAATATATGCAGATACTTCCTGATAACAACAATGGTAAAGCTGTTTTGAATTCAAATGGCCAATTCTTAACCACATCTTTGCTGCTCAAATATACTGGCGTTGAGAAAATACATACCACTTCCTCGAATCCCAAGAAACGGAAATTTCTAGGAACACCCTTGAAAGTTTAGCCCGACTACCGCGTCACGTCATACGCCAGCTCTCAGAGTTAGCCCTCAGAGTCAACGCACAGAGTTAGAGCCCTCAGAGCCAACGCACAGAGTCAACGCGTGGGGTGAATGAAGAATTTTCACGTGATATGTCTACACAGATATGCAAATTTTGTACCACGCAGCGCATCCACCTTAAAAATAAAATTAGTAAACGAAAAAAGGAAAAGAGTATATATAGTTAAGTTTTTCTATTTATGCCACACTCCTCAACGCAACTCTTAACCCTAACTCCCAACACAACGCTCAACGTCAACGGCAACGGTGGAACGCTCAACGCAACTCTTAACACAACTCTTAACGGCCGCCTCAACGCAACTCCCATCGTCAAAGCTCCCATCGTCGAAGCGTTCAACGATGGAACGTTCAACGTCGAAGCTCTCAACGTCGAAGCTCTCAACGATGGAACGTTCAACGTCAAAGCTTTTATAGATGGAACGTTCAACGATAGAGCTCTTGACGTATATACCCTTTTCCTTTTTAAATTTATTAAAAATTTTGCTAGTCAAGTTGCGCTTGGCGGTTCAAAGTTTGCATATCTGTGTGGACATATCACGTGAAAATTCCTGAATAATTGCGCCACACGCGGGCCTCTCGTTGTTAACTTTCATCGTTAACTTTCATCGTTGCCTCTCAACGTTTCACTCTCATCGGTTAAAGCAAGTATATAGTATAGATGGTGCGATAATAAAAATGAGTGAGGCAGACAACAACAACAAACGTAAGAAGGATCCTAACGATGGGGGACCTAACGAAAAGACGAAAGGGACGTCGTTGATTTTGGCAGCCAAACGAGGATACTATGATACGGTAAAGGAGCTGTTGGGAAATGGGGCGAATGTCAATCAAACGAATAAGGATGGATGGACGGCGTTGCATGGGGCAGCCTTCAATGGTCACACCGACATAGTGAGACTGCTGTTGAAGTGGGGGGCGAATGTCAATCAAGCAGATGACAGTGGGATGACGGTGTTGAGTATGGCAGCAGCCAAAGGTCACATCGACACAGTGAGACTGCTGTTGGATCAAAAGTACGGGGTGCATATGAATGTAGAGGCTAACTTGGCGTTGAATCTGGCAACCTACCAAGGTCACACCGACATAGTGATACTCCTGTTGGATAAGGGGGTGGATGTCAATCAAGGAGATGCAATTGATGGGACGAGGGCGTTGCAATTAGCGATTGAGGGGGGTAATATGGAGCTCGTAAACTTGTTGTTGGGTGTTGGTGCGGATCTTGGTTTATTACCTGAAGAAGCGAGGTATACATTAGATAGCCACAGAGAGCTCCCAGATGGACAGGATAGTATAGCAACGTGTGCTATTTGTTTGGAAGATTTATCAGACGATACAAAAGGCCCCGCCATACGTACGGCATGTAAGCATATATTTCATAGAGACTGTTTAATACAGACAATAGAATTAAGACCGCTTCTAGGAGAACCCCCACCATGTCCTATATGTCGCGTACCTATAATAATACGTGTAGAGGATCTGGGGAAAGCAATAAAAAAAGCGGATGGTTTTCGTTTATGTGCGATGGGCTTAAAATTTTAAATCCCTTAAAAACGTTGCGCCAATGCCCGCAAATTTAAGGAGTGACCTGGTACAAATTTTAGTACAACAGGAATAATTATTTTTTGCTCTGTGCTAAAAAAAACTACGGGTGGCTCCTTAAATGTTTTTAAGGGATTTGTCTTTTCATGTATGAATAGATGGTGTGTGCCTGTTAGGATAGTTTTTATATGTAAAGAAGAAAATAAACCTCGTGCTAATCCATTGCATCAACATCACACACCATTGAAAAAAAGACTACGAATTAAAGAAATTTTCGACGATGCCGTAAAGTTAGATGTACACGGTCGTCCAAAATCACCTTTTAAAGAAGTTTAAGAAATTTATTTTTTAGTTAAAATTTTAAATTATTTACTATATTTTTACACAATCGATATCCATCTGTGTCATTGCCAAAAAATTCATTACCCATTTGATTTACCCCAATACTTAGAGGTTCGCGACATTGTGGGCACGTCGGGCTTCTTGTCATCCATGTCCGTAAACATTCTCTATGAAATAAGTGACCACACGGTGTGCGTACGAAAAAATTACTTGATAAAGATTCCATGCAAATAGTACAGGTCTTCACACCCTCAAACCCCCGTGGCACCCGACTCTTTTCTATTTCGTTTAAGTTTGTTATATACCCGTTATCCAACAGGAGTTTTACTATTTCGGTGTGACCTTTGAGGGCTGCTTGATGCAAGGGCGTGTATCCATATTTATCCTTTGCATGTATATTTGCTTCATTATCTAACAAGAGTTTTGCTACTTCTATTTTACCTCTTTCGGCTGCATAATGCAACGGTGTCCATCCATATCTATTCGCTTGATTGACATTCGCCCCGTTCTCCAACAGGAGTTTACATGTTTCGGGGTAACCATTATTGGCTGCATAATGCAACGGCGTGTTTCCTCTGGTATCCACTGGATTTGGGTCCGCCCTGTTATCCAACAGGAGTTTTACTACTTCTATTTTACCTCTTTCGGCTGCATAATGCAACGCCGTATTTCCACGTTCATTTTTTTGATTTATATTTGCCCCTTCCCGTAACAACAGTTTTACTCTTTCAGCGTTAAGTTCAATGACTGCCTGAAACAACTTTTCAGAATAATTGTCTGTCACATTATTGTTATTATTATCATCATCTCGTCCAGACATATATTTATTTACATTGCTTTGTATAATTTATAGTACAAATATGACTATTTGATAAACAAATTTTAAGGATTTTTCAAACTGAGTAAAAAAAACGTAGTCTGCCTCTCATGTTAATATTCAAGTGGTTAGAGTTAGGGTTACATAAAAAACATTGTTTGTATACACAAAAAAACAATCCTCAAGAGAGACGGATTGTCATCATATAAGAATTTAAAATATAATTAATATATAGCAAAATTACAAGAATAAGCATATAAAAAGATGTTTAAATATTGTTTATGGGATTTGTCTTTTCATGTATGAATAGATGGTGTGTGCCTGTTATGATAGTTTTCTCTGTAAATCCCTTAAATAATCTTAAAGTCCTTAACTTTAAGGAGTGACCTGGTATAAATTTTAGTACAACAGGAATAAATATTTTTTGCTCTGTGCTAAAAAAAACTACGGGTGGCTCCTTAAAGTTTTATAAAACTATTAAGGGATTTTTTGTATATGTGTGTGTATGGGGTCGGTTGAGTATGTTTCCAGTTCGTGTTGTTCGTGTGTTGAGTAAGCATCCTCATGGTGTGCACAAGGTAAAGTATGTGGTGTGTGTGAAGGATGTGCGTACGGATGATTTGGTAGATTTGTTGTTTAAAAAGAAACGTAAGGGGAATACCGTTAAGAAATAGGCTTTCGCCGTTGTTATGCTCGCTTATACTCTCTAGTAATATCTTGGTCTTTCTGCTAAGCTTCTGTGTAATTTTGCCATGGCTTGTAAACCGTCACCTCTGGCAGCATTGTAAGCTTTTAACAAGTTGTTGTTCATGCCTCCGACTTTGCGTTGTTGTGGTCGTCTGTGTGTGTTGTTTCTGTTGTGTGTGCGTGCCGTGTATGGGTTTGATGTTGGGTTTTTGGTGGAGCTTGCTTGTTGTGCGACTTTGTTGACGGTTTCGTGGGCAGGTCGTTTTTTGGTGCTTGCGGCTTGTATGATTTCTTGTGGTTGTGCAATGGGGTTTGCTCCAAGTTTGGATTGTATGAGTTGTTGAAATTTGAGTTCCAGTTCTTTGTCTTTGAGTGAGGCTTTGGCTTGTTGCAATGCTAGGTTGTTTTCCGCATATTTTCTGGATGCTTTGGAAACGATTTCCATGACTCTTCCCATGCCTTCAGGGTTGGCGGCGATGAGTGGTTCAACTTGTTGTTGTAGTCCGTCTTGATCTCCAACTAATTCTTTGACATGTTCCAAGAAGGTGCTCATGAGGGCTCTCCCTTTGGCTGCATCTTCTTGTTGTTTTTTTTGTTTTTCTGATTCAAGAACTTTGTTGTGATCTGCTAATTGTTTTTCCAGTTCTACGATTCTGTCTTGTTGTTTCTTTTCGCTGTCCATCAATTTTGCGAGTTCATCGTAAACTTTTTCACTGAGTTCTGCTCCAGCGGGTGGTGCTTCTTCGGTGGTGATTGGTGTTTCTTGTGTTTCTGTTTTTTCTGTTGTTTCTGTGGTCATGTTATTTGTGTTATCAATGCTGTTGCTTGATGCTAGCTGTGTAACTAATTTATAGGTGTTATTATTTGTTTGTGTTTGAGGTGCGCTAGTCCATACGATGTTGCAGTTGGGTCTTCTGGGGTCGGTGCATAGGCTGACTTCGATGCCTTTTTTTTCGGTGGTTCCGTCTGGGTATTCCCTGTGTACATGTTGTAGGGATAGGCCTGTGTAGTATGGTTTATCGGTTTGTCCTGATTGCATCAGAGCGTGTTTTGCAAAGGTGGCTGGTATGTTATTTTTGTTGATGGATCCGAATACCCAATGTTCGCCGTTTTTGTTCCACGAGGTTTTGATGTTGCCAACTTCTAAATTATCTTCATGTTCCAATCGTATGGGCAGGCCTTCAAGGTCCAATTGTTGTCGTTCTTCTTTAGAGAAGCGAAAGGATTTGGCGTTGTCGGAGGCAAGCTCTTTGACGTTGAGTACTTTGCCCGTGAAGTATATATTTTTGTGCTTGAGCATGTTAGTGGCTTTGTCTGTATGGATAGGCGCCCCATTCACTATATACACCGTTATAATTGTCCTTGTCGTAGGCACCGTATAGGTACCTTATTCGCTGCTGTATGTAATATTTGAATAGTAGTGCTATTCCTATGGCACTTGTGCACAATATGGAAAGACGTAGGAGTAGGAAAATGGCGGTAAAAATTTGAAACATAGCGTAAGTAGAAAAATAGCGAAGCGAGCTTATATCAGATAGCACGTTTACAGAATTCTGTGTTGGTTTTCTAAACTACAGAAGCGAAGTCTAAATTACAGAAGCAAAGCAATTTCCTATATAAGTAAAATGGCACGAACAAAACAAACTGCACGAAAATCAACAGGTGGTAAAGCACCGCGTAAATTGTTGGCGGTGAAAGCAGCTCGCAAAACGGCACCAACAAAAGACGGTGTAAAAAAACCTCGTCGTTATCGTCCAGGCACGCGTGCCTTGCAAGAGATTCGCAAATACCAACGATCGACGGAGTTATTGATTCGTCGTTTGCCCTTCCAGCGATTGGTTCGTGAAATATTTGCGGAGGAAGAGGGTCGCCGTCCTGTTCCAGGTGGGTATCGTATCCAATCGAATGCATTGTTTGCTTTGCAAGAAGCTTCGGAGGCGTATTTGGTATCATTATTTGAAGATGTGAATTTGTGTGCATTGCATGCGAAGCGCGTGACGATCATGGTTGCTGATATGCGATTGGCTCGTCGTATCCGTGGGGAAGCGGCTTGAAACGTGTCTATATAAGGCAAGACGGTGCGGTGTAAGCCATGCAGGTATCACCGACTGTCTTATTACGAAAGCAGGTGCAGACGGCGTACAAGGATTCGTTTCGAGCCAAATTGGCATCGGAGATCGATGCGGGTAGTGCCGAGGGTGTCATTTGGTTGTGTACGTTGCATCGTGAGCTTATTATTCGTTTGTGTTCGTATTTGAAGCGCAACACGAAAATTCAAAACGAGATTGCAGAGCATTGCGATCCGATCATATTTAAGCAGCTGATAGAGAACAAGTGTTACAAGTTGGAGGATCTATCTGGGCTGATTCATTACGTGTATTCATGGTTGCAGAAGTTGTGTGCTCCGATCAGGGACAAGCATTTAGCTGGATCGTTGGAGGACCTGAATGGTTGTATGGTGGAGTGCGTCGAGGGTAAGAAGAAATTCTCTGCCCTGATCTGTGACTTTATCATCAAGGTGCATGGGGATATGGATGTGTTGGATGGTGACTTTGAGAGTAAGGAGTGTAAAGAGTTTAAGAACGCTTTAAAATCACATGGACACGATGTGCCAAGTTAACGGGCACTAGCACATTATTTTACACACACTTTGTTTGTATAAACCTGCAAGTTACCTTCTAATACAATATCATCGTCTACTATCATATATTTATATTTTAACTTTACGGGTGGTTTTAGTGGTGTACAAACGCCACAACTGTCGCAATTTGCCAAATCGATTTTGCGTTGTATATGTTGTTGTTGGATGGCCCAACGGCCTAGTGCAATGGGAGCTAGCTTCGCTTTTGATTTTTTAAACCACTTAAACATGTTAATTTTTAGCACAGCTACCTTTTGCGTATTGGGTGGTCCCTCCTACACGGTGATAACCTTTCCAACAGGTGCCTTTGCGTTGCTTTGATTTTGGTTTTGTTTTTGTTTTTGGTTTGCTCTTCTTCTTCGGCTTCTTGGTGGTTTTTGGCATGGGATTTCACTTTTGTTACAGTGTCATCTATATTTATATACTGTATTATGTCACTTACAGTTTCAAGTTGTTGTTGGAGGTTTTCATTAAAGGTTTACCTTCTTCCTCCACATTCTTGTCTTCCTCTTTTTTATCATCCTCTTTGGGATCATAAAAAAATGGCAATCGTACATACACATCTACAAGGATCCATAGCACTAAGCTGATGATAAATCCACTCCAATTGTATGTATCTTTGTAGTCATCTAGGAAAGCAGGTGATGCGAATAGTAGAATAAGTGCCAGCACCAATAAGGCAGTGTTCAAAGCAAATACAAGAATGTTTCGCAACCATCTGTTATAAAATAAGCCAAACAATACGTAATAGGTAAGTGCTGCAAAGAATATATTTTCAATGGTTAATGTAATTTCATATGTATTTACAATATTGTTCCAGTTAAATTCAAAGCAAGGTGTCCATCCAAATGCCGCGTCACGGTTTACCTTTTCACATGTAATTCGATCCTCTCCGTAGAGAATATGCCACAGGTGTGACATTGGAGGCACGACTAAGGTGACGGTGTAAGCAACTTTGAAAGCTATAGACCATGTTTGTTGGCGGTAGGTAATGTAAAAATGTGCACCAAAGATGACCAATAAAATAACAGTTAAAAGAAGTTGATCCATGGTTTTCTATATAAGACGTGACAACAATATATATATGAATAGTCTTATTGAACGATTAGAGGCATATTTATCGAAGAACACGACAAAGGATTCCTATCACTGGCATGGAAGAAGTATAATCATGCCGAGTGGATCTGGAAAGAGTTACTTTGTGGAAAAGCAATCAAAGATGGTGTTTTTAGACGCAGATCCCATTATGTGGGCCGTAGGAGCAATGCCTCCTCCAGGCAAAGGTAAAAACCTGTCAGGGTTGTCTTGGGATAAAGATGCGGATGAGATAATGAAACGATGCGACAAGGTGACGAGATTGTTGAAGCAAAAGAATTTGTGGGTAATGGGAGCGACGTGGTGGAATATAAAATTAGTGGATGCAGTGGTGATATTGCCGAAAGAATTGAACAAAAAGTATTTGGATGCAAAAAATGATGCATTTGACGATGATTATTACGAGAAGGAGTTGGCACCGTACATTAAAAACATTTTACGTCCAGAGGCGAAGAAGAATAATGTGCCAATTTTTAAGAGCATCGGAAAGGTGGTAAATCATATTAAAAAAGAGAATAACCCGTATAAGTAGATCTTAAGTTTCTATTTTAGATTTGTAACCTTGTTTAATTCTGACGTTATCCTTGCTAATTTTTCATTGATACCTATTACTTCTGTTTCTATGGATTTTAAGCGGAGCGAGCTCTCTTCTATTGAGCGGAGCGAGCTCTTAACTTCATCTCTTGCCTCCTTCAACGTACTTTTTAAATCCTTTATTGAATTTCTCATCAAAGCAATGTTTGTTTCAAAATGCTCTACTTTCTCCGTTATTGAATGGATTTGATTTGTTGTATAAGAAAAATAATTTACACAGTTAAACAATAAAATACTAAGTAAGACAACTTGGCTTATGGCGAAGTATTGAATGTTTAACTGTTTGAGGCGCTGGCGCACTCTCATGGCGCTGGCGCACTTCATTATGATAGCATGATTCTATTCTTTTTATAGGCGTAACTAGACTTTTAAGAACGCTTGCGCTGCATTTGGATTCAGTTGAAGCAGTGCATCAGCTACATCAAGTTTATTTTTTAATTTACTTATGTCTTCTTTTATGTTTTCAATATCTTTCCTAACATTTAGGGTGAGCAATTGTTGCTCTATATATAGTTTTAATTTTTGGTTGTTCTCATTTATAGCGTAATCTATATTGGACTTTATAAGGGATTCATAGTTTTGTAAGTAGTCTCTGTGGATCCGTTGATCCTTTTTTATCAGTGTTTTGACAACATTAGCAATATTTTGCACTTCTTGTTTTGACAACTGTTTCGCTTTCGCGTAATCAATCATGTCATTTACTTTCTGTATCAATTCCTTTTTCAAATTTCCTATTCTTTTTTCAGACCTTGCGTCACAAATTGCTACGACTTGTTGAACACTATTCATCTTTTTATTGAATATATATGTTGCTTATATATAGGAAACTCTGTTGTATTAGAGTTTCTAAATGTTTGGAATTTGCCTTTGGTACGCTATTTTACCGATTAGCACAACATGGAAGCCTGCGATACAGAGTGTGATGGATAGGTTAGTAAAGCAATTCAACAGTTTTGCTTTCCCTGCGCACATTACAATCAAGACCAATCTTTTAGATTATAAAACCCCGTATCGATACTATAAGAATATTGCAAAGCCGTTCTTCACTTTCGGTCCACTTACGCAAAGTTGTACATTAGGATCCAATGGAACTCGGTTCTATGCGTTGCAACGGGCTTTGCATTTGAATGGTAGCAAACTTCACATTAGCACATATCATATCAGCTTTGCGTATCGACTTACGCAATTTTCAAACGAGGAGATCGACATTGTGAGACGCGAGACCGCAATTTTTGACCGTATTGATGCTGCTGAATTGGATTTACAGATTTGGTCCTGTCAAAATATAAATCCGCGGCAGTGGGCTCGTCTGAGTATGAGTATATAGCAGGTGTGGAAAATAAGTATTGAAGGTGATGGCGTTTACCGATTCCGTGTTTGATGTATTCGTACCGTATACGGTATGGTGGACGATGAACGAATCCATGTTGAAAGAAAAGTTAAATGCTATAGAAAAGCGTATTCATGCCAACATTGCTTCGACAAAGGATTTGCATTTGTTGTATCGTGTTGCATTTTATGATACGGATGTTGAAAAAACGGTGATTATGGAAAATAGTATACTTAGTCGTATGCCTCCATTGTGTTTAAAAACCTTGGAAAGCGTTTTAATGTTGGTTACTACAGGTGTCGCCCCAGAGCCACGCAAAAACAACATACGAAAGTTGCTTGGTATCAACTACGACAACAATACTAATTGGAAAGGTCCTGCTTCTTCGTTTTGTGCATTGATGTGGTTTTGGATGGAGTACAATCTTCGAAGTGATTTCTGGGAAAATTTTAAGTTTTTTGTGGACGACATGCCATTCAAACGTCTGGAGGAGGTGGATAGTATGGCAATAAGAGTCTCGGAGCTAAGAGCTTGTTATTTTGACAAGGTAAAGGTTTCCTATGATGATGGAGAGACATACGATGCAAGAGTTCAGAAAAACCCTGACGGCAAAGGTTTTTTAGTTACGTATGGGAAGACGGAAGAATCTTTAAAACCAAAACTAGCAGCTAAATATATAGAATACGAATTAAACGAAACTCTAATAAATAAACTGAAAGGGGTACGCGTGATGGAGCCTACCTCGTACAGTTGTATTTCTATGAATTTAAATACTGAGCGGTTAAGTGGGTTTGCCCAACAAGCTTACGTCCAACTCAGTCAGAAAGAGAGTGGTGTGTACAAAGATGTACACTCTATGCAATTGTATGAGGTCAAGACGGTTGTCGGGATAAAACAAATATTCATGTTAGTGGAAGGCACAGAACAACAATTTACCTATAGAGAAAAAGATGAATTAATGCAGATAAAAGCGGGTGTGGATTCTATAGACCCTGAAACCATGGGCAATTTTCAAACGGTGGATGCGTCATGGGACGAGTACACTTCAAGGTATGTGTATACAAAACAAAGTTTTCAGTTAATTAGAGCAAAAAGCGAAGCCAGCTCGACAGCCAGCTCGACAGCCATAATCAACGCAAGAAAGAAGGCTGCGATCGATAAACGGTTGGCAAAAAATGCAGACAGTGAGGGTAATGAGGTGTATCGATTCGGTAAAATGCTAAAGTTGGACATCACCGAGAATAGTTTGTTGCACCGTGTGTATCAGTATGCAAGACCACCAGCCATTCCACCATTAGGAAAGAACGCAGATACGGCTGGTATGGCATCTATATGGGCACAATACTTTAAGAGTTCTGAAGGAACAAATGATCGAAAAGCAGAAGTCAAGAAAGTACATGAGCATATTACGAAGATACATGAGGGGTTAGCGACTGTTTTGGAAAAACTGGATATGTTTTTAGCAAAGGGTATTCTAGATGAGAAAGAGGACGCACAAGCCAAATTAGAACAAAACGATTCAGTCAACCTTGCCAAAAAAAAGCAGCTAGAAGCTATCCTTGCACAACCGTACATTATGGATTATCATAAGACGTGCGATGAGAAAGAGATAGATGAATTTTTGGAAACATTAGAACCAGTAGAGAAACAATATTTAATTTTCTTTTTATTGGGGTATCAAACAAGTAAGCCTACGGAAAAAAACGACGATTATTCGCTCGGTGAAGAATTATCGGACCGTGTGAAAAAGAATGGCGTATCAATCTTCCCGTTTACCTTGTATCCTAGTTTTTTGGAAAATGCATTTGAGGAAATGACAATTACAAGGGATGCACTGTTTCAATTTCAAGGAACGGACCAGGAAAAGCGCAACCGCGAAAGCACGTCTACTCTTACAACAAAGTATCCTGCATATTATATGGAGACATCGTTTCTTGCATACAACGGATCCGATAGTTCAAAGTTTGGTAAGTTTGATAAATTAGATACAAATTTAAAAGGCATACCGTGGTCGGATTATGTGAAGCCAAAAGTGGACGAAGATTATTGGTTGGCTTTTGAGTCGTACCGAACGTGTTATTTCTTTTGGAAAGAGTTGCATTGTATTTTACAATATATGCTGGACCGATGCATCGATGACTTGGATTTAAAAACAATGAAAGAACAATTCTATAGAAAGTTTATTTTGGATAGGATTGATGAGCAATTAGTGGAAACATCCGAGTTTCAAAAATATGGAGAATCGTATTCAGAGAGGACGCGTTTGACAATATTTAAAGACAAGGTAAAAAATCAAATTGCGGCATGGAGAAAAGAAATAGTAAGTTTAGAAATAGTAAAGGAAATAAACGAGATGTTGATGTTTGCACTAGTTGAAAGTCAAAAACGAATTAATGCGGACGTGGTTAATAGCTATCCAATGTATGATCAAGAAGTCATGGCATTGGCAGAAGAATTGTTGTTTGACGAGTCGAGCGATGAGTCAAGCGACGATTCAATCGATCGGTTGGATCTGTTAAATTATCCTAATATTGGTGCTTACATGACCTATAAACAATTAAGTGTAGAGAGTTTGCTAAGCTTAGTAGTTGTTTTTGATAAAAGAATTCGTGCACATAAACAGTTCAACGTCAATTATGAAAGCAATGCAAGTGTAAATATTCAATTAGAGAATGTCAACAAGGACAAGATTGGACCAGAATTACAAATAAATACTAATACAACCCCACAACAGTTGAAGGGTATTATAAAGAAATTTTATAAAGAGTTTTTAGGGATAGATATAGATACAACCGAGATACAGCATATATTTATAGAGCGTGACTACGATGTCTATATAAACAAAAAGAACGTTAAACCAAAAGCATGAGTCAATATTTAGAAATTTTGAAGCAGGCAAAGTCATACACGGTAAATCGATCAAAAATTAATGATGAAAATCAAAAGATGGGCGCAAAAATAGAAGAGACTGCGTTTAACGAGCGTAATAACTTAACTCGTAATAAAGAAACACAATACATAACGTATTTAAAGTTGAAATTAGGGTGCGAGGATGTTCGTATCCACAATTGGAAGTTGGTGGATTTATCCAACGGATATAAAGAAGAAAAGCGGAACCAGCAGCTCGACGACAAGATACCAGACGTGATTGTAGAGTTTTCTTGTGAAGGTTATTTCCACAACAAGTTCAACATTTCATATAACGAAATTAAAGACAATAAAGACATACTAGAAATAATGTATAGCGTATATGAGTTCGATCAATTGGATTTAGATATTACAGATAAAAAGATCTTAAGGCAACAAATAAAAAAAACAATATCGTGGATAGAAACAAAGAAGAAGGAGCTACAGACCAACTACAACCAAGAATTGAGCAACAAATTAGAAAAGGCAAAGCAAGCCTTGGCTGCCGCACAGAAATTTGTAAGTCCAGAAATAAAGTTTAAAATGTATAAGACTAGGGAGAAACCATTACCGCAATTCGAAGCGGCTGGAATAGAAGAAAAACTACGAATGGCGTTTGCAACATTACAAAAAGATCTAACAATCCTTGACCGAAACAACAACAATGTATACGTTCATGACATTGAAGTAAATGTGGCGGATCCATTTGATTATTTGCGATGGTGGTATTCTGGCCCATTTCAGGACAAATCCAAACAACAGATTGTAATCATGATAGCAACAAGTGATGACCCAAAATGGCTGACGTATGGAGGTAATACTATACCTGCATTTAAAAATAGAATTGGATATGCATTTAAGAAGTTACAAGCTGCGTTTAAAGAAGCTAAAAAAACCTTAGACCCAAACGAACCGAACGAAGATCCTGACATTTCATTGTTTAATACAACTAATTTAAACATGAATGACAAGAAAATCGCGGAGTTTGGAACACCAATCAATAAACCAACGATGGGTGATCTTTTTACCTTAAAATACAAAGGCAGATTCTACTATGTCATGGTGGATGCAGAGGATAATGATAATATAAAGGAGATTCGACTAGCAAAATATTTGAATGAACAAGCAAAAGAAGCAGCGGAAAGAGCAAATAGGGACGAAGAACTAGTGGATGATAGTGATGGAGATTCTATACAATCGGAAGAAGAGGATAGTGATGCAGATTATAAAACTGGAGACGACGAATCTTACGATAGCGATAGTGACGACTTGTAAGTGTTTTAAAAATGAGTAATTTTAAACAATATTTTTGTTATATGCAATTAAAATTTTATGAGAATGATCCACAGATTCTTGGAGTGTACGAAACCTACGAAGAGGCACTACAACGCGTACAATCAGAATTTGATATTACCGAAACTTCCGACTATACCGAATCAAAATTCCAACAATGCTTCCATAGGGAATGGCTAACGACAAATAAATCTCGGCGCGTGTGGATTAAAGCGTATAAAATGGGTGATTATGATTATTATAAAAATTAAACCTCGTGCCATATTCTAAATATCTGTTTCGCGTCGTCTTCGTTTCGAAGCTCGCGTTGTTTTTCTTTTTCCATTGCGTTCTCCTTTTGTGGCAGCATGATTGCATTCGTTCAAATTGATGCTGTCGATACTGTCCAAGTCGCCCTGAATGGATACGGCGGGTGAGAAATTGGATAGGGTATCAAAGGTTTCCCAGTCAAAGTTTTTGCTCATATCTTCTTGTTGCGTTTGTATCGGGCCTTTCAGGACGGCATCTAGTTTTTGTCGGAGCATGTTTACGTCTTGTTGCATGGTCAAAAACATTTCAGCGTACCTCGGTTGAGTAGGTGTGCTTGCTCGGAATGCGTTGATATTGTTTACGTCTGTGTTTAATTTCGGAGACGGTGGTGGTGTTTTCTCGGACCCTTGTTTCTCGGTAGCGGATCCATTGCTGGATACTAGATTGATGACGTGTTTATCCATAATTTCTTTTAAAAACAACGTGACGGGAAAAACCCTCGACGGTTCAACGTGGGTTTCTATCATATTGGAAAGCGTGTAAAGGATATCGTAAAGCATGCGAAGGCTGGAATTCCCTGTTGCATGCACGTTGACGACGGTAGCTTCTTGCCATACGTCGGCCGTTTCTACGTATACGGTGGTGTTTAATTTGTAAGGCGTGGGCATGGTGTTGCTTGTAGGGGATTGCATCGTAGTTTTATATACAGGTGGAGCTGTTGAAATGTATGTTCTTCTGTTGAGCTAGCTTCGCTTTATTTATTATTAAAGTTTGCTATTTTTCTTATTTAAATTAATGTAGAATTTTAGAAATTTGTACCTTTCAGAATTTCAAGATTGATAGCTCGCTATATTGAAATAGCATAAAGTGTGCAAAAATTGTCAATTTTAGGTCAATTTTCAAGATTGGTAGTAGGTATAGCATAAGGTACAAAAATTCTGTGCAAAAATTGTCAATTTTAGGTCTGAAGCGAGCTCAAAATAAATGAATAAAAGAAATGAATAAAAAACAAGCGAAGCGAGCTCATACAACAACAACAAAAGCAAAGCTAGCTCATACAACATAGCGCGAACTCCTAAAACTAGAAAATACAATGTCTAAAGTACATAAGAAACGCAGGCTTTCGTGGGATAATTCAATAATTCGTAGTATTAAGTGGGATAATTCGTTAGATATAAACTGTGAATGCTTGAATAAATGCGAATGCTTAAAGAGCTTACGAAAAGATCGTTTGGGTGTAAGTCAATTTATTTTTGACCACATACAGTATCAAATGTACGTAACAAATATTCTTAAATTAAAAAAAGGGAAAAATCGTAAACGGGAAGATCGTGTATATTGTTATCCTGCTGAAATGTCTTCGGCTGTTGGTGTCATAAGAGACGAAGCCTACATCCGTATCATTCGAAAACTAACAGCCGAACAAGCATGCAAACTGTTAATTTTTAGGTATTATAATTTCGTGCATGCTTTCCCACCCGATGAAATAGTTTCACTATTGAACGAAAGTCATACTGTAAATCATAAGGTGGATGTCGATAGAAGAAACAAAACTGATATTAAGATAAACGAGCATTACAAATTGCAAAATGTCCATTGGACCAAACAACAACGCAAAGCTTGTGCTAACACGAGGAACTTGTTTTTGAACAAAGGACGTGGTGTACAAGAATTCCCACAGTTATCAGATATTTCGTTTTTTGGCAACAATGAGTTCTTTCAAGAAGTACTTATTGCATTCTTAAAAGCAAAAGTGACTCCAGATATTATGTGCAAAATGTGCGAAAGTTGTTTTCCAACGCTTGACAAATTTCTTGATCAACCACAAGACTTTGAAAAACAATGTTTGACCGTTAACTCACAACGAAAATCGATTACGGTCATCACAGACGAAATGAGATACAAAAACAAAGCTGCTTCCACTATCCAACGTGCATTCAGGCAACATTTACAAACGAAAATTAGGGCAGTACGGATCATTGAAAGATGGTGGGTAATGAACCCGTGGGTTATGGAAACGGAAGAGTTTCGATTGGAAATTGCACAAGATAATGAAGCACGTATTCAAGCGTTAGAAGAAGAAGTTAACAACGAGGATTTATTTAAATACGATGAATTGGTGCAAGAGATTAAAGACGATTACAATAGCGTAAGACGTCCAGAACCTCGCCCACCCAGCTACTGGATCAAAGTGGTAGCGATCTTGGCATTTCCAATATTTCTTTCGACGTTGATAAAAACAATGCCCGAGTTTGGTCTTCTGATCGTAGCTTATGTTTTGGGTCAAATGATGACGTATTATCGTAAAGTCTGGTATATCACATGGATCCAGACGCTGGCATTGTGGACGTGGACGGTGTTCATGTTGAATAAAGCGTTTGTGTTAAACAATGGATGGATCCGAATTCCTGTTTGGATCGCGATCGTGGCATTTGGAAAACATTATTGGATGGCGGTATTTTTTGCGACGATGTTGGTTCGCATCACATTAACGTTTGCTTTTGATCTCTTTCCATTCCGCATTCAACCCATGGAGTACGGCATCTTTGTGTACGATATCTACAGCGTAGCAACGATCGCAGCTGCCTCGCGTCAAGGAACACCGATTCAGATGTTGCAAAAAGTGATGATTAATATTGTAATGTTGGTAATTATTGCATCAGGTGGTGCGATAGCGTGGGTGGTAGCGTGTTTTCATTTAGGTGATTGAAGTTTAAAATTTATTTGTTTTTCTATACCCGTCTCTATTATCCTTCAGTGCATGGCAATTCGCGCACAACATATCCACTAATTCCTTTTCGAGCGGCCACTGTGTAGCGAATAAGGCGTCTGGTAGCCCTACAAAATCTGATGGACCTTTAGTGTTCCCCTGATACATGAATTTTGTGCTGGCATCGCGATGGTCGAAATGAAATGCACGCTCTTCGCCTTTTTTTAGAACTCGCTTGCATTTCAAGCAACATCCTCGTTTATGCTTCTCTGCATACATAATTGCACGTTTTCTGAGTACGGATGCTTGTTTTTGAATCCTTCCATTGTCATGATCGCGTTGCTGTGTGACCAGTGCATGATGGAATTTGCATAAGGCTTGGACCGTCATTAGTTCGGCTCGTAATGCAGGTACACCACGATCACTATGACTCCAGTAGATCATGTTGCTACAATGTGTTACTTTTCCGCCTAAATGATCCGCTTCGATGAACAAATAATTATGTTCGTAATTCGGATCGTTCATGCATTTGACACACGGATGCGTCTTACGCCAACCAACCCATACTTCTAGACATGCTGCTCTTATTTTTTTGTCTGCTTCTTTTTGCTTGTCGCGGCAGGTCAAGCAATTCATTGTTGGCTCATCGTTGCGCACATGTGCACCGATAAATTGATCCACGGGTTGCAGTAATTCCTTTACGGTGCAACATACGTACAAACAAACCAAAAAGCCTGTCGGCGCTGCTTCACGTGCCTTCTCACGTTTTTCTTTCATTATCTTACGGCGTTGCTTAGTCTTCTTATTCCTACAAGGTTTGCAAGAACTTCGCTTTCCATTCCCCTTCTTTCCGAATTGGTTCAACGGTTTTAATTTCTTACAGCTACCACAATATTTATGCTCAATACCTTGAATAACTTTATGTGGACGTCCTAGGCGTCTTTGTATGTATTTTGGCATTTTTTAGACTTTTGTCTAAAAACACTTAGAATGTTACTTTTAGCGTGTAAACTGTAATTAAATAGCATTATATCATATAAAATAATGCTTAAAACACCTTATTATATTCAATAATTAAAATAGCTTTTTAATATAATTATTAGTCAGTTAAGGCTTTTTAAAATCAACAATACCATGAAACATATTATTTTAATATTAAAATGCTATGTAAATTAATATATATAAATGCTATTTAATAGTAATAATATTGTAATTAAAGCATTTTTAAGTGTATTCGTGCTTAAAAAGATAATATTAAGTATTTAGTATATACAGAAATTTTTTGGGATATTAAAGGGGCAATTCCAGCCATTCGACAATAGATATATATGAAGAAGAAAGATACCGACACAACTCCACAGAACTTAATATTAATATCTTTGTTAATCATATTGTTTGGAACTTTCTATTTATTGTATGCCCCAGTTGAACTCCTTTTAAACAAACTCTTCACGCCATGTGAAAACTCATTTTCATACAATGTTAACCTAAAACAATGTGACTGCATCGATCCATTTTTTGGTGATCGGTGCGAGAATTCTAAGTGTGTGAACGGAGTCCCAGTTAAAGGCCAATATGGGTGGAGTTGCGAATGCGACAATTTTTATTTCGGTAAATTTTGCAGTCTGTGCGGGACATTCGACGCTATCAATGGCACGTGCTTTGGGGCACCCCCATATCCAAATTCGAATCTCTGCAGAACAGACACGTATGATTTTGGTGAAATTGAATATATGGGAAGCAGATGCGATCTTGGTTGCTTCAAGGTGGAGAATACTAGAATCATCTCAGGGAATGCGTTGGAAGTTTATGATATGTTAAGTGATAAAGCAGGTGTAGATAATATACTTGCCTGTCCTGAAGGGTCATGTTACGGTTGTGATCCAGATACTCGCGAGGCCCTTTGTGTTTCAGGTTTTTTAAAAAGTTTAAACTCAAAGATATGTGATGTTAGCTGCGGACCATGTACGTCACAGTACTGCAAACCCTGTAGTCGTCGTGGAGAATGCATTTTACGCGGATCTTCGCCTATATGTGTGTGTGATCCACGTTCGCGAGGTACTGGTTGTCAAGATCTTTGCCCTGGAATAACTGAGGTGTTCAATGGTATTGCTTCAACTTTATCAGGTACAGAGTGTTATTCTAATGGAGTATGCGATGATTTTGCCAAATGTGAGTGCTACTCTGATGTGGAAGGAACACCGCGATTCATTGACGACTGCAAGTACGAATGCCCTGTCACCAACGGTTTGGTCTGCAATGGACACGGCAATTGTGAATTAAATAATGATGGAGCTTTTTGTGATTGTTCTCCAGGCTGGTTTGGCCCTTCGTGCACGTGTTCTGATGGTTCGGTAGATCCAAAAACGTGCGCGAATGGTGATTGTAATAATGAAGGCACTTGTACTTGTTACGATGATGATGTAAATGGTCACTGGGAAGGTCAATATTGCACTCAATGTCAAAATAATTATTTTACAGAGATAACGTCGTGCTTGCAGTTTTGTGATCCAGCAACAACTTGCTCAAACCACGCCAGTTCTTGTGTGGTTGCAGAAACCATACTAGAATCCAATGGATTAGTAAAACCGTGCACCATTACAACAAATACCGATGGAAGTTTATCGTATGATGGTACTTGTGCAGTTTGTTCTTGCGACGCGAATTTTGATGATACGATTGCATTAAGTCCATTATTTTCTGAATTCAATGATGCAAAATCATTAGCATATTCGTGTATGGATTGTTCTAGCGCTTATTACCCAAAAGCAGATACACAATCTTTTGATGCAGAAATTTGTACTACGGCTTGTACATTTGAAACATGTAATAATCGTGGAGTTTGTATGCGAGAAAGTGGCGAATGTTCCTGTTATGGTTCTTGTCCAGCTGATGCAACAACTTACGACGGTGAATGTCTAGATGTGAATATTGGCATGTCACCCCATATATCCAGTTCCGACAACTGTGGTTCATGTAACACACATTGGGGACCCAATTTGGATATCTGGGAGGGGTCATGCATTTTTTATTGCAATCCACTAGCAACTGCCGAAGATAGTTTACCTTCTGACTGTTATATAAATTCTGTGATTCGAGATGAATGTGTGTTTTGCTCTGGACGAGCCTCCAATTGTTCCTCCTTGACGGGCAAACCTGAATGTAATTGTGAAGGTGATTATACAGGTACGTATTGTCAAAATGCATGTGGAAGTTGTAATAATGGGGTTTGCGAAGAGAATCGTTTATACAATTGGTTTTTATTAGAGACTCCAGCATATGCTAAAACGAGTGATGCTTCGTTTAAATGCACGTGTGATGCGGTGGATACAGAGGATCGTTTAACGTTTGAAAAGGAGATGTACACTTTAGTAACACATGATTTGTCGATGGAGCGGGTGTTTATTGATTTACCAGAAGCAAAAGAGTATTACGGCGGAACTTGCCAAGGTGCTTGTAAAGTCGGATCGGATGGATCCGTGTGTAACAACTACGGTAATTGCAAAAGCACGCCTATAACGGGATTAGCAGGTTCTGCGACATGTATGACTGATACGGATTGTAACGTAGATCCAAGTAACCCAGCTATTGAGGATACGTCGTATTATTGCCATCTGGAAAAAACACCGACGTATTGGCAAGCAATAGAAGAAAAACAAGTATTTGAATTTTGTTCAGCGGATGAAGTTGATTTTGTAAAAGGGTACATTCAACGAACGGATTGGCAAGAGTATTGCTACGAGCACGTTCGAGTTGCTATGCCAAATGAATTGTTGAACGTGGAATGTTCAACTTGTAGTCAAATTGTGAATGATAAATCGTTATGGACGAATGTGGAAGCAAGTTGTTCAGCTTATCTAACTCATGCGAATCAAGAAACATTACAAGAGAACGTGAAAGGAGATTGCTCGTATGCAGTAGCAAGTTTTGATTGGGAAAGCTGGTGTGAGTTTCCTTCAGCGGATTTTGCAAGCACATGCCCAGCTGATTGCGTGTCAAATTTCCGATCGGTGGATTGGGTAGGAGATACAGGTTTTTGTGCTACGTTAGATACATTTACAAGCAATACTTTTTTAAGCACACATGCATGTGATACGTACAAAGACAATTCCATCGACTATTGTAGATTCGTTCCTGAACACGAAAATTCATACGATTCCAATACAGCCTGCTTTGTGAATCGAGAAAGTATATTAGATCCAATTTCCAATCGACGACTTAGTAATCCATACAGTGGTTCTACGAATCAAGTCAATTGTAAATCCATTACACAAAATCAACCAGAAGTGTGTGGGTCGATTACGAAAGACATCAATCCAATTAAAGCATCTTGTGATAGCTCCGTACTACACGGGACAGGCTTGAATGAATGTGAATTGCGTGATCAAGAGCATGATTATTGCAGTATTTTAAACAATCGTTTGGATTGGACCAATTGTTCATTAGCTAGACCAAAATGTTTCTATTGCGGTGATTCTACTCACAATATTTACAGTTCGTATGTATCGTTTGATACGGTAAATGTAGATGCTGCAACATACAACCCAAATCCAGAAAGCTGTTGCAGGCCTGGTGACATTGTAACCAAATCAGGAAACACGTACAAATGCCATGCTGCCGATAGTTACGAAGATACTTGTCGATACGATGCATGTACTTCAAGTGTGCAAGCGATCGATTGGACGAATAAACTAAGCACGTTAGACGAATTAAAAAGGTTAGATTCAATTGATATTCCAGCATTGCAATCGGATTCTATAAGACGATCAATGAATTTGTCTTCGTATTGCTCCACACGTAGAAACTTAGATGAAAGCGTTACGGTGGAATTTTCATTGGAATCATTTGATAGTTATTGCAATTTCGTAAACTCTGTAGACGTGACAAACGCATATACTTTTACAGGTAATCATGCATTAACAGAAGAGCAACAATTAGAATTAAACATAATTAAAAACAATTGGTGGTTACTGAACAACGGTAATATTATTATTGATTCGTACGATATGGAATACTATTACGTATCAGGGACAAATCGACTGGTAACAACAAATGACATACTGACTGTGACAGATTCTCTTACGTACAAAATCTTCAATGCGTGGTTGTATTTGGAAGAAACAAATAACGATTATATTTTTTCGATTAGCATATCAGATTCGACAGCCGCATTTTTGCAACTTGATTTGAGAAACAAAGTATTGTATGTGAACAATGTTGCAACAACATTATACGATAGGACGACTGGGTGGCATCGATTAGAGTTAAATATCATGTCAAATACAACGGACATCGTGTGGCAGCACGAATTAAATACCGAAAAAATCTTGTTGAATCAAGCATTAGCTTGTTTTGGTTGCAATACGATAATTAAAGAAGTTGTTTTGGAATCGCCTGGAGCAAGCAATGTCATTTATCACGATGTCCGTTTGGTGCAAGAAAACGAAGACATTTCGTTAACGTATTTGGAACAGTCGTTGACGAAGGATAGTGTTAGCAATATTTTGGAAAAAACAGATTGTAATGCATTTAAAGCTACACCAGATTTAAAAGCGCTGCTATGCCCGAATGACGACTGTTTGCCAGAGTTAGCAAAAGTTAACTTTGGTAGCATTTGTACAAATTATTTTTCTGTTGTTGAACTTACCGAAGAAGAAAAAGTAGCGATCTGTGCATCCGACAGTGCTTGCTTTACACGTTTGAGTACATGGGATTATGCTGCATATTATGATTCCTATACCTACAACGATCGTCCTTCACAAACACGTGTGGATGCGTGTTCTGCAAGCGAGTGCAACAATTTATTAGAAAGTTTCGACTATGTAGAAGTATGCTCAAGTCATTTGAGAGAAGTATTTGAAACCTGCACGGATTACAGCACAGAGCTTGAAGAGTGGCGTAGTTCGTTTGATAAAGAAGGGTACTGCACGGCTGTGGAAGATGCAAAAGAGGATGTAAAAACATTATTTACGAATGAAATGCACAATTGTTCATCAAATTGTTTGTCTCGTTTGGATACAATTAATTATTATGAATTTTGCAATGAACGTGCAGTGTACCATGGACCGTTTGCGCCGTATGGGATGACATTTAATGTATCTGATAATTGTCGCACCGAATTGTTTGGTTTGGACGTTACGCATGATTTAAATGAAGATTGTACAAGTATTGGCAAAACTGGATCGGTTACTGGTACAGGCGAATGCCATAAAGTATCATGTGATTGCACCGATCCAACGATTGGCGGCGAAAGATGTAATATCCAGTGCACGGCAGGGAGTGACGGAAGTGCTTGCAATGAAGAAAGTAATTTAGGGACATGCTGTTTGTCTACAGGATCGGAGGTGACATTAGCTAATTGTCAAAAAGATGTGTTTCAATCGGATGTGACGATTCACACTGGTCAATGTTTATGCTACTCTGACGAAATCGGTGGTTCCAATTGCGATACGTTTTGTGATAAATGTTCCGTATCCAATGGCAATTGCATCAGCTCTGGATATTGTATGTGTTCCGCTGCACCTTATGAAGAGACGGTAAAGTCTAATTATTACGAAACGGAAATTCAACAAATATCAGAATTGCAACTGCCATTCAATTGGGCGAACAAACAAAGTGTAGGGTTTCCAAATGGATTAAGCAATGAACAAGAACCATTGTATTTATTGTACACTAACGAAGCAAGTTGTTCCATTACTGAGGTGGATAAATGCTGCACGTGGGATAACTTTGTTACTGATACAGGCAACCCGCTACACGAAAACTACGATCGAAATCGAATGGTGATTAGCACGTCTTCAGGAGATGACTATGTGTGCACTTCAGATATAGCGACATGTGCCAAAACTGCAATATCGTTAGGGAAAACTCATATTGACATGCAAGGTGCCATTTATGAAATACAAAATCCGCATACCTTATGGCCGTTGCCTCATGAGATTCGCTTGAGCGAGTCTGCTCTGGCACAAGAACCGACCAATCTGTACAATCCATCGACCCTTTCCCAAACCACGTTTTTAAATTCAAAATGTCCGTCGTACGTGTTAGTAGATGGTTATTATCGCGTCGAAGTTCAAAAAGAGAAATGGATTTCGTTAAATAACAGTTGTTACGATGCAAGTATTAGTATTGCCAGCGACAAGGGAAAAGATGTTTGGCAGGTGCATCAATTATGCCAGCAGGACGATTTATGCAAAGGCTATTGGAAAGATGCAGATGGCGACTTTGTACGATACACGGGTACACCAAATACAACTTGTTCAACAATAGCCTTTCAACGTCCTGCCTTCACGCCTGTGCCTGTAGCTACGTCGTTGGATGTCTTCTTTCGCAACCAATGGTGCACGGTGAAAGGGGTAGATGGTGGTGGTGTAGATTATATTGAAGTGACGTCTGGGAGTCCTGATCTATCTGTATCAGAACAAGAGTGCAAGACGTATGCGGAATCTTTAGGAAAGAATTACGGAGGAGATCAAACATGGATAGCCTCGCCAAATGGTTGTGTTTTTTTTACAGGTGGTACTTATTATTTTATTACAAATGGAATAACAAATGGATGTGGTCATAATCCAGACTATATCTGCATCCAAAAGCTTACACAAGCATCAGGATTTATTAGTTCGATCGATTGCACGCGTGTAAAGGATGAGATCGTATCTAGTGATTTTAACACCTGCAAGTTTCCATTTTTTACTTACGATAAAGATGAATTAGACAATTATCGAATTTCAAAAATTAATTCTTGCACGGATGTAGATATGTTTGAC
>Ga0233439_10001539_pt1 | contig 29099 bp, 24 predicted proteins | sample SI_123_September_6_FD_182713 | JGI IMG/M metagenome (GOLD analysis project Ga0233439, IMG submission 182713) | Seawater microbial communities from Saanich Inlet, British Columbia, Canada - SI_123_September2016_100_MG | ecosystem: Environmental > Aquatic > Marine > Inlet | place: Canada: British... | reverse complement strand
CTCTTCCGACCGGATCAAATCACGCTATGTGGCGCGCAAACCGTCGGAAGAGCGGGAAGGGACGGTCAGTACCTTTGAAAGCTATCCCTTCGGTGTGGGAGAGCCAGAAGACATTGCCAATATCGCGCTGTTTTTGGCCTCGGATGAATCGCGTATGGTCAACGGCGCGGTGATCCCGGCAGAGGGCGGCATTTCCGCCTACTAGCTTTCAGGGGAGCCGACATGCTGTTCAACCGTGAACGTTGCGAAAAAATCATGGCCAAACATGGCCTTGATGCCCTGGTGGCGGCATCGCCGGACAACGTGCTCTACGCCACGAATTATGAATGCGTGACCCATTGGTTGAACAAAGGCTTTCAACTCTATTCCCTGTTTTCGCCGGGGCATGACCCGGTCGCTTCCCTGATCGCGCCCAGTTTGGAATTGGACGCCATCGTGGATGGCGATGTCTGGGTCGACGACATCTATTTATTCAGCCCGTTTTTGCGCGGCCCGGCGCAAACAGATGCCATGGATCAGGTTGGTCGCGATGCCAAGGTCCTGTCGGAACGGGCCCATCATGTGGGACGCGCCCTGGACGGATTGGTTGCCTCTATTGAAAGCCGGGGGTTGGAGGGGGCCCGCATCGGCGTGGATGAAAGCGGTATCTCTCCCCTGTTCTGGTGGGAGCTGCAACAACGTCTGCCTAATGTGGATATCGTTTATGCCAACGCCATCTGGTGGAAAGTGCGGATGGTCAAGACACAGGACGAAATCGCCCGCCTGACCCGCGCCTCCGCCATTACGGAAGCGTCTATCCTGGAGGCTTTTCGTCTGATCAAGCCGGGCGTTACCGAACGTACGATCATCGATGCCTATCATTCCGGGGTCACGGCACGCGGCGGGCGATCCACGTTCTGTATTCTGGGCAGTGGAAGCCGTACTGCCCAACCGCATGCCCTGCCCTCCGACAAGGTGATCGAAGACGGCGACCTGATCCGTTATGACATCGGCTGTACCTATGGCTATTACCACGCCGACAATGCCCGCGCCGTGGTCCTGGGCACGCCCAGTGCAGAACATAACCGGATCTACGACGCCATGGCGCAAGGGGTGGACGACGCCGTCAACCTGATGCGGCCAGGCGCGGATGTGCGTGATGTCTACAAGGCCGCCATGGCGCCGGGACAAAAACTGGGGTTGGAGAACTTTGAACGCTTTCACTGCGGCCACGGCATCGGCGTCTCGGTTTATGACCCGCCGGTGATCACTTTGGCTGACCCCGAAACCTCCGCCTTTCTAATGCCCTCCGTCGATGGTGGGTTGGAGCCTGGCATGACCTTCAGTATCGAGGTTGGCTATTACATCCAGGGGGTCATGGGTTTTCTATGCGAAGACACCGTGGTGGTAACCGAAAATGGCGTGCGCCGGTTGACCGGAAATTCAAAGTCTCTGGATTTAGCCGCTTTCATTGCCTGATCACAAAATCAGACCAAACAAGGGGAGAACCGCTCAATGTCACGTTGGAGCAACCGTCGGCAAAAATTCCGGAAAATGTTGGAGACCCAGCACTGCGTATATCCGGCCTCTGTTTATGATCCCATATCGGCCCGCATTGCCGAGAACATCGGTTACGAGATGGGCATGTACGCAGGTTCATTGGCATCCCTGGCGGTGCTGGCCGCGCCCGATTTGATCCTGTTGACCCAGACGGAATACGCCCAACAGGCCCATCGTATTGGCCGGGCCTCTGAATTGCCATTGTTTGCCGATGCGGATCACGGCTATGGCAATGCCTTGAACGTCAAGCGCACGGTGGAGGAGTTGGAGAATGCGGGCCTGGCGGGATTGTCGATTGAGGATACGGATCTGCCCCAACCATTCGGTAGCGATGGTAAGGCAACCCTGCTGTCCATAGATGAAGGTGTGGGGAAAATGCGCGCCGCTGTTGCGGGGCGGTCCGATCCGAACCTGGTCATTGCCGGGCGCACCAGTGCGCCGCAACTGACCTCCATCGAAGATACCATTGCGCGGTCCAAGGCTTATGTAGGGGCGGGGGTGGATGCCATTTTCCTGGTTGGCATGCCCTCGCGGCAGGCATTTGAGACCATCGCCGCCGAGGTTTCCGTGCCTATCCTGTTGGGCGGCGGTGCCAAAGATATGCGCGATCCGGCCTGGTTGGCATCTCATGGTGCCCGTTTCCTGTTGCGGGGGCACCAGACCTTTACCGCCTCCGTGCAGGCCATTCACGATACTATGCAAGCCTTGCGCGACGGTGTGGAACCGGAAGATATCTCGGGCACGGCCTCGGGCGAACTTATGCGAACGGTAACAAAGAGCGAAGATTACGCCCGGCAGGGAAAAGACTGGTTGTAGCGGTAAGCCTTATTCATCTACGTCATCAATATCGGCCTGTCCACTAATCCGGCGGCGGATATGGGACCAGGAAATTCCGACCGCCAGAATAGTGGCGAAGGCGAACAGCAATATCCAGGTCATGATCGTTGGCTGTGCCAGATTCAATAAACCAAGATCTATGCTGACCCAGATCAAAGCCGCCAAAAGGGCAGCAGCCAAACCCACGCCAATGGGACCGATGGATCGCCAGGTGGCGCGGAAATAGATCACGTAAACGATCAACAACAAAATCCCCGCCAAGGCCTTGAGGGGCAGACTTTCCCCATCCATGGGCAAGACCCAACGGTAGAAGGAATAGTCGGTGGGATTAAATGTAGCGAAGACCAATACCAGGGCAATGATCCAGCGAAGTAGAAACGAGACGGGCGTGAACGCGGCTTGAGCCATTGTATGACCTTTACGAAATGGTTAGAACGATTTGATTTTACTTCGAATGTAGCGTGGAGGGAAACAGCATGTCGGATAGGTTGGCGGGACAATCCGCCCTGGTGACGGGATCCGGCCGTGGCATCGGACAGGCGATTGCCCTTCGTCTGGCAGAAGATGGCGCCCAGGTCGTGGTGGCGGATATTGACCTTGATGCAGCCAACGACACTGTTGGACTGATTGCCAAAGCGGGTGGCACGGCGACGGCGCAGCATGTGGATGTGACTGACCGCGCATCTGTCACCGCCATGGTGGCTGCGGTTGTGGCCCGCTATGGTCAGCTGGATGTCGCGGTCTCCAATGCCGGGATCATGGATCGCATGCCGTTCCTGGAAATGACCGATGATTTTTGGGATCGGGTCATTGGCCTGAACCTTTCCGGAGCCTTTATGGTAGGGCAGGAAGCGGCTCGCCAGATGGCCACCCGGGAAGAAGGCGGGCGCATCGTCTTTGTTGCGTCGAATTCAGGAATATTCGGCGGTCGGGGGCGGGCGGCCTATGGCGCGTCCAAGGCCGGCCTGATCAACCTGACACAAAGCATGGCGATTGAGTTGGTCGAGCATAATATCCGCGTCAACGCCGTCGCACCCGGACCCACCAAAACCTCAGATGCCCAGGGTGAGGTGCCACCCCCCAGCGTGATGGCACGGATGCCTATGGCGCGGTTTGGCCGTCCGGAAGAAATTGCCGCCGTCGCGGCCTTTTTGGCAGCAGAGGAAAGCAGTTTTGTGACAGGGCACGTTTATGGTGCCGATGGCGGCTACACCGTATCAGGCATGATGGAAGGTTGATGTGCCGGACCAGCCTACCTATCTATAAAAACGGGAAACAAAGGATCTATTGTCATGAACGCGCCGACGCCCAAGGAAAATTTGACGCCCACGAGCCAGGATTTAGATCAGATCCAGGCGTCCCTGACCTTTATCGTGCCCCAGGATAGCAAACCGTATTTTGAAAGCTCCGCCCTGACAGGTGGTGCGCCAAAGACATTCTTCAAGACGGAAGACCTGTGCGTGGACATCAACGATATGCGCCCGCTGGCTGATGATCTGTCGGTTGATGCTCAAGGGTTTGAACTGCGTAATTACCCTACCGCCGTTGAGGACTTGTATGATGATGCGGCTATATCCGGGCCATATGAGGCGGAGTTGATTGCCTTGCTGAAAGAGGCGACGGGTGCGGATAAAGTCGTGGTATTCGATTACACCCGCCGTTCCGACGCCGAGGCGGGCGCGGCAAATCCTGATGGCCTGCGCGGACCGGCAGGCCGTGTGCATGCGGATTACACACCTCTTTCAGGGCCCCCAGCGGGCCCGTGATGCCTTTGGCGAGGCTGAGGTGGAACGCGTTCTTGGCGCGGGTGGGCGAATTACGCAGATAAACGTCTGGCGGCCTATTTCAGCGATTGTACAGCGTTCCCCCCTGGCCTTGGCGGATGCGCGCAGTGTGGCAGCGGATGAACTGGTGGCAACAGATCAGCGCTTTCCTGATCGCACGGGGGAGATTTATCAATTGGCCCATGGCCCCTCCCAGCAATGGTATTGGGCACCTGAAATGACCCGGGACGAAGTGCTGTTGATCAAAGGCTGGGATAGTATTGATGATGGCCGGGCGAAATTCACGCCCCATGGTGCTTTTAAGCACCCGGAACAGGACCCAAACAGCCCGGCGCGGGAAAGTATCGAGGCCCGCTGCTACCTGATTTATGAAGGCAGTGATTAGCAACTCGGATCGTATGTGAAAAGGCTTGCTTTCCAGTGTTAGCCGCCGTACCAAAGGGGTGTTCAATTCGGGGCCAAGTTGGCGCGCGAAAAGGAAGCCTGAAAACTGAAATTCCTCAATTAAATCAAGTATATCACCATATATAAATCGCGTTTTCGTTGGTGCGGACTGTTGCTAGTTGCGAAGTCTTGTATTAACGAACCTGATCTATAGTCTGGCTATTGATTTTGAGTCTATCGACGTCCCGTCTATCGAAAGAGTGATTAGTGCAGCAGACGAAACAAGAGACCTCTACCACGCCGACCCGCGATTGGTTGCGCGTTCTGGCGCAGTATCGTGAACCCAGCCATATCCGTAGCTTTGTTGAGCTGGGTATTACCGGGGTTTCGTTCATCGTGCTTTGGGGGGCTGCCTGGTGGGCGCTTTCGGTTAGTTATTGGCTAACCCTGGCCATTACCATTCCCGCAGCCGCCTTTCTGGTGCGCCTGTTCCTGATCCAGCATGATAGCGGTCACGGCGCGTTTTTCCGCCGTCGCTTCCTCAATGACTGGCTGGGTCGTGCCATCGGAATTCTGACTTTCACACCCTATGATGTCTGGCGGCATAGCCACGCAGTTCATCACGCCACTTCGGGCAATCTGGACAAACGTGGGGTCGGTGATATCGACACCATAACGGTACAGGAATACCAGGCACTGCCGCGCACGGGGCGTATCGTTTACCGCCTGTATCGCAATCCCATGGTTATGTTCGGGCTTGGGCCTGCCTATCACTTCCTGCTGCGTAACCGGTTGCCCGATGTCCTGGGCTCTACGGAATGGCGTCCGTGGGTCAGTGCCATGGGAACCAATGTAGGCATGGCATTGATTGCAGGGACGGCCATCTATTTCCTGGGCGCGGGACCTTTCTTGGCTGTGCAATTGCCCATTATCCTGCTGGCGTCTTCTATCGGGGTCTGGCTGTTCTATGTTCAGCATCAGTTTGAAGACACTTATTGGGCCACGGATAAGGCCTGGGATTTGCCGGAAGCAGCACTTGTGGGCAGCTCCTATTATCATCTTCCCGGGATTTTAAGTTGGGTGACAGCGAACATAGGTGTGCATCATGTCCACCACCTTAGCAGCCGTATTCCTTTTTACCGCCTGCGTGAAGTTTTGCGTGATCACCCCGAACTTGCCACCCGCAACCGCTTGACCATATGGCAAAGCCTGGCCTGCACCCGGTTGCGGTTGTGGGACGAAAGCCGAAAAAAATTGGTCTCGTTCTCCGAATCCCGCAAATAACCCGGATTTCCCAGACGGGATAAGTTGCGTCCCCGGCTCGCGCCACCTATCGTTCTCGCAAGCGAATTTCTGCAGGCGTTTGAAGGACGGAACCAGCCGTGAATAATCCCACTAAAAAGACGAACTATCGTATTGCCTTGATCCCCGGCGACGGCATTGGCCACGAAGTGGTGCCGGCGGCAGCCCAAGTTTTGGAAAAAGTCGGCAGCCGTTTCGGTTTCACCTTCGATTGGACCGAGTTTGACTGGAGCTGCGAACGCTTTACCAAAACGGGCGCGATGATGCCCGATGATGGCGTTGATCAATTACGTGCTTTTGACGGCGTATTCCTTGGCGCAGTAGGATTTCCAGGCGTGGAAGATCATATTTCACTATGGGGCCTGTTGATCCCCATTCGCCGCGCCTTCGATCAATACGCCAACGTCCGCCCCTTAAAATTGTTCGAAGGGGTGCAAAGTCCCCTGATCGGACGTAGTGCCGGCGATATTGATATGGTCATCGTGCGCGAAAATGCTGAGGGTGAATATTCTGAAATGGGCGGGCGCATCTATGCCGGTACGGATCGGGAAATGGTGGTTCAGGAGAGCGTGTTTTCCCGCTTTGGCGTTGATCGGATCATCCGCCATGCCTTTGAATTGGCGACCAAGCGGGCCGCCGAACGGGGCCGCCCGGGACGTGTCACATCGGCTACCAAATCCAATGGCATTATCCATACCATGCCTTTTTGGGATGAACGTTTTGAGTTAATGGCTGCGGAATATCCCGATATCGTGACCGACAAATTTCATATTGATATCCTTTGCGCCCATTTTGTTCAGCATCCCGATTGGTTTGACGTGGTTGTCGGCTCCAACCTGTTTGGGGATATCCTCTCGGATCTGGGCGCGGCCGTTGTCGGCGGCATGGGCCTTGCACCAGCCGCCAACAGCAACCCGGAGGGCAACCATCCTTCGATGTTTGAACCTGTTCATGGTTCCGCCCCTGATATCGCGGGCAAAGGCGTTGCCAATCCCATCGCGCAGATTTGGACCGGTGCCATGATGATGGAACATTTGGGTGAGGCGGAAGCCGCCCGCGCGATTGAGGCAGCCATCGCTGAAGTTTTGGCCGACGGTTCCGTGCGCACACCTGATCTGGGCGGTCAGGCCAATACCAGCACCTTGGCGCAAGCCATCACGGATGCCCTTTAATGGCTGCTGGGGTGATGGGAAACGGGGCCAGGCTGGCCGTAGATATTGGCGGCACATTTACCGATGTTGTCCTGGAACATAGCGCAGGCACGGATACTGCCGGCCAGGACAGTTTGAAGTTGTTGACGACCCCTGATGCGCCCGAACGTGCGGTTTTGGAAGGCGTTGACGAAATCCTCAAGCGTACGGGCGTCAGTGCCGCTGATGTGACCTTGGTTATTCATGGCACCACCCTGGCAACCAATGCCCTGATTGAACGCAAGGGCGCGCGCACGGCATTGGTGACGACGGATGGTTTTCGCGATTCAATTGAAATTGCCTATGAACATCGGTTTGAACAATACGATCTGTATATGGAGCGGCCACAGCCGTTGGTCGAACGGGATTGGCGATTTTCGGTGCCGGAGCGGATTGCGGCGGATGGATCGGTGTTGTTGGATCTGGATGAGGCGGCAGTCCGCGTCCTGGCGGGTGAATTGGCGGAACTTGGTGTGGAGGCAGTTGCCGTGTGTTTTCTGCACAGCTATGTCAATCCGAGCCATGAACAGCGCGCCGGCGCAATACTGGCAGAAGCTTTGCCAGGGGTCTCCATCACCCTATCAGCGCAGGTCTGTCCGGAAATCCGTGAGTATGACCGTATGTCGACGGCCTGTGCCAACGCTTATGTACAGCCCATGATCGCAGGCTATCTGAACCGGTTGGAAGACGGTTTGCGCGCCCGTGCCCTTGATTGTCCATTGTTGTTGATGATGTCCAGCGGCGGTGTGACGACGGTGGAGACGGCGACCGTCATACCAATTCGCCTTGTTGAATCCGGACCAGCGGGCGGTGCGATCCTGGCGCGCGACATTGCCCGGGAAAATGACCTTAACAAAATCTTGTCTTTCGACATGGGCGGGACGACGGCCAAAATCACCCTGATTGACGATTTTCAGCCCCATATCGCCCGCTCTTTTGAAGTCGCCCGCATGCATCGTTTTCTCAAGGGCAGCGGTTTGCCGTTGCGCATTCCGGTCATTGATATGGTGGAAATCGGGGCCGGGGGTGGGTCTATCGCCGATGTTGATGCCATGCGGCGCATCCGGGTGGGCCCGGAAAGTGCCGGGTCCGTGCCGGGGCCTGCCTGTTACGGCAACGGCGGCACGGCACCTACCGTAACGGATGGTGATGCGGTATTGGGGCGGATCGATCCATCACGCTTCGCAGGCGGCAAAGTAACCTTGGAACCGGCCCAGGCGGCCGCGGCCATTGATCGTGATATTGGCGATGCCCTTGGCACGGAAACCAATATCGCCGCTGCCGGGATTTCCGAAATCGTTGATGAACATATGGCCAATGCGGCACGGGTGCATGCCATTGAAAACGGCAAGGACATGGTGGATCGCTCCCTTGTAGCCTTCGGTGGTGCGGCACCATTGCACGCCACCCGCTTGGCGGAAAAATTGGGGATCAACAGGGTGATTGTACCCCAAGGCGCTGGTGTCGGCTCCGCCATCGGGTTTTTGCGGGCGCAGATTTCCTATGAAATGGTGCGGACCCGCTATATGGATCTGCGGGAATTTGATCCCGACATTGTCAATGACATCTATAACTCAATGCGGGCCGAGGCCGAGGCGGTGGTCCGCCTGGGCGCGCCGGATGAACCGCTGGTGGAAACCCGAACGGCCTTTATGCGCTATCGCGGCCAGGGGCACGAGATCATGGTGTCAGTGCCGGTTAAGGCATTCGGACCCAACGATGGTACGGCTTTGGCGGACTGGTTTGGGGCGGCTTACGAAAAGTTGTTCAGCCGCACCATCCCCAATCTTGGTGTGGAGGTGCTGACCTGGACCTTGTCCCTGGCGACGGATCGGCCCAGCGCGGCGGGTGCTGAAGCTGTATCGCAAACAAATGCGACTTATCAGCCGGAAGGATCGGGCCGACGCAGATTGTTCGACCCGGCCAGCGGTGCCTGGATAGAGGCAGATGTTTATGCCAGGGGTGAACTACGGCCCGGTGCGGTCGTCAAGGGACCCGCCATGATCGTCGAGGATGAAACGACAACCCTGGTGACAAACAACTTTGGCGCGGAGATTAATGCGCTGGGCCAAATTGTCATGACCAGGGCAGTAGAGGGAACGTCGCCATGAAGGATGCCGAAAACGCCGCCAGTATGGGGCAGATCCGATATCAGGTCATGTGGGATCGCTTGCTTTCCGTCGTTGAGGAACAGGCGCAAACACTTATGCGGACAGCGTTTAGTACCTCCAGCCGGGAGGCCGGTGATATCTCCGCCGGGGTGTTTGACCTTGAGGGGCAGATGCTGGCCCAGGCGGTCACCGGCACCCCGGGGCATATTAATTCCATGGCCCGGGCCGTGGTGCATTTCCTGGATGTTTTTCCAACCGATGTCATGAAAGACGGCGATGTCTATATCACCAACGATCCCTGGAAAGGGACGGGGCATTTGCACGACTTCACGGTTGTGACGCCGACCTTCCGCAAAGGCAGAATGGTTGCTCTGTTTGCCTGTACATCCCATGTCGTCGATATTGGCGGTGTCGGAATGTCGCCCGATGGCCGGCAGGTTTATCACGAGGGTCTGTTCGTACCCATCATGCCGCTCGCCGTAGGGGGCGAGATGAATGCCTGGTTGTTGAACCTGATCCGCTCCAACGTGCGGGAGCCGGTACAGGTGGAAGGGGATATCTATGCCCTGGCGGCTTGCAACGATACCGGGGCGCGACGCCTGTTCGATATGATGGATGAATACGAGCTGGATGATTTGGATGCCCTGGGCACACATATTATTGAGCAAAGCCGTACCGCCATAACCGCAGCGATCAACAAGCTGCCCCAAGGTAGCTGGCAGCACGCCATGCGCATTGATGGTTTTGAAAGTCCCATCGATCTGGTGGCGGAGTTGACCATTTCGAACGGTATCATTCAGGTCGATTACACAGGTTCTTCCGGCACCTCGGACTTCGGCATTAACTGCCCCATGTGTTACACCGAGGCCTATACGGCGTTTGGTGTGAAATGCGTCGTGGCCCCGGACATCCCCAATAACGCCGGGACTTTAGACGCCATCGCCGTATCCGCGCCGGACAATACGATCGTCAATGCGCCCCATCCTTGTGCCGTGGTCGCGCGTTCCACCATTGGCCATATGCTGCCCGATGTTGTGTTTGGCTGCCTGCATCAGGCGCTGCCAGACCGTGTTCCGGCAGAGGGCACTTCGAACCTGTGGAATATCAAACTGGGTGCCGGACATGGTATCACCGAACGATCAGAGGCCGAGACCACGACCTTTATGTTGATGAGCTTTCACAGCGGTGGGGCCGGCGCGCGGCCCAGCTTGGACGGCTTGTCGGCAACGCCCTATCCAAGCGGCGTGCGCAATGTTCCGGTTGAGATATCTGAGGCGATCACGCCCATTGTTGTTTGGCGTAAGGAATTGCGTACGGATTCCGGTGGTGCAGGTGCCCAGCGCGGCGGACTGGGACAAATCATGGAAATTACCAGCCGGGAGGATGCCCCTTTTGGTATCTTCGCCAGTTTTGAGCGTGTCCTATTTCCCGCCCGTGGCCGTGATGGTGCCGGGTCCGGCGCGACGGGGGAGCTTCGCCTTGGCTCCGGTGAGAACTTGCGCAATAAAGGCTTTCAAACGATCCCGGCGCGGGAACGGCTGATTATCGAAATGCCCGGCGGTGGCGGTTTTGGAGACCCGATGGAGCGGGCCCCCGACGCCGTTGCCCAGGATGTCCGCCATGGCCTGGTCAGTGCGGAGGCTGCAATGCGTGAATATGGCGTCGTTCTGCAGGATGGCGGGCAGGTTGATACGGCTGCAACCGCGAAACAACGGCAATAGGCGGATCACGGGCAGATAGGACGTCATGTTACGCCTGTATAATGCAACCCGATATTCCCTGATGGGTCTGGCCGCGGCCTGGCGCAGCGAACCTGCGTTTCGTCAGGAAGTGGTATTGTTCATCCTGCTGGCGCCGTTGGGCTGTTGGCTGGGAGACAACGGTGTGGAGCGCGCGCTGCTGCTGGGCCCGCTGTTCCTGGTTCTGGTTGCCGAGCTTTTGAACAGTGGCCTGGAGGCGGCCATCGACCGCATAGGTGAAGAAATCCATCCACTATCCAAGCAGGCAAAAGATGTGGGGTCTGCCGCCGTTTTTGTGAGCCTGGTGAGTGTCGTCGTCGTTTGGGCCCTGGTTCTATACTGAGCGGAAATGCGCTAGGATGCCCACTTAACCAACGCTCTTACGCCAGCCAAATATGAGGTAGCTATGATCACGCTAAAACGGGAAGATGACGTATTTGTTCTGACGATGGGTGCCGGCGAAAACCGCTGGAACACCAATTTTGTGCGCGCTTTCGATGCCCGCCTCGATGAAATTTTGGCCTCGGAAGGTCCAGCGGCCTTGGTCACAGCGTCGAGCAATCCGAAATTCTTTTCCAATGGACTGGACATTGATTGGCGCAGAGGTGAGGGCGACGGAGAGGGCGGTGACAAGTCCGTCTTTGCCAAAGAGTTCATGGCAATGATGGGGAAATTGATTACATTTCCCGTGCCCACCGTTTGCGCCATCAACGGTCACGGCTTTGGCGCCGGATTTATGGCAGCATTGTGCCACGACGTGCGCATGATGCGGGCGGACCGGGGTTTCCTCTGCGCCAATGAAATTCAACTGGGCATGTCGATCCCGGATCCGGAATTGGCATTGTTCCGGCACAAAATGTCTGCCAGCGCGTTTTTTGACACTGTGCAGCTGGCCCATCGCTGGACCGGACCGGCTGCCCAGACTGCGGGATTTGTCCATGCGGTGGCATCCGAGGATGACCTTCTTCCCAAGGCGATCGAACGCGCGGCGCAATTGGCACCCTTGGGTGCGAACCGGGCGTTATATTCTGAATCCAAGGAGCGTATCTTTGGCGAGAGCCCATCTATAAACGAGGAAAACGGTGCGGCCTATTTATTGCGCAACATGGAAAGCCACTAACAGGGTGGGACCGGCAAGATAGGGACGGCAATCAGATGCTTTGGGAAAATTCCACCAGTTCCCTGGTCCGCACGACCTTGCCTTCCCAATGGCGATCAAATTCCTTGATGAAACTTTTCAGAATATCCGAACTGACCAGCGCCTCGGCGACCGCAAGGTCGGGGAATTCATAGAATGCGATATGGACATTGTCTTCGACGCTGCTCCAGCCTCTTTTGGCGCTGATGGCCTTGAAATCCCTTAATGCGTCAGGCAAATGCTCATTTTGGTACCAGACGTCGAATTGACTTTTGACGGAGGGGTCTACTTCGGCACGCACGATCAAATAGGCGGTCATGATTGAAGTCCTGTAATATTTGAATACACGAAAAGGTTAACGTGGTTGAGTGGTTTATGGCAATATTGCTATCACAGCGTCTGTTGGGCTAATCTGAATTTCTGTAACGAATTATAGAGGCGATGGAAACCATGTCCCTGTCCAGCGAAAACGGCCCGCACGCCATTGATGCAGCGCAACTTGACCACGATGTCATCGTCATCGGGGCGGGCATGTCGGGTATGTATCTGATTTACCGCCTGCGGGAACTTGGCCTGCGGGTGCGGGTGTTTGAGGCCGGAACCGGCGTCGGAGGTACGTGGTATTGGAACCGGTATCCGGGTGCCCGCTTCGATTCTGAAAGCTATTCTTACGGCTATTCCTTTTCCCAGGAAGTGCTTGATGAATGGGACTGGAGTGAGCATTTTTCGTCCCAGCCGGAGATCGAACGCTACCTTAATTTTGTTGCTGACAAGTTCGACCTGCGCCGGGATATTCAATTTTCCGCCCGTGTACAATCAGCCACATATGATGATGATGACGGTTGCTGGAACATCGTCCTCGAAGACGGCAGCTTGCACCGCTCGCGTTTCGTGGTCACGGCGTTGGGGCCTCTGTCCGCGCCAACCATGCCCAGGTTCGAGGGCATGGCGGATTTCCAAGGTCCGTCTTTTCACACCGGCCTATGGCCAAAAGAACCGATCAGTTTCGAAGGCAAGCGTGTTGCCGTCATCGGTACGGGTGCCAGTGGTGTTCAGGCGATCCAGGAAATTGCCAAGACGGCTGAACATCTGACCGTGTTCCAGCGTCGGCCCAACTGGTGTACGCCCCTGAACAACGGCCCCATTGGTGGGGCTGAAATGGAGGAGATCCGAGCCGGATATCCGGAGCTGTTTCAGCGTTGCCGCGAGACGGCGGCCTGTTTTGTTCATACCATCGATCCGCGCGGCACCTTCGAGGTGACGGACGAAGAGCGGACTGCTTTTTGGGAATCCCTGTACGCCGGTCGTGGCTTTGGGATATGGCAAGGCAATTTCCGCGATATTTTGACTGACGCTGCGGCGAATAAGATGATTTCCGATTTCGTTGCCGACAAGATCCGCGGGCGGGTCAACGACCCGGAAACAGCCGAGTTATTGATCCCCAAAGATCATGGTTTCGGCACCCGCCGGGTGCCACAGGAGACCCATTACTTCGAAGTCTACAATCAGCCAAACGTAGAACTGATCAGTATGCTGGAAACCCCGATTGAGCGTATTACCTCAACCGGCCTCAGCACGACTGACGCGGACTATGAATTCGACATTATCATTTACGCCACCGGCTTTGATGCGGTTACGGGCAGTTTTGACCGTATCGACATTACCGGGGCGGAAGGGCGGAAACTGAAAGAGGAATGGCAGGGTGGTCCGACAAGCTTTGTCGGCGTGATGGTCCAGGGCTTTCCCAATATGTTTATGGTGATGGGGCCGCACGCGGCCCTTGGCAACAATCCCCGCAGTATCGAATACAATGTGGAATGGGTGCAAAGGTTGATCGGCTATATGAGTGGGCGGGATTTGACGGTTGCCTCAGCGACGCCGGAGGCGGTGGAAGCATGGACCGGTTTTGTTAGGCAAAAGGCCGAGGGTCTGTTGTCCAATGAAATAGATTCCTGGATGACCGGTGTGAATATGAATGTAGAGGGTAAACAGACCCGAACACTTGTCCGCTATAGCGGTTCCGCGCCGGAATACCGTGAATGGTGCGACAAGGTCGCGGATCAGGGTTATCAGGAACTCACACTCTCGTAGCACATAACACATGCCACAAAGGGGACACCTTCGGGCCTGGCAAAACGATATGGTTTGCCTCCGCTACGACGGCGGGGTCTATCCTTCATGGCGCGCTACTACCTCGTCGCCATCATTTAGGATATCACTGGGGTGCTCAATAACCTGATCGCCGACGGCAAGGCCCTCTATAATCTGCGCCTGTTCGCCGTTGGTCCTGCCGATTTTTACCCGTTGCAGCCGTGCCAGGCCATCTTTAGAGGCGAACACGGCCCAATCCTGCCCCTCCCGAAATAGTACCCCCATGGGCACTTGTAAGACGTTGTCGCCGCGCCAAACAACGATGCGCGCTTCGACCCGGTAGCCATGGCCTAGGCGGGCGTAACGCTCCGGTGGATCCGTGAAATCGATCAACACATTGACGCGTTGTTCTTCCACCCCCAGGGCGGATATTTTTGTGAAGCCGGCGGGTTCGACGCGGCGTACCTGTCCGGTAAGGGTAATGCCGCCGCCCCAATCGGTCATATGAACCTCGTCACCGGTCTGGACTTGAACCGCGTCCGAAGACAGCAGATCAACCACGATTTCCAGGGCCCGGGGATCGCCAACTTCCACCAACGGTGCGCCCATGGGGACGACGGCGGCACTTTCCTGGACAAGGCGCAGGATCTGTCCATCGATGGGGGAGAGAACGGTGACGCAACAGGACGGCCCGGATGCCCCCGCCTGCATGGCGGGATCGATCAACGCGGCATTGGCCGTCTCCAGCTCAAATCGCTTTACCCGCAGTCCCGCCTGCGCCGTGGAAACGGCGGCTTCCTTTGTTCGGACGCCTAGTTGAGCGCGCTCTTGCTCCCGTTTTGAAATCGTGCCGCGTCTGACCAGGGCCTGGGCCCGGTCGAAATCGGCTCGGGCGAAGTCCAATTCGGCGCGATTTCGTTTCAACTCCGCCTCCGCCAGGGTTTGGGCTGCCTGGGCTGCCTTGATACGCGCCTTGGCTTCCGCCGTTGAACGTACATCCAGAAAAGCAGGGTCGCTGGGTTCGATGGAAGCTAACACTGTTTCCTGGGCAATGACGGTGGCGCCGACTTTTTGCGTCAGACGCAGCTTGCGCCCCGAGACAGGGGCGGAGACGACATAGATATCCTTGACCCGTGTGCGACCCTCTTCATCCAGGGTGACGATCATGGGCGCAATGGTCACCGTCGCCAAATTGACGGCGATGGGTTGGGGCTTGAAGGCATAGGCGAGCCCACCTGCAACGGCGACAATCGCTACCAGATATCCCACACGTCGTGGCCAGGGTGATACCATAAACCTCTACTCCCTTGTTTTCAGAACCGAGACCAGATCAAATCCGTCAATCCGCCGCCGTACAATCAGACCGGAAACCATAGAGGCAGCGATGACAGCGGTCATGGCCATGGCGAAGGTGGCCGGTTCTACCACCATAGGCACGCGAAACAGCTCCGTATTCAGATTGGCAACCATCAATTGTGCCAAGACTACGCCAAAGACACAGCCGAAGGGCAGGGCCAGAATTGTCAGGATTGCCAGCTCTCCCAACAAAATATAAGAGACTTCTCCACGGGTGAACCCCAGCACGCGTAGAGATGCCAGCTCTCGCCCTCGTTCCGATAAAGAGATCCGCGCGCTGTTGTAAACCACACCAAAGGCGATAAGGCCGCCGAAAAGAACATAGAAAAACAGCATGATATTCATGGTTTCCGCCATTGTTTTGCGGAATGTGGTCAATGCCGCGGTCTGCAGGGAAACGCCTGCGACGGCGGGAAGGTTCTTCAGGTCGCGGTACAACGCCTCGGATTGGTTGTGATCGATTTGCAGATAGGCCCCGGAAATCGTTGGCCCCTCACGCATCAATCTGTTCAAGGCATCACGATGCATATAAGCGGGTGCGGCGATGAACTCTTCGATGATGGCGGTTACCGGCACCTCAATAACGGGCCGCTGGCCTTCCAGGAGTTCAAGGCGAACCCGCGAGCCACGGCTGGCATTTAGCATTTTTGCCATCGTGGTTGAAAGTACCAGACCGGTTTCAGGCAATGCCACCGGTCTCAAATCTTCATCCAGCGCCCGGCGCAATATGGCATCGCCATCCAGACCGGCAATGGAGGCCCGCTCATACCGGTTGCCATGATACAGTTTTGCAGCCACCACCCGATAGGGTTCCGCCGCCATGACGCCGGGCAGGCGGCGGATCTCCGTCAAGGCGCGCATGTTGCGTGGTTCGGTGAAAACCACCGTGGCGTCCTGACGTTGGCCATGATGAAAGTAGACGTCCATCAAATGCTCTATGGCATCATAGAAAAACAACGAAGCGACCAGAATGGCAACGGACATTGAAATTCCAAGTGTCGTCAAGCCTGCCCGAAGGGGCCAGCGGCCCAGGTGGCGCAGGATCATCAACGTAGGCTGACTTAACCGTTCTGTCAGACCGAACATATTCAGGACGCCCCTGCGGTAGATGGTGGGGGCTGCCGGCTGCATGGCGACGGCGGGGGGCAGAATGACCGCAGCCCGTATGGCACCCACGGCACCAATGCCGCTCGCCAATAAACTCGCGATGCCGGCTAGAACGAAGACTTGCAGGTCAAGTTTGAAAAAGAGCACGGGAAAGCGAAAGAAATCCGTATAAATCTCCGTCACTTCGCGGCCGAACCAGGCACCTACCAAAAGGCCCAGTGCGACGCCAACGCTGGCGACCAACAGGACGAGCTTAAGGTAGTGGCCGCCGACGGACAGATCCGAATAGCCAAAAGCTTTCATAAGACCGATTTGCTCCCTCTCGGTCGCGATGATGCGGGATATGACGACATTGAGGAGGAAAGCCGCGACGGCGAGAAATATCGGTGGTATGACGCTGCCCAGACCTTTGAGCAGCTCCATTTCATTGGCAACGAAGGCATGGGAAATTTGATCCTCCCGCCCATAGGCACCGATTCCGCCCCATGGACTAAGGATACGGTCAAGCCGTTCAATTACGGCGGCCTCGTCCGCTGCACGCATAAGGCTCAATGACACATCGTTGAAAGCCGATTTCAAATCAAAACTGGCCGCCAGCGCATCCCGCCCCATCCAGACAATGCCAAAGCGCTCATCATCGGGCATCAAAATGCCTGGCCCGATGGCGTAGATATATTCCGGCGAGATGGCGATGCCGACAATATCCAGTTCTCGTCGATGGCCGTTTATGGTCGCCCGTATATGTCCACCTGGTATGAGACCGTGGGCATCTGCAAATGGTTCGCTCAAGACCACTTCATCCACGCGATTTGGATCCGGCAGCCGACCCTGGCGCAGAAAAATTTTGTTCAGCCCCGTCCCTGCCCCCGCTCCCGCAGTGGCAGGCAGTGAGATCAATTGCCCCAGGACCGGTTCGTCCATGCCCGCCACATCCAGATTTGCCGCTTCAACGATGCGGGTTTCAACGCGCTTTACACCGTCAATCCGGGCTATCCGCTCAACCAGCGCCGTCGGTGCCCGCTTCAGGTGTGCGAAGACATCGGCAAAGCGCTGTTGTTCGTAATAGGCATCCCGGGTCACCTCCAGCGACGCCAAAGTGCCAAACGACATCACGACGGTGCTGACGCCACAAGCGATGACCACCGCTATGGCCATGGCCTGGCCTCGAATATGCCATAGATCGCGAAACAGCTTTTTGTCCAGAACCGCTATCACCAGCTGACCTCCGCCGCGCCGATCTTGGTAAGGTTGACCCGGACCTCTGACAGGGCACCGTCGGCAAAGATCACCACCCGGTCGGCGATATCGGCAATGGCGGCGTTATGGGTGATGACGGCCGCCGTGGTGCCGAATTCCCGGTTGACCAGTTCGATAGCTTCCAGAACCGCGATGCCCGTCTTGCTGTCCAGGGCGCCGGTAGGCTCATCACATAAAAGAACGTCCGGCTTTTTGGCTATGGCGCGGGCAACGGCGACCCGCTGCTGTTCCCCGCCCGACAGTTGCGCTGGAAAATGATCCATACGGTCGCTCAGGCCAACCAATTCCAGGGCCTCATCGGGCCTTAATGGCGCGGTGGCGATTTCTGTCACCAGGGAAACATTTTCCCGCGCCGTCAGGCTGGGGATAAGATTATAAAACTGAAAGACAAACCCCACATGATCGCGCCGATACTGGGTCAGGCCATTGCTGTCCAACGCAGTTATGTCACGGCCCTGAAAGGTCACGGTGCCGCCGGTCGGACTATCCAGGCCACCCAAGATGTTCAGGAAAGTCGATTTTCCGCTGCCTGATGGTCCCAACAGCACCGTCAATTCACCTTGCGGCAGGTCAAGGTCTACGCCGCGCAGTGCATGGACCTGGGTCTCGCCAGTGCCATAGATCTTGGTTAAACCCTGAACGGAGAAGGCCGTTGCACGTTCCACACTTTGTACGTTCTGCATATTGGATGCTCTGCATATCCACGACCGGTAACGATCCTAGTCAAATACATTGGGTAAGAGAACGACTTTCCAAGGTATGCTCACCAGCAGTGGCAATTGGCCGCATTTGACCTATTCTCCGTACGGGCTAAAATTAATGTATAACTTCCGTTCAGATCGTAATGCGTCGGCTAATAGTGCTACGTAACCATTGAGAAGCGAAATTGGGACTAAATCGGCAAAGGGCCAGGAAAAAATGATAAAGACAATTCTAGTAGCATCCGATGGTTCGGATCATGCCAAAAAGGCAGTGAGTTTGGCCAGCGATCTGGCGGCTAAATATCGTGCCAGGTTGGTTCTGGTTCATGTATTGCTGACCAACGCGCGATCGGAAACGTTGCAGGCCCTGGCGACCCGCAAGGGGATGACGAAAAAACTTCGGCATTTGATGGAAAATTACGAGGCGGATTTCCAGATGGAAATGGCTGCGGCAGGTGGTGCGGTTGGATTTATCACGGTGCCGCCGCCGCGTGTACTGGTTGAAACCATTGGCGCTCAAGTCATTGATCGCGGGGAGAAAATTGCGGCCAAGGCCGGGGTGAAAAAAATCACCTCCCTGATGGTTGAAGGAGACCCGGCGGAGGTCGTTCTTGATTTAGCGACGAAGCACAAGGCGGACATGATCGTCATGGGTAGTCGTGGTTTGAGCGATTTCAAGGGCCTACTGCTTGGCAGTATTTCCCACAAAGTCAGCGCCCAGGCGGAATGCACCTGCATAACGGTCAAATAGGCGTTAGATTGATGACGGATTGATGACGGGCGGATGCCGTGCTTGATCTCTCGGCGCTGCCGCTTGTCCTGATCGTTGCCATATTTGTCGCGGCCTCCGGCCTTATTTTCGTTGCTGGAACGCGGTTGTGCTATCTGGCCGATGCCATAGGTGACCGCAGCGGCATCGACCGTGCCTTCATGGGTTTGATCTTCTTAGCGGGCATCACATCGCTTCCCGAATTGGTCACGACCGTTTATGCCGCCTGGATGGGCAGCCCGTTATTGGCGCTGAATAACATCTTTGGCGGCATCGTTATGCAAACCGCCATACTTGCCGTGGCCGACGGGTTCGTCCTGCATGCGGTCATTACCTCCTTTCCCCGCAAACCGACGCCGATCCTTGAAGGTGTTCTGCTGATCTTGTTGTTGAGTGTGGTTCTGGCGGTAACGTCGGTCGGGGAAATCGCCATATTCGACTATCTCGGTGTTGCCGCGGCAGGTTTGGCGGGTGCCTATGTGCTGGCCATATTTCTTCTGCGGAACTTTGATCTTCGTCATGACTGGCGGCCCATCTCCCTGCCGGATCCGGGCGATGGGGGGGCTGCGCAGGGAGCGGCAAACTCGTATCGATCAAGCACAATATCGGCCTTGATCCTATCTTCTGTCCTCGCCTCCCTGGTCGTGGTCGTTTGCGGCCCAGCTTTGGTTGAAGCCGCAGATGCCCTGGCTGTGCGAACATCATTGGGTCAAGGCTTCATCGGCGTAACATTGCTGGCGGCAGCGACTTCCATGCCAGAGCTAAGCACAACCATCGCCGCCGTTCGAATGGGGGCCTACACCATGGCCATCTCGAACATATTCGGCAGTAATCTGATTATGGTATTGATGATCCTGCCAGCAGATCTGTCCTTTCGTGACGGGGCGATCCTGAATTTTGCCGATGACACGACGCGCCTAGCCCTGGTTCTGGGAATTCTTGTCACGGCTATTTATCTGGTTGGCTTGCTGGTCAAAAAGAAGCGCCGGATACTGGGCATCGGTATGGATTCTATGCTGGTGTTGATACTCTACGCCTTCAGCATTTATGCCTTGTTCGTGGTCAGTCGCGACATGCTCTAGATAGACGCCTAGGTGGGCCCGTCTTCCCATGGCGCAATCACCGGCAGCTCGTCCGCCGTCAGGGTTTCTTTCTTCAACAATAATTTCGCCGTCGATACGAGGGTAGAACGATGTTGACCGAGCACCTCGCTGGCCCGCGTAAAGGCGGTATGGACCAGCGCCCGCACAGCGCAATCGATTTCACGTGCGGTTGCCTCACTATGGCGGCGACGTTCCGGATACAGGCCCGCCGGGCTTTCCAGGAACGTTGGCGCATCGCTCTCATAGGTCATTTCACCCAATGTTTCGTCCATACCATATCGCGTAACGATGGCATGGGCGATGTCGGTGGCTTTGTTTAGGTCATCTGCAGCACCGGTCGACAAATTACCAAAGATCAGGATTTCCGCTGCACGCCCGCCCAAAAGCACTGCCATCTTGTTCTCAAGCTCTTGCCGGGTCATTAGAAAGCGGTCCTCGGTAGGCCGCTGAATTGTGTAACCAAGAGAACCGATGCCCCTTGGAATGATCGATACTTTTTGCACCTTGTCCGTGGTCGCCAGGGCCAGGGCGGTAATGGCATGACCGATCTCATGGTGTGCAACCACTTCCCGCTCTTTCGGGTTCAATAGGCGGTTTTTCTTCTCCAGACCGGCGATGATGCGTTCGATTGCCTCGACAAAATCGGCCATGATAACAGCCTCTCCGCCCCGGCGTGTGGCCAGCAAGGCCGCCTCGTTGACCAGATTAGCCAAATCGGCCCCGGTGAAGCCCGGTGTTAATCCGGCAATCGCTTCGCTATCCACGTCACTGGCCAGTTCAACCTTTTTCAGATGGACGAGGAGGATTTGTACGCGGCCCAGACGGTCCGGCCGGTCGACAAGAACCTGTCGGTCAAAGCGGCCGGCCCGCAACAGCGCGGGGTCGAGTATCTCCGGCCGGTTGGTCGCCGCCAGCAACACCATGCCCTCCTTTGAAGGATCAAAACCATCCAGCTCCATCAACAATTGGTTCAATGTCTGCTCCTTCTCATCATGCCCACCCATGCCGGGAAAGGCCCCACGGGCCCGTCCAAGGGCGTCCAGTTCGTCGATGAATATGATGCACGGGGCCATCTTGCGCGCCTGTTCAAAAAGATCGCGCACCCGCGCGGCACCGACGCCCACGAACATTTCCACGAATTCCGAACCACTGATGGAAAAGAACGGCACGCTGGCCTCCCCCGCCACGGCGCGGGCCAGCAGGGTTTTGCCCGTGCCAGGCGGGCCCACCAGCAAGACGCCTTTTGGCAAACGCGCCCCAAGGCGGCCATAGGTATCGGGATTTTTCAGGAACGCGACGATTTCCTGCAATTCCGTCTTGGCTTCATCGACGCCTGCGACATCATCAAAACTGACCTTGATATCGTTTTCGACAAAGATTTTGGCCTTGCTTTTGCCAATGGACATCATGCCGCCGCCCAGGCCCAGGCCACCTGCGAAACGACGGATGACAAACATCCAAACGCCCAGAAACAGCAGCATGGGCAACAACCACGATGCAAGGGATTTCAAAATCGTCTCATCGGTCCCGCCAACGACCTTGATACCGTGCTCGGCAAGTGTTTCTGCCAGTTCGGGTTCTACTCTATTGGTTCTGAAAGTCGTTTTGCCTTCGGTCAAGGGGGTTTTAAATGTGCCGCGAATATGGGTCTCTGTGACGACGACTTCCGATATCCGGCCTTCTGTGACGAAGGTTTGAAATTCGCTGTAGGGGATGACCTCAATCCGATTGATGCTTTGCCACCACGATTGCAGCAACAAGACGGAGGCGATGGCGATGATCGCATAGACGATATTGAATTGAACCTTGCGCTCCATGGGGCCTCCAAAAAAATTCCAGAATATCCGTCTAAGACGATACTAAAAGGACGTCGCAATTTATCGCTGATCGAAGTGTGGCCAGGCTCTTGATAGACGCAATCTTGCCGCCTGCATCCAGAAATAACAGCTGCCCCCGCGCCGACGTCAAAGCGCCAACAATGGCGGCTTCACTTAAGGGCAGACGCCGCGTGGTCACAGATACTGCTTTGCCGGCGGTCTTGCCTAAAACTTCGCCAGCCTTGGCGACTGCTTTGGCACCGCTGGCCGCGTCCCTGGCCGGCACCAAAACCTCCAACGGCAGGCCATGAACTCGTGCCGCCCTTGCCGCCAATTCAAGGACGCGACCGCCGCGTTCGCCGTTTTCAAATATAGCCAGAATTGAATTCGTGGGCGCGCCCCGGTTTTGGCGTGCGGGCCGCGACTTTAGAGTGGGAAAAAAAGGTGAGGCGAGCACGCTGCAAACCAATTCCTCGGTCTTGGCGGCTTCCCTCAACGCCTGGTCCATGCTGGCGCGGCGTACTTCAAAGGTCCAGGACAGTGACAATGCCTGGGCCAGGCGCGCCACTTCCTCTTTTGCCGCATTGGCACTGCGGCGCATCTGACGCTCCATCTCGACCCGGCTGGTGGATTTGCCCGTGCCACTTGCCAGGCTAATTTCGTGGCCGGGCAGTTCACTCATTCGCAGCAGGTTTATGTCTTCCAGGAATAGTCCGGCAAGTTCGACCCGTAGTTCACCGGCCAATACTGCGGCCCGGCGCAGACCGGCCAGACTTTCCGCATTGCAGTCCATGGCGACGAGAAGTCGGCGGCGTCGGCCTGTGGTAGGTTTCAGGGTCATGGGTTGCCCTCTGCATCATCCTTGCCGGAGTCTTTGCCATTGGCCTTGCCATTCGGTTTGGCGCGGGCAAATTGCCGTCGTAGGGCGGCCAGCTTATGAACCCTGTCCTGCACCAATCTGTTGATGCTGTTGGCGGGATAGCGCCCGTTGCGGCCCAATTTGCCGGCTTTCCGACCCGTCAGAACCTCAATGCCCTGGTCAATAGTGGCAATGGCATGGACTGTGAACCGGCCCGCGCCGACCGCCTCGACAACGTCGTCCCGCAGCATCAGGTGTTCCACGTTGGATTTCGGGATCAAAACCCCCTGCCGACCCGTCAGCCCCCGGGCCTGACATAGATCGAAAAAGCCCTCTATCTTCTCATTCACGCCACCGATGGCTTGCACTTCACCATGTTGATTGACGGATCCGGTAACCGCAAAGCCTTGTTCTATGGGTATATCTGACAGCGCTGAAAGCAGAACATACAGTTCGGTGGAGGAGGCAGAATCTCCATCAACACCGCCATATGACTGTTCAAAAACCAGACTGGCGGAAAGGGAGAGAGGATGATCGGCTGCATAGCGGGCACCAAGAAAGGCGGATAAGATCAAGACGCCTTTGGAATGCAATGGCCCACCCAAATCAACACGACGCTCTATATCAACCACCTCACCATTGCCCATACGCACCCGGGCGGTAATGCGGCTGGGTTTGCCAAAGGCATGATTGCCCATGTCGTAGACCGCCAAACCATTGATTTGGCCAACTTTTGCCCCGTCCGTATCGATTAGAATGGTTTCCCGGACGATCATCTCCCGCATGCGGTGGGGGATCCGGTCTACCCGCCGTACCTGGGCATCGAGCGCGGATTGAATATCCGATGCCGTGATAATCCGGTGTTTTTCCAACTGGGCGCAATAGTCGGCTTCTTTCAGCAGGTCGGAAATATTGCCCACCTGCAACGATATCTTCTTTATGTCGCCCGCCATGCGGGTTGCCTGGTCCACCACTTTCGCCACGGCACCGCGATCCAACGGGCGCAGATCATGATGCCGGGCAACTGTTGCAACCAACCTGGCAAATTGCGTCAGGCTGCCGGTGCGATCCATGTCTTCATCAAAATCCACCGCCACCTTGAAGAGAGCTTCAAAGTCCGGGTCATGTTGACACAACAGGTAATAGACCTGCCGCTCACCGATCAACACGATCTTTATATCCAGGGGAATTGCTTCGGGTTCCAGCGATACGGTGCTGATCAAGGATAACATTTCGCCAGGAGACTCAATATTGATGCAGCCGCTGCGCAGCACCCGTTTTAAGGCTTCCCAGGCATAGGGCTGTTGCAGCAACCGCATGGCGTCAATGATCAGATAACCGCCATTGGCTCGATGCAGGGAACCGGGCTTGATAAGGCTGAAATCCGTCAGCAGCGCGCCCATTTCGGACTGATGCTCAACCCGTCCGATCAGGTTGGCATAGCTGGGGGCTTCCTCGGCAAAGACCGGCGCGCCCTGGGCATGACCATCGCCGACCATGACATTCACGGAATATCGTCGCTGCGCAAACGCCTGGCGAATTGCCGTCGACTGGCCTGCCATCCCGGCCATCCCGCCACCAGCTGCCATCCCCGCCATCATTTGCGGTGCCGGGTTCATAGGGTCCGCCTGGGCCGCCTCGCCAGGCAGAAACAGATCCACATGCTCGCCAATATCCCGTTCCACGGCGGCAATATAATCCAGCGCTGGTTTCAATCCGGCATAGTTCGCGCGCAACCGGGTGATCAACTGGGAATAGGCTACACCGGTAATCTCCTGGTTCAGCTCCCGTATCCGCCGTCGTCTTTCCCGCTCCCAATCAGGCAATTGCTGCACCGCCCCCTGCAGGCGGGCTTGCAGTTCCTCTATATCGGCCTCAATTTTCTTCCGTGCCAGGGGGGTCAGTTTCTGAAATTCTTCCGGCGGCATGACTTCGTTGCCTTTGGCAGGTGCCAGGGCCAACCCCATGGGCGTGCGGACAAGGGCCAACTCGCGCTTGTTGGCTTCCTCCTGCACAGCACCGAAGGCTGCCTCCTGACGCTCCTGAAAGTCATCCTGGATTGCCTGCCGCCTGGTCTTGTATTCATCTGTCTGGAAGGCAGCCGGGATCGCGATCAACAATTCCTCGATCAAAAGCTCCATATCCCGGCGCAGGGCGACGGCCCGTCCGTGGGGCAGGCGCAAGGCAATGGGTTTATGGGCGGCTTCAAAATTGTTTACATAGGCCCAGTCGTCCGCCGGGTCCCTTGTTGCTGCCTGGCGTTCCAGATAGCGGCGAACAACCGTATGCCGTCCCGTGGCACGCGGGCCCAGGACGAAAAGATTATAACCCTTTTGTTCAATGCCGATGCCGAAGGATAATGCTTCCACGGCGCGGGGTTGGCCTAGGACGGCTTCCAGATCCGGTAGATCGGACGTGGTATTGAAGCGGAATGATTTTGGATCGCAACGCCGGCTAACCTGATTTGCCCTTAGTGGCTTGATCGCCATGCCATTCACCCTTCTTTCGGTTCAGAAATACAAACAGGTCCAGGAAATTCACCTGATACGCATTATCTAATTGCGCCTATTTGCGCTTAATTGAGCGGTCGGTTTTCGCGGTAGATGAGCCAGTAGACCCCTCCGACCAACACGCCGCCGCCGATCACATTGCCGCAGGTGACAACCAGCAAATTCATGCCATAACCCGCCGCATTGATGACCTCCGACCCTGCCAGCCAGCCTGCTGGTATAAGATACATATTCGCCACCGAATGCTCAAAACCCAAGGCGACAAAGGCCGATACCGGGAAAACTATGGCAACGATCTTACTTACCACGGAACGGGCGGCAAAGCATAACCAGACGGCCAGGCAAACCAGGACATTGCAAAGAATACCACGCACGAACGCTTCCATCGGCGCCAATGCCATCTTGCCCTCGGCCACCCGCATGGCTGTTGCCCCGACTGCACCGTCGGACAGGTTATGGATGCCGGACCAATGCACCGCCAGGGCCATGATTGAGGCCCCGAGGAAATTTCCCAGATACACCAAAACCCAGTTTCGCAGCAGGCTGGCGGTTTTAATCTTCCGGTCGCACCAGGCAAAAACGATCAAGCTGTTGCCGGTAAATAATTCCGCACCGCCAATAATGACCAGGACCAGGCCCAAAGAAAATGCCATGCCGCCCAGCAACCGCTCCGGCCCAAAGCCCAAACCGCTGTTGGTAATCACGACTTCGTAAAATACGGCCCCAAGAGCGATAAAGGCACCGGCAAGTACCCCAAGCAGCAGGGTTGGCATGGTGCCAAGGTGGGCTTTGGCAACGCCCGACGTCTCAACCCGCCGCGCGATTTCCCGCGGTGCATATGCGTCAACGTTGTTCGTGTCCGTCACAATTTTCTCATCCGATAAATTGACACCTTTGTACTGTCTATCTGGTAGCTAATTATCGCCGACTATGCCCCGATAAAATTTGATGTAACTCAATTTTCGGAAACTTAAAGCCTGTGGTCTTTTGCGTCCTGGATCGCCTGCCAAACCCGTTGTGGTGTTGCGGGCATAGCCACATGTTTAACGCCGAATTCAGACAAAGCATCTACAATGGCGTTGATCAACAGGCCCAGGGCCGGCGTCGTGCCGCCCTCTCCTCCCGGTCGAATACCATGAGGGTGGGAGCTTGCGGGAACTTCCATGATTACGGTCTTGAGGTTGGGAATGGTAAAGGCCCGCGGCATCGCATAGTCCATGAACGAGCCGGACAAAAGCTGTGCGCTGTCGGGGTCGTAGTGGATCTCCTCCAGTAAAGCCTGCCCCACACCTTGCATCACCGCGCCGTGGGCCTGGCCGTGCAGGATAGCTGGGTTGACCGCCAATCCAACGTCATCAACCCCTGTCCAGGCGACAATATCCACATGCCCGGTGTCGGGGTCGACTTCGACCTCACAGACATGGCTGCCATAGGGATAGCCACCGGCACGATTGGTGATATCACCGGCACCCTCAAGTCCGCCGCGAAGTTTATCAGGCAGGCTATCCAGGGTCGCGGCGGCCTTGGCGACAGCCCATAGATCGACACTGCCTCCGCCCGGGGCGGCAAAGGCGCCATCCTCGAAGACGATATCCGCAAGCGGAGCCTGCAATATATGCGCCGCGATGGCTTTCCCATTGGCCAGTAATTCTTCAACTGCTTCTCCAAGGGCGATGGAAACGAGGCGCATGGAGCGGCCTGAGTGGGAGCCGCCGCCGACTGAAACCCGGTCGGTATCGTTGGCGATGTAACGCACTTTCTCGAACGGGATCTGCAGCCAATCGCTAAGCAGCTGGGGAAAGGAGGTTTCATGGCCCTGCCCACTACTCATGGTGCCGACGACCAATTCGATGAAACCGTCGTCGCAGACCTTCAATTCGGCTCGTTCCCGGGGGATGCCGGAGGTAATCTCGATATAATTCGCAACACCGACGCCCCGGCAAAGCCCGCGTTCGGCAGAGGCTGCCCGTCGGGCTGTAAAACCATTCCAATCAGCCTCGTCCAAGGCGGTGTCCATGGCCGTCTCATATTCCCCGCTGTCATAAGTTGCCCCGACCGCGTTGGTATATGGCATGGCTGTACTTGGGATCAGATTGCGGCGGCGCAGCTTCACCCGATCAAAGCCGTGGGCATCCGCTGCCAGATCAATCAGACGTTCGATCATATAAATCGCCTCGGGTCGTCCCGCACTGCGATAGACAGCCGTGGGTGCCGTGTTGGTTAGAACCGCATGTCCCTTGAAGTGGACGTGGGGGATACGATAGACGCTTTGCATCATCGACAGCCCCTTGCGAAGGGGCCAGAAAAACACCGTGTAGGCACCAAGGTTCATGGTGTTGACGCCACGCAGGCCGAGAAAATTACCGTCTTCATCCAGGGCCAGCTCGGCCACGGAAGCCAAATCACGGGCCTGATAATCGCTTAGGAAGCATTCCTGCCGGGTGGCGGTCCATTTAACGGCACGCCCGACGCGTTTTGCGGCCCACGGCATCAGGGCATATTCCGGGAAGAAGGCATTGCGGGTGCCGAAATTGCCGCCCATGTCGCCAAAGACGGCGCGGCAATTTTCCATCGGAACCCCCAATGTCACCGCCAGCCGCTCCCGGCTGCGCACAACCCCGGCGCCGGAGCCCGTACGCAGGGTATAGCGGCCATCTGTTGGATCATATTCGCCGACGACTGCACGAGGTTCCATGGGGCTGCCGGTGACTCGGTGGATCCAGCCGTCAAATTTGACAATGTGGGCGGCATTGGCAAAGGCGCGTTCGGTGGCCTCTTCATCTCCAACATCGCAGGTCAGGGCCAGATTCTCGGAACAGGCGGGCCAAACCAAAGGTGCGCCAGGTGCCATTGCCGCCCGTGCATGGACGACCGCCGGCAAAACATCATAGTCCACATCGACCAATTCAGCGGCGTCGTTGGCGGCTGCCACCGTCTCTGCCACCACCATTGCAACCGCTTCACCCACATAGCGAACTGTATCCAGCGGTAGGGCCGTATTCTCGGTCACATAGACATCGAAATCAGGCGGCAGGCGCAAGGTTGCATCAGGTGGTCCGACCCAATCGGGATTATGGGGGATGGGTCCCAGCCCGTCGACGGCGGCATCGGCCCCAGTCAGAACAGCGATGACGCCTGGTAAGGCCATAGCCTGTGAAATATCGATGGCGCGGATTTTCGCATGCGGGTAGGGGGAGCGGACCATAACGGCGTGACAATGCCCGGCAGGGGAAATATCGGCTGAAAACTGACCCTGGCCCATAAGCAGCCGGGGGTCTTCGATCCTTGGAAGGGACGCGCCAATTACGCCGGCGCGGGTTGTGCCCAGTACTGACAATTTTTTCTCTTTCTTCCACTCGGCACGACCAGCTTCGCGCGTTAGAATTCAAACATTGATAGCGCCGCCAAGCAAGGCGGCTTGCATATGGTTGCTGCAAAAGGATGATCGTTCAGCCATGACAAAGAACATAAGCGAACAAATCGCCGCATTTGCCGCACAAACGGC
>Ga0233439_10001538_pt1 | contig 29113 bp, 22 predicted proteins | sample SI_123_September_6_FD_182713 | JGI IMG/M metagenome (GOLD analysis project Ga0233439, IMG submission 182713) | Seawater microbial communities from Saanich Inlet, British Columbia, Canada - SI_123_September2016_100_MG | ecosystem: Environmental > Aquatic > Marine > Inlet | place: Canada: British... | reverse complement strand
CGGGTCCTATTGAGGGGCTTGTCGTTACACGTTACGGCCACGGAATGGCCACTTCGCGTATCGAGGTGGTCGAAGCCGCTCATCCCGTTCCGGACGAAGCCGGGCGCGAAGCCGCACGCCGTATCATTGCCAAGGTTCGGGGATTAACCCCCGACGACCTCGTCCTCTGCCTGATTTCAGGTGGCGGCTCCTCGCTTCTCGCAGCTCCAGCCGGCTCGATTTCGCTGGAAGACAAGCAATCTGTGAACCGGGCGCTTCTCAAGAGTGGTGCCGACATCCGCGAGATGAATTGTGTGCGCAAACATCTCTCCTCCGTGAAGGGCGGGCGTCTGGCTTTGGCCGCGGCGCCTGCACCGATGATCACGCTGATCATCTCGGACGTGCCGGGCGATGATCCATCCATCATCGCATCGGGACCAACTGTTCCCGATCCAACCACTATGGCCGAGGCGCTGGCTGTCATCGCCAAATATAAAATCCAGATACCACCATCGGTACGTAGGTGGCTCGACGATCCGTGCTCCGAGACACCGAAGTCCAAGGATCCGCGGTTTTGGGATGTCCGCCACGCGATGATCGCAGCGCCTCATAAATCTCTCCAAGCCGCCGCAAAGGTCGCCCGTGCTGCCGGCATCGCGCCGCTCATTCTCGGTGATGCCATCGAGGGCGAGGCGCGCGAGGTGGCCAAGGTATTTGCCGGCATCGCATGTTCATGCGCTCTGCACGGGGCACCGCTGCCTGCGCCCTGCGTGCTGCTGTCCGGTGGAGAAACGACTGTGGCGGTAAGAGGTAAAGGCCGCGGTGGCCGCAACGTCGAATTCCTGCTCGCCCTAGCCATAGCACTGGACGGGCGCGCGGGCATATCAGCACTTGCCGCCGACACGGACGGCATCGATGGCATTGAGGAGAGCGCTGGCGCCGTTATGACGCCTGAGACGCTTCTGCGCGCAGCACATATGGGGCTCGATGCCAAGGCGCGGCTTGCCGATAACGATGGGCATTCGTTCTTCGAAGCTCTCGGCGATGCAGTGATTACCGGTCCCACATTGACCAACGTCAATGATTTTCGCGCCATCATCATCGATCGGCCTTAAGGAAAAACAGCTGATGCGCCGCAACCGCAATGCCAAGATTGTCGCGACCCTTGGTCCCGCAAGTTCTTCACCCGAAACGATCAGGCAGCTTTTCCTGGCTGGTGTAGATGTCTTCCGCCTCAATTTTAGCCACGGCACGCATGCAGATCATGCTGCACGTGTTGAGACAATCCGTGCCGTCGAAAGGGAATTCGGACGACCTATTGCCATCTTGATAGACTTGCAAGGTCCCAAGCTGCGCATCGGTACCTTCGCCGATGGTCCGATTGTGCTTGCGAAAGGCGCGCAATTCCGTCTTGATCTCGACATGGTTGCCGGGGATCAGCGACGTGTGTCACTTCCGCATCCAGAAATCTTCGCAGCGCTAGAGGCAGACACAACACTGTTGCTTGACGACGGCAAAATCCAATTGCGCGTGAAGTCGTTTGGCCCAGACTTTGCCGAGACCGAAGTCATTGCCGGCGGCAAGCTCTCAGAGCGTAAAGGCGTTAATGTTCCCGGCGCAATTCTGCCGATTTCACCGTTGACCGCGAAGGATCGGCGCGATCTTGATTTCGGACTGTCGCTCGGCGCGGATTGGGTGGCCCTGTCGTTCGTTCAGCGTGCCGACGACATTGACGAAGCGCGCGCGTTAGTGCGCGGCCGGGCCGCGATCATGGCGAAAATTGAAAAGCCGGCGGCCATTGTCGAACTTGACGCCATCGTTCAGCGCGCCGACGGACTTATGGTGGCGCGCGGCGATCTCGGGGTCGAACTGCCGCCCGAGCAAGTGCCTACTTTGCAACGAACGATTTTGCACGCTTGCCGCCGCGAGGGGAGGCCAGTTGTCGTCGCGACGCAGATGTTGGAATCGATGATTACAACTCCTGTCCCGACACGGGCCGAAACGGCCGATGTGGCGGCTGCCATCTACGAAGGTGCGGATGCGGTGATGCTATCGGCGGAATCCGCGTCGGGGCAGTTTCCGGTCGAAGCCGTCTCGATGATGGATCGCATCATTTGCCAAATCGAAAAGGACCCGCATTACAGGGGGCTGATTGACAACCATCATTTCGAACCGAAGCCAACGTCAGCCGATGCGATTTGTGTCTTGCTGCGCAATGCGGCTCATATCGTCGGAGCTAAGGCGACGATTACCTACACCTTCTCGGGTTCATCGAGCCTGCGCGCAGCGCGCGAAAGGCCAGAAGCGCCGATTCTGTCCCTAACCCCCAGCGTAACGACCGCGCGGCGGCTGGCGATCGTGTGGGGTGCGCATTCGGTCCGTGCTACAGAAGCGGTTGACGAGAAAACAATGACTGACCTTGCTTGTAAGGCTGCGATTCGCGAAGGTTTCGCGCAACCGGGAGACAACGTCGTCATTGCTGCTGGTGTGCCGTTTGGTGTGTCTGGTACCACGAACCTCCTGCGGATTGCCAAAGTATGGCCGACCACAACTCCTGATTAACGGTGGGCCTCCTTCAGCACTGTAAGAAGCAGTTTTAAGATGCGCTTTGAAGGGGCCGGCGACACGGTCGCGTCGCAGCATTTGAGCGTTCACGATCAAGCGCAACAAGCTGGCTGTACTCTGAGCCTAGATGTTTCTGGTAGTAGCCAAGCGCTCCTCTTGAATCGGTGAACGTTAGCCTGGGTCTTGACGCATTCGATGAGAACGCTGGCGATTTTCGGCCTGAACAATTATGCCTATTGGCTCGGGTTCATGTGTCGTCGTTCCTGAGCCTAGCCGCATCTCCTACTCTCGTACGGGTCACCGCGCCTCCCAAGCTACGTCGCTAGCAGAGTAATACGTCTCGTGCGCAGACTGGGCGATCAAAGCTCAATAGGACTCACTTGTTCTTGAGGACAGCCATTCGGCCGATGAGCCGTCGTCCTTCAGACGTTCGCACATCGTCCGAATGGCTGTGAAAGTTTCGCAATGGAACTTTCTCAAACGAGGCATGTTTGCACTTGGCGGCGAAACGGTTTCCCCCTAAGTTCCAGATCCTGCGGCACGCTTATCGGAATTGAAGATCGGGATGCTCGTACGGTTGACCAGAGCGAAGCGATTGAGGGCCGGCTGGTTTGTCGCCTTGGTCTATTTGCTTTGCGTGCTTGCGCCAGGCATGTCCTTTGCGTTTTCCGATGGGGCGCGGACGGCGCCATGTCTTACCGACGAAAATCACGGTCTTGGCATCGTTCACATGCATGAATATGGCGAGAGCGCTTCGCGGCACGTCCATGGGGATGGCCAGGTACATCACCATCAAGGCGGCGAGACCCTTTTCAACAAATCGGAGAATCTCGACAGAGCAATATCGGTCGCCAGCGAAACGCCTGCCACGGCAAAGGATCATCATAAGGCCCCGGGTGCGCAATGTTGCGGGATGGTGTGCTTAAGCGCATTGCCGACCACGGTTTTCGACATTGTCAAACCCTTGATGCCGACATCTGTCTGTGCGTCCGAGAGCTATCGGGACGTTGCCGACAGAGCTCCCCCTCGACATTATCGTCCCCCCATTTCCTGATCTGACTTGAATGACGTGGCGCCGCGCCCGGTGAGGGCATGCGTGCCTATGGTTCATCGGCAGTTCAGGAAAATATCATGCCTTCACAATTTGGGTCGAAGTCCGCCGCGGTTCATTTGGTCGTGATTGGAATCTTTCAAAGGAAATTCAGCGTTCCTAAGGTGATGGCATTCACCGCCGTCACGCTTGCAGCATTGGCACTGATAGGCGCTGCGGCGATTTCTGCCAATGCAGGCGTGGGTAAGCTAGGTCATAGCCATGGTCACGACGCGAGCTACTCGGCAGGTGAACCTGGTGATTCAAAAAAGCCCGCGCGAATCGTGCAGGTCGTGATGCGGGAATCGGACGGAAAGATGCTGTTCATCCCCGACCGTATCGAGGTTCGCACCAACGAACAGATCAAGTTCGTCCTCAAGAACAATGGCGAACTCGAACATGAGTTCGTGTTGGCGAGCGTCGAGGACAACCTCAAACATGCCGAGGCGATGAAGAAGAATCCCGATATGGAGCACGATGATCCGAACGCCAAACGGATCGCCCCGAGGAAGGGCGGCGAACTTGTCTGGAAGTTCAGCAAGCCAGGTCAGTTCGAATTTGCGTGTTTGATTCCTGGCCACCACGAGGCAGGCATGTTCGGCACAGTGATTGTCAAGTGATTGAAACGCTGGGGAGCGTAGAGCCTTCATTCCGAAGGTTAATTAACTGAAAGGAAGACACATGCGTAAACAACTTCTGGCGGTCGCCGCCGTTCTCTCGATCGGATTGATGAGTTTCAATGCGGCGGCTCAAACGGCGCCTGTTGAAGGTTCTGTCGTGAAAATAGATGAGTCTGCCGGTAAAATCACTCTGAAGCATGGCCCCATCAAGAAGCTCGATATGGACGAAGGAATGACGATGGTGTTCCGGGTCCAGGATACTGCGGTACTGAAGACCGTCAAGGTCGGTGATAAGGTGAAGTTCGATGCCGACCGGGTCAATGGTCAGCTCACCGTGACTACTCTTCAAAAATCCAAGTAAGAGACCGGGCCGGTTGCGATCGATTCAAATTGTCGAATGCGATCGTGCCACCAAACGGCTGTCTGGTGCCAATCCCTGTAGAGCGAGCAGTTATTTTTGCTCTACAGGCGGGCTCTGAGATATCGCAATATCGTCACGAATACCTGCCGGATTTTCGACTTCTCCGGTTGCGGGATAAGGGATCTTATTGTCCGATTGCACGAGGCGGCGCTCCATGATTGCACTTCCCTATGACTATTTTCTAATCGCGTGGTTTGTGATTGCAGTAGCATCGACAATTTATGTCGCGGTCGATCAATTCCAGAACAACCCCGAGCCAACTGTGATGAAATGGGGCTTCATCCTTGTGACCCTTTACATGGGCCCGTTCGGTCTTCTCCTGTACGTACTTGTTGATAAGGAGCCGCGGCTCGGAGAGCATGAACAGTTCACGTCCCCGCTTTGGAAGCAGGGCATCGGAAGCACAATCCATTGCGTCGCCGGCGATGCAACCGGGATTATCCTCGCCGCAACTGTAACCGCGCTGCTCGGTCTGCCGATGTGGGTCGACCTGATCGTTGAGTATGTCGCGGGCTTTTCGTTCGGTCTCTTCATCTTCCAATCGTTGTTTATGAAGAAAATGATGGGTGGCTCCTATTGGGAGAACGTGCGTAAGAGCTTCATGCCAGAATTCATCAGCATGAACGCCATGATGGCAGGCATGGCGCCGACGATGAGCTTGCTGATGATGGGGCGTGACATGCGGGCCATGGACCCGCTCGAATTGATCTTCTGGGGCGTCATGTCGCTCGGCGTGATGGTTGGCTTTGTTGCCGCTTATCCATTCAACGTTTGGATGGTGAAGAAGAAGATCAAGCACGGCTTGATGACCGAACGCTCGGATAGGAAAGCCGCCGAGAACGGCTCGATGTCCGGAATGAAGTCTGACATGAGTGGAATGTCGGATGCGGAAATGCATCAAATGAATGGATACAGCGACCACAAGCAGAAACTGACCTCCGCCAACGGCTACAAGTCTCGCGGCGGCCATCAAATGACGAGCGACGCGACGACCCCGCAGTTGGCCGCGCTCGCTGGCGTGACGACATTCCTCCTGATTTCCGGAATGGTGCTTCCAGGTTTCAAGGTCAATCTGGGTCTGAGCGTACGCGACGTCGGCGGCGCTATTATGCCGCCGGGCATGATTATGACGTTCGACACGCCCGGTGCAGCAATGAAAGAGATGGCGGCGGTCAATCCCCGGCAAGTCGTCTATAAGGCGCCTGCTGATGCCCGAGGGGACAACGTTCTTAAGCCGCGCATCGAAAATGGGATCAAGGTCTTCGATATCGAAGCTTCGATCATACGCTGGAATATTCTTCCGGATGTCTCCGTAGAGGCCTACGCCTACAATCGCCAGGTGCCGGGCCCCCGCCTTCAATTGACCGAAGGCGATCACGCTCGGATCAATTTCCGCAACAGCCTTCCGGAATCCACGACTGTGCACTGGCACGGTCTAATCGTACCAAACGATATGGACGGCCCAGCCGAGATAACCCAGCCGCCTGTGGCGCCGGGCGGTCAATACACATACGAGTTCACCGTAGACCAAAGCGGAACTTACTTTTATCACAGCCACGACCACCCCGATCGTCAACAAGGCCTAGGTCTTTACGGCGCGTTGCTGGTTGCGCCGAAGGACAGCGCCGCCGACGTAAAAGCTGATCTCGAATACACCATCCAGCTCCAGGAATGGTTGAAGCGCGAGTGGTTGACGTATCCCGCAATGCTTATGGAGGGCGGCCTTCCGAATTATTTCACAATCAATGGGAAGTCGTATCCAGAGACAGACACTGTCTCCATGAAGGTTGGGCAAACCATCAAGATTCGCTTCATCGGCACCAACAACAACTTTGTTCACCCCATGCACGTTCATGGCGGCCCATTTCAGGTGGTGGCACGCGATGGAGAGACGCTGAAGGAAAATCAGCGATTTCTTGCCGATACCGTGAATGTTGGTCCGGGACAGCGCTACGACGTCATCTGGACTGCTCGCAGACCAGGGAAATGGCTTGTCCATTGCCATATTCCGCATCACACCACGAACAACAACGTTGAACGAAAAGGGGCCGGCGGATTGACGTTGGTTCTCAATGTGCAATGAGGCAGGAAAAGACCAAGAAGAACTTTAGCCTAGTACATGATCGAGGACATGGAAAGTATCATTGACCAATGCCTGCGATGCCAAGAGTTTTCATGAAAATTCGCGCTATCCTTCCTGCCAAAGGGCGGGACCTCCGTCTCGATCTTTTTCGCGGCCTTGCGAACTGGGCAATCTTTCTCGATCACGTCCCGAACAACGCGGTCGCGTGGCTCACAACCAGAAATTATGGGTTCAGCGATGCAGCGGATATCTTCGTTTTCATTTCCGGCTATACGGCCGCGTTTGTCTACGCCAAGAGCATGCTCGTCCAAGGTTTCGTTGCAGGCACTGCTCGATTATTAAAACGTGTTTGGCAACTATATGTCGCGCACGTGCTGCTGTTCGTTTTCTATATCGCGGCAATCGGCTGGGTCGCGGAAACCTACAATCATTCTCATCTTGTTGATGAATTCAACGTTGCAGGGTTGATCGACCATCCAATGCTGACCTTAAAGCAAGGCCTGCTGCTCAAATTCAAACCTCTGAATCTTGACGTTCTTCCGCTCTATATCGTTCTGATGGCAGCATTTCCGTTGGTGTTGTGGTTGATGCTTCGGCGGCCAGACTTCGCAATCGCCAGCTCACTCGTTCTTTATTTCGCGGCCCGCCAATTTGGGTGGAATCTTCCCGCCTATCCATCGGGTGTTTGGTATTTCAACCCGTTCACTTGGCAATTCCTCTTTATACCTGGAGCATGGAGCTCGCTCGGAGGAGCGTCGCGGCTACAGTGGCTCATTCGGTCGCCCGCGATCATATCGATCTGTTTCGTTTATCTGGGGTTTGCGCTGCTTATGACAGTTGCAGGTTATGTCGCGCCGCTTGGAAAAATAATCCCTGAGGGTCTGTTTGGCGCATTCAATCCTAACGACAAGACAAATCTCGCGCCATACCGGATTCTGCATTTCGTCGCCTTGGCCGTGGTGGTCGTTCGGTTCTTCCCCTTCGATTGTCCCGGGTTGACGTCGCGTTGGCTTCGTCCGCTGATCATCTGTGGTCAGCGTTCGTTGGAAGTGTTTTGCGTCGGAGTGTTTCTCTCCTTCGTCGGTCATTTCCTTCTTGAACTGGTCTCCGACTCACTTCTCGCCCAGATCATCGTGAGTGTGTCTGGAATCGCGCTCATGACGGCCGTCGCCTACTACCGATCATGGTCCAAGGATCTGGACAAGCAACCTGCGACGTCCAAATCCAGTGAAGAATCCGTTTCGACATCGGTCACTTAGAGGTTCGTTCGAAGGAAGAGATGTGTGGAGTAGTTCGATTGTCAACGGAGTAGGGACCCCACGACATGGAAAACTCAGGCTTGACTCGCAGAAGCGTTTTAGGACTAACAGCCGCGCTACTGGCTTTCCCCGCTGGGGAAACTGTTGTTCTGGTTCATAGGGATCCAAATTGCGGTTGCTGCGCGGATTGGGCGCGCCATCTCAAGGTGGCTGGTTTCACCGTCACGATCGAGGAAACGGCAGATATCCAAGCTGTCCGGAAGCGTCTCCGTGTACCCGCTGACCTCGCAGCGTGTCATACGGCCGAGGCGGATGGATATGTCATTGAAGGTCATGTCCCAGCAGCGGCCGTGCGGCGACTATTGAAGGAACGTCTGAACGCGGGCGGATTGGCGGTTCCCGGAATGCCGTCGGGATCACCGGGGATGGAGGGCGGACGGGCCGATTCCTACGACGTCATTCTCTTTGACGCCTCCAGCCGGCGAACGTACATGCGGTTCATCGGCGGCGATATCGCAGGTTGAGGCTGATCTTTTAACCATCTCGCAGGTAACTGTGACCTGATCGTTGGCCGTTTATGGCGGATTTGTAATGCGATCTGCCTTCCCAAGTCCATGATCCTATGGGATGTTGGGCTATGAATTGTTCTCGGTTCATCAGCCGTTTGCTCGCAATTTTTGCGATAGCCGGGCTTGTTGCTTCACCGCTGGTCACGCCCGCGGCGGCGAAGCTGTTGTCGGCTGCCGAGATGAGCGAGATGTCGGCAATGTCCGCCGACATGCCTTGTTGTCCGGAGACGCAAAAGAGCAACGATTGCCAGGATTGTCCGCTTCGCGCGATGTGCGCGTTGGGCGTTGCACAGGCGCAACCTCCTGTTGCAACCGGAATTCTGGCACGTCTGCCGTCTCATCGTTCGCTCACGGCTTTCGACGATCGGATCGCCGATGGCCTCGACGGTTCTCCTCCGGATCACCCACCTCGAAACCTGGTCTGATCGGCGCTTTGGCGCCGATTGCTGCCGCGCGGACGCAAGTTCGCGCGGATGACGCATGCTGCCCTTGCGGCAGATCCAGGACAATCGAGGACTAAAGACATGAAGACATTTAGTTTCGCGCAGGCCTTCCAGGCTGCGCTGATCGCTGCCGCAATCGGTAGCGCGAGCACGGCCGCTCTGGCTGACATCAAAGACTACAGGTTCGAGCTGGTCGACCAGACCGTTCAGGCCGGGCCCGACAAGGTTATTACCGTCCGACTGATGAACACGAAGACCGGCAAGCCGGGGCCTGACGCCGTTATCTTCGCGACCCGCCTCGACATGGCTCCGGACGGCATGCAGGAGATGGCAACCAAGATCGCGCCTGTGCCGGGCGCCGAGCCTGGTAGTTACAAATTCAAGGCGACGTTCGGCATGGCGGGCCGCTGGCAGCTTTCGCTCGGCGCCAAGGTTCAGGGCGAAGTTGGTACCGTCGAGAACAAGCTCGTCATCACGGCGCAAAAATGACCCGCGCCGTTCTCGCAAGCGCTGCCGCCTCGGTCATCGCGATGGCAGGCATTGGATACGTCGTCGTTGTGCATCGTCCGCCGGCGGGTACCATCGCTTTGGTTGCTCCCGCAGCGGCGGAAGGAAATTCAGCGCCGATCTATTTTCAGGATCCAGACGGCAAGCCGGCGTATTCGCTGACGCCCAGAAAGACGCCGGACGGTCGTGATTACAAAGCCGTGCCAGCCGGAGCTGATGTCAGTTTCGACGAAACGCCAGCGAGCGAAAGCGCATCGGTGACAACCGCGAAGAGCAAGATCAAATATTACCGCAACCCGATGGGACTGCCGGATACGTCGCCGGCGCCGAAAAAGGATTCGATGGGGATGGATTACATCCCGGTGTATGAGGGCGAGGACAGCGACGACGGGTCGGTGAAGGTTTCGCCAGGGAAGATCCAGCGTACAGGCGTCAGCTCCGAACCCGCAACATCGCGCGTCATTCGAACCCTCATTCGTGCGCCGGGTACGATTCAGCTCGACGAGCGCCGCATCTCCGTCATTTCGATGCGAGCGGAAAGCTGGGTGCAGAAAGTCGCGAACGTCACCACTGGCAGTAAAGTCAACAAAGGCCAGCCGCTGATGGAGATTTACAGTCCATCCATGGCATCCGCGGCTGCCGAATACATCGCTACCATCACGTCGAAAGGGACGAGCGGCGTTGCCGTGTATGGTCGCGGCTCGCGGCAGCGGCTGATGAACCTCGACGTCCCCGACACGGCCATTGCAGCCATGGAAAAGAGCGGTACTGTTCCCATCACCATCGATTGGTCGGCGCCGCGCGACGGCATTGTGCTCGAGCGCAATGCCATCGAGGGTATGCGCGCACAGCCGGGGGATGTGCTGTTCCGGATTGCAGACACGTCCGTGGTGTGGGCGATGGTCGATGTCGCGGAGCGCAGTCTCGGCACGATTTCTGTTGGAATGCCGGTAACCGTAAAGGCGCGCAGCTTTCCGGGGCGCGAATTCGCTGGGAAGATCAGTGTCATCTATCCGCAGGTGAATCGGGAAACACGAACTACCCGGGTTCGGATCGAGTTGTCCAATCCGGATGGCGCTCTGCTTCCCGACATGTATGTCGATGCGAATATCGATACTGGCAGCTCGCAGCCTGTGCTTGCTGTGCCCGAGAGTGCCGTTCTCGATACTGGCAGCCGTCAGGCGGTATTCGTCGAGAAAGGACAAGGGCGGTTTGAGCCGCGCGAGGTGAAACTAGGCCATCGCGGCGATGGTTATGTTGAAATCCGACAGGGCCTCGCGGAGGGGGAGCCGGTCGTCGTCTCAGCCAACTTCCTGATCGATGCGGAAAGCAATCTGAAGGCTGCTCTCAAAGGATTCTCGGACGCGGGAGGCCAGCAATGATCGCCCGCATCATTAGCTGGTCGGCTCGCAACCTGCTGCTGGTCCTGTTCGGCACCGGCTTTGCCGCTGCTGCAGGCATTTACGCCTTGGTCCATCTGCCGCTCGATGCGATTCCCGACCTCTCGGATACGCAGGTGATTGTATACACCGAGTATCCCGGCCAGGCACCGCAGGTAATCGAGGATCAGGTTACTTATCCGCTGACCACTGCGATGCTGACCGTGCCTCGATCCAAGGTCGTACGCGGGTTTTCGTTCTTCGGGGTTTCATTCGTCTATGTCATCTTCGAGGACGGCACCGATATTTATTGGGCGCGCTCAAGGGTGCTCGAATTCCTCAACGGCGCGGCCTCGCGATTGCCGACCGGTGTGAACCCGACGATCGGTCCCGACGCCACGGGCGTGGGATGGGTCTATCAATACGCGGTGGTGTCGAAGGAGTTGAACCTTGCCGACACGCGTACGATCCAGGACTGGAATCTGAAATTCGCGTTGGCAAAGGCCGAAGGCGTGGCTGAAGTCGCGAGCGTCGGTGGCTTTGTTAAGCAGTACAACGTCATCCTTGATCCACAGCGCATGCGCGATCTCGGCATCACCATGCAGAAGATGCGCGACGCGATCCGCGCCAGCAACGCCGACGTCGGCGGCCGCACCGTCGAACTCTCGGAGTTCGAGTACGTCATCCGCGGTAAAGGCTATCTGAAGGGGATCAACGACCTCGGCAACATCGTGCTGAAGACCAACAACGGCACGCCGGTATTGTTGCGCGATGTCGCCCGTGTCGAACTTGGTCCGGACGAGCGGCGCGGCATTACCGAGCTCAACGGCGAGGGAGAGGTCGCAAGCGGCATCGTGCTGCAACGGTTTGGCGTCAATGCGCTCGACGTCATCGATAACGTCAAGAAACGCTTCAAAGAGATCGCGAGCAGCCTGCCGAAATCTGTCGAGATCGTCCCGGTCTATGACCGGTCTAATTTGATCAATGCTGCCATCGCCACACTCAAGTACACGTTGCTTGAAGAGAGCGTGGTTGTGGCGTTGGTTTGCATTATCTTCCTGCTGCATGTCCGCAGTGCGCTGGTCGCAATCCTGATGCTGCCGGTTGGCGTGCTGATGGCGTTCGGTGCGATGAAGCTGCTTGGACTGGGGTCCAACATCATGAGTCTGGGCGGCATCGCGATTGCGATCGGCGCCATGGTCGATGCGGCGATCGTTATGATCGAGAATGCACACAAGCATCTGGAGCGGGCCGAACCCGGACGATCAAGAGTTGACATCCTGATCAAGGCGGCGTCCGAAGTCGGGCCGGCGCTGTTCTTCAGCCTGCTCATCATCACCGTGTCGTTCATGCCGATCTTCACGCTGGAATCGCAGGAGGGCCGGCTATTCAGTCCGTTGGCCTTTACCAAGACGTTTGCGATGGCCGCTGCTGCCTTGCTGTCGGTGACATTGGTTCCGGCGCTGATGATCATCTTTGTGCGCGGCAAAATCGTTCCAGAGCACAAGAACCCGATCAACCGCTTCCTGATCTGGATTTATCGGCCGGTGATCAAGGCCGTGATGCGCGCCAAGATCGTTGTCATCTTGCTGTCGCTCGCTGTGCTTGCGGTGACGATCTGGCCAGCGCGTCAGCTTGGCACCGAATTCATGCCGAACCTCAACGAAGGTACGCTGCTCTACATGCCCACCACGCTACCGGGCATTTCGGTGACCAAGGCGGGTGAATTGTTGCAGATGCAGGACAGGATTATCCGGTCGTTTCCGGAGGTGGCGTCTGTCTACGGCAAGGCCGGCCGTGCAACAACTGCAACAGATCCGGCCCCGTCAGAGATGATCGAGACGGTTGTCAATCTGAAGCCCAAGGAACAATGGCGGCCGGGCGTGACGATTGATGGTCTGATCGCAGAAATGGACAAGTCCCTTCAATTTCCTGGCGTCTCAAATGCATGGACCATGCCGATCAAGGCGCGCATCGACATGTTGTCGACCGGAATCCGGACGCCGATCGGAGTCAAGGTCATCGGGACTGATTTAGTCGCGATGGATAAACTGGCGAAGCAGATCGAGCAGGTGCTGAAAGCCGTGCCCGGGACATCATCGGCTTACGCCGAGCGAGGCATCGGCGGATACTATCTCGATGTGACGCCAGACCGCGAGGCGTTGGCGCGCTACGGCATCATGGTCCAGGACGTTCAGGATGTGATTGCGACCGCCCTCGGGGGCCAGACGGTGACCACCACCGTTGAAGGTCGCCAGCGCTTCAGCGTCAACATGCGCTACCCTCGGGACCTGCGCGAGAATCCACAGGCCATCGCCAATGAGGTCTTGGTTCCGATGCCGGCCGGAGGCGCGGTGCCGCTTGGGGAAGTCGCTAAGGTCGAACCGGCGCGTGGGCCGACATCGATCCGCACCGAGAACGGACAGTTGGCCACCTATATCTACGTCGACATCCGCGACCGCGATCTCGGCGGCTATGTTGCTGATGCGCAGCAGGCGGTGCAGGCCAGCATTCGGTTTCCGGCAGGATACTATGTGGTTTGGAGTGGCCAGTATGAATATCTCGAACGTGCGACGGCGCGTCTGAAGGTCGTGGTGCCGGTGACGCTGCTGATTATTTTTTTGCTGCTGTACCTCAACTTCCGCACGGTGACAGACACGATGATCGTCATGCTGTCGCTGCCGTTTGCGTTGATCGGTGGCATCTGGCTGATGTGGTGGCTTGGCTTCAATCTATCGGTGGCTGTCGTGGTCGGCTTTATCGCGCTGGCCGGTGTGGCGGCCGAAACCGGCGTTGTGATGCTGATCTACCTGAATCACGCGTTGGCGGAGATCGAGACCAAATGCGACGTCCAAGGCCGCAGGCTGACGCGCGATGATCTCTACGACGCGATCATGGAAGGCGCAGTGGAACGCGTACGTCCGAAGATGATGACTGTCGTGGCTATCATGGCGGGACTGCTGCCGATCATGTGGAGCACCGGTGCCGGCTCGGAGATCATGCAGCGCATCGCTGTGCCGATGATCGGCGGCATGATCTCTTCGACGCTGCTGACGCTGATCGTCATCCCGGCGATCTATGGATTGATCAAAGGCTTCCGTCTGCCAGTCAACGATCGTGGGAACGGTCATCCCCCTTCGCCGGCCATCGAGTCGATCAGGGACAACTCGCGACTAGTTTCGGAACCAGCCAAGTGAGGTCGGCATGATGAGCGACATGATGCCTGGAATGATGTGGGGCATGGGGCTTCTCTGGTTGTTGGTCGTCATTCTTTTGATCGTATCGGCAGCGGCCCTCATCAAACATCTGCGCTCCGGCAATGAGGGAGGTTAGCAATGAGCAAGCTCATGATAGCGACGCTTGCGACAATCGCATTTCTGCCGAGCGCGATTTCCAGGGTCTGTGCACCATGTCACTCGCTGGAAGCTGATCGGACATAACAGGCCAAGTCTCGCCGGTCTGTGGAACCGAAAAGCAACTCGGCGATCCACAACGGCATAGTAAGGCGAATAATTTTCGACGATCCAGGGCGCTGCCGACTGTAACCAAACCGGCTGGACCAGCGAACTCCTAGAGATAAGTCAGTATGACTACCCATGAAATCGAACTGAAAGCACTGATGCTTGCGAGCCTGGATGGCGACGCGGCCTCGCATCGCGCGCTGCTTGAAGGTTTGAGCCGCCGTCTGCGTGCATATTATAAGGGCAAACTTGTGAGAATTGGGAGGGGCGCAGCAGAGGCAGAAGACCTGGTTCAGGAGGCCGTAGTGGCGATCCACTTCAAGCGGCATACCTACGATCCTGCTGAGCCTTTGACACCGTGGGTGCATGCCATCGCGCGCTACAAGTTGATCGATTTCCTACGCCGGACCCGTACGTCGCTTGCCGATGTGCCGATCGATGGGGCCGATCACGTCATGGCGCATGACGACAATGTCGGTGCCGAGAGTACATATGACGTCAGACGGCTCTTGGCGCGACTGCCGAAAAATATGCGATGCGCCATCGAGGCTGTAAAACTGGACGGACAGAGCATAGCTGAAGCGGCAGACCGATGCGGTATCTCGGAATCGGCTGTAAAGGTGAACATTCATCGTGGGCTCAAGGCGCTCGCCGCCTTGATTGCCCGGGAAACTGGAACATGAAGACAGACGACCTAGTTGCCATGCTGAGTACGAGCGTCGAGCCGGTTGATCGTCGATTGGTCGCTCGGACGGTTGGCGTTGCCGTTGCAGCCGCGTCAGTGTTTGCGCTCGGCATCACGGTGATCGGGCTGGGCATCCGGCCGGATCTCATGACGTCCCGTGCCTTCACGTTCCTGTTGCTCAAGCTTGTGTTCACAATTGTAGTCGTCGGGCTAGCGCTGATCTATCTCACAAGGCTCGCGCGCCCTGGCGGGGAGCAAAGAACCCCCTCGATTGTGATTGCAATGCCATTCGGTGTGATTGCGTTGCTTGCTGCAATTAGCCTCGGATTCGCGCCGCGCTCGCATTGGGATGCAATGATAGTCGGAGATCAATGGCTTGAATGCCTTCTCTCTATTCCGATCATCGCGGTCGTGCCATTTGCCATTACCATTTTGGCCGTGCGAAGAGCTGCCCCAACGGACCTAGCCCGCACGGGTGCCATCGCCGGCCTCATTTCTGGCGGCGTAAGCGCGATGGCTTATGCGCTCCATTGCACCGACGATTCATTACCGTTCGTTGCGGTCTGGTACGGCGGAACGATTGCGCTGTGCACGTTAGCAGGCGCAGCACTGGGACCGCGCCTGTTGCGCTGGTAAAGGACCGCTGGCAGGAAGCTTCACGTCAACGTGAGCCTGTAACCGGCAGACGATTGGCTCCGAACTCATTCTTAGAGGCGCACATCACGCCCTTCTAAGAATGGAGCCTGACAATGTTAACGAAACACCTTCTTAAAATCGCGCTCTCATTGCCGTTGGTGGCAATAGCCGCAACGGCCCACGGGGGCTCGACGATCACGGACAAGAGCTATTGGCCAAATGAAGCGAGGCCAGCCGTACGTGGTGGAACCGGCACCGCACAGCGCGAACCGCTGAGTGCATTCGCATCCAGCAGAATGACGTCACGTTTCCGGGGCGTGCCGATGGCTAACGAGGGTAGAAATATTCCCCGCTATCACGGTGGCCCGAAATCTCTCCAATGAGGCGGACCTGCGGCGTTTGAGTCTCCCCAAGTTGCCCTGACAGCCGACGCTGTTTCGTCTCGTTTCCCCGACTCGATCCATCTCGTGGGCCTGCGCGATTCGGAAAGGCTTACGCGAAGTTGTCGCAGCAGAGCAGGTCGCGGTATTCGGGACGGATACGTGGTGCGGTGGGCGAGCGTGTATCTTCCGCGGTTTCGCCGTCGCGCCGCTTCACCTCGACGAATGCCTTGAGCAATGCCAGCGGCAAGTTCGAGTGGGTGGTCTCGACCGGCTCGTCGAGCCAATCCGGCAGGTCGCGCTGAGGAGAAAGGGTGCAGTGCCATTCCCCTTCGTCGTAGGCGAGATGGCGAAGCTTCCATCTAGGCAATTTGTTGGCGATCAACGCGAGGGATGCATCGGTCCATGCACCGGCTTCCGTCAGCTTGCGGATCTGAGTGGAGATCTGTCCCGCACCATCGCGACGATCACAGGCCGCAACGGCTATCGCGGAAATCAAGCCGACTGTCGCAGTGTCGGCGACAACCAGGCTATCCGCGATCCGAGCCAGCCGTTCGGCGTTGTCAGAACGAAATAACATGGCTTGCTCCTTTTACACGTGACCGCGCATGAGCGATCACGTGTGCAAGGTGGGCAAAGCGCCATTTGAATTCGAGAGGGGAGCAGCGCCGAAAGTATAGTGATCTCATAAGTATCTGCGAGCACCTCGTAAGCAAGCGCTGAAAATCTGACTTTGTGATTCGGATAACCACAATCACTGCACGGTGGGCCATCGGCGCGTGACCGTGTACGCCGATACGGGCTATTTGCCCGCCACCAAAGGACGGCGATGGGCGTGAGTGAAGATCCTTTGTTGGCAATGACTTGGCGGGGATTAAACGGGAGCTGTCGCGACATCCCGCACTCGATCTTTATGAGATTCCTATAACGTTGCGTTTGCTCCTGCCTCGAAAACCTATGTGGCAGATGCCATTCCATCCTTGCAGAAACCACAGCGGTTCTTCGCGCCATCGAAATGAATCAGGCGGCGCAGAAAACATTGGTACGCAATAGCAGCGTGCCGAGACCGTGTTGCAAGGAGCATTCCATGCTGGACGTCATCATGCTGGCCCTCGGATTTGGCTTCTTCGTTTTGGCGGTGGGTTATGCCTACGCTTGCGACAGGCTCTGAGGGAGAACGGCCATGATTTTCGATTACGCACTCGCCGGCATCGTCTCCGCAGGGCTGCTATTTTACCTGACCTACGCGCTGCTGCAGCCTGAACGGTTCTAGACGCCGGCATTTTAAAGCGTGCGCAGATCTCCGAGGGGTCAGGCGCAAATCACGAAAGCACACGACCATGACAGTCATTGGCTGGATTCAAATTCTGCTGTTCTGCGCGATCATCGTCGCGCTGGTTAAGCCGCTCGGCGGCTACATGACGCGCGTCTTCAATGGCGAGCGCACGTTTCTTTCGCCAATCCTGCGTCCGGTCGAGGCGGGGCTCTACCGGATCGGCGGCGTCGACGAAAAGCGCGAGCAGCATTGGCTGACCTACACGGTCGCGATGCTGCTCTTTCACTTCGGCGGCTTGGTGATTCTCTACGCGTTGATGCGCTTTCAGGCCGTTCTGCCCTTCAATGCGATGGAGCAGTCTGCCGTTGCGCCGGATCTGTCGTTCAATACAGCCGTCAGCTTCATCACCAACACCAACTGGCAGAACTACGGCGGCGAAAGCACGTTGTCGTATTTGACCCAGATGCTTGGTCTGACCCACCAGAACTTCCTGTCGGGTGCGACGGGAATCGCGATCGCGGTGGCGCTGATCCGCGGCTTCGCCCGCTCGTCCGCGCGCACCGTTGGAAATTTCTGGGTCGATGTCACCCGCACCACCCTGTACGTGCTGCTGCCGATCTGCGTCATCTATTCCCTGTTTCTTGTATCGCAGGGTATGCCGCAGACTCTCGGCGCCTATGTCGATGCGACCACGCTTGAGGGCGCCAAACAAACCATCGCGGTTGGTCCGGTCGCATCGCAAGTTGCGATCAAGATGCTGGGCACCAACGGCGGCGGCTTCTTCAACGTCAATGCCGCGCATCCGTTCGAGAATCCGACCGCGCTGTCGAACTTCGTGCAGATGCTCTCGATTTTCGTGATCGGTGCGGCGCTCACCAATGTGTTCGGACGCATGGTCGGCAACCAGCGCCAGGGCTGGGCCATTCTTGCCGTGATGGGAGTGCTCTTCGTCGCCGGCGTCATGGTCACCTATTGGGCAGAAGCCTCGGGCACCTCGATCATGCATACGCTCGGTCTGACCGGCGGCAACATGGAAGGCAAGGAAGTGCGTTTCGGCATCGTTGCATCGGCGCTGTTCGCCGTCGTGACCACCGCTGCCTCCTGCGGCGCGGTCAATGCCATGCATGATTCGTTCACCGCGCTCGGCGGCATGATCCCGTTGATCAACATGCAACTCGGCGAACTGATCATCGGCGGCGTCGGTGCGGGCCTGTACGGCATGCTGCTGTTCGTCGTGCTGGCGATCTTCGTGGCCGGTCTGATGGTCGGCCGCACGCCAGAGTATGTCGGCAAGAAGATCGAGGCACGGGAGGTCAAGATGGCGATGCTCGCCATCCTGATCCTGCCGCTGATGTATCTGGGCTGGACCTCTGTCGCTGTCGTTCTGCCGTCGGCTGTCGCTTCGATAGCCAACGCGGGACCGCACGGCTTTACCGAGGTGCTCTACGCCTACACGTCCGCGACCGGCAACAACGGTTCGGCGTTTGGCGGCCTCACCGGTAACACGCTGTTCTACAATCTAACGCTGGCGTGTTCGATGCTGGTCGGCCGCTTCTTCATGATTGTGCCCGCCATGGCCCTTGCCGGAGCGCTCGCACAGAAGAAGTCGATCCCGCCGTCAGCCGGGTCGCTCCCGACGACGGGCGGTCTGTTCGTCGGCCTCGTTGTGGGTGTGATCCTCATCGTCGGCGGTCTCACGTTCTTCCCGGCGCTCGCGCTCGGACCAATCGTCGAGCATCTCGCGATGACCGCGAACACCCTGTTCTGATCGATCCCTTTTGGAGTGACAATCATGGAAACGTTAAAACTGCAAAAGCGGACGACGGGATCGGCGATGCTCGATCCGAAAATCGTCTTCCCCGCGATCGGGTCTGCTTTTGTCAAGCTCGATCCCCGGTCGATGATCAGAAATCCGGTGATGTTCGTGGTGGAAGTCGTCGCTGCGTTGACGACGATCATCTTCCTGCGCGCGCTGTTCACCGGCGGCGAGGATCTCGGCTTTACTTTCCAGATCATCCTGTGGCTCTGGTTCACGGTGCTGTTCGCCAATTTCGCGGAAGCGATCGCTGAAGGCCGCGGTAAGGCCCAGGCCGAATCTCTCAAGAAGACCCGGACGGAAAGCCAGGCCAAGCTGTTGATGGGTTCGGGATCGGACAGAACCTACCGCTTGGTGCCCGGCACCAGCCTGAAGGTTGGCGACATCGTGCTGGTGGAAGCAGGCGACGACATCCCCTCCGACGGCGAAGTGATCGAAGGCGTCGCCTCGGTCAACGAGGCGGCGATCACGGGCGAGTCAGCCCCGGTGATCCGCGAGTCGGGTGGCGATCGTTCTGCCGTGACAGGCGGTACCCAAGTGCTGTCGGACTGGATCCGCGTCCGCATCACAGCGGCGCAAGGTTCGACCTTCATCGATCGCATGATCAGGCTGGTCGAAGGCGCCGAGCGCCAGAAGACGCCGAACGAGATTGCGCTTAACATTCTGCTCGCCGGTCTGACTATCATTTTTGTGTTCGCGACGGTCACGATTCCGAGCTATGCGGCTTATGCCGGCGGATCGGTGTCGATCGTTGTGCTGGTGGCTTTGTTCGTCACCCTGATCCCGACCACGATCGGTGCGCTTCTGTCCGCCATTGGCATTGCCGGCATGGATCGCCTGGTGCGGTTCAATGTGCTGGCCATGTCCGGCCGTGCGGTTGAGGCCGCGGGCGACGTTGATACACTGCTCCTGGACAAGACCGGAACCATCACGCTCGGCAATCGCCAGGCGACGGCATTCCGTCCCGTGCATGGAGTTACCGAGCAGGAGCTTGCGGACGCTGCACAGTTGGCGTCGCTTGCCGACGAGACGCCGGAAGGTCGTTCCATCGTTGTTCTTGCCAAGGAGAAGTATGGCATCCGTGGCCGCGATATGGGCGAGCTTGGAGCTACCTTCGTTCCGTTCACGGCGCAGACCCGCATGAGCGGTGTCGATGCTGGCGGGTCGTCGGTTCGCAAGGGCGCGGTCGATGCGATCCTGAACTATGTCAACGGCGGCCCGCGTGCGGCAGTCGCCTCGGGCGGTGCGGTTCGTGCGCTTTCGCCTGCAACCGATGCCGACACCGTACGGGAAATCCAGACGATTGCCGATGAGATCGCGAAAGCGGGCGGAACTCCGTTGGCTGTGGCGCGTGACGGCAGACTGCTTGGCGTGATTCACCTTAAAGATATCGTCAAAGGTGGCATCCGCGAGCGTTTTGCCGAACTGCGCCGCATGGGCATCCGTACCGTGATGATCACCGGTGACAACCCGATGACTGCGGCGGCGATCGCCGCCGAAGCGGGCGTCGATGATTTCCTTGCGCAGGCGACGCCAGAGGATAAGCTGAAGCTCATTCGCGATGAGCAGGCCAAGGGCAAGCTCGTGGCCATGTGCGGCGACGGCACCAATGACGCGCCGGCTCTGGCGCAGGCTGACGTCGGTGTGGCGATGAACACTGGTACGCAGGCGGCACGCGAAGCCGGCAACATGGTCGACCTCGATTCAAACCCGACCAAGCTGATCGAGGTCGTCGAAATCGGCAAGCAGCTGCTGATGACGCGCGGCGCACTGACCACGTTCTCGATTGCCAACGACGTGGCGAAATATTTTGCCATCATCCCGGCGATCTTCCTCGCATTCTATCCGCAACTGCAGGCACTCAACATCATGAATCTGTCGAGCCCGCAAAGCGCGATCCTGTCGGCGATCATCTTCAACGCGATCATTATCATCGCGCTGATACCGCTGGCGCTGAAGGGCGTTGCCTACAAACCGATGGGGGCTGGCGCGCTGCTGAGCCGCAACCTGCTGATCTATGGCGTCGGCGGCATTATCATCCCGTTTATCGGCATTAAGGCGATCGATCTGATCGTGACCGCCTTGCATCTTGCCTGAGGAGAAGCACAATGTTGAAAGAAATCCGGCCCGCGTTCTTCATTCTCGTCGGTCTCACGGTCATCACCGGTCTGGCCTATCCGCTCGCCATCACCGGCATTGCCGGCACGATCTTTCCGTATCAGGCGCAGGGCAGTCTGATCGAGAAGGACGGAAAGACGATCGGTTCGGCGCTGATCGGTCAGGAGTTCAAGGAAGACAGGTACTTCCATGGCCGTCCGTCCGTAACCACAACGGTGGACCCTGCGGATTCGACCAAGACCATTCCTGCACCGTACAATGCGGCGAATTCTTCAGGCTCGAATCTTGGTCCGACCAGCAAGGCGCTCAGCGACCGCATGAGCGAGGACGTCGCCAGGCTGAAGGCTGAGAACCCGTCGATGCCGGTCCCGACCGATCTGGTCATGACCACGGGCAGCGGCCTCGATCCCCACATTTCGCCGGAAGCTGCACTGTTTCAGGTCCCTCGGGTCGCGACCGCGCGCAAGCTGCCGGAAGATGCGGTCCGCAAACTGGTTAACGAGAGCGTGGAAAGCCGGCTTGCGGGGCTGCTCGGCGAGCCGCGCGTGAATGTGCTGGCGCTCAATCTGGCGCTGGATCGCGCGACGAAGTAGCATCCGGAGATTATCCGTGAGGACCTGAATGCCTGATGGCAATCATTCGCGATACTGAACAACGACCATCACCTGAAGCATTGCTTGAGGCTGCGCGCCGCGAAGACGGCGGCGGTCGCCTGAAGATATTTCTTGGTGCCGCTCCCGGCGTTGGCAAGACCTATGAAATGCTGCAGAGCGCGCATGCCAAGCTGAACGCCGGCGTTGATGTTGTGATCGGCGTTGTCGAGACTCACGGGCGGCTGGAAACGCAGGCGCTGTTGCACGGTCTCGAAGTTCTCCCCCGCAAGGCGCTTGCCTACAAGGGCCAGACCCTCGACGAGATGGATCTCGATGGCTTGCTGGCGCGGCGGCCGAAGATCGCCATCGTCGACGAACTCGCGCACACCAATGCGCCCGGCAGCCGCCATCCGAAACGCTACATGGATGTTGAGGAACTGCTGGACAACGGCATCGATGTCTACACCGCCGTCAACATCCAGCATATCGAGAGTCTGAACGACGTTGTCGCACAGATCACCCGCGTGCGCGTGCGCGAGACCGTGCCGGATTCCATCATCGCCCGCGCCGATGACATCGAGCTGGTAGATCTGACGCCGGGCGATCTGATCCAGCGCCTCAAGGAAGGCAAGGTCTACGTTCCCAAACAGGCCGAGCGCGCGCTTGAGCATTATTTTTCGCCGGGCAATCTGACTGCGCTGCGTGAACTGGCGTTACGACGGACCGCAGAGCGCGTCGACGATCAATTGCTCAATCACATGCAGGCCAATGCCATCCCGGGGCCTTGGGCGGCGGGTGAGCGGATTCTGGTCTGCGTCAGCGAAGACCCGCGCGCGGCCGGTCTGATCCGTTACACCAAACGCCTCGCGGACCGGCTGCATGCGCCCTGGACGGCCATCTGTATCGAAACCCGGCGGAGCTTGCAGTTGAGCGACGCTGAGCGCGACCGGATTGCGACCATGTTGCGGCTTGCGGAGGCGCTGGGAGCCGACGCCTTGACGATCCCTGCCGTCGAACGCCGTATCGCCAACGACATTCTCGCCTTCGCGCGAGCCAACAACGTCACCCAGATTGTGATCGGGAAGGCGACCCGTTCCTGGTGGTTTGAGCTGGTGCGTGGCTCGGTCGTCCACGATCTGGTGCGGCGCGCCGGCAATATCAGCATTAACGTCATCGCCGGCGACAATCTCGATCCGGAGACATTCGCTGGCAAGGGTGTGCGGACGGCGGAGCGCGCGGAGGCCGCCGATCCGCTGCCGTATGTGGTGGCGCTGTCGCTCGTCGCGCTCGCGCTCGGCATCAGCAAGCTGATTTTTCCGGTTCTTGGCATCGAGAACGTCGATCTCGTTTTCCTGACCGTCGTTGTCACCGTCGCGGTGCGCTATGGTCTGTCCCCGTCGCTAGTTGCTGGTTTCGCAGCTTCGCTGTGCTACAATTTCTTCTTTCTGCCGCCGGTCTATACGTTCAGCATCACCGACCCGACCAACGTCGCGGCGTTCTTCTTCTTCATGCTGATCGCGATGATCGTTTCCAACGTCGCGGCGCGGGTCCGGACCCAGGCTGTGATGGCGACGGGTAGGGCGCGCACGACCGAGTATCTCTATTCGTTCAGCCGCAAGCTCGCCGGAACCGCGACCCTTGACGATGTGTTGTGGGCGACAGCGTATCAAACCGCGCTGATGTTGAAGGTGCGAGTTGTGCTGTTGCTGCCGGAGCATGGTTTCATCACGGTCAAGGCAGGGTATCCGCCCGAAGACGAGCTCGATCAGGCCGACCTCGCGGCCGCGAACTGGGCATGGAGCAATGATCGCCCCGCTGGGCGCGGCTCGGACACGCTGCCCGGAGCGAAGCGACTATTTCTCCCCATGCGGACCGGTCGCGGACCGATTGGCGTTGTTGGAATCGATGACGACCGTACAGGACCGATCCTCACGCCCGATCAGACGCGTTTGCTCGACGCGTTGATGGATCAAGGGGCATTGGCGATCGAGCGTGTTCGGCTCGTGGAAGATATCGATCACGTCAAGCGCGTGATGGAAACCGACCGGCTGCGATCCGCGCTGCTGACGTCGATTTCTCACGATCTCAAGACACCCTTGTCCTCGGTTCTCGGCGCCGCGAGCACGTTGCAGGATCTTTCGGCGAAATTGAGCGATACGGAGAAAAGCGAGCTGCTTGCGACGATTATCGACGAGTCCGAACGACTCAACAGGTTCATCGCAAACCTGCTTGATATGACAAAACTTGAATCGGGCGCTATCGTGCCGAATTCTGCACCTCACGATCTCGGCGAAGTTATCGATACTGCGCTCAGGCGTGCCAGCAAGATCTTGACGCAGCACCGTGTTGAATTGCGGTTGCAGGCCGATTTGCCAATGCTTGAGCTTGATGCAGTCCTCTTCGAGCAGGCTCTCTTCAATCTCCTTGATAATGCTGCCAAGTATGCTCCGACCGGCAGCCTGATTCAGATTCAAAGCTGGAAGGAAGCGAATTTCGTTTGCCTTCAGATTCTGGATGAGGGCAGCGGGATTCCTCCGGATGAACTGGAAAACATTTTCGATAAGTTCTATCGCGTGCAGAAAGGCGATCACGTGCGGCCCGGCACCGGTCTCGGGCTTGCAATTGCTCGCGGATTCGTGGAGTCCATGCACGGAACGATCTCGGCCGCAAATCGGTCCGATCGCACCGGCGCGATCCTGACCATCCGGTTGCCGATTCCGAAAACGACCGAAACATTGGATACAGCCGCATGAGCGCCGCTCCGCTCAAGATTCTCGTCATCGATGATGAGCCGCCGATCCGCAAGCTGCTGCGGATGGGCCTGAGCACACAGGGCTATGAGATTCTCGATGCGCCGAACGGCAAGACGGCGCTCGAACTCATGAACGACAATCCGGATCTGGTCATTCTCGATCTCGGCCTTCCTGATATACAAGGTCACGAACTTCTGCGCGTGATCCGCGCGCGGAACGACAGCGTTCCAATCGTCGTGTTATCCAGCAGGGGTGATGAAGCTGGCAAGGTTCAGGCGCTTGATCTCGGTGCTGACGATTATGTGACCAAGCCTTTCGGCATGGATGAACTGCTCGCCCGCATCAGGGCTGCGCTGCGCCATCAGTTACAAGTTCATGGCGAGCGTCCGATATTCCGCGCCGGCGATCTCTCGGTCGATCTCGTCCGGCGTCTGGTCAAGGTCGGCGAGCGAGACGTGAAGCTGTCGCCAAAAGAGTATGATCTGCTACGCGTTCTGGTTCAGCATGCAGGCAAGGTTCTGACCCATAAGTTTCTTTTGCATGAACTCTGGGACGACCTGACGGACGCGCAATACCTCCGCGTCTATGTCCGTCAGCTCCGGCAAAAGATCGAAGGCGATGCGGAGCGGCCCCAATACGTTCTAACGGAGACGGGCATCGGGTATCGGCTGCGCGCCCCGGATTAGCATAGGGAGCTGTCCCTAAGCCGAGCCCTTTTCGACTGTACCGCCTGGAGTTCCTATGAAGATATCTGACTTTCTCTCGCCGGCCGATGTTGTCATCGACATGCGAATTGCGCAAAAGGAACTGCTTCTGCGAGATCTGGCGCGGAGGGCGGCTTTGAACCTCGGCCTGGAGGCGGACTATGTCTCCTCAGAACTTCTGAAACGCGAGGAATTCGGATCCACCGGCATGGGACGCGGGGTGGCCGTTCCGCACGCTAGGTTGCCGATGGTGAGAGAGCCATACGGCATCATGACAAGACTGAAGCAGCCGATCGATTTTGCTGCGATTGACGGAGAGCCCGTCGATCTGTTTTTTTCGGTTCTGCTACCCGCCACGGCTGGGAGAGATCAACTCGGCGCGCTGGCATTGGTTGCCCGGAAGCTGAGAACTCCAGAATGTCTGGTCCAATTGCGACGTGCGAGGACTGAATCCGAACTTTACGCAGCGATCACCAGATAATGCTTTCCTCCGGTTGCGGCGGCATTCCTTTGCTCAATGCAAACTAGCTGGGCGTCGGCCGGAGCGTTATCTTGTTGGGTGAAATTCTCGCGTGAATCCGTTGGATCATGCCGCGTGACCCCTAACAGCCGGCTTGCTTTGCCCGGAAATTTCCCGCCAACTGATGAACCTTTCTCTGGAGAGACATGATGGAACGGGATGTTCCGAGCGGAAGAGACAACGTTACGGCGCCGGACTGCCATCGTGTCGTCGTGGTCGGCGCCGGATTTGGCGGACTGGAAACCGTCTACCGCCTCGCGGGTACTCCGGTCAGCATCACGCTGATCGACCGGCGCAATCACCATCTGTTTCAGCCTCTGCTTTATCAAGTGGCGACTGCTTCGCTCGCAACCTCGGAAATCGCGTGGCCGATACGGCACCTACTGAGCGGGCGGCGTGAGGTGACCACACTGCTCGCATCGGTCACAGGCGTCGATGTCGCCGCGCGGCGTGTGTTGCTGGAGGATGGTGATGCGCTGGGTTACGACACGCTGGTGCTCGCGACCGGGGTCCGGCATGCCTATTTCGGCCGCGATGAATGGGAGCCGTTCGCGCCCGGCCTGAAGACGCTCGAAGATGCGACGACGATCCGTCGGCGTCTTTTACTGGCGTTCGAGCGCGCGGAGCGTGAGAGTGATTCACAGCGGCGTGCCGCGCTGCTGACGTTCGTAATTGTCGGAGGCGGCCCCACAGGCGTTGAACTCGCCGGCACCATCGCGGATCTGGCCCGCGTGACGCTGCCGCCGGACTTCCGTAACATCGATACGCGCGCTGCGCGCGTTGTTCTCATTGAGGCCGGGCCGCGCGTGCTTGCGGGCTTCGCCGAGGATCTGTCGGACTACGCGCACCGCTCGCTGGAGCGCATCGGAGTCGAGGTCGTGCTGGGACGCGCAGTATCCGAATGCAGTGCCGATGGCGTAGTTTATGGCGGCGAGAATCTGAAATCGAGCACCATCATCTGGGCTGCCGGCGTACGTGCGTCGCCCGCAGCGGAATGGCTCGGGGTGCCGCTCGATCGTGCCGGGCGAGTGATTGTCGAGCCCGACCTGACGGTGCCCGGTCATCCGGAGATATTTGCCGTTGGTGATACGGTGACGATCGCTGCACCCGACGGTCAGCCCGTACCCGGCATCGCGCCCGCCGCGAAACAGCAGGGGCGCTACGTGGCGAACATTATCAAAGCCCGCCTGCGCGGCGAGACGCCCTCCGCGCCGTTTCACTACAAGCATGCCGGCAGTCTTGCTCAGATCGGCAAGCGGCTGGCGGTGATCGATTTTGGCCGGATCAAGCTGCGCGGGGCGCTTGCGTGGTGGATATGGGGGATCGCGCACATCTATTTTCTGATTGGTGTGCGCAACCGGCTCAGCGTCGCGATCAGTTGGCTATGGAATTACCTGCGCGACCAGCGCAGCGCCCGGCTGATTACCCAAGGACGCAGTGCGCTGGACTATCGCAAGCCGACGTAGCGGAAGCTTACGCGCCTTTGCGGTGTTTCTTTTTCTTCGGCTTCTTGCCGAAAGATGGCTTGTCGACGTCCGGCCAGCTCTGGCGATCCTGGCTCTTCCCGGGCTTTGGGCCCTTGCCTCGCGCCGGCGCACCCTCGAAGCGGCGAGCGTCGTCCCTCAGCGGTTTGTCGTGGCGTTTCGGCTTGTCGTCAAATCGCGGTTTGTCGTCGTAACGCGGTTTGTCATCACGGCGCGGTTTGGGGCTGAAATCCTTATCCCTATGCGCAGGCTTTCGCGGGCGCTTGTCGAACGATGGGGTATCGCCCTGCGGTCCGTTCGGCAGCGCCTCGATGCGGATATTGTCTTCCTTGTCGGGGCGCTTGATCTTGGCGGTAAACTCGTCGACCGCGTTCGCGGAAATCTCGAACTCGGTGCTGGCGTCGAAGATGCGAATGGCGCCGATATCCTGTTTTCCGATTCCGCCGCGGCGGCAGATCATCGGCAGCAGCCAGCGAGCCTCGGCGTTCTTGTTGCGGCCGATTGCGGCGCGAAACCAGACGCTGCCTTCGGGCATCTCGCCGCGTGATTTCGATTTCGCGCGTGGCGCCCGATCATCGCCGCGCGGCTCGCGGCTGTCGCGTCTCGCGCCGCGATCTTCGCGCAATCCTCGGTCGTCGCGTGACCGGCCACCCTGGCCGGGATCGAGGATGTCTTCAGGCGAGGGGAGGCGCGAGCGATAAAGCCGCGCCAGTGCCGCCGCGATGTCCTCAGCGGATCGCTCGGCGAGCAGTGCGCGTGCCAGCACGAGATCGTCTTCCGTCGTTTCTTCGCCGAACAGCGCGTCCTGCAACATGCGCTGCTGGTCGAGAGCGCGAATTTCCTCAACCGTTGGAGCGATCCCCCACACCGCATCGATGCCCGCCATATTCAGCAGTAATTCCGCACGCCGCTTGCGTGCGGGTATCACGAGCATCACGCTAATGCCCTTCTTGCCCGCGCGTCCGGTGCGGCCCGATCGGTGCTGCAGCACTTCCGGATCGTTCGGCAGGTCGGCATGAATGACAAGGCCCAAACTGGGCAGGTCGAGGCCGCGTGCCGCAACGTCAGTGGCGACGCAGACCCGCGCGCGTCCGTCGCGCAGCGACTGTAATGCTTTGGTTCGTTCGTTCTGGGTCAGTTCGCCCGACAGTGCGACCACGGAGAAGCCGCGCTCAAGCAGCGCCGCCTGCAAATGGTTCACCGCGTTGCGCGTGTTGCAGAACACGATGGCGCTGGGGGATTCGAAAAACCGCAGCACGTTGACGACGGCATGTTCGACATCGCCCGGCGCGATACGAATCGCGCGATACTCAATATCGGCATGGCCGCCGTCGCTGCCGGCCACTTCGATGCGAAAGGGGGCGTTCTGATATTGCTTGGTAATGGAGATAATTGTGCGCGGCAAGGTCGCTGAGAACAGCAGCGTGCGGCGTGTGTCCGGCGTGGTCTTGAGAATGAATTCCATATCTTCGCGAAAGCCGAGATCGAGCATCTCATCGGCTTCGTCCAGCACGACCGCCTTCAGTTCGGAGACATCGAGACGCTTGCGGCGGATATGATCGCATAGCCGCCCCGGCGTGCCGACCACGATATGCGCGCCGGCTTCGAGTTCGCGCTTCTCGCGTTGAGGGTCCATGCCGCCGACGCAGGACACGACACGGGCGCCCGCATAGGCATAAAGCCATTCCAGTTCGCGATGAACCTGCAGGGCCAGTTCACGCGTCGGCGCGACGATCAGTGCGAGCGGCGCGCCTGCTCTCGGCAGGCGTTCG
>Ga0233439_10001537_pt1 | contig 29114 bp, 34 predicted proteins | sample SI_123_September_6_FD_182713 | JGI IMG/M metagenome (GOLD analysis project Ga0233439, IMG submission 182713) | Seawater microbial communities from Saanich Inlet, British Columbia, Canada - SI_123_September2016_100_MG | ecosystem: Environmental > Aquatic > Marine > Inlet | place: Canada: British... | reverse complement strand
CAAACGGTATAGCCGCAGCATATCTGTATGTAGCATCAGTTCTACTTGGTCAAAATGTCCTACAAAGAGACGTTTCAAGTATTGCAGGAGTTACAGAAGTCACTATCAGAAATAGATGTAAAGAGATTCTAACATGCTATAAGCTCAAAATTACTTTGAGACCATCTCTGGCCAACTAATTACACCCCCCCCCCTTTCATTTTATTATTTATCATTACGATTAGGATTAGCTAAATTTCGTCGGTATTATATAGAGAATCAAAATAAATTGAAACATGGTAGTATTAGAAATCAAAGATCTTCACGTGGCTAGAGAAGGTAAAGAGATTCTAAAAGGAGTTAATTTGAAAACAGGACCAGGCGAGGTACATGCCATTATGGGGCCAAACGGTTCAGGAAAAAGTACACTAGCATACACATTACTTGCACATCCAAAATACCAAGTCACAAAAGGAGATATTTTGTTAGATGGTGAGAGCATTTTAGATTTATCAGCAGATGAAAGAGCAAAAAAAGGATTATTTTTAGGATTTCAATATCCAACTGAAGTTTCAGGTGTAGGGTTTTCTCACTTTCTAAGAACAGCATACAACTCTCTAAGTAAAGCACTTGAAGGTGACAACAGAGAAGTATTCATCACAGTGAGAGAATTTCAAAAATACCTTAAAGAAAATTTAGAAAAAGTAGGATTAAGAGAAGAATTTCTCTCAAGATATCTCAATGAAGGATTTTCTGGTGGAGAAAAGAAACGTGCTGAAGTATTACAAATGGCAGTCTTAAAACCAAAAGTTTCAATTTTAGATGAACCAGATTCAGGATTAGATATTGATGCCGTACAAGCAGTAGCACAAGCAATCAGCAAAGTTGCAGATAAAGATGCAACAATCATCATTATTACTCACTATGCCAGAATTTTAAATTTCTTAGACAAATTAGACTTTGTTCACGTATTTGCCAAAGGCCAAGTATTGAAAACAGGTGATGCATCACTGGCACAAAAACTTGAAGCAGAAGGATATGAATGGGCTCTAGAAGAATCAGCCTAATCAATTTTAACCAAAAGAATATTCAAAAAACTATTGATTTACAAAGTACATGTTAAATTTTCCAAAGAATCTCTAGAAATAACTAATGACGAAATTACAATTGGAATAAAAACAAAGCCGATTAAAGGAGAAGCAAACAAAGAAATCATTAAAAAAATTGCAAAGTATTTCAAAATATCTACTGCACTTGTACAAATAAAGTCAGGGCACAAATCATCAGAAAAAATTATCGAGATTCTACAATAGAGAATCAAGTTTTTGTTTAAATAGGGTTTCAAAATTGAGAAAAGTATGTCAGAAGAAAATGATCAATATTATTTTAATTTCTCATTTTTCAAAGTTGATCCCAAATGGAGATGGATGGCAGACCTTGCAAAAGAAGAATCCGCAAAAGAAGTTGAAAATGTAATGAACAATTCAGGAATTATGTATAGGACATATTCAAATTTAGGACTAAGAGATGATACTGATTTTCTATTTTGGTTTGCAGCCAAAACAGTTGAAGAAATTCAAGTAGTCATTGAAAAATTATACAAAACAGTTTTTGGAAAATATATAATTCCATCAAGGACATATTTATCATGTACAAGACCTTCTCTTTACATAAAAGAACAAAAAGCACTCGGATTTTTTACAGGAAATAATCCTAAAAAACACGTCATAGTTTACCCATTTACAAAAACACGGGAATGGTATTTACTTCCTAAAGAAAAACGTCAGGAAATTATGGATGAGCATATCGAAGTGAGTAAAAAATACCCACAAGTTGTTCTCAACACCACATACTCTTTTGGAATACATGATGAAGATTTCATGTTAGCATTTGAAGTAGATGATATCAGAGATTTCCAAAATCTAATCATGGATTTACGAGAAACTCAAGTCTCCACATATGTAAAAAATGATATCCCGATGATTGTATGTGTTAAAAAAGACCTAGTACCATTGATTTCTAGTTTAGGATAAAACCTTCAAATAATTTAAAAACTAAATTTCATAGGTGCAAATCTTGGATAAACATAAATGATGAAATTTTAATTCAAAAAATAGTTTTGAAGTACAATAAACTCGGTAAAACAGATATCAAAATATCAGAAGTGGGATTTGGAGCATGGGCTATTGCTCTGGATTGGTGGGGTAAGAAGATTGAAGAAGATGAAGCAAAAAGAATGCTCAAAAAAGCATATGATGTAGGAATCAATTTCTTTGAAACTGGGGATTTGTACGGTAAAGGGTTAAGTGAAAAATTAATTGGCGAAGTTTTCAAAGATATGAGAGACGAGGTTGTTATTTCAACAAAATATGGTTATGACTTTAGAGATGTTGAACAAATAGGACATAAAGAACTTCCACAAAAGTTTGATGAAGATTATACTAGAATGGCATTAAGAAATAGTTTAGAAAGATTACAAACAGACCATCTTGACATGTATGGAGTACATAATCCAAAGCTCAAAGATGTAAGAGATGATTCGATATTCAAATTACTTGATAGTTTTATCAAAGACGGTTCAATCAAAACATATCAAATTGCTTTAGGTCCTGCAATTGGATGGACACAAGAAGGATTAGAAGCAATGGACAAGCCAAATCTCAGTGCAGTTCAAACAGTGTACAACATCTTAGAACAAACACCTGGAAATGAATTAATGAAAAAAGCTGAAGAGAAAGATATAGGCATACTAGTTAGAGTTCCAGAAGCATCAGGAATTTTAACTGGAAAAGTTAATGCAGATACAAAATTTGATGATAATGATCATAGGTCAGTTAGAAAAAGAGAATGGCTCAAGGCATCATTGGAAAAAGTTGAACAATTCAAACCAATTGCGGATAGAAACGGTTTAAACATTACAGAATTTGCAATGAAATTTATGATGACAAAGAAAGGATTTGCAACAGTGCTTCCAACTATGATTAGTGAAGAAGAGGTTGTAAATTATGCTCAAATGTCAGATGGAAAATATATTTCAGATTCAGACATGAAAGAAGTTGAAGAATTGTATAATTCTTGGCCTTCATACGAATTAAAAGCAACACCACAAGCAAGTTAATTTGTAAATGGATAATCCAATAGACGTAGAAAAAACGTTAGAAGTTATTGAAAGACTGAAACTAGCCAAAATTGGCAAATATAAAAAATGGGAATCAATGATTAAAAAGATCAAAAAAGAGCAGGAACTAAACCCTGAAGAATTAGAATATTATTCAAACATAACGAGAATATACAGAAATTCAAACGTCACTCCTAGAAGTAAGGTCTATCACACCAGATTATCAGAACTAGATGAAAAACCACCATGTAAAAAATGCGGGGATGATTCCACATACTATTGCAACATGAATGATCAATACTTTTGTACAATACATGTCGTTGGACACGATAAAAATGAGATTTAAGATGCTGAAAGTGTATCTTCTAAATTAAATGAACTTTCTACAAAATATTCAACACGTGTTTTTTTAAACTCACGAGAGCTAAAAAGAATATCGTATTCATCCACATTAATTTGATCTTGAATTGTTTTTGCTACATCATGTGCCTCATCTTGAGTTTTGCAATGAATCATTGAAAAAACATTGTAAGGCCAATCAGCATATGTTGGTCTCTCATAACAATGACTTACTTGTGGAAATGAGCCTAATGTATCACCAACTTGTTTAATTCTATCTTCAGGAACTTTCCATACAATCATACCATTTGCAGTGAATCCTACTTGTCGATGTCTCAATATTGCAGCAAATCTTCGCATGACACCAATGTCCTCATAATGTTTCATTTTTGCAAATAATTCATCTTCAGTTATTCCAAGATTTTTTGCTGCAAGGATAAAAGGTTCATCAATAATATCCATATCCTTTTGCAATTCACGAATAAAGTCTTTATCGTCTTCAGTTGGAACAAATTCAATATTTTTAATTTCTTTTTTCTCTTCACTAGGTGCAATGTCATGTTTCTTGTCATCTACCATGTCAAGCTTGACACCAATTTTGAATAATTGTAAAGTTGGAAGCATTCTAACTTTTTTAATTCCTTTTAGAACATTGAACTTTTCAAGTTCTGCTTTCAAATCAGCACCTGGAGGAACAGCTAAAGTAAACCAAAGATTGAATTGATGTTCTCGTTCATAGTTATGACTCACACCGGGATGAAGGTTAATTTTGCTTGCAACGTAATCTAATTTATCAGACTCAATTTCCATAGCCACTAGAGAACTAGTATATCCTAGTTTTCTTGTATCAAAAATTGCACTTAGTTGTCTTAAAACACCTATTTCTTTTAATTGGTTTAAACGAGATTTAATATCTTCAGGAGGAGTATTGAATTTTTTAGCAATTGCATCAAAAGGTCTTGTTACTAGAGGAAAAGTCCATTGAATTTCATTTAGAAGTTCTTTGTCAGATTCATCTATAGAAGACAATAAGTCAGTAACTTGGTTATTCAATTAAAAATGTAGCTTGGATTTTAGGCTCTAAATTTTAATACATAAATAGAAACTGGAGTGCATTTGATCGATGATAGTTGATCTAAATCTCCAAAGTAAAAAAATCATCATTGTAGGAGGAGGAAGTGAAGCACAAAAGAGAATCAATTCATTACTCAAACAAGAATGTGCCATTATCATAATTGCAGATTCTGTAAATTCACATATAACCAAACTAGCTAAAACTAAAAAAATTAAAATCATAAAACAAAAAGTTGCAGATACAAAATTTATTTCAAAATTAAAACCATATCTAATCATAACAACTACAAATGATAGAAAAATAAATCAGAAAATTATCAATGATGCAAAAAAGAAAGGCATCATAGCATACAGTTCAGACAATCCGGAAGATAGTGATTTTTCCAATCCTGCAATCATCGACTTTGAAAATATAATACAGATTGCAATTTTTACTGGAGGAAAAAGCCCAGTAATGTCAAAGAAGATCAAAGAAAAATCAGAAAAAGTACTCAAAAAAATAATTACGAAAGAAGACATTGCACAGATTAAAATTCAAAAAATAGTAAGGGGGGTAGCTAAAGAGATTATTTCTACTCAAGATCAAAGAAGAGAATGTCTACATAGTATTATGAGTGATAATGAGGTTGATCAGTTAATAAAAGACGGTCAGGTGAAAAAAGCTGAAAAGCGAGCTATCGCAATATTGAGAAATTGGAAATGAATCAAAATATCATCAATGCACGTGTTACTTTTCGTAACTCTCCAATTCACATTCTAGAACAATTTACGATAAAAGACATGAGAAATGCATATGAGCAATTCAAAAAAGATTCAGGATTAGACGAATGTGTAATTATTCAAACATGCAACAGAATAGAATTATTTGGTAAATCCAAAACATATGATTCAAATAAAATCAAAAAAACATGGGCAACAATTACAGGGCTTGAAGAAGAGGCATTTGATGACAATATAGAATTTGTAGAAAACCATGATGCATTACATCATTTGTTGAAACTAACATCAGGGTTAGATTCCATGGTATTAGGAGAAGAGCAAATTCTAGGTCAAATAAAAAACTCAATCACATCAGCTAGAGAAGTAAAAGCATCAGGGCAGCATCTAAACACTTTGTTTGATAAAGCAATTAGAATAGGAACCAGAATTAGAAATTCAAGTGGAATAGGAGCAGGCGGAATTTCAGTTGGTTCCATGGCAGTAAAGCTTGCAGAAGAAAATATTGATGAATTAAAAACAAAAAAAGTATTACTAATTGGAACTGGTGAAGTATCAACTCTTGTTGCAAAATCATTACAAAGACGGGGATATGCATTTGATGTAACAAGTAGAACCATTGGAAGATCAGAAACATTTTGTGAAACAATGGGCGGCAGTCCAATAAAGTTTGAAGCCGTACTTTCAGGATTTAATAACTATGATGTAATTTTTGTAGCAACAACTGCGCCATATTTTCTAGTTACAAACGAGAAAATTACAGAAGCTATGAAAAATAAAAGTAAAGGAATGATGATTTTAGATTTATCAAATCCTAGGACAGTGGATGAAAAAGTTGCAACCATGGGAGGTGTCAAACTCATGAATTTAGATCAAATTGCAGAAATGGTAGAAAAGAACATGAATGCCAGACTAAACAAGGTAAAAACCGTTGAAAATATAATTAACGAGGAAGTTTCTGTATTAGAAGCCTCAATGAAAAGATTAGATGCAGAACCACTTGTAACAGACGTATTCAAGAATATTGAAAATCTCAGAGAAAAAGAATTACAAAAAGCACTACAAATGCTAAATGAGAAAGATGAGAAAAAAATCAAAATTATCGAAGAATTAACAAAAGCTGTCGTAGAAAGTATTGTGTCCACTCCAATGAATAACATCAGAAAAGCATCAGAGCAAGGCAATCCGGATGTTGTAGAATTGGCAAGTAAGCTGTTTGACTATAAAAAACAGAATCAAGTAGACTAGGATTATATTTTACCTAAAGAGAATTTCATCATGTCATTTCCAACTAGACGTCTACGTCGACTGAGAACATCAGAGAAGATGAGAGAACTAGTTCAAGAAACAACCCTTTCGCCAAAAGATTTCATTTGTCCAGTATTTGTTCAAGAAGGTTTGGATGAAAGAATCAAAGTTGAATCAATGTCAGAAATCGAGAGATTGCCATTAAAGGACGTCAATGAAGAAGTGGCAACAATAATAGAATTAGGGATTCCTGCAATCATGTTATTTGGAATTCCATCTCAAAAAGATGAGGCAGGAAGTTCAGCATTTGATGATAACGGAATAGTTCAAAAAGCAATTGCTCAAATCAGAGAAAAATTTGGAGATAAAATAGTAATCATGGCAGATGTTTGTCTATGTCAATTTACATCTACAGGTCACTGTGGAATTATTCAGGGAGATAAAATAGATAATGATTCTAGTTTAGAAACTCTTGCAAAAATTGCAATTAGTCAAGCTAAAGCAGGAGTGGATACAGTATCACCATCTGCAATGATGGATGGTCAAGTCGCAGCAATACGAAAAGCATTGGATAAAGAAGGATTTACAGATGTTTCAATAATGTCTCACTCTGCAAAACATCGTTCAAACTTTTACTCACCATTTAGAGATGCAGCAGAATGTGCTCCAAAGTTTGGAGACAGGAAAACATACCAAGTTCCATATACAAACGCAAGAGAAGCAATGATGGAAGTTGAAACAGATATTGAAGAAGGAGTAGATATCGTAATGATCAAACCAGCTTTGGCATATTTGGATTTAATTGCAGAGACTAGGAGGAAATACAATGTTCCAGTTTCAGCATACAGTGTTTCTGGAGAATATGCTCTAGTAAAAGCAGCTTCACAATTAGGATATGTAAATGAGAAAGACATTACACTGGAAATTCTACATTCAATTAAAAGAGCAGGTGCAGATATGATAGTCACATATTTTGCAAAATCAGCTTCTAGATTCCTTCAAGAATCATGAGAAACGACGAACGTTTTGAAATTCAAAGAGCCTTTGATTTATTGCCACATGTAGTTGGCGCAAGCTGGACTGTAGTCTGGTTTAGAATGAATGGAATCAAAAAACCAACCAGAGAGGAATTTAGAGAGAAAACTTTAGAATATTTGCAACTAGTTGAGCCTGTTTTTGAATCATATCCAAGTAATGAAAAATTTACAGAGATTATCAAGTATATAGAATCTAGAAAAAATGAAGAATATAGGAAGATAAAATCTGGTGAAAATAATGAGATTGAAACTCGTTATGATAGATATGTCGATTACGGCTAAAATTCTTGTTTTATGAAAATATCATTAAATCATAGGTGTACGAAAACACACATCGCCGTAGATACTAAGACAATATGAAAAAAGCAACACAAATGCCAAGATAGCAGGAGGGGTAAATATAAAAAAATACGTTCGTGTCCTCATTGTTCTTAATCGATTAAAAATTCCCATAAGTCATATCTCCAATTTTAATTGTTTTAGAAAATCTTTGAGCACCGTTGTCCTTTTTTTGGCTTCCATCTTACCTGATTTTGTATTCATCAAAGATTCCAATTTGAGTAATTTTTTATAAAAATGATCTACAGTCCAAGTTTTATCATCAGGAGTCCTTGTTTTACAAAACGGGTCATCAATATTGTAAAATGGTCGTTTCAGAGAACCACCTGTAGCAAAAACTCTTGCAATGCCTATCGCACCAATTGCATCTAATCTATCAGCATCTTGAAGGATTTTTCCGACAATACTTTCAGGGATTTTATTTTGAGAAAAACTATGATCACGTATTGCATCTGAAATAACTAGAATTTCATCATTTGTAAAATCATATTGTTTAAGAATTATTTTTGATTTTTTTGCACTTTCTGTTGAAGACAATTTGGAACGCTTGTCAGATTTTGGATAAGAGACTATATCATGCAACAATGCAGCACAAAGAACTAATTTTTCATTAGCTTTTTCTTTTTTACATATTTTTTGAGCATTACTGTATACTCTCATCACATGATCAAAATCATGAGCAGAATCATTATCCATGATTTTTTTAACTTCATTTTTAATAGAATCAATAACGTTCATCAGATTCTCCATATTTTTGGTTTAACAAATTTAATTTTTCTTTTGGTAATTAAAAGAGTCCAGTTTATAGATGCAAAGAGAACAATTAATCCAATACCAGCACCATCAATTAATAAAATAGCAGTTAATTTATCTTCAAATAATTCCAAGAACGGTGTTAAAACGGCATTTCCAAAATAAATCATAGCAATATACGAAAGAACTCTACCAAACCAAAATCCAACATAAATTCCCAAACTCTTTGCGCGCATTAATCCATAAGCAATGAACAACATGTTACTAGGGAGTGGTGTTGCACCAAACAAGAAAGATGCAATAACATAACCATATTTTTTATTATTCAAATAATTCCCAATCACATCAAGATTAGATTTTTGTTCTTCTGCAACAAATCTTCTAAAGACCACACTAATTCGTTTAAGAGCAAATCTACCAATAGTAGCTCCAGTAGCACCTACCATGGCAAGAAGAACTACATTCAATGTTGGATCAAGAAGATAAAAGGATGTGAGAATAATCCAGCTTGGAGGCATCAAGATTGGAGCGGCATTTACTCCAATTAGTACAAGAAAAATTCCAAAATATGAAAATTCTCCAAAAATTTCTAAAATATCCACAATCTTTCAAAAAATATAGTATTTTTTATATTTCTAAACCCTTGGATTTGCATTCAGTCACAAGAAAATTTCATTATGATCTAAAAAATTATAAAAATTACATGTTTTTGCAAACAATGATCAGGTATTGTAAGAAATTGGATCAATGATGCAATATCTTTATAAGCAATTTATGCTTATAGTGAGTATGTCAGAGATGGTTTGGAAGTGTTTTAGATGCAATTTATCTTTCAAGGACGACAAAATAGCAGAGATGCATAAGGAAATCTCAGCACATTCAGTCACCAAAGTAAAGACAATTGTTGCATAATTACAAATTTTTACAAAATTTATCATTTTTAATTAAAATATAGTGCAGAGGGTGGGATTCGAACCCACGAACTCCTAAGAGAAGGGATTTCCTATTTTGAGGATCTTGAGTCCCTCTCGGTTGACCGGGCTTCGATACCTCTGCAATGAGATTGTGTATAGACCAATATTTCTCGATTGCTATTTTGGATAAATTAAAAAATTGATCTGTAATTTGGGTAATTTTTTAACAAAGCTTATAATCGTGCGTAAATGACTCAAAAATATGTCAGAATTCATACCAATTTCAGACGCAAAAAAAATGCGAAGTGGAGTTAATGTGGAAGCAGAAGTTGTAAGCAAAGGAGATCCTAGGACTGTTAATCTCAAAAGTGGAGGAACAGTTGATGTCTGTGATGCAGAAATTGCTAACGACGATAAATCTGAAGAAAACAAAATGAAACTCACATTGTGGGGTGACGATATCAAAGCAGTAAATGTTGGAGATAAAGTTGTCATTTCAAATGGATATACTAACGAGTTCAAAGGTGAAGTATCCTTAACCAAAGGTAAATTTGGTAAGATGGATATCAATCCTCAATAATTTCTTTTATTATCTAAATTATTTTTCAAATCCATTAAAATTATAATTGTGCCAATTATTGAGATTATAATTCCCAAAACAAGTAAGAATCCAGAAATTAAAAGTGGAAGAATCATATTCATGAGCGGAGAGTCTGGATTTGATAAAGCATCAGAGTTTTCTGGATCTTCTGAAAACATCACAATTACATGAATTGTATTTTTACCAATATTTTTAATTTCAAAATTTAACGTATCAGATTCAACAACATTTATCATTTCAAACAAAATTGGTTCGGACTGAACATATTCACCAAAACTATCCTCAAAAATATTTGAGATTGTCACAGACAACATATCACCAGAATCATATTCAATAATTTGAATTCCCCAAAGTAAAGGAGAGCCATAAGATGTCGTACTGTATGAGACATAGGCAGACTCACCAGGCATAATTCGTAATTCATCAGTAACCTCATCAAACATTCCATCAAACATAGCAACCATAGAAAGATCACCAGTTCCAGTTACGTTGGAAGGGATTGCAGAAGATGCAACAATGAGTGAAACTCCCACCAGAACTAAACCAACAATTACAATTATCAAGCCACGTTTTTTCATTTTAAAAATAATCTCACCAATACACATAGAAAATAATTTAAAATATCCTAAAGACTAACGTCTAGATTTCTTTTTAGATGCAGTCTTTTTCTTTGCTGGTCTCTTTTTAGCTGCAGTCTTTTTCTTTGCTGGTCTCTTTTTAGCTGCAGTCTTTTTCTTTGCTGGTCTCTTTTTAGCTGCAGTCTTTTTCTTTGCCATTAACTCTTTCAATTTAGAATATGTATTTTCCAAGGATTTTTGAGCAGATTCTTCAGCTTTTGTTCTTCTCTCTAATTCTTTAAGGAATTTTTGTGCTGCCTTGTGACTTGAAATTTTAGTTTCACGTAAAGATGGTTTTGATTTAGTTTGTTTTTGAATTTTTGAAACAATTTTCGATTTAATATCAGAGAAATTTGTAACATCACCTGAGATCTTTTTAGCTGTTTTTCGTCTACTTTTGATTTCTTCAACTAATTCATCCACATGATCATTTAATGAGCGTAATCTAGTCTCAGCATTTTGTTTTTCTAGAGGGCTATCAGCGAATTCAATTTCTTGTTCAGTCTGCTCTATTGCCTCTTTTTCTGTAGAGAGACGATCTTCTGCTGTTGCTATCAATCTTCCAATACTTTCCAATTGAGCATTTTTTCTTAAAAGAACTGTTGAAACATCACCGGATTCTTCACGTTCAGATTCAATTTTTTTATCAATTGTATGCAAACCAGATGAAGAGCGTTTTTCTGCTGCACGGAATTCTTTAACTTGGTTTTCAGCTTTTTGACGAAGTTTTGATGCTTCTTGTTTCTTTTGTCGTAATTGAATTACTAGTTTTTCTAATGAGACCAATAAATCAATCAGAGCAGAAGAGTCGGTTAAGTGGTGAATATGACCATGATTTGACTTTCATGTAAAGAAAATTAACATAGTTTGATCGCTAAAACAGATTTTTTTAAAAAATATTAGTCAAGAGGAAATAGCAACAACATGGAATTTCATCCAAAAGATTTGTCAATAGCAAAAACATATGATCTAAAAAGCGAAAAAGAAGCAATTGGTGCAGTAGAAGATATGGTGAATCTCGGATTTAAGGGGAAAAAAGAAGGATACAAGGTATTAATGCCAAAAGAATCAAAACTTGCAAAAAGAATAGGATATACCGTTACAACTGGAATAACCACAGGGTTAAGACAAAAGAAAGAAGATAGAGATATCAAATATTGGACATATCATCATGATGATGAACATTATGCAATAGTTCTGATTCACAGAGATGTTTTAACAGAATTAGGTTTTTGATTTATCAAAAAGTTTGTAGAGTTTAGTTCTCTTTGCCATAACTCCAGCCAACATAACTCCAATTACTGTGCCGCCAATTACATCCATTGGGAAATGTTCCAAGACATAGAGTCTACTCAATGAAATCAAAATAGGGTACAAGAACATCAGATATGCTCCACGTGGGAATCTTTCAGATAGAGCATATCCCAAAATAATTGCAAATATCATAGACCTGGCTGCATGGCCAGAAGGATATGAGGCATCATATCCACCCTCACAAAATAAGGCAAAGGTGTCTTTACTTACAGGTACTGGGAATGCAACGGATTGGTATTCAAAATCAGGTCTATCTCTGTCCACACCGCATTTCACATAACCAGTAAGTAATGTCGAAATTACAATCAAAATCATCAAAGTGACTCCAACTCTCCGGGTTCTAGGAATTATCAATATCAAAATTGCAAATCCCAACATCCACAAAGCCTCCCCACTTTCAGTGATAGATTGCATTATCAAATCAAGGGACGGATTTCCAATATTTTCAGAAAAAAACAATATAACACTTTGATCAAAATTTTCTGTAATTCCAGAATAAACCAAAGCAGTAAGAATTAGAAATAAAACGGTAAGTAGAACAAATGAACGGGACCTAATATCAAAAATCCAATTTTGCAATTAACGAAACCTCAAACACGTGTCTTTTAATTTTTGTCAATAGATAAGTTTTGGAATTTAACTACAATTCAGAAATAAAATAATGAAATAACTTAGATCGGCTCAAAGAATTTAACCAAGGGGACAATAGACAAGTTGTGAAGGTACTCACGCTAGATGATTTTGACCTAAAAGGCAAAACCGTTTTTTTAAGAGTGGACATGAACTGTCCCATAGATCCTGAAACATTGGAGATTTTAGGAACAAAAAGGATTGAAGAAGCAATTGAAACTTTACAGTCATTAAAAGAGGCAAAGGTGGTCATAGGTTCACATCAAGGAAGGGTTGGAAATAATGAATATACAGGTATGGACATGCATGCCAAAGTTCTTGAAAAATTAATGGGTAGAAAAATAAAATATGTTGAAGATACAATTGGAGAAGCAGCACAGAATGCAATCAAGAATTTAGAAGATGGTGAAATTTTACTCTTAGATAATCTCCGATTGTGTGCAGAGGAAAATTATGAATTTACCCCAGAAAATGCAGCTAAAACAATCATGGTTTCTCGTTTATCGAAATTGTTTGATCTATGTGTATTAGATTCATTTCCAAGTGCTCACAGATCACACCCGTCAATAGTTGGATTTGCACAGGTATTACCTGCGTGTGCAGGAAGAATTGTTGAGAGAGAAGTTAGAAATCTAGATGAAATAATGACAGTTGCCAAAGCACCTCACGTGATTGTCTTAGGAGGCTCTAAAATTCCAGATAGGTTAGAGGCAATTAAATTATTGATTCAAAACGGTCGTGCAGATCATGTTTTGTTAACTGGGTTAATTGGTAATGTGTTCATGCGGGCTCAAGCTAGAATAAAATCATCACTCGGAATAAAACGAGAAGAAGAAGTCGTTGCAAAGGCACATGCATTAATTGGAGAATACCCAGATGTGTTTGCAACACCAGTAGATATCGCAATTGACAAAGATGGAGAAAGAGTAGAAATGGATGTAAGAGAAATGGGCAAGGGAGACAAGGTGTTTGATTTAGGCCCAAAGACTGTAGAATATTATTCAAAATTAATTGCAGGAGCTGGGACTGTATTCATTAGTGGACCTGCAGGATTTTTTGAAAAAGAAAATTTTAGTTATGGAACAAAAGCATTGCTTAATTCAGTTGCAAATTCAATGGCAACAACTATTGTAAGTGGAGGACATCTCACTACAGCATTAAAACAGCAAGGATTAGCAGATAAAATTAATCATATCAGTACAGCAGGTGGTGCATTAGTGCTTTATTTAACGGGAGAAAAATTGCCAATGATCAAAGCATTAGAAGACGCTGCAATAAAATACAAATCTAAATAGCAGATGTACAAGAAGGGTTTGGGCACAATCTTTCTTCAGATGCACCAAGATAGATATCATTGTTACAAGCATCACAGTGGGATTTTTCAACAGGATCAAATAATTTTAGATATACAGTAGTAAGATTCTGAGCAATATTTCGTGTAAGACCAGAATCACAAATATCTGTAAAAAATGATTCAGTGTCATCAATTATCCAAGAGGGATTAAGATCACCATTGGATTTTATGATTTCAAAAATTTCATCATTTGTAAATTTAGAATCAACATCATTGAATTTTTCAAAGATTATTTTTCTAATTTGGAGTGCAATTGGAACTGTAGGTGTAAAATCACTCATGCTAGTACAGATTATCTGCCTCTTCTTTTAATTTATCCACATCTTGAGTTTCACTTAGATTCTTTCCAATGTAGGTATAAAGAGCAGATTTGAGTACTTTGAGAGAGAGTAGGGCACATTTGATTCGGACAGCTTGTAGATGTTCAAGGCCTAATTCACCCAAAACATCATTTTTTTCAATCGCTCTTGCTTCATCAATGGTTTTTCCTTTTGTAATTTCTGTTAAAACTGAAGAACATGCCATGCAAATTGCACAACCTTTTCCATGAAATTTAATATCAGTAACTTTGTCTTGATCAATTTTCATATCAATGTCGATACTATCTCCACATAATGGATTAGAATCATGAAAAGTGACATCGTGGTTTTCAATTTCACCATAGTTTATCGGATTTCTTGAATAATCAACTATCATTTCATGATAAATGTCTGCGTTGCCACTCATAATTTGAACACCTTTGCCACAATATTTAATGAATTTACCAGAATATCAATGTCTTGTTTGGTATTGTAAATGTAAAAACTAGCACGAGATGTGGCTGCAACATTTAGTCGTTCCATTAATACTTGTGCACAATGATGACCAGATCTAACTGCAATTCCCTCTCCATCAACAATTTGTGCAACATCGTGAGGATGAACATCTGCAAAATTAAATGAGATAACTCCACCACGTTTTGAAATATCTTGTGTACCATAGATATGAAGCCCTTTAACTGCAGATAATTTTTCAATAGCATATTTTGTTAATTCAATCTCATGTTCTCGTACATTATCCATTCCAATTTTAGTAAGATAGTCTATTGCAGCACCCAAGCCAACGACATCGGCAATGTTTGGAGTACCTGCTTCAAATTTGTAAGGCAAGTCATTCCATGTTGTTTCATATTTGTGAACTTCTCTAATCATATCTCCACCACCATGAAATGGACTCATAGTTTCTAAAACAGATTTTCTCACCCACAAGACACCAATTCCTGTAGGACCGAGCATTTTATGCCCAGAAAATGCAAAGAAATCACATCCTAATTTTTCAAGATCAACTTTCATGTGTGGAACTGCTTGTGCACCATCAACTAAAGTAGGTACACCTGCTGCCTTACATTTTTCAATAATCTTTTCAGCATTAGTAATTGTTCCAAGAACATTAGACATTAAACTAAACGTTACAAGTTTGACTTTGCCTGTTGCAAGATATTTGTCAAGGTCATCTAAAATTAATTCCCCATTATCATCCATTCCAATATATTCTAATTTTGCACGTTTTTCTTGAGTAAGAAGCTGCCATGGGACAATATTACTATGATGTTCATATTCAGTTGTGACAATTATATCACCTTCATTGATGTGAGGTCTACCCCATGCATATGCAACTAAATTAATTGCTTCAGTTGTACCACGAACAAAAATAATTTCTTGTCGATTTTTTACGTTGATAAAATTTGCAATTTTATCTCGTGAGGCCTCATAAGCTTCAGTTGCTTCTTCAGCAAGGGCATATACTGCTCTGTGAATATTTGCATTGTGATTTCGATAATAATCTGTAATGGCATCAATTACCTGATTTGGTTTTTGTGTAGTTGATGCATTATCAAGATAAACAAGTTGCTTGTTATCTCTAACAATTCGTTTTAGAATTGGGAAATCATTTCGTATATTTTCAAATAAGGATTTCGTACTTTGCATATCTTAAATCTCCACGTAAATTTCATTAGAGTCTATTTTAACATTATACACAGAAAGAGGGGTTTCAGCAGGAAGGTTTTGTGGTTCACCATTTACTAAATTAAAAACAGAAAGATGTAGAGGGCATCTAACACCCTCATCACTAAGAAATCCAGTTGAAAGATCTGCATCTGCATGAGAGCATATCAAATCAGTTGCATGAATTTTGCCCTTTAGATTTGCGATAAGGAGTTTTTTACCTTCATGTACAAAACCGAAAAGCTGGCCTTCTTTTACCTGCTCCAAAGTGCAAGCTTTAATCCATTCAGACAAAATATCACCGATACTTGTAGTGTTGTTCTATTTCAGCGTCTTCGTTGTAACGTGTCTCTTCAATTTCAACAAATTTAGTCAATTCCTCATCAGTGTTAATTGTAAGTTCTTTATTTTCCCATTTGGATTCAATAAGATACGCAATCCATGCTCTAACTTGGATAGACATTTTTCGTGAAAGAGGTTCCAAGAACCCTTCAACAATTATTCTCTCAGCTTCTGCATGAGTAAGACATCTAGTTTTAAGATAGAAAATTTGTTCTTCATCAATTTGTGCAACAGATGCAGAGTGTGTAGCCTTTACATCATTAGTGAAAATTTCTAATCCAGGAATTGCATCAGATTTTGCATCCTTATCTAAAAGAATAGAACGACCAGACAAAAATGAATTTGATTTTGCAGCATTTTCTTTAATTCTAATCATTCCCTTGAAGAGAGATTTTGATTTATTTCTTAGAATTGATTTTTCAACAACTCTACCTTCAGTTGATGGGCTTTCATGATTGACATTAGTTTGAATATCAAATGACTGTTCATTATTTCCAAAAATTACTTCTGAATCATTTGAAGAAGCACCACGACCATTAAGGAAATATTCAATTTTGTATCTAGATAGCATTGAACCAAATAATCCAGAATACCAATTGACTTTGGAATCTTGTGCTAAATCAGTTCGTCTTGTTGTAAAAGTTACAGCATGCTGATCCATCATTTGTAAAGTGGTAACATCCAATTGTGCATTTGCTGCAACATTGGTATTTAGTAATTCAAGATATGCTTGTTGTGCTTCAGTTTTTGGAGAATACAACTCTTGAACAATTGAAGATTTACTACTCTCATCTGCAAATATTATATTTCTAGAAATTACAGAGTGATCATCATCAGATAGACAAGTCAAAAAGTAAACAGGTTGGTCTAAGACCAAATTACGTGGAATGTGAATGAATATTCCAGAATTAAATGCAGCATTATTTAGTGCAGTAAATTTATCTTCTTCAGATTTGGAGGCCTCTAATGCTTTTTTTACCAACTCAGGGTTATTTTTAATTGCATCAGAGATTGAAGAAACCACTAATCCTTTAGATTTTAAATCATCAGGGAGATTAATTTTATGAATATTTGTTCCAATTTGAATGATACAAATTTCTTTTTCTAGTTCGCTTAATCTTTTTTTAAGAAAGTCTGGAACAGTTGCAGTTGTAGATGTTGAAAGAGATACTTTTTCTGGATCCATTTTTTTTGCATCAGTGTATTTGTTGTAAAGTGGAGACAATTCAATTGCCAACCCATCATAGACAGATAGAGAATTTTTTCTATAATCCTTTAACCAATCAGGTTCATTTCTAGATGAAGAAATCTCATCGATATGAGTATTATTGAGTTTTGAAAGGAGGGCTTGAGTCATGATTTATCAAAATTATATTTTTAGAAAATTATCCCACAGAGTCATCCATCTCTAGTTTGATGAGTCTGTTTAATTCAACAGCATACTCCATCGGCAATTCTTTTGTAAATGGTTCCATGAAACCATTTACAATTAGAGATAGTGCTTCTTCTTCATTGAATCCTCTACTCATAAGATAGAAGATTTGTTCATCACCAATTTTTCCAACAGTTGCTTCGTGAGTAATTGTCGCATCTTCTTGGTTAATTTCCATGTATGGATAAGTGTCAGTTTTAGATGTATCATCTAAAAGCAATGCATCGCACCTTACAGTGGATTTTACACCAGTAGCACCTTTTGCTACATGTAACATTCCTCTGTAAGTGGAACGACCATCAAGTCTACTTACTGACTTTGATGTGACTTTAGAAGTAGTATTTGGTGCAAGATGAACCATTTTAGCACCTGTATCTTGATGTTGCCCTTTACCAGCAAAGGCAATAGATAGTGTTTCACCATATGCTCTTTCACCCATAAGATAAACTCCAGGATATTTCATAGTTAGTTTACTACCGATGTTTCCATCAATCCATTCAACAGTTGCACCTTCATGTGCATATGCACGTTTTGTTACAAGATTGTAAACGTCAGAACTCCAATTTTGAATTGTAGTGTATCTTAATTTTGCATCTTTGAGTGCAACTAACTCTACAACCGCAGAGTGTAATGATTCTGAAGAATAGACAGGAGCAGTGCAACCTTCAATGTAATGTACTTCTGCACCTTCATCAACTATGATCAATGTTCTTTCAAATTGACCAATGTTTTCTGCGTTAATTCTAAAGTATGCTTGTAGAGGCATGTCAATATGAACACCTGGTGGAACATAGATGAAAGAACCACCACTCCACACTGCACTGTTAAGTGCTGCAAATTTGTTATCCTCTGGTGGAATAATCTTACCAAAGTATTTTTTGAATAACTCTGGATGTTCAATAAGAGCTGCATCAGTATCTAAAAAGAGAACACCTTGTTTTGCTAAATCTTCTCTTAGACTGTGATACACAACTTCAGATTCATATTGTGCACCTACACCTGCTAAGAATTTCTTTTCAGCCTCTGGAATCCCCAATTTGTCAAATGTAGCTTTGACATTGTCTGGAACATCATCCCAGTTCTTTTCTACCTTGTCAGATGCTTTTGCATAATAGTAAATATTTTGGAAATCAATTACACTAAGATCACCACCCCAAGTTGGCATTGGTTTTTGCATAAAAATTTCATAAGAACGTAATCGGAAATCAAGCATCCATTGTGGCTCTTTTTTCATTTTACTGATTTCTATTACAGTGTCCTTAGACAGGCCTTTCTTACTAAGGTGGACATACAATTCTGTAGAGTCTTTAAAGTCATATTGAGAATAATCAATGTCAAGGTTTTCGGCAGTCATGCAAAAAATAACTCCGTTATATTATAAATACATGGGGAAAAGTAGGCGGAGCTAGTTAGGGCAAGCTAAAATATCAGACTTAGACAGTTCATCTAAGACAGATTTTCATCATATCAAACGCACCTGCAACAGTATGAATTTTAGATATGACAAAAGAAACATCAAATTTCTTTAGTTCCTCAGATGTAAAAGGACCAATACAAACCAGAGATAATTTTGAGAGATAATTAATTAGATCAGATTTTTCGTAATCCTTTTGCATGATTTCAAAAAATCCACGAACAGATGAGGCACTAGTAAAAATAACTCCATCAACCTTATTTTGAGAAAATAGTTCCCGAAATCCATTCCATTGAGTTGTGTCTCTAAATGCACACACATCATACAGATGAATTTCTACAACATTAATGCCAATTTTGTTTAGTAATTCTTTGAGAAAAGGATTTGCCGCACCACTACGAGGAATGATTACCTTTTTACCAACTGCATTAATTTGAGAAAACTCTTCACCAACACCTATTGAAGAATTATTTTTAGGTTCATGATTTACTTTGATACCGTAGGTATCAAGAGTTGCAGTTGTTTTAGGTCCCACAGACATTACTATAGTATTTGCAACTGCCAATTGTAATTTCTCAAAGTTTCCAATATTTTTTGCAATATCAAATAGTATCTTTACAGCTTTTGAGCTCAAGAATACAGAATAATCAGGGCGCTCAGTTTCAACTAAATTCAAAAAATCATCAACAATTTTCTCCCCCTTACTTACAAGTTCTATTGTTGGTAACGGGATTAGTGTTGCTTTGTTTTCTTCAGCAAGTGAAATAAATTCTGAAGCATCATCTTTTGAGCGAGTAATGGCTATGGTTTTTCCATCAAGCATTATTTCCAACCTATAGTATCGGACAAATCAACAACTTTGCCAATTATAATATTTGTAGGAGGAATAATTTTATTTTCTTTGACTTTTTTTGCAATATTTGTAACAGTGCCTTTAATCATTTTTTGTTTAGGAGTAGTACCATTTTGAATTACAGCAACTGGGGTTTTCTTATCCAGTCCACCAGCAATTAGTTGTTTACAAATAACATCTATTCTAGACAAACCCATCATAATTACAATAGTATCTACAGATTTTGCCAAGTTTTTCCATTTGACAATTTCTTTTTTCTTTTCTGGATCTTCATGGCCTGTTACAAAAACTACGGAGGATGCATATTTTCTATGAGTCAAGGGGATTCCAGCATATGTTGCTGAACCAATACCAGAAGTAATTCCCGGAACAATTTCATATTTTATGTTATTTTCTTTTAGAAATTCTGCTTCTTCTCCACCTCGTCCAAAAATAATCGGATCGCCACCCTTTAGTCTAACTACATTTTTTTTAGATTTTGCATATTGCACCATAAGATCATTAGTTGTAATTTGATGAGTTGTATCATCTCCAACTGCACGACCGACATAGACTTTTTTTGCTTTTTTTGGAATCATTGAAATGATTTTTTTGCTTACCAGTCTATCATAAAGAACAACATCTGCTTTTTCAAGCAATTCAACAGCACGTAATGTGATTAATTTACTATCTCCAGGGCCGGCACCAACAAGATACACTTTTCCAGTCATGACTTATTCCATTCCTCCACTTTTTCTCTCCAATTTAATGCAAGATCATTTACTCCCTTTGTACGAAGTTCCTCTCCTACGCTTTTTCCAAGGGATTTAGGATCTTCTTTATTTCCAATTTTATTTACCTGTAAAGATTGCTTTCCATCTACAGAGAATGCTGAAACAGTCAAAGTCATCTCAGAGTCATTTGATTTAGCATATGCGCCTAAAGGAAATCTGCATCCCGAATCAACATAATCAGAGAGTGAACGTTCAGCCTCAATTTCTAAACGAGAATCAGCATCTTCAATTTTTTTTAACATCGAGATGGTTTCAGAGTTATCGGCTCTTGCAACAATAGCAATAGCACCTTGTCCTGGAGAAGGAGAGAAATCTTCAATGGACAATAAAGTGTATTTTACATCAACTCCCAATCGAGATATTCCAGCTTGTGCTAGAACAATAGCATCATAATTTTCACCAGATATTTTTTTAATTCTAGTTTCAATATTTCCACGAATCGGTTTTACAATAACATCAGGTCTTTTTCTTGACACTTGAACTGCTCGTCGTAGTGAACTTGTTCCAATTACTGAGCCTTCTTTGATATCATCTAATGATGAACCATCAGATGAAATGAATACATCATTAACTACTTCACGTTTTGGAATAGATGCAAGTATTAGATTTTCATCTAGTTCAGATGGGACATCTTTAAGACTATGTACTGCAAAATCTACTTCCTTTTGAGCAACTGCTCTATCAATTTCTTTTTCAAAAATTCCTTTTTGATCTATTGTAAATAATGGTCTAGTATCAGTATCACCTTTTGTTGTAATTGGTTTAATTTCATATTCACAGTCAGGATTTACTTTTTTTAATTCAGATATCACCCAATTAGTCTGTGCAACAGATAGTTGACTCCCTCTAGCTCCAACTATGTACTTCAATTTTTCACCGATTTTAATGCAGAATGATATGCATCAAGTGTTTTGTTAAGATCAGTTTGAGTATGAGCATCAGAGAGGAAAACAACTTCGAATTGAGAAGGAGCAATGAAAATTCCTTTTTTTAATAAAGTTTGAAATAATTTTTGAAATTTCTTTGCATTTGCATTCTTTGAGGTTTGATAATTTACAACAGGCTTGTTTGTAAAGAAAATCTGGAACATTGAGGCTGTAAAATTGATTTGATGAGGGATTTTCATGTCTGTAGCCATGTCATCTAATGCAGTAGAAAATAACAAATTGAATCTCTCAAGTTTAGAATATAATTTATTTTTGATTTTGTTAATTGTTTTAATTGAACTAATGGCAGCACTGACAGAAATAGGATTACCTGCAAATGTACTTGCCTGGTAAACTTTACCGCCAGGAGAAAGTAAATCCATGATTTCTTTTTTACCACCTACTGCTGAAATTGTAAATCCATTACTTAGTGCTTTAGCCAGAGTAGTAATATCAGGTTTAATTCCAAAATGTTCTTGAGCTCCACCAGGTGCAACTCTAAAGCCAGTAACCACCTCATCAAAAATTAATGGAATATTATTTTCTTTAGTAATTTTTCTTAAATCAGAAAGGAAGTTCTTTTCAGGTAAAATTAATCCCATGTTAGCTAAAATTGGCTCTACAATAACTCCTGCAATGTCTTTATTTTTTCTAATTGTTTTTTGTAAATCTTCAATATTATTATATTCTACAACCAATGTATTTTTAGAAACTTCATCTAATCCACCATCAGATATAGAAATTCCATTATGAGCAGAACCAGAACCAGCTTTAACTAAAACAGAATCATGTGCACCATGATAACATCCTTCAAATTTTATTATTTTTTTCTTTTTTGTATAACCACGTGCTAATCTAATTGCAGTCATTGTAGCTTCACCACCAGTATTCATCAATCTCACTTTGTCAATGGATGGGAAATTTTCAATAATTAATTTTGAAAGTTCAGTTTCAGATTCAGTTGGAGTACAATATAGAGTGCCTTTTGATAATTGGGTTGAAACAGACTTGATAATTTCTTTCCTTCTATGTCCTAAAAGTAAAGCACCGTAGCCATTACAAAAATCGATGTAGCGGGTATTGTCAGCATCCCAAAGATATGCCCCATTGGCTTTTTTTGTAAAGAATGGATATGGCTCAAAATATCTCACGGGGCTGTTAACGCCGGACGGGATTACTTTTTTGGCATTATTGAATAATTTTTTAGATTCAGACATCATTCTAGGGTATTTTTGGTCATTATTATTCGTAATAGGGAAATATTCATCAAATAATGACAGGCATTGTTTTACTTTCTAACTTGTGGTGAGAAATATTTCTTGAATCACTCTAATTCTTCATCAGAGGATTATGTCATATTGTAGGAGAACATAAAAGATTAACGGCATTTTTTATTGCTTTGTGATTTTTTGGAATTTTCCCAGACTTTTCCATAGTGGTCGATTGCTTTTTCGAATTTGTTTTCCTTATGATATTTTTTACTCTTTTCTAATTCATAGGAAGCTTTGCCAATACATTTTTTCTGAATGACGGGTGAATTCAAGGCATTATTAAATTCATTTTCAGCTATTTGCTGATCTATATTCACCATATCTAAAAGAATATTTGTCAAGTTATAGGCAAATTCATCAGATTCATATCCATATTCTAATACCTTGATGAGATGTTTAACACCTTTTTCTTGTTCATAAAATATTTTATTTCCAGCATCATTACCTAAACTTTCTTTATCCTCAGACCATTGTGCTGCATCTATACTTTTTGTAAAGTGTTTAGTAGATTTTTTAAGTTCATATATAGAATATTCATGTGTGGCATCATCAATCATATCTTCTACTTGTTGAGTTAAAGATATTTTTTGGTCAAGAAGAGTAATGTGCTCTACAGTTACCAATTGTGTTGCAGTTACAGAATTACCAGAGGCATCAGTTGCAGTCCAAATCACAGTAGTGTCTCCTAGTGAGAATACTACTGGTGCATCATTTGTTATTGTTGGAGTCGAATCAACAGCATCCGTTACTGTTGGTTCAGATAAACCGACTGAAGATTGCAATGTATCCAAACCAGTTGCTTCTACAATCAAATCAGATGGTGTTGAAATTGTAGGACTAGTTGTATCTTCTAAAGTTATCAATTGAGTTGCAGTTGCAAAAGCATCTGAAGAATCAGTTGCAGTCCAAGTAACAATGGTAGTTCCTAGAGGGAATGCTGCTGGTGCATCATTTGTTATTGTTGGAGTCGAATCAAAAAGATCAATTACAATTGGTTCACTTAACCCAATTACAGAGAGTGGGGTTTCCAACCCCGTGGATTCTACAGTAATACTAATTGGATCTGAAATTACTGGAGGATCATTAACATCAGTTATTGCGATTGCTACAGTTGCGGTGACTTCATTTTCACCATCAGAAACTGTGTATTCAAAAGACTCATCTCCAAAGTAGTCTGCATTTGGTGTATAGGTAAAGACACCATCATTTTCCAATACAACTACACCAGATGTTGGATTTTCTGTAACTACTACTGTCAAATTAATGCTATCAACATCAGCATCATTTGCTAAAACTCCAGGAGAACTTATTGTAAGTAAAGTATCTTCATCAGTAGTATAAGCACCATTTTCAGCTATAGGCGCATCATTAATTGCTAATACATCGATTGCTACAGATGAAGTCGCATAGTTTTCATCATCTGAGACTTTGTATTCAAAAGAATCAAGACCGAAATAATCTGCATTTGGAATGTAGGTAAAGATTCCATTAGAGTTTAAGGTAATTGTGCCAAAAGTTGGGTCAACAATAATTTCTGTTTTCAAATCAGTGCTATCAGTATCAGAATCAGAATCATTTGCCAAAACACCTTCTGCAGCACTTACTTCAAGCGGTGTATCTTCATCAATATTGTAAGCATCACTTACAGATACAGGAGTTTCACTAACAGGCAATACATCTAAGGTTACTAGTCCAGTAGTTTTTCCGCCAGTACCATCTGAGACTTTGTATTCAAAAGAATCAAGACCAAAGTAGTCTGGATCTGGAATATAGGTAAATCCACCATTAGAGGTTAAGATAATTGTGCCTGAAATGGGTTCTTTCTTAATTTTGGTTTTCAAATCAGTGCCATCAGTATCAGAATCAGAATCATTTGCCAAAACTCCCATAGCAACATCCACTGTTAGTATCTCATCTTCATTTATAGAATAAGCATCATTAGTTGAAACTGGTGCAGAGCAGGTTGTACCAATAATTTCACCAGGTCCAACAATGTTGACATCTCCATTTCTCCCTCGCTCTTCAAAGTTTTCACAAAAAGAATTTACAGTACCAAAATTTTTGATTTTACCTGGATTGGAAAATAACATATTTCCTTTATGTTCAATTGTTCCACGATTTTCTAATAATCCTTCAATTAGCAAAGTGCCAGAAATGGCATAAATTGTATTTTTAGGGATAAACAATGATTCGCCTACACCAACAGTCAAATCATCAAAGAATATTTCAGTGAAATCAGTTGGGTCAGTTGGGTCAGTTGGGTCAGTTGGGTCAGTTGGGTCAGTTGGGTCAGTTGGGTCAGCTACACATGTAATAAAGTCTGGATCATTTCCAATTATCGTTGCAGCAACAGTATCAAAAACTCCACATTGTACATTAATTATAGAGTTATTGACAACTATTCCATCAATAATTAAATTTCCATCAATAGTAATTTTTCCACTGTTCACCACAGCACCATTAATGTTTAATGTAATTCCAGAATCAATAATTAATTCTCCACCTTCATTTATTATAATACCACCATCCAAAGTTTGATCTTCAACACTAGTAATTATTTCACCAGACTCAATCAAGTTTGCAATTGGTTCTGCATACACAAAATCAATTGACGGAAGACCCAATGAACAGACAAGTAAAATTAAAAATATTGAATTCCAATTTTTCATACTAATTTAGAAAAATTATAATCCATAAGGGCTTGCAAGTGTAATTTCAATCTCATACACTTGCAAGTAATTCCCAAATTTTGGATTAATAAGAATTAAAAAAAATAGACCATATGTTTTTAATTACAAAAAAATAGTTAGTCTCAAAAGTGGAACTACATCAAAGTGGTTTTGAAAAACATTGATGTAACATTACATTAGAACAGTTTTCAAAACTTATTTTATTCCTATTTTTAGCATTTTCACAGATTTTTAGATATTTTCTCCAAATTATTAAAGTATGAATTTTATTCTTTTCCATATCCATCATGATTAAAAATAAATATTTTTTATAAATACGCAAAGAATGGAGAATAGATTCGTTAAACATACAAATTTTTAATTAAATTATTTTGTACTAAATCAAATCTTTTAAACAATATTAAATGGCCTTCTCACCACACCTCTCGGCATATCAGTAAACTCTACTCACATATTTGTGGCAGATACTGGAACTGACAGAGTTGATATCCTTAATCTTTCAGGAACCATTGTAGCGAACGTCGGAGCTACAGAATTAGGAAATCCTACAGACGTAACAACAGATTCCAATGGCAGAATAATTGTTGCAGACAATACAGATGATAGAATAGAAATATTTGATTCTTCAGGTAACCATCTGACATTTGTTGGTTCTTCTGGTTCAGGTGATGGACAATTTTCTAATCCTGTTAGCGTAAATGTAGACTCTAATGACAGGATAATTGTTGCAGATGCAGCAAACCGAGATGTTCAAATCTTTGATTCTTCAGGTAATTTTCTAACAACGTTTGGTACAGCAGGTACTGGGGATGGGCAATTTACTAGTCCTTCAGGGTTAACAGTGGATTCCAATGATAGAATAATTGTTGCAGATCTTGTTAACAATAATGTCCAAGTATTTTCTATCTCTGATTCCTCTAAAGGTGAGTCAAGCGGGGGTGGAATTCAGAAAAACACAAAACAGCACCAACATCAGGTAGGGATTGGAAAACAAATAACCTCATTGTAAAAGACGGCATTAGTGTAGATGGTAAATCATTTAACATAATAGATAATTGGCGGACACCATTTGAACAAATACAAATCAGTACAAACTCAACGCATACATTCACAGCAAAAACATTTGCTCAAAATGGTGGATTGATGGTACAAGAATTTGCATTTGGAATACCACGAATCGGTGAATATCAAAATGCAGAAACATTGATAGAGATTCATTACGACTACGATAAATCAATAAAAGATATGGTAGTGGTACAAGATACAGAAGTAATCAGGATATCATCAATTAATGCAACTACTGCACAAGTTTCTTGTGATGGCGATTCAACAATGTGTTATCAAACATCAATATCCATGGTTTTCAATGAACCATTAAAAGACAAAGTGTATGCAATCAAAGCATTTGATATGTCCAGACGTTCAATGATGCCGCATTATTTCAATGACGGGGTAAACATTGTAGGTGAAATGATGAATCCATTGCCAATTAAGGCGATTCCAGGAACGATAAAAGATGAAGGATTGGTAACAATCACTCAAGTTGAAAAATATAGTAATTTGTGGATAGCAAAAGACGGGAGAATCTTTGAGATGTATGGTGAATCTGAATCATTTAGGTTAACAAATCTAGAAACAAAGAGAGTCATCGATACTGGTCACATAAAAAGTAAAACTCATAGCGCATGGAATATGTTGATTAAACACCAAAATGAGATAGCATTAAAATATTTTGATTCATCAAAAATCCAAACTTCAGATAAAGGATTTATCGTATCTACATTAGATGACAATGAGATTGATCATAGAACAGAAACATTACAAAAGTTGAATTGGGATTAGTTGTTTAAAATATCATTTAGAACTTTAAAATAATTTATAAAAATTTACCAATCAAATTATCGTTTAAAACTTTAGTATAATTTATAAAAAAATAGATTAAGTTTATGGTTTCTCTAAAATTTCAAAGGGTGTAGATGCTATCTCTTCTCAGTTATATTTCAAAATTACTTAATGAATTCCAATCTTTGAATCTTCTGTAATGTGAAATAGTGTGTGAATATTTCCTTTCTTTGAAGCAAACGTAACTATAACTTCTTCAGACTCATTTGGATTCACGATTATTATGTCAACATTATGTCCTCTAGAGTAATCTGCTACGAGTCCATTAATTGTAATTGCTTGAGAATCATATTTTGATGAGACATATTATGCAGTGTATAGTCAAAATTCATGCCTACAGCACATGTATTTCATTTTAGTATTGTTCACGATTTAATGATCTTTGGTGTTTGAATTTATTATAAAATAAAAATGCTGCAATGCTAGTTCCAACAAATGGAGCAGTCCAATATAGCCAAAGACTCTCAAAAGTGCCAGATAATAAAGCAGGAGCCAATGCACGGGCAGGATTCATCGAAGCCCCAGAAATAAAAGCCAAAAACAAGATATCCAATCCAACTATTCCTCCAATAGCAACACCACTGAATCCTCTCAAACCTTTTGTATACACAACATAAAAAATCACCCCCATCAACAGTGCAGAAGCTAAAACTTCAACAGGGAAAATTAAAAGCATTGAAAAATCAAGATTAGGAGTATTTGTACCAAGATTTACTTTGTCTCCAATGAATGTCAAAACAAAAAGAGATCCAAGTATTGCACCAATTATTTCTGCTACAAAATAATATACAACTTGAATTTTAGATATGTGTCCAGTGATATAGTATCCTATTGTTACTGCAGGATTGAAATGTGCAAGAGATATTTTTCCAAAAGAATAGACACCAATTAAGAGTGCAATAAATGGGGCTACAGCTGCAAATGGGATTCCTAATTTGCCATCAAAGACTTCAGCATCATAAACTATCGAACCAGTTGCAAAGACGACCAGAATAAATGTTCCAATTAGTTCAACTGTAAAAATCTGTAAATTTGAATAAACCATCATCTATTTCCATCTAGAGATTTAAGAAGATTCATCACTTCAAATTTTATTTCATCACGAATAATTCTTACATCATCAAGAGACTTATTTTTAGGATCAGAAATATTCCAATCAATAACATCCTTAACAAACAAAGAAGGACATGATTCTTTATCCATACACCCCATGTCTACAGTTTTGAAAGAATCATCAATCATAGAATTAGATAATAGTTTGGGTTGTTGATTTGCCATATCAATACCAATTTCTTTCATTACCTGAATGACAATTGAATTGAGTTGAGAGGACGGTGTCGTACCAGCACTAGAAACGTTGAAATGATTTGGAGCAAATTTTCTAAAAAAAGCCTCAGCCATTTGGCTTCTACCTGCATTTTCTACGCACACAAAGAGGATATTTTCAGACATTCTTCATTATCACATAAATACCAGTTTATATAAATTTGAA
>Ga0233439_10001536_pt1 | contig 29127 bp, 13 predicted proteins | sample SI_123_September_6_FD_182713 | JGI IMG/M metagenome (GOLD analysis project Ga0233439, IMG submission 182713) | Seawater microbial communities from Saanich Inlet, British Columbia, Canada - SI_123_September2016_100_MG | ecosystem: Environmental > Aquatic > Marine > Inlet | place: Canada: British... | reverse complement strand
TGTTGCTACTTGCTACTAGGCGAGGTGAAAAAGTTTGGAAGGCTGGAAATGGTAAGTCCTACATTTATGGGTTTAATCTTAACTACTTACCCCCTAGGATAAGGTTAACGGTAATAGGGAAACTTAACGAGGTATTTGCAGAGAACCCAGGCGTAGAGTTTTCGTATCTGGATATTAAAAGTCACCTAGACCTGCCTACGAGTACAGAGAATACTATATTTAGAAAGTACGATGTTCGTGGGAGCAAGTTAAGGTCTCTGAAGCAGGTGAACCTAGATACTTATAGAAGTTATCTTGAGGAATCTCTTGATGGACAACAGTAATTATGCCTACACCTGAAGACCGTAGCTTTTTTGAAGGTTTAAACTCAGACCTTGCTAAAGGTATAAATAAAGCCATTGAAGGTGGCTTTAAAGGCGCATCTTTATCCTTAGACGCTGAAACTGTAAAGCTTATAGGGGTAGAGTTCTCTCACGCTATAAAGCCTCTTGAGAAGGCTATCAAGGAAGATGATGATGGCGGCGGGGGAGGAGGTAGCGGAAGTGCAGGCCAAAAAGGGGCACTAAACAAGGTTGTCGGGGTCGCTAAAGGTGTTTTTGGAGCGGCTAGGCAGTTAGTAGCTCAGAACGCTTCTAATATGCTCGCGTACGGGGATACTATGGCTAGGGGGGTTGCGGCTACAAACCAATCCTTCTTGATGAATGGGGACAACCTAGCTACAAAGTTCGGTCACTTTGGTTTCGATATTCAGCAGACAGGTGCTATGCTTGATAGCGCTATGCGAGCTAACGTTAAAGGTCTTGGTAAGAACGCTCAAAATTTCTTGGCACGCTCTGCAGGTTTAGGTATATCGACAGCGACTAACAATAAATTTCTAGCCGCCAATACAAATATTCTAGGTCAGTCTATGAAGGAGACTGCGTCTCTAGGTACGGACTTGGTAAATATGGCGTTATCAAACGGAATGATAGGTGACTCTATCTTTGCCGCAGTTGCCGCATTTGAAGCTAATACTAAGGCTCAACAAGTTATCTTTGGGGCGGGTATAGCAACAGAGTTTCAAAAAATCGTGGGAGGTTTAGAAACGCTCATTCCAGGTGGCGGCTTGAATGCATTGATTGCTAAAGCTGCACCTACAACAGTTAGGGGTCTCCTTGACCTAGATATTTTAGGGGGCATGTTTGGAGGAGCCTTTAACTCTGAGGGAATCAGGGACGACCCCAGGAGGCATACTGCGAACTTTATCGCCGCTTTAGCAAGGGCTTCTAAGCAAATCGCTGGAATGACGGTAAGGCAAGGTGCCCAGTTTATCGAGCATCGTTTTGGAAAGTTTGGTATTACTCTTGCAGATATTCAGACGGCTAATGTCGCAATGAACGAGGCTGGTAGTATTTCAGGTCTTATAGAGGCAATGAGGGGAGGGTCAATTCCTATAAAAACCGATGAAGAACTTTCTACGAGCATAACTCAAAACTCTCTAGCCGCCGCCAATGCTATGAAAAATTATGCCATTGAAGCAGCAGGTCTAAGCACTGTTCAGGCAGGTCTTGCTGAAACTTCGGATTTTTTAAAAACTTCCTTTTATGAGTTAAATGGCAAGACTTCTGCCTTAGCTACTACGATGGGGAATGCCGCTACAGCAGAAGCGGCATTGCAGTCAGCGGACAAGCTAGGTCTTGGAGGTATAAAGGATTTGATTACAAACTTAATAACTGGCGGAGTCCTCTTGAAGGGCGGTCAAAGCCTTACAAATCTATTATCAAGAGGGGGAAGGCCAAATATACCCCCAGGTAATCCTCCAGTTCCCCGCCAAAGGCCAATCGGTAGAGGCGCGAATTGGCTTAGAGGTGAGGTTTGGGGGAGGAATGGCCGTGTCGCCAACGCGGGTCGAGGTATGGGGCTACCAAACGCACTGAACCCAGCTACTGGACTTCCTCACAATGTCCCTCAATCCCTTCAGTCTGTTAGTAGGGGCACGAGGGTTTTGGGCGGAGGCAAAGCTGCCTTGTTTGGGAAGGGCGCGGCCAGAATCCCTTTACTCGGAGCAGGAATCTCCGCCGCCCTTGAGTTGGTAGAAACTGGGGACAAGAGTAGGGCTATCGCGACAGGCGCTGGTACAGCGCTAGGTGGATGGGGCGGGGCTGCTGGTGGTGCAGCGGCAGGTCTCGCCTTTGGCCCAGGTGCTGTTGTCATGTCCCCACTTCTTGGTCTTATCGGTGGAATCATGGGTGCATGGGGTATGGGAGAAGCCGCTAAAGTTGTTCATGATTCTATTGATACAGACTTCGTTAAGAAGCAAGAATTAGATAGAGAAGAGGCTGCTAAGGCTGAAGAGGATACCCTTAGGGTTCAAGCGTCTGTCAAAGAGGAAGAGTTGGCTAAGACCGCAACTGCCCAGCTTGAAGTCGAAGAAGCGCAGGTAACCGTTTTAGAAGGGATGGCAGTAAGTCTAACTCTTGCCACCGACCTTCTCAAGGACTTGGCAGGGGCACCAAAATCACGAGAGCCTAATGCCCCTTTTGGAACCAGAATGGGTGACTTCGGAGGCATGGCGAGCACTCAACGAGGATAAATTATGGTAGACATCGGCAAGGGTATAAGTGAAATCATGGCTAAGAAGGATTCCTTCGGGAATTCTGGTGGCTTACTTACAGGGATTACTAAAGGTATTAACGAGGTACTGGACAAGGGGTTAGGGTGGATACCAACCTTTGGGGCTCCCGACCAGCAGTTCAATCCTTTACCCCCAGGTCTTCATGAGGTTAATGAGTTATATCCTAACTGGAATTATTACCCTGGAGGTGTTGGAGTTAAAGGGCTTCCCCCTACCTCTAAAATTGAATATGGGCTCGGCGGCTTTGTGGGTTTTGTGCCAATTCCTACTGATATTCACCGCGCCTCCCTAGGGGTAGGTAAGGGTATTAACGAGGGAGCCATTGACGAGGTTGGCTTATATAGGGAGGAGCGCCTCGGTCTTCATGGGGCTCAAGAGGAGTGGGGAGGCATTATTAAAGAAAATACCGCTAGAGTTAATACGGTTCTAGAGGAGCGCTCTTACTTGGATTTCTACTTCCCTAACGCTCTTATCGGTCGTCGCAGGGTGGTGTTTTTTGAGAACCCTAAAATCACAGAACAACGGGTTCCTAAATATGCAAGTAAGCAGGTTGTCGGGAGGAATGAGCCCGTTCGCCTTTTTGTAGGAGCTGATGCAAGAAAAGTTAAGCTTTCTTTTACTTATACCCTCCCTCACGTTCAGACTTTCTTTGCCATGATGGGCGCTATGCCAAATGGGTTTGCCTCTGACTTAGATAAGCATCCTTGGTGGTCCTTAGGAGGTGAGGGGGATACCCCAAAAGAAGATAATTTAAATGCTTGGCGTGCATTTACTGCACACACTATTAGCAAATTTTTTGGTACCGACTTTAAGGTTAAGAGTTCTGGTCCTACGACAAGCATGCTTAATTCTAGTTATACAGGGCCTAGATTTTATCGAGAAGAGAGAAATTCAATGATTCCCAATCCTGGAATTAACGTGGAGAATCAGGGCGAGGATACATTCATCCAAAGGCTAGTTAATGCATGGTCTCTTAATCCAGATGCGAATGTCCCCGACGCAGTCGCCACGTATTATACTCAGTTCGTTATTGACACTTTGAGAGCCTCTGTCGTCGGAGATGACGTAACAGGTTTAGACGGCGGAGCAGCCGTAGGCCCTCCCATAGTACGTTTTAGGCACGGTACTGTGTTTAATGAAGCTCCTTTTATTATAACTTCTATGAATATTGACTACAGTACTCAGGCTGGGTACGAGGTAAGAACCTTGCTCCCGAGGCAGGTAAAGTTTACTTTAGATATGGAGGAGTTTAGGCAGACCCACGGAAGTCATCACGGTAATATTAAGGGTAATGTTAAAAACTCATCCAGCATCATAGAGCTTAATTTTCAAGACGGCTCTATTAACAATGACCGCTTCGCAGGTAAGAGGCACCCTTCTTAATCATGCCCTCTCTCCGCCCCTCTCGGTTTAACACTTACGATGCTTTAAATACAACGCATCGCAGTCTTCCTTTTAAGAACTTAGTTAGCTCTAAGCAGTGGAAAGAGTTCTTGGTTGAAGGTTTAGGGACCACTTCGTATAATGTAGCTATAATTCCTACCAATATGGAGTTCAGGCCAGATATTATCGCTTTCGCTGCGTACGGGTCCGTTGATTTGTGGTGGTTAATATGTACTGCAAATAGTATAATTGACCCTAACACAGAATTACCTGCAGGAAAGCAGCTAAAAATTCCTATAATATAGAACAATGGAAAGTTATGCTGGTTATAGAGGGACCTCTCCGCCTAATCTACTTGTCTCTTTTAATAGGGATGAAGTGGATGTTGAGAGTAATACCTTTTCGAAGAGGTACCAAGACCCCCTAGACTTAAAGAATACTTTTTTAAGTTGGGACTACAGCTTCGACTCCACCAATAATGGGCTCGGTAAGCTTGTAATGATTAATCCTTCGGTTGCTATCGAGGATAAGTTATTTTCGTGGTATGCTGCTTTGTCTCCCCGTTCTTGGACATCACAGGCCAGAGCACTTCCTATAGAGGAGCTAGAAGCACAGGTTCAGGAAGTCGCTGATTTCTACGTCAGATGGGGGTATCAATCAATTCCAAATCTTGGGGTTCACTCGGCTTCTACGGGGTTTGCGGACGTAAACGCTCTATCTCATATCCATAAGTTTAGGCTGTTGGATATGGGGTATCAGATATCTGATAAGGGTGATAAAATAATAACGTTAACTCTTATTAACCTGTGGGAGCTTTATTACGCTAACCCCGATTTTGTTGAAAAGGAGCGATTATTCGAGTTCTCTTTAGCAGGTCCTGGTAATAAGCTTAAGCTTCCTAGCGTTCTTATGCAGGAGGTTCTCCTGCAGTTGCTGGCCGCACACGATACCTACCTAGGTTATTCTAAATGGACTGATGACCAATTTGAGGTTTTAAATGCAGATTTTGCCGATACGGTTAATGCAAAATTACCTTCAAGCAGCATCCGCGAGAACCTCTTTTTTTCAACCCCAGGCTCGCCTGATGAGCCTCCCCCAAGGACCTATAACGTAGTCCTCCCGTCCAGGGACCTGGAAGTGGACTCGTACGTAAGAAGGTATGGTACAAAAAAGGCACTTGAAAAAACTAGCCTTATTACGATAGGGGCTGCCAGGGATTACTACCATCAGTTCGGCCTAGACATAAACTTGGTGGTAGATGAGGATTTAGACCCAGCCTCCCAAGCCCCCTCACCTAATCAAGGTGTAGGTGCGCCTAACCAAGGGACCCCTAATGACCCAACTACTGCCTCTGTACAGGAGGCCGAGAATGCCGTAGCAGCCGCCGATGGGTACACCGAGGAGGTTACATTTTTGGACCCTACGAGAGTTGATAATAACCCCTCTGTCGTAATCATGACAGGCATGCCCGCCCCCATGGCAGGTTATACTTTAGTACATAGGGATATAAATGGGGTTGCTAAAACTCAACTAACTTCGGCTCAGCTAAAAACCATATTAAATGATAATAAGTATTTCTACGCTGTTAACCCTGCATACCACGAAAATAATCGGGTTCAAGACAAGCCTTTTCCTGAAGCTGCCTTATACCTTGCATGGTCTGAAGCCTACCCCGACCCAGGCACTACCACATCAGTGGGTAATGAGATGGGGCTTTTGTCATATCCTATTGACCCTAATGACCCCACTGATGTGGTAGCAATGTCTATAAAATCGGCTCTGCAAGCGCTGGAGGCTAGAAAACAAGAAAAGGTTGATGAGTTGAATGATTTGCATGAAATAAATTCCCAAGTAGCGCAACTACCTCCCACTTATGCCAAGCAAAAGGCTTTAGCTGCAGTGCCTGTTAAAAATCACACGCTTCAATTTGTCTCCAATAACTTAATGACAGACCTATCTCGTATGATAGAACATTTAAATGATAAGTATTTCAAAGGGACTTCAAGGTATCTTCAAACAGGGAAATTAGAGTTCGCTCATGTACCTACAAAAGACCGAGGTTCCGTCGAGGTTGCTATGGGAACTCTCTTTGAAGGCTCTGGCCCCACAGTACCTGACTGGGAAAAGGATGACGGGGTATTGATTATAACGGATAGCGATGCTATGAGTGATATTTTTAAGTTTTCTAACAGTAAAGGAAGTATTAAATCCTTCCCTATTCAGTCAAAAACAAACCCCCAAGCCATCTCCTTGGCGACAGGCTTTAATAATCGAAAGGATAATATTATTACTTCTTTAAACTGGCGGCTAAATCAAGGTTCTATATTCAATGAGATTAGGCAAACCCCTGTAGTAGTGCAAAAGTTATATAACGTGGCGAAGAGGTTTGAAGACTCTGACTATCAAGACGTTGTAATTGGAACGCTCGGTATGCAGTTACATGAAGGTCAGGTAGCTCCTGGGGTTGGGTCCACGGCCACCTCAACTAACAGCATAACCTCTACTGGACCGTATGATACAGGGCTAGGAATTAGTGTTCAAGGTATAGAGAATCAGGAGGATGTAGTCAGCAAGCAAGCATTTCCTAAGGAGGCTGTAGATAAGGCCCTAGCTCAATCGGTCACGCTGACAACTTTTAAGAAAAGCGCTCAGGATTCTGGTGGCACTAATCCTACGGCTAAGGCTGAACTCGTTGCACAAGTGGCGGAAGACCTATCATTTATATTAAATAATAACCTAACTAATATATTCTTCCCTCAAGTTAGCCCCGATACCCAGGACAGAATCTTGCTTAGAATGACGGGGGAGAATCCTAATGGAGAGCCAAATAAACTATCTTCAAGTACCTCCTATTTTCAATACGTTACCAAGTCCCCTATAAGCGTTCTACAAAAAACCTTAGAGGAGGTGGGTACTTCTTTAAATGACCCTGTGAACGCTATTTTGCTTCAAGCTAAAATTCAATCCTTGAACATATTTAAAAAATTAATAACAGACATTAATCTAGAGATTCTGGGAGTGCCTGAGATGGATATTTGGACTAATGAAATTCAAAATAGAAGTGTCGCCTTGTGGGTGCATGAACCTAGAGACCCTGGCACGTATCACTGGATAACTGGCATGTACACTATAAGCTCTTTCGGTCATAAGATTGACATTAATGGGTATAAAACTACCTTAACTTTAATTCCTAAATTACCAAACACAAAAGAAGAGATGCAAAAATACACGATACTTCAGGTAGGGGGTGAGGATTGAGGCTTGGAATTGTAGTAGATACGAAAGATATTACAAGTGCGGGTATAATAAAAGTTATGCCTGTAGATTCTAAGGGTCAACTTGCTAGAACTGCTATACCTGTCGTGTACCTCTCAATGAACATAGGAGCTGGTCAGGGTATATTTTCGATGCCTGGAAAGGGTACGGTTATAATGTACGAAGATGCGTCGAACGCTTTAAAACATTTAAACGCATTTGAGCAGTCCACTGACATTCCTTATAAATGGGTGTATGTGGGGTCTTTAACTTCGCAGATGATTCAGCGGAGAGGCCAGTCCTCAGTATCAGATGATAAGAATGACGCTGATGAGGGTAACGATACTCAAAAAGACTACTTGCAAAGAGACCCTTTTAAGGATAGTATAATCCTAGACAGTGGAGTACCTGAGGCAGGGCTTGTGTACGCCGATAACTTCCTCCCTCAACAGGATGTTTGGAAGCATAAATGCGGTCATAAATTTATTATGTCCCATAAGATTACGGGTAAGGGTAGGCATGATAACTCCCTCCTTCTACAGGCCGCATCAGGCAAGAAGATTCACATAGATGACGGCCCCGCGCAGATGAGAATGGACCGTATAACTATAACTGACGAGCATAAGAATAGAATTGTTATACGTACGGGTGGTGATAATCCAGATAGCTCCACTATCCATACTATACGAAATCAGGATTACACCACGGAGAAAGGGTCTCAAGTTATGACGGTTATGCCAGCCAGTAAAGGTCCTATGCGAAGGGACCAGCTAGGTACGGGCGACATGAAAGATTTTGTAGCGAAAGGAAACTACAATTTACTTGTTGAGAAAGATATTCTACGCGTTAGCCTTAAAGGGGATATTAAGGAACAGGCCGATACTGGAAATATAGATTACAATGCTACAGTAGGCGAGATTAGAATAGAGGCTGGGACTGCTATCACCCTAACGTGCGGTGCATCTGTTATCACTATGACCCCCGCTTCTATTGTCATAGATTCCCCCTCCTTTACTGTAAATTCACCGTTAACTACCTTTAACTCCGCTTCCATGGCGTTCAACGGAACCGCAACCCTAACAGGCGTCACTGGAACTCTTAATACTCATATGCACGTAGGTAACCACGGAATACCTACTCCTGTTATCTAAGGCTAAATACTACTATGACACATTCTGCACCTCCTGGACCTAATTATACCCCCGATTTTATCTCAGATATAATTGCGGTTTACGACAGCCTTGCTGTAGTCTTAACTGCAATGGACCTGAATTCAGGTATCAACGCTGCATCAGGCGCTAATTCCCTCGCTATTGCGGGGTGGGTAGCAGCGTCTAATGCACTACTTCTTCAGTATAGAGTAGCTGCTCTTGAAGAAGTGCTTACTATTGGCAGCACTCCCCCCGTCTTTGATAAGGATAAGCTATTTCTTATTGACTCGACTCCATTAACTCAAGCCTAATTAAACATGATTTCTGAAAATACACTAAATCTTTTACCTACAAACTCTTTAGCGGCTTTGTCTAACGGTCTTACTCAAAAGGGCCTAGATGAGCAATCGGAGTTGTCTGCGGAAAAAGCACGCTCCGATAAAATGAACGGTGTATCTGAAGTTGAAAATACGGAAGGCGGTAGGACGACATTTTCCTTAAAGAATACTTTAGCGACGATTAAATCTGCTGTAGAGATTGCGGGGATGGCTAAAAATGTTTATGATATGGTTAAAACGCTGGTAGATGGTGAGGAAGAGCCTTACGAGCCTGACTCCATCGCGCCTGGAACCGATACCAGCCCAGCCGCTATCGACGTTATGGGCTCAGACCTTAGCGACCAAATAGGTGACGGTGATTCTCAAGCAGGTACCTCAACCGCTCTAGACCTGCAGAGGCTTGAATCCTCCCAAAATATTATCCGATTGCAAGGGGAGTTAGCGCAGACTATCACTCAAATAGAGTCCGTAAATGAAGTTATAAAAAAGAGAGCTTCGGGAGAGTTACCAAGTCCAAAAGTTAATTTTAGTAGAGTGCAAGACGCCTTAGAGAATACACTCGCAGAGCTAGGGCAGTCTGGGGCGTTTACCACAGAGCAGTTAGATATTATTACTAAGAATCTTGAACGCGCCACTGAGGCCAATTTAGATACCTTTGAGGCTCTGGTCGAGAATAAAATTGTAATTCCTTTTGTTGAGAACTCCGCAGCCATAGACATAATAGCGGCTCAACTGCTTGACACTGAAATAGTCGATGAGGATGCTTCCATCTTTAGAACGGTCTACGGGCCTCCTATATCCACTACTGGAAAATTTATTTTATCTAAAGATGGAATCTACTATGATTCTAGGAATGGCTCGATTCCCTATGTGACTGCCATGAAGGTTGATTCCCGTTCATGGGAATTACGGTACGCGGCTAACCGAGGAGGTAAAGGGCAGTTATATAATAATGATAACTCCCAGAGGTTCGCAGATACCATCCTATCCTATGAGTATCAAAATGAGTCTGGGGCTGTTAAAGATTTCTATAAGTATGACGATGTTTTGGCAAATTTAGAGAATGACCGAAATCTTCAGGTACAGTCAGTTTCGGGCAGGATAGATGATATGCTTAGTGAAGGGTATGAGCTTTCATCTGCCATTATTAAAAACTATAAGGAGAGCTATGCAAGCATTGGTCATGCCTACGAGAGCAAGATTAAAAAGCGCAAGAAGCAACTTCAAATTGCGGCTCTATTTGGCCCGTTTGGGGTTACTACCCCTGGAGATATAGAGGGCCCAGGAGAGTTTTATAGGTTAGACGCTTTTACAGCAGCAGACCCAATTGATTTACTTCAATGTGGCATTGAGGAACCCTTCCTAACTCATACATACGCCAACAATGGGCAGAATATAGCAGGCGAGCCGTTAGATACGGTGCATGTTCCAATTCCAAGAATCCCCATTAATGATTTTTCTTATCTGAAAGATGTAGGTTTAATTCCAGGTTTAAACTTTCAGGAAGATACAATGTTGCATTCATCAGATTTGGATGAGACTACGTCTCCCCGCGCTCCCGTGTACTTAGAGCAGGGGCCTGGGGAACCTATTCAAGCTATCCCCGAAATGTCCATAGCTCCTATGGGGGTAACTGACTGGGTTAATACCTCTGGGGATACAGCCCTTTCTGGTACGGTGCCTTTCCTTAGGACACTCGATAGCTCTATAGTGCAGGATAAGCTTGTCGTTTGTTATAACTTTCTAGAACCAAGTGCTGTTGTAGCTCCAAGCTCCACCACTTTTGGAGTTACTAATTACGTTAATGGAGGTTATCCTTTAAATGCAAAGATGGTAGGCTCTTCTGCCTCATCCATTTTCGTTTCAGGGGTGACCATTCCTTATTTAACAGGCTCCTTGCATAATATAAACCGTAAGTACGGTCTTAGGTATGGCTGGTTGGACGCTTCCACAGGCTCTTACGTACGCCTCCCTAACAATTGGAGAGATAGCAAGCTCTATCCAGCATCACAATCATTAGATTCCTTAATGTATAATAAAAGGGGTTGGTCAATGGATTTCTGGGCGCATACTCCAGGGCTATCCTCCACTCTAACTGCCGCTCACAGGTATAAGTTAGTAGCCGCAAACGAAAACTGTGGGGACCCTGTAACTAGTGACATTACGACTACAGTAATAACGACCGCTGGTTACGGGGGAGTTGGTCAGAACGGGAGTGGTAGAACAAGGGGTATGATTGTAGGGTGGAGAGATAGGGGTGACCCTGGCACTGTAAACGCCAGCGGCTTAGAGCTCGTTGTTCTTCCTACAGTATCTCAAAACAACGAGCGTTGGGGTAAGAGTGTGTGTATAGCTGAGGAGGTTAGCGGAGAGGGTGGAGCGGCATGCTCTACAGAGTACGGTTTCAAGATACCTGTAGATACTCTTACAGCGAGTGGTTATTCTATTGGGTCTGCTTCAGGCGCTTTTACGCACTACGTTATAGCTTGTGACCTTCCCACGGACACTATCACGGCTTATGTTAACGGGCAGTTTATAGCTTCGGCTAATGTTAGCACGTCCTTTGGTGTAAAGGCTGGTACCGCTTTAGATATTCCGACCCGTATATCTGAAGGGAGCTATCAAGACCCTCAAGGGCGATTCGGGGAAAAACTGTATAAGGGAACCTTGGAGGGTAAACCTCCTATCTTTACCCCCTGGATTTTAGGGGGAGGGTTTACTGACGGTATAGGTCATGAGTCTCCACCCGTCTTCTCTTCCACCTTCCCAGGCTTCCTAGGGACCAATACAAATGATTCTTACTTTAGAGTAGCTATGGAGGCGAATGGAGGTCCTGTCGGCCAGCATTCCGTACTTTCTACTAATTCTCCTGGCCTTGGAGGGTATACACCGACAGGGTCTAACTACAAGTTAGCACGCAGTGGATTAGATGGGCACCTAGGAAGTTTCAAGATGTACGGAAAACCCCTATCTACTAAAGAGGTACTTATAAATTATAATGCACAGCGTCCTTTCTTTACAGGAATCACTACCCCCTTTAGGCTTCTATAATGGCTAGTTACGGAGATTTACAATTTGTTACTACTAACAACGTACACGCTGTTAAGGGTTTAGCATGGCCTTGCCTTACGGATAATACGGGAGGTATGTTCTCTAGAAACTTCAACGAGACCTCTATTAAGGATGGTCTAATTCAGTTACTTCTAACTCAGAGAGGTGAACGTCCTATGAGGTTAGACTTTGGTACAGATTTACGTTCTTCAGTATTTGCGCCAATGGATTCATATACGGTTGAAACTCTAGAAAACTCTATCCGAACTGCAATAGAGCGGTACGAACCAAGAGTAATTATAAGAAGTTTTTCTTTGACCCCCCAAACCGAAACCTCGGAAATGTTTCTAGAATTAGCATTTTCTATAAAGAATAATGTATTCACTACAGAGGGAATTTACCTAACTGTAAACACGCAAGGAGTTACTATCAATGGTTGACCAAAACGTACCAAATTCAAACCCCGCCTTCGACTCTATTTATAACCCTAGCGGGTTTGATGGTCAAGTAACTTCAGACTGGCTCCGCTTAGGAGGTATTCCAGAGGCACTTAAAAAAGATTTAATTGATTTCTCTACAGCAGATTTCGATGAGTTTAAAGCAAGCTTTAAAGAGTATGTGAAATCTGTTTATCCTCAAGATTACAATAATTTTGTTGAGTCAGATTTAGGTCAGATGCTTACAGAACTATTTGCCTATCAAGCCGCTGTCTTATCTTTCAAGGCCGATGCTTTAGCGCAGGAGAGCTATATTTCTACTGCTAAAACCTCTGAAGGGTTGCTTAAGCTTTTGGAGTTAATTGGCATATCCTTAAGAGGTCCTGTTCCTGCGAAGGCTAATGCAGTGTTAACGGTTACTGATGAGACGTACGCTGTTACTGGTACTGACACCATGACAATCCCTCAAAGTGCCAGAAATGTCGATATGATTAGCACTAGAGACAATTTACCTTTATCTTATACACTCTATGACGTAGATGCGAATGGAAATATAGATATGGAAGCTGCTAATATTACATTAAATGCTGCTGATTTCGAAGACGATGGTCTTACCGCGTCTAATCTACTTCTACTAGAAGGGAAGCTGCAGACCCAGGATGGGACCTTTTTAACTGGCTCAACTAGTCAGGTTATAAAATTAACGTTACCTTCTGTAGTAGAGGGTAGTGTCGTGGTCTCCTCAGTAGATGACTGGTTCACTGAGATTGATAATATATGGTTTGCGTCTGCTGGAACCCCTGCATTTCAGCTTGTTTACAATGAAGACTTTTCCTGTGAGTTACGCTTTGGGGATGGTGTTATCGGTAAAGCCCCTCCCCCAGGCTCAGAGTACAGGGTAATGTATCGTACAGGAGGAGGCTTGAGAGGTAATGTAGGTTCCAACTCTATCTCTAAATCTGACACAGCTCAGTTCAGTATTAGCCCTGGGACTCCCAGAGCATTCTCCCTTACAAACAACAGACCAGGAACAGGTGGCGTAGACGCTCAATCCCTAGAGGAGGCTCGTCGTTTTGGTCCTATGTGGTTTGCGGCTCAGTATAGGGCTGTGACTGGGCAAGATTACACCGCATTTGCTAATCGCTTCAGGAGCGTTCTAGGTAAAACAGGTAAAGCTTTAGCAGTGTTGCGAGACAACGGAAGCGCGGGAAACATGATTGATATTTTTGTGCTTCAAAAAGCTACCGAAAATCACCTGGAAAGAGCAGCGTTTGAATTTAAGTCTGAGTTATTAACCTATCTAGACAAGTACAGAATGATGACTGATGAGCTTACTATTGTTGATGGTATAGTGAGAACTTTAGATTTGGTTACTACCCTCTATATCGACAAGCAGCAAAAGCTATCTTCTGAGGATGTTAAGCAACGTGTCGCAGGTCTTATTCAGGAATACTTCTCTACAAATGTTATGGATTTTGGGAAGCCTCTCATTTTAGCTGAACTTATTAATTATATTCTAGGAGACCCAGGAGCCCGATTCTTCTCGATTGACAATTACGCTAATGATATTTATGTAGATTTTAATGAAATACTACAGTTGAATAATATAGAGATAAACGTGCAGTACGTATAATGTCCTCATCTACTACAAAGTATAACTATATCGAAATAGTAAACCGTATGGTTCCCGAATTTTATCGGGAAACGGATTTTCGCCTTTACGGAGAGGAGGAAGATGTAAGTTTAACCTTCCTAGGCAAAATGCTAAAAGCTGCTATTCAAAATGATTTATACTTGACGGTTAGTAGTTTTGATTTAACGGAACGTATGCCAACATCTGCTGTGGCGAAATACTTTGTTCCTAACCAGCAAACTAATTTAAGTCCTAATGACTTTCAGCGTAATATTTTAGCTCCATACGCTTTAACGTTCGATTCGTTTCAAACTCAAGAGGAGCTTACTTCCTGGTTCACAGGCACCTTTCTCCCTGACGCTGAATTAAATAACCCTTCAGGATTGCTGTCTCACATGTCAGGGTTAGCGTTTGGGTCCTACTCCTCACTCTCTTCTGTTCATGAGTATTTAATAGAAACTATGGGAATGTTTTATTTCCTAAATACATCTTCTTTAAGTGCTACGAATGCATCTGGAGATGCTTCCGCGTTAATGGTTGAATATATGATACCCCCTTTATTTAAAGGGCAAACCTTAACTACGAAGAATGCGTTAAATTCCCTGTTTAGATTTTTCTGGGAGGGTAGAGACGACAGTACGTATTACGGAAGCTTCTTTCCTTATAGCCATGCAAGCTCAACCACCTCTTTATCGGCTAATGAGTACCTATCTGGGACTCAGATGTTTACTGCTATTCAAAAACAGTTGGAGACTTGGACTGATGACCGTTTAAAAAATAGTTCCTTTTATGAAGACTCTTTAAGCGTGCTATTAGACGGCACAGGAGGATTCCCTTCTAAGATGAGGGATGCTGGACCCTTTCAGAGGTTCCTAAAGGCTATTAGTTTAGGCATTGCTGATATAAACTTAATTATAGAAGAGATAGGAGACTTATTAAGTATAGATGACTGCCCTGAGAAATTCTTAGAGTTGTTGGCGAATAATGTTGGATGGCAATTTCTTACGGGTGACTACTCCAAATGGAGAGCCCAGCTAAGAAACGCCGTAATGATGTACAAGACTAAAGGTAGCGTTGTTGGGTTTGACGCAGCCTGCAGGTTAATATTCCCAGATGGGGTATTCGCCGCTTCTGATGTGGGCGAGACATGGGAATCCTATCTCCCTAAATTGCTTTACTACCTAGTAAAAACAGAATCTTTTATTGCTAAAGAGGGTTTAGAGTTTAGTTCTGTAAGTACAACGTTTAGGGATTCATGGCCTTCTGGTGTGAGGTTCAATCAAGCTCCCCCTACCTACTCGGATGCGAAAGATAGAAATTACAGATTTTTAGTTGACGGCATCTTGGAAGATTACTCTAACACCTTTTCAGCTATCTTAATCGGAGGTGTACCCTTTAAAGATAATAAGGTATGGGAGTGTCTTCCTGCCTTGAACGGGTTAAAGGGGTTCTATCACAGGAATTATCCTTCTGATTCTCCTACAGGCGATGTAGGATTTCATGTTGCCGTACCCCCCTGGGAGAAGTATGGGTTCTATAAAGAGTGCGAGCTAACTCCTGCGCGGGTTAATTTTTTCTGCCGTGCCTTATCAGGAAGCCGCAACGATTTTGGGTTTGAAGTAAACGAGACCTACGTTTTAGCTTTTAAGGATTATGTGATGAGCGCTTTGAATCAAGTATATGCACTCTCAGGCGCTCCTGCCCTTGGCGCTAATAACGGTTTCAGGTTCTTTACAAGCGCAATGTCCTTACCTCCTAATTACTCTAAATTTGTGGAGTACGGGCATACTAGCGCTTTGAGTTTATTTGATACTTGGAATACAAAATCTTCCTTTATTTTTGGAGCCTTTGAAGCATCTTCCTTAGATTATACAGTTGCACGCTACGATTCCTTTAGAAACAAAGCGGCGTTGCAAGTTTACGTAGATATCCTGAGAACTTTTCTCCCCTTGCATGTGGTTGCTCGTATAACACTATATGAAGATTTAGAAGACACTCATACAGCCCTAGGGAAGCTGTGCATTCTAACAGATAACTGCCTTGATGATTGGAATACAGAGTATCTACGGTCTTATAGGACTGATTTTTGGGCAGGGGCAAGCGGAACAGGTGCCCTAGGCACCGAAGGCATAAATGGAGATGGTAGAGTTCTTCCTTTATGGGTCAGCGCAGGTTCAAATAATTTTTGGTATGTTTCGGCTACCGACTTAAATAGAAACGCCTCTCGTAGAAGGAACTACCGCTACGCCCTTCCATGTTATCCCTACACTCGACCAGGAAAGGGCCAGCCCATAGCCATGAATCATTATGGTATTGCTACTTCAAACGCCACCCTTAATGAGTACACTACTACCTGGGAGTATATTTCTAAAGGGTTTGAGTACGATACACAAGATTATTTGCCTATGTCTTCTACGGTATGGGACAATAGCGGGTTTTTCTCAGGTACTGATTGTACGCGAGAAGGGTTGATGTCAGTCGATTTCGCTTTATCCTCCCTTTTCCCTTCCCGCGCAGTACCTGAGACAAATACAGCTTGTAGCTCCGTCCCAATCCTTAGAAATAACATGAAAGGGGTTATGAAGGCTATGACCTCTAGAACCATTCGCCGTAATTCAAATCCGAGATTCTCAGATTTAGATTATAGGAGCTTTGATTTTGGAGATAGTGTTCATAGCAGTTACCATATTTATAAGAATGAATTTAGTAGTATCCTAGCAAATACTGTAAGCCCTAATATTCCTTATTATGGGGGTTATAATTTTATATCTTATGCTTATGGCCCTACTTTGTGGAATAGCGATTTTAGGTACAAAGGACTAATCGACGATAACGTAGCTGGGGCTCTAACACCCCTACCGCAAGGACAGTACACTGGAGGGTATGAACTCCAATGGTCTTCTGTAGTCGCTCCTAGAGCCGCTGCGGGGCTTAGGTACGCAAACTATGATAAGAGGCTTATGACGATTAGTGACCGTCCTTATTTATACGCTGCTCCTGACGCTTCTTCCGAGTATAGCTTGTCGGGAGTTTACAGGACTTCAGGAGAATACATTACTAATGAGATTTTATCAGGGATACAATTCAGGCAATCGCATTCAAACTCTAAGTCTTTTGCTGTAGTAAATAACGGAGACAAAGACGCTGTATTAAACGCCGCTTTAGGTGCGAGTATTGCCTTATTTTCCCCTGACACTAACCCTCTTGAGATTGTAGTTCCTTTTGACCCTCAGTATGCAGGCAATCAAAAGTTCAATAAGCTTAGACCTCAATCCCAATTTAAGGTAGATATTGCAGCTAGAACTCAATCTAATTTAGAAGTGCAAAGCTTAGCTGTAGAGCTTAGCACGTCAGGTGTTCTTGACGATATAGGCGCAGTTGTTGAATGGAGATTCTGTTGGAGGGATGAGAAGTGGATTCCATCGACGACAGTAGATGACCATATATTTACGAAAGTATTGCCTATAAGCGTGACTGCTAGATGCCCTGAGACTTTATCTGCATCATTTCACACGCAAGACATATTTACAGTAAAATCTATCCCCTGTGGAGATACTTTTAAATCAGGAGATGTACATACTTCCTCTACTGGGTATCTTCTAAAGGTTAAAAGTAACACTACAAATGATATTTTTGATAACACCGTAAGGGATGGTATTGTAATTTATGAAATTTCCGTGGTAGATACTGTACTAAATCAATCCATGAATTACTTTAATAGCAAAGAGATTGATACCATTTATACATTCTGGGATGGCCTAACTACTACAAGTTACTCTCGTGATGCGACTTACTCTACATCCTCCTTTGAGGTTTCTGGGGGAAGCAAGGCAGAGTACGTAGAGCTTCTTGGAGGTTCTACTAATAGTGGGTCAACAACTGAGGGCTCATACACATACAGAAGTTTCAATATGAAGGACTGACATGCAAGGAACACTTTCAATTTATCAAGGGTACTTAGACGGGGGAAACCCCGTTACTGAATCCACGCCTATTATACAAGAGAGAAATCTTATTGTAGATGGGATGAAAGAGCATGTAGTGAATATGCTTACGCGTATACCTGCACCCTCCGCTATTGATGCTGATGTATCCTCTTCGTATAATGTTTCTAACTTCACCGTCCAAGGGTTCACTTTAAGCCCTAACCGTTCAGCCTTTGATAGAGTTCATGCTTTAGGCGCACTTTCTGGTTATGTATCTACACCTCGCTCGCCCTACAACAACACGGTGTATAAAAACCTAGACCCTTTAGATGGTACGGTTTGGGCTTATAACTCAGATATCCCTAACCATCAATTCTCGTCAGTAAACGTTTCTGGTGGCATTACACCCAACGCGCAGTTAACAAATACCGATTTTTCATTGTTAGACCCCCTGTTATTAAACGGGAACTTTAGGGATTATTCTCTAGACAGAGCGTTGTCGGGGGTTCATATGAACGAGATACTCTCGCTATACGAATTGAATGGTTGGGAAGTTTATAGCGTCTTACGTTATGGTATAACTTATTCCGACTTCCAGGACTCCGTCAGATTTGGTTCATGTTCCAGGTATAACTTAAAGGATGTTTCTGGAATTTATAGCTTTTTATCTGGTACTACCCCATCCTCCACTTATGGAGAGGAGGACGATGGTATACTCTACATACGCTCTTTTCAGGATGCACCGCAAGTAGCTGACGGTTCTGGGATTGTAAAATTAAAACAGCATTTTTCCGTAAGAACTCCTGAAATTCTTAAAGAAGCAAGAGTGGATGGTACTGATAATGTACTCGCTGAAATAACCGCGCAGTTCAGTTCTCTTTCAGGAGGAGCGAATTCAGAGATTCACCTTAACGTACGAGACCGAAACGATGGAGAGCATTATAATTTTAGTGCTACGGCAGGTTTAAGCAGAAACTCTTGGGGTGGAAGTGGCGCTCCCCTTGTATTGAATGCAGCAGCAGGCGTTAGTGGTACCTTATCTGAGTTTATTAACATACCTTCTTCTAAAGCTAACCATACTTTTAGTGTTGAGTTCGAGTTTTACTGTCATGATTTAGCCGATGTTTTAAAGTGTTATTTTTGGAATTCTAATGTAAACTTACTGCAGGGATGGCGCTGGGGGAATATTTTTTCAGGGCAGGGAATGCATCGAGTGTGGGATAATGACTATCGAAACCCTGCATTGTTTATAAATGCTGAAGGCTCTGTTGGAGCCGCTCCGACTGCAGTACCCTTAAGTAGCACAACTTATCTGACGCAGCCTTTTAAAATGGAGCCTCTTAAAAAGTACTCTATTATAACTGCCTTTAGCGGTACCGCAGCGTTCACAGCAGGCTCTGACATTATTAATACTGCTATCGTAAAGAGGTTTACTTCAGATACAAGTTCTGCTACAGGTTATAATTACTTGTCTACGTCAAGTAGTTTCCCTTTACGAGAAACAAGACTTCCTTCAAATTTTGCTTTTTCACCTGAGTACCCTCCCACGACTCCACCTAATAGCGTAGATTTGCAGTCTGCTACAGTGAGACCTTCGGATTTATGCTTAGAGGTTTCTGGAGGAGCTACTGTAAGTGGAACCTTTGAGCTGCCTACTAATAACCCGGCCCTATTAAGTGGAGAGGTAATAAGAACTTTCAGGACGGGAGTTGTCGCAACGGACCATCTGAAGATTTCCCTGAGAACCGTAGGCTTTGACGCTAACGGTAATCAGCGATGGTTTAATTTTAAGTCTGGGGGCTGGGAGGTATCGTCAGGTTCCGTAAGCGCTAGTATTTACCTAGACTCATCCTCTATTTATGGAAGTGGCTTTGCGGCTTTTAACGCACCTCAAATTGAACTTAACACTCTTATAGGTATTGTTAAGCCAAATGATAATAACGCATACGACCTTCTCTTAGCTTTAGAGAATGGAGGTACAAACCCCGCATTCGTTAAAAACTTACGCGTTAACTCATACCCAAAAACCATAGCGCAAGACACTCAGGAGGCGTTTAATTTTACTAGCCCACGAACCAACCAGTGTTGGCATAATATAACATATTCAGGCCAGAACATATTAAGCGGTCTAACGTCTGGAAATGTACCTAATTCTAATACGCAGGCAACCTCAAACACTATAAATTTACTAGGGGCGTATCCTATCGAGGCAATGTATGATTCTTCTGGTTCGTGTCATGCCGCTGATTCTGATTATAGGCTATACTTAATGCAAAGCACAGCAACGACTGGAGGTGCGGGGAAAGCTTATAAATTTAATACAATAAACATAGTAGACGATTCGTTAGTTGCAGCTACAGGTACACCCGACAAGGACATTCTAACCTCGGAGACTTATGTAAACACGCAAAGATTTGATATTATTAATCAGCCTTATGTTGAGTGGGCGGATAATTTGAATGTTTACCCCCCTTCTAGCCTTGTTCATACTGGCGCGTGCCTTCAATCTCCTGCGTCTATCGCATTTAATGGCGCTCTTAATCAGTCCAACGCAAGCTTAATTTTAGCTGCTAATAATAACTTTATTGAGGGAGACTACCCCTCATGTCAGTTATCTTATATCGAAAACCTAGACGAAATCCACCTCCCTACAAGCGCCACTCAAAGGTCGTTTACTTTTCAGTATAATGAAGCTGCTAATACTGTTTGGTGGGGCCCAGAACCTAACATAAAGTGGAGGGCATGCGCTACAACCAAAGATGGAGCCATAGTATGGTGGAGTGCGAGCGAAGGTACGTGGAGTGAGTATGCACTTTCGTCAATACCTAATAATGAGTATGATGGTGGGGTTCTTCAGAGGGCCACTAGCAGTGAGATTAAAACTGCCACTAGTACAAAATACGACCTTACAAATGAACGTTTCGATAAGACTACTAAGATAAAAACCTCCATCTTTATGTACAGTTGGGCTGCGAACGATATTATTACTCTGCGTAATTGGAAATTTTACACAAATGGTCCTTACCCTGAAATGGATATGCCCGAGTTCCCAGCCCCCAACCAAACTACTGTACAGTCACCTATCACCCCCTACGCAGAGTTAGGTCATTATACTAACCAAATAGCTTTATCAGCCTCTCTATCATCTATAAACTTGGATAGAGCTTTAGGTAATATTAACTGGGCTCCCTCCGCTGGGCTTGCTATTAGCGGGGTTGAGGCGAAATCTGCTTTAAATGCATACGACGTAATTAATTCTGATGGGTACGTACTATTTGGATATGAAGGTCCAAAAGACCAAGGAGGCTTTCCTTATTATGTAAATGGCTTTAACGCTACAAGCTCTACAAGCTCTATGACCTATACATTAGATGTTAGCTCTGGAGCCTTAGATTACTTCCAGATGCAGGGAGGTGTAGGAGCGATAGGGTTACACACATTTAACGTAGATGAAACCTACAGGAAGCTTAAAACAAATGGGTTCAATTTGAGTGCCATTTATGACACTTCGGCCGCTACCGCCGATAGCCTATATAACTTAAGTGATGTAACTAGAAACCCCGTATTTAGATTAGTGGCTAAGAAAGTTTTTCGAACGCCCTTGTCATACACTACGGGAGCTAATAAGTTTATTCGTCTTAGTTGGGAAATTAGATTTATATAATGGAAACCATTTTAGATTACGGGTCTGGAGACAGGATTAAAGGCCACCTAGAAGTCATCAAGCTTTATGTTGATGGTACGGAGGAGGTGCATTTTTCAGATAAAAACGTCATTACTTCTGGAATGGGGTACACTTTACTGGCGGCGTTCGCTTCTTCAGGACCTGGGACAGTAGAACCGTTTCAAATTCAATACTTTCAATTAGGGACTGGTGGAAACTATTCCCGTCAAGTGTCTTCTACTGGAGATTTAGCGGCCCCTCTTACCTCTGTACAGTACGGGACTGCAAACTTTGAAATCAGTACTCATGATTTAAGCTCGGGTACGCCTACCGCCAACCAGGTTTTTGGAATTATTCCGTGGCCTTATATTAAAAAGGTAAGCCCTACCCGCGTAATGTACCAGATAATGGTAGGAGACGAGGCTGTAAATGGTATTACTATTAATGAGATTGGCTTATTTAGTAGAAATCCTAACTCCTCTGCGACTGAGGGTAGCTATTTATGTGCCTACAGGTACTTCACCCCACTTGCTAAGCAAGATTCCTTTTCTGTGCTATTTCGCTGGACTATTGAATTCTAATGGACCGTATTTATAATTATTTTGATATTGAGGGCGGAGACCAAAACCTTTCAGGGTATGCTTTCCCTGCGGTTTATAAGCACGATGCTAGTGGCTTTTATAACTGGGAAGAAGATAACTTACCTATTAACGATTTAGAGACTCGCTCGGATGTATTCAAGCAATATCTTGGCTTGGACACTTCTCTTACGGGAGTAACGTTAACGGTTTCTGCTGATGCTCCAAAATCAGCGTCAAGCGTGGGCGTGTATCAAACCGTTCAACAAGCGTTAGAGGTTGTACCTCGCAGGGTGCGAATACCCGTACTTATTGAGATTTGTGATTTTGGGGATTTAGGCGACTTAGAGATAAAAGATATTCAAGGGGAAGGAGACGGAGGGTTACAGATTACCTGCCGCCAGTACCTAGAAGATTTTGGTGTAACAGGCCCTACCTTATCTGCATCTTATACATATGGCCCTAGCGCTTTGCAAAGTATGCCTACTGAGCTTACAGCGGCTGGATTCCAAGCATCTTTGTATGCGGTATCTTCTACTCGGCTAGGTATTTCTTGTTCAGCAAGTGAGCCTTGGGATAGGCATGGACGTATGTATGTCCAAAAGAGAAACAACTCACAAGATGAGGTGCAAACACTTTGTTATGCCCCCTGGCCTCGCGCGAATGGGGTTACGTTCAGTGGTACTACGGCCAACACCTTTAACTTTGAGGGGTACAGTGAATTAGATGACATTACGGTGAGGGAGGATGCTAATCCTATGGCGGGTAGTATGCCACTTATCGAAGAGAGGTTGCCTCTTTTAAATACTGATTCTTTAATGGGAGTGGCTTATGGAGCATCATTTAGAAAGATTAAGATTAGTAACTGCTCTAGAGTTAAGTTGAAAAACGTATGTGTAGATTCCGCTTCAGGGGCAGACTTCACGTATCCTAATAATGCTCAATTCTTATGCGATAGAGGAATAGATATTAGAAATTCTAATGTCTTACTGGAGAATGTTGCTGTTTCTCGATTTAGAAAGACTGGTATTTACATGGATAATTCTACTGTGAGTACTGCAAAGCACTTCTTTGTTCACAGGATATATGACAGGACCGTAAATCAAACTCGCGAAAGTAATGGGGTGGGAGTTTACTCCGTAGATTCTAATCTTATATTTGATACGAGTTCTACAGATACCTCTAGTTACGCTGCTAACTCCGCTGGAGCTTACATAAACTCCATCTCAAAGTGCGGTATAGGTATCGAAGCCATTAATTCACAGGTAGGCGGCGGAGCACGTTCCTCTGATTTAACTTCATCCTACCCTAAAAACGCTGGCGGAATTGATTTCGACACAACTCATATAACCTGCTTCGGTAACGAGACAGGTATCAGGTTAGAGAATTCTATTTTAAATTATGATGGACGTCCATCTGTATTTTGTAATATAAAAGGAGTGGATGCCTTCCAATCCAATATCACTCTCCCTCAATTTAGTATTGACTACAATCAGGATGAGGGTGTATATCTAAGCAAATCAGGATTTCAATACGGTAACTTTTCAACGTGGTTTGCTGCGTATGGTAGTTGCAGTGCAACCCTAGGCTCGTATAAACCAAAGCCTGCTTATTGTGCCGACTATAATGGTATTAATATTCACTCAGATAAAGGGTCTTCAATATCCCCAGCCCAAGACTGCAGCGCCATCCTAAATCTTGATATGTGGGGAGGGTCCTATTCAGGTACAGGCCAGAATACAATAACTCGGTTAGCGATGAGCAATCATAATGCTGCAGCCCCTTCTATTCTAATCTCTGATAATTCCAATGGAGAGTTCGTACAGTTAGTAGTCGCTACTCCTGGGGTAAATGGAGGTGTAGGAGGTAAGTGCGCTAGAGCAGAAAAGAATTCCACTCTAACAATTCGAGGGACAAGTAAAGGGGCTACTGGGTTAGGTTCCTACGGTACCATTAATAGTTTAGCCGCAATGGAGCGTAACTGGACTACAGCGGCTACTTGCGCTGATGGCAATTCGAAGCTTACTTTTTCTGGCCCTACTAAAATTTCTCGATATGGTATTGCTGTCCTAGCGGTTAACAACTCGGAAGCGTCATTTGGACCTCCTATAACCGCTGGAGAGTCTGCGCCTAATTCCTCTCTTTATGGCTTAGATTTATCTTCCAATCACACCATGGTTGATTTGCATGCCACTAGGTCATGTATAGTAGCCAGTAACAAATCTACACTTAATATGGAGTCTTTGGGAGGGTCTTCTTTAACCCCCGCATCATCCGTAGACTCTAAATCGCTGTCTGCTTTATCTGGACTGTATACGTCCGCAACGTCAGGTAGTTTTGTTAGGTTCTGCCCTAACGGGTTTACAGAAAATGCGATAGGTACTCTTCAGGTAGAGGCTGGGGGCTTTGATACCTTTACACGGACTAGCTTGAGTGGAGCGGCCACTGAGTACCATCCGAATATTAGTACGGGAGGTATGTGCGTTAGAGCTGTAGGTGCGAGTCAAGTTAACGCTAACTTAGTTAATTTTAAGTTCGGAATGGAATCTTCCTCTGTGTCAGGGGTTATGTATAATTATAACGGAACGGGTTGTGAGTATGACGGCTTAACAACTTCAGGAGGGCCTTCCTCTCCCACTTCAAATATTTGTGATTTAGTTACAGATTGCTGTGATTCTGCTGTTACTACAACGACTGCTGTTGGTACTACAACGACGGCTGCTGTTGTTACTTCTACTACTATTACTTCTACTACTATTACTTCTACTACTCTTACTACTATCACTGGCCTTACTTCTACTACTCTTACTACTCTTACTACTCTTACTACGCTTACTACTCTTACTTCTACTACTCTTACTTCTCTTACTACTCTTACTACTACTACTAGTGTTACAGACACTACCTTCACAATCACAATTAGCACTCTTAACTATCCGACTATGGACGTAAGTTTACCTAAGTTCAATGTAGGCGGCGCAAATGTTATTACTCAAGGGGAGACTATACTCCAAGGAGAGAATTTTAACACTAACGACATTGAGTTTGATTGCGTTGGAAGTAGAGTTCATTTATGGAACATAGCAGATACTTCCAGATTACACGCCGCTAATCTGCTCATTAACGGTCAAGCCCCTGAAGCCGCATGCGTTAATAGTATTTGGCACGGACCAACAGGAAGATGGCAGAGTGGTGCTGCTTGTGATTACTACGGTAAGTTTGGGTTTGCCGCAAGCGCCTTTGAGACCTGTTCAATTACAGCAGGGTCTGTAGGGGGTTTCTACAATTTAGGGATATTCCGTATTGTTGGGTCTAATAGGGGGTACCTTAAATCCTACACCGAAGTAGCTTATGATGGTTACCCTATAAGGTCACAATACCTTGGAGGAGGTTCGCCTTTAGACCAGTGCGGAGGTCAGGGTTATCAAACTATGTTTGATATTGCTATTAATACTTCAGGTATTGAAGATGTATCCCGTCATGTAGGTTTAGAGTATGGAACCACCTCAGGAACAGAACCTGTCTTTGGTCGTGGTTTAGCTGGATTACCGAATGAGCCTGGAAAGATTAACGGCCTTATCACTCACGCCCCCATGACAGAAGGTAAGGGTATGCTCTGGGATGTGGGACAGCTACACCCAAATATGCCAGTACCCCCTCTTCACTTGGGTTGGCAAGGGTATATGCGAAATTGGGTTGACGAGTCTGCGGTTAATGTATTCGCTAACGCTAAACACGCCGCAAATAAAAAGGTAAACCTAGTTTCCATTTACCGCTCTACTACCGCTCTTGGAGGGGAAGGTAGAGATACCTTAGGAGGTAATCCAACTTATGGAGTCGGAGTCCGTTCCCTGAACATGTTTGATTTAGATAGGTTGGTATAATGAGCCGTACTTATGAGTATTATGATGTTACTGGAGGGGGGGACGTTATTACGTCTGGATTCCCTGACGTCTTTCATTATGACCCTAGCACCTTTTATAACTATACGGATGACAATCTTGCTACTACAGGATTAGAAATACGCGATAGGTTAATCGGGCAAGCTATGGGATTTCCTGGTTCAGGGACATACTCAGGCGTAACTCTTTTAGTTTCCTCCACCGCAACCCCTGACAGCGAATCTGGCATTTACTCCAGCGTACAAGATGCTGTTGATGCCGTGCCTAGGATTCTCAACTATCCGCTCAACATTGAAATTGCAGATTACGGAAATCTAGGTGCGCTTAACATTACAGGTATTAAGTGTCACGGAGATGGAGCTTTACAGGTACAAATATTAAATCAAGGCTCAGATACCTCAGCGCTTATTAAAACGTTAAAGGATTATAAAAACCTCCCCCCAGCTTATGGTGATGAGTATAAGATACCTTCCTATGTATCATCTCTCGCCTTAGAAACTGCGTTACCTTTAAAGGTTTCTCAGCGGACTGAAGTCTCTACTTTCGACGCCCTAAAATGGAAGACTGGTCGCGCCATCGCTCACCAAACCCCCGACTCCCAGAATGAATTTAATGGAGGAGTAAGCTTTGCCGAGGATACCATCAACACCTGGACCTTCTCTTCTTCTAACGGATTTAACGTAGATAATTATGCTGACGTAGCTCCAGGGAAAGATGCTAGTTGCTCGGCTGGGCCCTTCCCTACCGTTACGTTTGATGGAGTTACCAGTGGAATCGCTAGAGATTACCGAGATAATCCTGTCACAGACGTAGATACGGTCTGTGTTTCTTTATATGGCGCGTATTTTAGCGGTATTGAAATTAAAGACTGTAATAAGGTTAAGCTGAAAGGAGTGATGGTTGACGGGGCTGTGATACGTACCGCATCTCCCCTAGTTGTACAGTACCTTAGAGAGAGCGGGTTATCTCTACTAAATTCCAACGTTCTATTAGAGGATGTCGCTGTTGTAAGATGTAGAACCACAGGTATCCTCGCTAATCAATCTAATGTGTCCGTTACCAAATCTTTAGGAGTATACAGAGTTTTGAGTCAGGGGTGGTTTTCAACTTCTAAGTTCGAGGATAATGATGAAAATCTAGAGGGGAACTCTAGAGGTGTTGGCATCTTCTTAGACCACTCTAACCTAATATTTGATACTAGCAGTGCTGAGGGTTCAGGTAAATACATGAGGACCATCGGTGGAGGTTGTCAGGTAGGTATACAAAGCCTTAACTCTTCTATTGTGGGAGGGGCTAGAAATACAGAACGTACAAATACATACTCTAAAAATGCTGGGGGTGAGGATACTCAAACAGCGCACCTGCAATCGTTTGGAAATGTCCTAGGTTATGGGTGTTGGAATTCAGTAATAGACTTTGATGCAAGATTAGATTCGTTTTTAAATACATCGGGATGCACTATAGTTAACTCTGAAGTTTCCCTGCCTATGTTTAGTGTTGACGATAATGGGTCTAAAGGTATTTACCTAGAGAATTCAACACTGTACTATGGGAAGTTTGCTAAGTTTATTAACGACTTCGGGGGAACTAGCGGTACAAGCGGCATTCCCTTATTTCAATGCGATTGGAATAGTGTAAACTTGCACGCTACGAATAATTCAACAGTAGCAATACACCCAAGCGTATTACAATATAACGACGTAGGTACATGGGGTGGTAATACTGCTACAGGTACAGGCATATCTTCGGTTTCTAGTTGTTCCTTAATGAGAAATCATGGTATTAGCGACGAGACTTCTATGATAGCAGAGCCTGCTATTAAGATTGTTCATCAATCAAATGCGGATATAGTTGGGCTTGGCTATATTGGACACGCCTCTAATTATAAAAGTGCAGGCATGGCCGCAGTTGTTTCTGAGAATTCCACCGCTAGATTTTTAGGGTTTAAGGATAAATGGACTACGGTTACGTCCTGGGGCTCTTTATCCAGTACTCAAGAGTTACGTAATAACTGGGGGACCGCTGCACTTTATGCAACTAATAACTCCAGGATTGAGTTATTAGGGCCTTCTAAAGTATCAAGGTTCGGGGTAAATGTGTTATGCGAGGGAGCTTCTCAAACATATGTAGGGTTTCCTTCAGATAGCGGTATCGCGAGGTACAGGAGTAAGTATGGGCTTGAGGATGAAGCTAACCATACTCGCGCTGAATTCCACTCTTCAAGAGCTTGTTTAGTTGCAAATCGTGAATCCCTTATTAAACTTTACGGGTTAGGTGCATCTGCCAGCACAAGCTCCTTGTATCAAACACCTGGAAGGTATCAAGATACTTCGGGGGGGTATATTACTTTTTTACCTAATGGGTTTAGCGAAAACATTTTAGGTTCTGATACTTCTGGCATTGTCGAAGGCAATAGCCTTTCTAGGTATTCTAGGGGTATGGGCCTATTAGAAGATTACACAACGGAACATGACTCTGGTACTACAGGAGGTATGTGTATTAGGGCCGTTAATGATAGTGCCGTAGAAGTAGACCTAGTAGATTTTAAGTTTGGAGTATCTCCCTCGTCTGTATCAGGCTCGTTTTATAACTGGCATGGAAGCGGGTTAGAGTTCATTGATGATATGGACAATCATACTCCCTTATCTAATACGACACATACTTGTTGGATTGCGGACCTTTGCTGTGAGTGTAATCCAACCACAACTACTACCGCTATCACTGCCACGACTATCACTGGTCTGACTACCACTTCCACGACTAACACTACTCTTACTTCTACTACTCTTACTACTCTTACTTCTACTACTCTTACTACTCTTACTTCTACTACTCTTACTACTCTTACTACTCTTACTACTCTTACTTCTACTACTCCTACTACTCATACCTCTAGTAGCACTACTATTACCACTTCTACTTCTCTTACTACTCTTACTACTCTTACTACTCTTACTACTACAACCTCTACTACTCTTACTACTCTTACTACTACTCCCACTACCCTCACTACTCTTACTACTCTTACTACTACAACCTCTACTACCCCCACTACTCTTACTACTCTTACTACTACCCCCACTACTCTTACTACTCTTACTACTCTTACTACTACCCCCACTACTCTTACTACTCTTACTACTCTTACTACTACTCCCACTACCCTCACTACTCTTACTACTCTTACTACTACAA
>Ga0233439_10001531_pt1 | contig 29207 bp, 34 predicted proteins | sample SI_123_September_6_FD_182713 | JGI IMG/M metagenome (GOLD analysis project Ga0233439, IMG submission 182713) | Seawater microbial communities from Saanich Inlet, British Columbia, Canada - SI_123_September2016_100_MG | ecosystem: Environmental > Aquatic > Marine > Inlet | place: Canada: British... | reverse complement strand
TCTTTCAGTTGATTCTTATACCTCAGCAGTTGGATTTAATAATATTCCTAAATATAAAAGTCCTGTAACTGGTGAAGAACTTGAACTTAGAGATTGTGTAGACTTTAGGCCAAGAAGAAACAATAATTCAGATACTATTGGAAATATTGAGTTACCTGTTCCAAATTCAAATTGGGAAGCTGACTATAGTTATTATCTCCCAAGAGTAGATACAGTTTATTTAAGTAGAGAAAGAAAGTTCGGTTCTAATAAAGGAACACCTTCTTTGAAAACAATACCCCCTTCAAGACTTGATGGGACAATGAATCTCTATACTATTTACATTCCTGCTTTTACTTTTAAAGCAAGTGATGTAACTACACAATATATAGAAAACAAAAGATACACGATGAGGGACATTGGTAAGTTGGAAAAACGAATTGCTAATGTAGAGTATTACACTTCTTTATCATTGTTAGAAAAAGATGCTGAGTCATTGGTAATTAAAGATACTGCTGGTTTGGATAGATTTAAAAATGGATTTTTGGTAGATGGTTTTAATGGTCATAGTGTTGGAAATGTTCTGAGTCCAGATTATAAATGTGCTATTGATTTTGATGAAAAGATTTTACGTCCAAGCTTCAACTCCGAGATTACTGATGTTTATTATGATTCAACCGAATCTGTTGGAGTACAAAAAACTGGTGATTGTATTACATTGCCATATACTACAACTCCATTAGTTAACCAGACTATTGCAAGTAAAGCAATTAATGTAAATCCATTTGCAGTATTAGCTTGGGTTGGTAATATTGATTTAACACCTCCAAGTGATAACTGGATTGACACCACAACAAATCCAGAGGTAGTTGTAAATCTTCAAGGTGAAAATGATGCTTGGGAAAGTTTAGTTGGTTTATCATTTGGAACACAATTTAATGATTGGCAAACTATAGGAACAGGAAGGGAAAGAGTTTTAGCTACTAATACAAGTACAGATAGAAGGGCAGCATTTCCTTTTATTAGAAGAAGAACTTCACAGACAGTTGAAGCTCAGGTAACACAGACAAGAACTGGTATCAGGAATGAGATTACTGGTGTTGATACTGTAAGGAATAGTATTGGTGATAGGATTGTTGATGTTTCTGTTGTTCCTTTCATTCGCTCTAGGGATTTGATTGTTAATGTAAAGGGAATGAAACCAAATACAAGAGTGTATGCATTCTTTGATAGTGAAGATGTTTCAGCATTCTGTACGCCTTCAGGTGGTTCATTGGGTGATGCAATATATACGGATGATGGTGGTTCTATTTCTGATTTAAAATACAATATTCCAAATTCAGATACACTTAGATTTAGAACTGGCGAAAGACAATTTCTTTTAGTTGATAATATTCAGGGTGATTTAATCTCAGCTTCAACATATGCTGAAGTAATTTATGCAGCACAGGGATTACTTCAGACAAAAGAAAATGTTGTAGTATCATCAAGAGTTCCAAGAGTTCAGTCATTTGGACAAGGTAGTGCTACTGAATTTAGAACTACAACTAATACATTCAACCGCGTTAATGTTGGTGGTTGGTTTGATCCATTGGCTGAAACATTTCTGGTTGATGAAGCATTATATCCAGATGGAATTTTCCTTTCAGATATTGATTTGTTTTTCAAATCAAAAGACGATGATGGACTACCAGTAACAGTTAATATCAGAGACACCTTGAATGGTTATCCTGCTAGAGTAGTATTACCATTTTCAGATGTTTCTAAGTTTCCTGCTGATGTTAATGTAAGTGAAGATGCAAGTGTTGCAACTAAGTTTACTTTCCCTTCATTGGTTTATTTACAGCCCGGCGAGTATGCAATTGTTGTATTGAGTAATAGTTTGAAGTATGAAGCATATATTTCTGAGATGGGTGAAAATATTATTGGGACAAATAGAAAGATTTCTGAACAACCTTATGCTGGTGTATTCTTTAAATCACAGAACGCATCAACATGGAGTCCAGACCAAAATCAAGATTTAACATTTGTATTAAATTATGCTGAGTTTACAATAGATAATAGTTCAGCAGCTGCTATATTTAAAGATGGTGTTGTTGGTAGTGAGTTCCCATCTAGTACAAAATATAAAGCAGATATTGTTCAGCTAGTTCCTCAAGAAGTTAGGATAAACAATACAGGTGTATTTTGGAGTATAAAAATGACTAGTGAGGATGGAGCTAGTCCTCCAGTAAAAACTCTTGATACAGATTTTGAACCTGTTATTCAGAATACTAATTTTCAACTTGCTTCTCAAAAAGTAATATCAGGAAAAGAAACAACAACATCAGAAGGAACATATATTTCTAAAGCACAACTTGTATCTACTAGTAAGTTTATTAGTCCAGTAATTGATACTGCTAGAAATAGTGTTATTACTATTGAGAATGTTATTAACAATCTCACAACCAATGAAGAAAATACTGCAGGGGGTGACTCGACAGCAAGATATCTTACTCGCCGTGTTAATCTTAAAGACGGATTTGATGCAACAGACATCCAAGTTTTTATGACTGCTAATAGACAAGCTGGATCAAAAATATCTGTTTATTATAAAGTATTATCACAATTTGATAATGATACATTTGACAACAGGCCTTGGACTTTAATGAATGAATCGACAAATACTAATGCTGTTTCTGCTTCAGACGAATTGGGCGAATATTTGGAACTTGAATTTTCACCAGTTGGAGCAAATGCTAATTATGTATCTAATGGTGTTACTTATGATAGTTTTAAAACATATGCAATTAAAATTGTTATGACTTCACCAAATACAACTAAAGTTCCTTTGATAAAAGATTTGAGGGCCATTGCGTTAGCATAATTATGAAAACAGTAAAAGTAGAAGAAACACAATATGTCCGTGATGTTAATTCTAAAGCAATTCTTAATACAAATTTGAAAGCTTTAGAAAACTATAAAATAGAAAAGAAAAGAAAACAAGCCGAAATAGATGATATAAATAATATGAAACAGGAAATTTCTGAAATTAAAGAAATACTCCAACAATTATTAGGAAAACAAAATGGCTAAACTAGTACAGAGGCGTAGAGGTACAACAGCAGAACATACAATCTTTACTGGTGCTGAAGGTGAGTTAACGCACGATACTGATAAAGAAACCATCGTGATACATGATGGTACTACAGTAGGAGGATTTCCTTTAGCTAGAGAAGATTTAGATAATGTTAATTTGTTAAATAGAATAAGTGTAGCGGAACTTGCTACATCTGATGGTGGTGCTGGACAAGTACTGCAAACTGATGGAAGTGGGAATCTTTCTTTTGTAGATTTTGATGTTGCTGGTTCTTCTGTTGGTGGTGATTTAACTGGTACTGTATCTAATGCACAGATAGGTGTTAATAAGGTAGGTATTGCAGAACTTGATGTTACTGATGGTCTTGATGGTCAGCTCCTTACAACAAATGGAAGTGGTGTATTATCTTTTGAAAGTCCTTCTTCTATTGCCCTTGGCGGTGATTTATCAGGGACAACTTCTAATGCACAAATACTTGCAGGTGCAGTTGAAACAGCTGAGTTAGCAACAGATGCTGTTACTACGATAAAAATTACAAATGCAAATGTAACTTCTGATAAATTATCAGCGGATTCTGTAACGACATCTAAAATTGCTGATGCAAGTGTAACAACAACAAAAATTGCTGATTCAAATATAACAGTTTCAAAGATGGCTACAGGATCAGTTAGAAGTGTTAATATAATTGATAATAATATTTTAACTCAACATATTGCTGATGCACAAGTAACGAAATTAAAAATTGCTGATAATTCAGTTGATGTTGCTAAGTTAGATGCGACAGATGGTAACAGTGGTGATATACTTTCTACTAATGGTTCTGGTGTTCTTTCTTTTATACCACAGCTTACATCATTAGCAGTTGGTGGTGGTATTTTAACTGGTACTACTGATAATGCAGGGGTAGCAAATAGTTCAATATTAAATGCTATGCTTGCAACAGGAATTGATGCCAGTAAATTAACAGGTGCTATTTCAGGTAGTGTAACGGGTCTTGGTGGAGAAAATTTTACTTCTTCATTTACTCTTAATGTTAGTGCTACCACTACGAGTGTAACTAATTGTCCATTTGAACCATCACTTGTTCTTTTTGGAGCGCTGGGTGTAGGTTCTAATAGTGATAGTGGCTCTATTGGTGGTGGTAGACTCGCTTCTCAAGCTTGTTTTAATTCACAAGCATCTCAGGATGGCGGTGGAGAGTTAGATGTTGTATTTGTTTTGAAGCGGTTTAATAGTGGGACTAGTTTATTTGATTATATATCATATTCACTTACTGCTTTTTTATCAAATGGTTTTACTTTGCAGAGGGACGATCTGACAACTACTAGTGGATTTACTAATAATCAGCCTGTTCAATACATGGCATGGAGTTAGGAGATAATATGAAATATATATGCGTAGTAAAATCTACAGGAGAATTTTTAGAAGAACAAACTGGTTGTGTACCTGGCACAATGATTCAGAATTCAGTTAATGGTGGATATGATGCAGCTGATCTTGAAGAAAAAGAAGTAACGAATGAAGAATTTGTACAAATGTTAAATGATATATATGAAGCATCATTAACATATCAAGACCGCAGAAGAGTAGAATATCCTTCTATTGATGAGGTAACAGTAGCACTAGCAGAGAAAGAAGAAGGCGACTCTACAATGTGGGATGAGGTAACTGCTAAAAGACAAGCTGTAAAATTAAAATATCCTAAATCATAAGGTTATAGAAAATGGCAAAAATTGTAAGAAGACGAAGAGGGAGTACAACTGACCACGATGTTTTTACTGGTGATGAGGGTGAGATTACTGTTGACATTACTGAAAAAACTCTAAGAGTGCATGACGGTTCAACTGTTTCTGGTATTCCACTTGCTAGAAAAGATATGGGTAATGTTTCCAATGCAGTTGGTATAACACAACTTACTGTAAGTGATGGTACGCCGAATCAATTGTTATCTACAGACGGTAGTGGTAATCTACAGTTTAGTAATGCACCAGATGTTTCAGGTGCTTCGGTAGGTGGTGATATAAGTGGCACTATTGGTAATACACAGATTGTTGCTAACGCTGTCGGAACTCCAGAACTTGCTGATAATGCAGTAGTGTCTGCTAAGATTGGTACTGGAGAAGTACAACAAACAAATCTTGCTGCTAATTCTGTTGGTACTGCACAGATACAACTTAATGCTGTTACTGTTAATGAATTAGGCCCACAGTCAGTACAAGAAGCAAAAATACAAACGGGTGCTGTTACTAATACTAAAATAGCAGATAATTCTGTAACAACTGTAAAAGTTCTTGATGCAAATGTAACTGCTGATAAACTAGCAACAGATGCTGTTACAACTGTAAAAATTCTTGACGGAAATGTAACCGAACCTAAAATAGCAGACAATGCTGTAACAACAAATAAAATTGCTGACGGAAACGTAACTGTTGATAAATTAGCTAGTTCTGGTGTTTTGCCAGCATTGGATGGTAGCAATTTGTTAGGTATTGAAGGTGTTCCTTCTGGAATTATTGCAATTTGGAGTGGCAGTATAGCAACAATACCTAATGGTTGGGTTATATGTGATGGTACTAATTCTACTCCAGATTTAAGAGATAGATTTGTTATTGGTGCTGGTTCAGGACAAGCAGTTGATGCAACAGGTGGTTCTACAAGTACTGGTGCTCATACATTGACTATTGCACAGATGCCTTCACATACTCACTCTGGACAACAGGCTGGTGGGCCTAGAGCGGACGGTGATAATCAGAAAATTGTTGGTAGTGGAAGTACAACGGGTGCTACTGGTGGTAGTGGTTCACATACTCATACTGGCTCATTACCGCCTTATTATGCCTTAGCTTATATTATGAAAACATAAAATATAAAGGAGAGTGAATGATTAGTGAGAAAGATTTAATTAATGATAAAATAACAACCATACATAATTTTTTAACCCCAAAAGAAGCAATTGATTTTTGGTATTTAACTAATGAATGTACATGGAATTATGGCAGAGTATCCAATACATTCTCTAGTCAGAAACAAAAGAGAATGACTTATAATTTTGATCCTGACTATTTTATACAAACAGATTTATGGAAAAGATGTGATAAGTTATTTACAGATGATATATCTTTGAGTCATGCCTATATAAATTATTCAGATCATGCAACTGTAAATCTTCCACATTCAGACGGTAAAGATAATGGCCCTACTATATTATTATGTTTGAATCAAGAATGGAAAAGAGATTGGGGTGGATACACAGTAATGTTTAAAAATATGAATAGTAATGATATTGTTCATGCTGTTTCACCAGAACCGGGCAAAGCAACTATTTTTAGGGGTTCTATGTGGCATTCAGGTACTCCTGTAGCACATTATGCTGATTATCCCAGATTTATGTTAACTATACATTGTTTTATAGAAAAGGAAATTAATAAATGACTACATTAACTATTATACCAATAGATAAAACCATTATTGTGGATGGTGAACTATTAGTATTTGAATTTGATATTGATGAAGATATTCATGCAATGCAATGGAATGGTAGTACTGGACATATAGAATATAAGTCTGGTAAAGAAAATAAAATTATAAATGATATTAGTGATTATCAATCATATATAAATTTACATGGTGAAGAAAAAGTAAAACAAGAACAAGTAAGGTTAAAAGCTGAACAGGATGAACTTGAAAAAACTCCTTTGTATATTAGAGAAAGAACAGCTGAATATGGTTCATTAGGAGAACAGTTAGATATGATTTATTGGGATAAAAAAAATGAAACTGCTGTTTGGGAAACTCATATCGATACTGTAAAAAATAAATATACTAAATCATAATCAAGGAATAATAAAATGGCAATAGTAAGTGTAAATTTAGTAGACACTTTTGATGAGTGGAGAGTAAAAACTAATACACTTGGTAATGAAACAGGTGATTTAACAAGTTTATCTACTACAAATAAATCAAGTATCGTTGCAGCTATCAACGAAGTAAATACTAATGCAGATTTAAGTTTAAAAAATATTGTTGAAGATACTTCACCACAACTCGGCGGAGACTTGGATTTAAATGGTAGTGATATTACCAACAGTAATGGAACATCTGGTATTGATATAAATGGTAATATTGTTACTACTGGTGAAGTCTCTGGGTCACAATTTAATGGTGTCATTGAAGTTTATAGTGACAATTCTCCGATTCTCGGCGGTGATTTAAATTTAAGTAAATTTGACGGTGTTACACTTTTAAGTTCATATGATATAGTAGGTACAGGTAATATAAATATTACGGGTGACATTACTGCTACTGGTGCTGTTGCTGGTGCTACACTATCTGGAGCTTGGTCTGGTAATTTGAATGGTGACTTGGGATTAAACTCAAATAACATCACAGGTACAGGTAATATAAATATAACAGGTAGTCTTACAGCAACCAGTATTGCAGGGACAGTTGTTGGTGTAACACAATCACCTAGTGATAACTCGACCAAACTAGCAACAACAGCATATGTTGATGCACAAGTAGAAACAGAGAATACGTTAGACGAGATGAATGATACAAATCTAAATACTCCATCTGATGGCCAGACATTAACATACGATGCAGCTTCTCAGAAATGGATTAACAATACTCCTCCTAGTGCTGGTATTTCATTAGCATTAGCAATTGCTGTTGGTTAATAAAAATATTTTATAAATAAAAGAAAAAAGATTGTTTTACAATGATTTTTGAGTGAATGGTTATTATAAATATTGGTATGAGTTCAGTAAAACTCCGAAACACTACCATCAAAAAAACACACTACAATAAAGGAAAAAACAATGGCTACTAACACGTTTAAAAATGCAAAACAAATTGGTGTAACCACTCGTACAGATGTTTATACAACTCCTGTTGGTAAAGATAGTATTATTCTTGAATTGGATATTTCTAATACTGTAAGTTCTAGTGTTACTACATCTGTAGAAATGTTTGACTCAACTGATTCATCATATGCATATATTGTTAAAGATGCTCCAATCCTAGTTGGGTCATCATTACAGGTCATTTCAGGACAAAAAGTTATCCTTGAAAGTGGTGATAAGGTTAGTGTAACATCTTCAGCGGCTGTTGATGTTGTTTGTTCAATCCTCGAAGATGTTAACTAATAATTGACGATAACAAATAATAAACCAATTAATTAATAAGGATAAATAAATGGCTTATATAGGAAGACAATTTCAAGATGCGGTGCCAGCTGATGGCACGGTTACGAAAGCTAAAGTATCATCCGGTGACTTTGTAACAGACTTTACTGATACTGTCATCACAGCATCCGATGAGATTATCTTTGCTGACGCTACCGATACACAGGCTGAGAAAAAAGATACTGTTCAAGGTATTTTGGATTTGGTTCCTGCCCCTGCCACAGCAACTCTTGGCACACCGTATGCAACAACTTCTGGAACTACGTTTACAACTCATTCTGGTATCCCATCTGGCACTAAACTGTTATTTATTACATTGAGTGGTATATCAGGATCGGGAATTCAGAATTTGACATTGAGACTTGGTGATTCTGGCGGTATGGAAGCATCTGGGTATACAAGCACTGGTGCTAAAATAGTTACAACTACTCCAAGCCTAAGTTCAGATACTATAGGATTCAGGATTAGAATGGATGTTGCGGCTCTTACGCATAGTGGCTTAATCATCCTTGCTCTTGCAAATAGTTCAACAAATACTTGGGCAATGTCGTCTACCACAACTGGTAATACTAATCAGATTGAGTGGAGTGCAGGTAAAAAGTCTTTATCTGGAGAGCTTACTCAGATAGGATTGCACTTGGCAGGCGGGGAAACTTACGATGCTGGGGCTATCAACATTGTATATATTTAAGAGGAGGTTAAGATGACATATAAAGTAATAGTAGATTTTGATGAAAATAATAAAATAACAAAATATCAGGATGTAGACACAGAGGAAGAGGCTATTGCTCATGTAGCTAAAGTGGTAGATAACTACCCTAATGCTTTCTATGTATTAGATACTTTCCAAGGCAATATGTTTGATTATCTGGTGGTAGATAGTGTTAATAAAACATTAACACCTAACGATACTCAGTTTGCTATTGACGAGACTGCTATTGAGGATGCAAAACCCTACGATATTAAAAGAAAAGAGGCTTATAGTTCTATTGTGGATCAGCTAGATATGCAGTACCACGACATCATCAACGCCACGACTACTTGGGTAGACCACATTCGGGCTGTAAAAGCCGCTTATCCTAAGGGGGAATAACCCAATATGAGTACGACAAAGGTTTCACCAGCACTAGAGGCGGAAGATATTAAGTTTATTAAAGCTCAGGAGACAGGAGCCGACACTACTGCCATAGTCACTGAAAAAACCGATTGAGAGACATTACAAACGGGGCTGATACGGCTACAACCTTAGACGAATTACTAGCCTTGAAAGCTAAACAAGGGGAATAAACCAATTAATTAAAAGGATAAATAAATGGCTTATATAGGAAGAGGATTACAAGATGCTGATGCTCCGGCTGATGGGACTGTAACAAACGCTAAAATATCATCAGGTAACTTTGTCACAGACTTCACCGATACAGTTATCACGGCTTCAGATGAAATTTTATTTGCTGACGCTACCGATACACAGGCAGAGAAAAAAGATAATATTCAAGGTATTCTGGATTTGGTTCCAGATAACACCCCTTCTATATCTGACAGTGGATCAAGTGGTGGGATGGTTATTTCTTCAGCACACGAAATTACTATGCCTCTACAACCTTGTTTCCACGCTTACATTAATTCGACTCAGAACAATGTAACCGGTAATGGGACTTCGTATGACGTTACAGGGGCAATTTGGACTGAGACTTTTGACCAAAACGCAGATTTCAGCAACGGAACTTTTACGGCTCCCGTAAGTGGCAGATATCTTTTGCAAGGTGTTTTGCATCTGAATGGGATTGCTTCTTGTACGGATTTCACCGTTAAGATGGTCACAAGCAATAAGACATTTCAGGCTTACAGAATTGATCTTGCCGCGGTAGGAGCATCGTCTGGTATTACTATCGTGTCGTTTGGTTTTGTGGCAGATATGGATTCCGCAGACACAGCAAAGATAAATATACAGGGATATAACGTAGGGTCAGATACGGTAGATGTCACCGCTACAAATTCGCTCTTTATGGGTTGCCTTTTAGCCTAATCAATATAGGGATATTATGATATTAACACAAAGACAGTTAGATGTATTAAACCACATAGTAGAAGACGGACAGACTTGGGCTGATAACGCTAAAGAGGCGAGTGATACGGCTCATGTTGTACTTCAAATGACGGGAGGCTCTAACAATGCAGATATTCAAGATACTTCTCCCGGCTCAACCTATTTTTCAGGAGCTTTGTTAAACCAATGATATTAACTCAAAGACAATTAGATGTATTAAACCACATAGTAGAAGACGGACAGACTTGGGCTGATAACGCTAAAGAGGAAGCTCACGTTCTGGCGAAGGTGGCTAGATGGGAAGCTGAATATGATGTTTCTGTCTTGGCTGGTAATTATAGGAATAGGGTTGAAAGAGATTTGGATGCTTTGCCACCCCCTCTAACAGCTTCGGAGCAATGGAAGGTTGACATTAGAAGCTCACCTATGAACCGCAACCGTGAAGATTTTATTACAGAGGTAATGGCAGGAGTAGCAGATTCTCCTGCAGAGCAAGCAATCTATGACGCTAAAATTCTTTTAAGGGGGAATAAACCAATATGACTACGACAAAAGTAACAGGGGCATTACAAGAAGATGGCACGAAGGGGGCTGATATAGCCTCGGCTGGTACGCTGGCTGTTGGAACAGACGGTTCTTACTTCGACATTACAGGCACGACAGGTATCACAGGATTTACCGTTGATGCTGGAAGGACGTTCACTCTACAGTTTGATGGCATTGTCACGCTGACCAACGGTGCAAGTCTGGTCTTATCAGGTGCGGCTAACTTCACGACTGCGGCAGGAGATAGGTTAACCTTTACTGCTGTTGCGGCTGATACGGTTGTTCAGGTTGGGCATAGTCTGGTGAGTGGTGGGAGTCCGGTTGCAAGTTCGTCAAGTGCTGGATTTTATATGCTAGGCATTGCTGTTAAGAATAGGGCTGATGCTAGTGCGGATCAATCCTTCGCAGGATGTGGGTTTACTCCTGACATGGTAATTTTTAACTGTGGTGTGGGTAATGATGCTTCTGGTGGTCTGAACTTTGGTTATCTTATGCCTCCGGGGCATGGTGTGGAACAAATGTCATGGCAACATAACGAGGCCCAGACTGCCGGATCTTGGGAGGCTAACGCAAATCGAATTAGATCTGAGGGTACAACGCCCGGATCAAATTTTATAGAAGGGATATTGAAACAGATGGATGCAGATGGGTTTACCATCACTTGGACAAAAACTGGATCACCCACAGGCACTATGAATATTGAATACGTCTGTATTAAGTTCGGTTAATATCATTGAAATTTTTAAAAAAAGGAGATTTTATGGCAACAGTTAGATACAGCCGAGTCATTTCGACAGGCAAGGTTTTAGAATATCAAGGTGGTGGTGATCCAAGCAACCCATACCATTTGCAGGCCATGAGGAATAACGCTGAAAGTCTGGGCGCAGACATGGCAGACCTAGAGGTAGGCTATGAAGAGCAGAGTGTTATTGAAGCTTTGTGGGCATCACAGATTCCTGCTATTGAAATCTGGGAAGAGGAAATGGATAAGTCAGACGGTAAAGCCCCTCGCTACTTAGAGGATATTTATGACGTTTTAACTCAGTCTCAAAAAGATGCTATGTCCTCTCACGTAAAAGGGACTAAGGTGGCTATTGAAGCTAAGAAAACATTGCGAGCAACTAAGCCTATTTAAACTAGCAGGGCAAAAGCTCAGGAGACAGGAGCCGACACTACTGCCATAGTCACTGAAAAAACCGATTGAGAGACATTACAAACGGGGCTGATACGGCTACAACCTTAGACGAATTACTAGCCTTGAAAGCTGAAAGCTAAACAAGGGGAATAAACAATAATTAAAAGGATAAATAAATGGCTTATATAGGAAGAGAATTACAAGATGCTGATGCTGTTGTTGACACTAAAACTTGGAATAATTCAGATACAACTTTAACTTTATCTGTTGATCCTGGCTCTGTTAATAACGTAGCTTATTTCGAGGACGGGGTTCGTCAAGTACCTACAACTGATTACACAGTTTCAGGACTTACATTAACCAGAACATCTACTCCTGCGAATGGCGTGATTGGGATGGCTGTTAGTGGTTCAACTTTGACGATTGGATCTCCGGCTGATGGGACTGTAACAAACGCTAAAGTATCTTCAGGAAACTTTGTAACAGACTTTACTGACACAACTATCACGGCTTCAGATGAAATTTTATTTGCCGATTCTAGCGATTCGGGTAATGAGAAAAAAGATACTATTCAGGGGATTTTGGATTTGGTTCCTGCCCCTGCTGGTGGAGATAAGCGTAATTTTATTATTGATGGGGATTTTACACAGTGGCCTGAAGGTACTACTATTGCTAATACGGAAGGATACGGCCCTGCGTTATTTCAAGCCTCTGTAGGTGGTGGCACACCGGCGGCACTCAATATGATTGAGGAAACGACAGTTCTCCCAACTTTCGCTCAATCAGGACATCAATCCGCCAGTTGCTTGAAGCTGGATGTTACGACAGCACTCGCGTCTATTGCGGCTGGCGACCAAGCGGCTATGCGTCATTACATAACAGGAACGGATTATAAAAACTTACACCAGCGGGAAGCAACACTTGCATTTTGGGTACGCTCACCAAAGACAGGTACTCACGCGGTGGCTTTCTTTAATAATGCCGCTAACAGAAGCTATGTTGCGACATATACAGTAAGCTCTGCTGATACTTGGGAGTATATAACTATTACGCTAACCTTTGATACTACGGGGACTTGGGAGTTTACAGAAGATAAAATTGGAGTGTATGTTGTTTTCACTCTACTTACGGGTACTACTCGTCACGCTAGTGCGGCTAATACTTGGGAAGCAGGTGAATTTATTGGAGTTGCGGGAATAGTTAATGTTCTGGATAATACCGCTAACAACTTTTACATTTCCCAAGTGGGCCTCTACCTAGGCTCAACGGCTCCGACATTCACATCACCTCCGATTGCTACTGTTAAGGATCAGGTGGAATTTTATGTGGAGACATCTTACGACTCGGATGTTGCTACGGGGACTGCCACTAACAATAGTTCTTACGGTGGCTTAGGGGTAGTTGGTTCAGGATTAACTCCAGCTACAACCGCAGATGTTAGGGTGGCTATCCCGATGAGAACAAAACGTGATACGCCAACAATTACAGTGTGGGATTTGGCGGGTACTGTAACTAAATGGTCACGGTATTCTAATGTGGGCGGTTCAACGGCTAATAATATTGCGGCGACCACGGACTTTATAGGACATAAGTCATTTCGGGTTAAGTCCTCTTCGGTTGTAGCAAAATTCGGAATACTTGGGCATTGGATGGCAGACTCACGACACTAAAGGACACTTATGAATTTCACAAAAATACAATTACAAGAAGATGGTAGTTACACAGCCGATGATTTGAACGTGCCTAATTCCCCAGGCAATCGGCACTATAAGATGGTATTGGAGGACATAGCTGATGGAGCAACTGTTTTGCCTGTCGCGCTTTATGTAGAAACTTATGTAGAAACTTGGCTCGACAAACGACTCAAGTCTATTGCCGATGGTGGCTATGGAACCATGTCAGAACAGTTAGAAATGTTCGGTGAGCAAGGTGAGGTAGCATTTATGGCTCACATTCAGACAGTTAAAACTAATCACCCTAAACCTGTATAGGATTTTAAATGCAGGGGCCGGAACAGCAGGGGCCGCAGTCGTGCTCAGTAGGGATGGGACGGACACTTGCTGGATACTTGTTGACGCAAGACACTAAAATACTATTAACTATTAATTAATAAGGAAAAATAATGGAAATCGCAAAAGTAGCACTACAGGAAGATGGCAGTTATCAAGTCAACGATAATGTATTTGTTCCTGATGACATGGGTAATCGCCATAGGGTAATGATTCAAGAATGGATTGACGCTGGCAATACACCAACGCCTTATGTTGTACCAGAAAAATCATGGGAAGAAAAGCGTACTGCAAAAATGGCAGATGGTGGTTATGGTATATGGTCAGAACAACTAGAAATGATTGGTGAACAAGGTATGACTGTTTATCAAGCACATATTGCATCTGTTAAAGCTGCTCATCGTAAGCCTTAAAAGAACATAAATGGTAGAAAATGACTATAGTATATTGATGAAGGTTCTGGTATGAGTAAGGATGTAGTCAAAGAATATATTCGAGACAATATGTAAGAATATATAAACTATCTTTAGGTGTAATACAAAATCTCGATGCTTCCAAATTGGAAACATCTGCTTTAGTGGTAAAGCGACAATCAATTAAAATTAAATACCCTAAAATTTAAAAGGATCGAAGAATATGTCAATAGTTAAGAGTACACTAGCATTAAATTCATCTGGTATCATACCCGTTGAACTTAATTTTTCACGAAGTTCTTCAGCTACTAGAATTAATTCTATTGGTTTGATTGAAACCATTCCAGCAAATACTATCAGACAGGATTATTTTTCTGACCCTACTAATATTGGTAGACATAGAGGTTGGTTATTAGAAGAGTCATCAACAAATACTTGTTTGCAGTCACATGATTTAGGTAATGCTTCGTGGATTACAACAACATCCAGCTTAACCAATACAGGTAGTGTTAGTACTAATGCTATTAAGTCACCTGACGGAGCAACGAATGCTGACCAACTAGTTGCTTCATCAACAACAACTGGTATCATTGCAGCTCGACAACAAGGTTTGACTTTTACTAGTGGAACTACATATACAGTATCAGTATTTGCTAAGAAAAAAGAATTAAATTTTTTGGAACTTTCCAATAAGGATAATGACCAAACAGGTAGAACATACGCACAAACATTTAACTTATCAACTGGTGAAACTGGTGCATCTGGTGGAACTGTTGACTCGGCATCAATTCAAGCATATGCGAATGGGTGGTATCGTTGTAAAGTAACATTTACAGCAGATGCTAATTCAGATACAGAATTGTATATGAAAGCACGTCCTGATAATGGTGTTTCAAATACTTATGCAACTACTAGTTCTCAAGGTATTTATCTATGGGGTATGCAAGTTGAAGAGAAAGCCTATGCTACTTCTTATATTGCAACTACAACTGTTTCCGTAACAAGAACAGCTGATGTTGCATTTGTTGAAGATACAGAAGGAAAATGGAACTTTGATGTTGGTGCATCATTTTTAATTGATGCTACTCCATTGAATACAACTGGAACACCTGTTTATCATTATCAAGATGCATCAAATGCTAACTATGTAACATTATTGAGTAATTCATCATTGAAGGTTGTTAGTTCTGGTAATAGTCAACTAAATTCTGATCCTTTTGCAACAGGATTTTCTAATACAAGTCATGAAGATTTCCGTAATGTCGTTGCTATGAAGTCTAACCGACTACATATGGGACAAAACGGTAGTCTTTCAGCAAATCTTCCTGATACAACTGTTGTTCTTCCAGCTAATACTTCAACAAGTTCTTATACTATTAAATTCTTTCATGGTGAAGGATTAACATCTGGTAGTGGTTGGTTAACAAACTTTAAAATTTATTCTAATGTTCTTACAGATATAGAATTACAAAATTCTTCATTCCGTAGAAATGATGATGCACAAAATCTTGAATTGAATGCTGTACAGATTCTTGACAATTCTCTTACTGAATCAAAACTTGCAGATGGTGCTGTAACATCACAAAAAATTCTTGATGGAACAATTGTTACTGGTGATATTGCTGCTGGTGGAATACAAACAGCAAATATTGGTGACGATCAAGTAACCAATGCGAAAATCGCTGCTGGTGCGGTTGGTGGTACAGAGATTGCTAATAATTCTATTACTTCTGCTCATTTAGGTCTTGATGTTATCGTTGCTGAAGACGTTGCGAACAATGCAATTACAGTTGCAGAACTTGCTAACAATGCAGTTTCAACTGATAAGATTCAAGCTAATGCAGTTGATGGAACTAAGATTGCAATTGGTAGTGATGCAGCTGGTGATATTCTTTATTACAATGGAACTGATTATACTCGACTTGCAAAAGGTACAGCTGGTCAAGTATTGACAATCAACTCTGGTGCTTCTGCTCCTGAATGGGCGTCAGATTCCACAGACGTTGGTGGAACTTCTGTTGGTGGTGATGTTAGTGGAACAGTTTCTAACATTCAGATTAATGCGAATGCTGTAACTTCAAATGAGATTGCTGCTAACGCAGTTGATACATCAGAGATTGCTACGAATGCAGTTGGTATTACTGAACTTGATGTTACAGATGGTTCAGCAGGTCAACTTCTTTCTACTAATGGTTCTGGTGTATTATCATTTATTACTGATCCAACAAATGTTGGTGCTACTTCAGTTGGTGGTGATTTGTCTGGTACTGTTTCAAATGCACAGATTGTTGCAGGTGCAGTTGATACTACAGAGTTGGCAGATGATTCTGTAACAGCAGCTAAGTTGGATAGTAATGCAGTAGTAACAGCAAGCATTGTTGATGCAAATATTACTACAGCAAAACTTGAAGATGACTCAGTTACTTCTGCTAAATTGGCAGACCATGCTTCTAATGATGCATTGCGTTCTGTTGATTCAGACCATATTAAAAATGATGCAATTGAAGCACGACATATTTCTGATGATTCAGTTGACGGAAATGCACTTGCTGATAACTCAGTTACATCAGCTCATATCGTTAATGGTACGATTGTCGAAGCAGACATCGCAGACAGTGCTGTAACAAATAATAAGATTGCTGGTACAGCTGTTTCTAACTCCAAGTTAGCAACAAACGCAGTAACAACAACTAAGATTGCTGATAATCAAGTTACGATTGCGAAACTTGCAGTAACAGATGGTACGAATGGTCAAATCCTTTCTACCGATGGTAACGGCGTACTTTCATTCGTTGATGATACTGATACAACTATTGGTGATGCATCGGTTGGTGGTGATGTTAGTGGAACAATCTCTAACATTCAGATTTCTGCTGGTGCTGTTGATACTACAGAAATTGCAGACGGTGCTATTACAAATGCTAAATTGGGTGCAAACTCAATTACTTCTGATAAAATCCAATTGGATATTATCGTTGCAGAGGACTTGGCAGCTAATAGTGTTACATTCTCTGAGTTACAAGATGGTGCAGTACGAACAGCTAAGATTCAAGCTAATGCAGTTGATGGAACTAAGATTGCAATGGGTTCTGATGCTCGTGGTGATATCCTTTATTACAATGGTACAGATTATGCTCGACTTGCAAAAGGTTCAGCTGGTGAAGTTCTCACAATGGGAGCAAATGACCCAGCATGGTCTGCTGATTCTACAGATGTTGGTGGAACTTCTGTTGGTGGTGATGTTAGTGGAACAATCTCTAACATCCAAATCAATGCTAATGCAATCGGTTCTTCTGAACTTGCTAATAACTCTGTAACAGGTTCTCACATTGCACTTGGTTCTGATGCAGCAGGTGACGTTATGTATTATAACGGAACTGATTATGTTCGACTTGCAAAAGGTACAGCTGGTCAAGTATTGACAATCAACTCTGGTGCAACTGCTCCTGAATGGGCAGCGGATTCAACCAATGTTGGTAATACGGCAGTTGGTGGTGATGTTAGTGGAACAATCTCTAACATCCAGATTTCTGCTGGTGTTGTTACACCTACAATGTTGTCAGCGACAGGTACAGCTAATAATACAACATTCTTGCGTGGTGATGGAGTTTGGGCGACACCTACAATGACTGAAGTTGATCCAACGGCTGTAACAATGGCAATTGCACTTGGTTAATAAAGACAAGGGGGATGTTTAAACATCCCCCTATTACTCTTATAAATACTTGATAACATCTAAAAAGGAAAATAAAAATGTGGAAAGAGTTTCTTTTAAGAAGTACGCGTGGTGAATTAGACTTAATGACTTATCTTCCGTTTTTGACAGAGGTTGATGTTGAAACAAAAAAACCAAGATGGTGTATTGCGACAGTTGAATATGATTTGAATCCATTTGGTAAATTGATTAAGACACCTGCTAGGTATCATGCTAGAGGGTATACCATCGACCATAAAAAATACTATCATGGGTTCTTTGTTAATTTAAGGTGTACAGAAGAGTTCTACAATAAATATAAAAATAATTTAGATCAATATATTGTAACAGAGGAACATATTAGCCGTGATTCTCAGCCTTCTTGGCTCTAATAAACTTGATTCAAATAACATGATTGTTGTTTATGACAAATATTATAAAAATAAAACGAAGTGAAACATCTAACTCTATTCCGACTACTAGTGATTTAGCAGTTGGTGAGATTTGCATGAATGTTGCAGATCAAAAGCTATATACGAGAAAATCAGATGATTCAATAGTTACAATATCTGACACTACTATAGGTAGAACAGCGTTAGAACTAATATCTACAGATACTAGTTCTGCTGCAGGGCCTGTATTAGATTTATACAGAAACTCCTTTTCACCGTTTGACTCTGATGCAATTGGAGAAATTAAGTTTCAAGGTGAAAATGATAATAGTGATAAGGTAGTATTTGCAAAGATAACAAGTAAGATTGCAGATGCATCAGCTAGTAGTGAAGATGCTATTATAGAATTTCATGTACAAGAAAATGGTTCAAGTGGAGCAGTTATACAAATCAAAGGTGATGGTATTCATATAATGTCTGGAAATAAAATTACTTTTGCAGATGGAACATCAATGTCAACTGCACCCGTTGATTCAAATGCTGTTACGATGGCAATCGCATTAGGGTGATAAACGATACTAAAAAGAAAAATAAAAAATGACTCAAAATGACGAAAAGGTTGCCTTAAGAACCACTCAACCAAAAGAATAAAGGTATAAAGTATGGCAACAGTAAAATGGAATCAAGATATAAATGCTGGTCAAAGTTGGGACGCTGACATTAATATGTTAAATAATAATGGCAGTACTCGCGATATAACTGGCTGGACTCTTGAATCTAAAATAAAACGCCATTATAGATCAGTTGCTGTGAAGGAATTTATGTCAATAAACATATTGAATGCTGTTACAGGTAATATGACATTGGCATTAACTCCTAAACAGACTAGTAACTTAAAATCTGGTAAATATTTGTATGATGTTGAAGCAACTGATAGAAGAACACCAGCAATAGGTATTAGTGGTGATGGTAATGAAGCTACAGCTATAGCATTTGTAAATTCCGATGGTGTTATTTCAAATATTAAAGTTACTAATGGTGGTACTGGTTATACTGAAGCTACAACTATTACAATAGCTGATCCACTTTCTGATGGCGGAACAACTGCAACTGCAACTGCAACAGTTGCTGGTGGAGAAATAACTGTTATAAATATAGTTGATGGTGGAAGTGGATATTTAGAACAACCAAAAGAAAGGGTTATTCAAGGGGTAATAACAATTAGACCCGAAATAACAACTGACTGATGCCAATTCAAGTTAATAGAAACACAGGAAATACAGTATTTTCTCCGGCAGTGTCTAATGCTCAACAATCTGGTTCTGGTACTGGTGATGTTCCTCCTCTGGTAGATTTATCAGATGTAAATAAAACTGGATTAAATGATAATGATGTTTTGGTTTATAATGCTGCAACGGGAAAATTTGTTCCAATAGACATAGAAGTTATCAACGATAATGATGGTGGTGTATTTTAAAGAAAATAAGTGGTGGGTTTTAAGTTATACAATGGCATGGAGTAGGGCTTGATTTTTATTTTATGATTACAATGTTAAATGTGATAAACCTAACAACAAATATTTAAAGGAAAAATTAAATGGCTAATCAAATTCAAATTAGAAGGTCGTCTGGCTCAAATTCTCCTGTTGCAGGATCACTTGAAAAAGGTGAATTGGCATGGGTTGACCACGGTACAGGTGGTGGTGCTGGTTGTTTGTACATTGGTGATATGACATCAGCTGGTGCTGTTGTGCGTAAAATTGGTGGTACAGATTCATCTGATTTCATTACAGATATTCTAAACAACACAGTTCTAACAGGAGCTCCTACAGCAACTACAGTTTCAGCAGATGATAACTCAACTAAACTAGCAACAACAGCATATGTTGATCGTCAAGTTCTTTCTGGAACAAATGCTATTTCATCAGCATCTGATACAAATATCTCAGCTCCTGCAGGTGGACACGTGCTGATTTATGATGGTACAGATTCATGGGATAATAAAGCATTGTCAGGTGATGTTTCTATTGCTACTGATGGTACAGTTTCAGTTAACACAGTACAAGCTAATTCAGTTGCTCTAGGTACAGACACAACTGGTAGCTACATTTCAACAATCACAGGTACTTCAAATGAAATTGCTGTTTCTGCAAATGGTGTTGAAAGTGCTGCAGTAACAATCGGTCTAACAAATAATGTTACTATTTCAGGTAACTTGACTGTTACTGGTACAACAACAACTGTTGATTCAACAACCGTTTCTGTTGCTGATCCAATTTTTGTTATCGGTGAGAATGGTACAGACGATAATAAAGACCGTGGTATTGAATTCAAATACAACGATGGTGCTGCTAAAACTGGTTGGTTTGGTTACGATGATTCAGATTCAAAATTCAAGTATATTGCTGACGCAACTAATACTTCTGAAGTTTTCTCTGGTTCTCTGGGTAATGTTGCTTTCGGCGAAATTGATGGTACATTGACAACTGCTTCTCAAACCAATATCACAGGTTTAGGAACAATCACTACTGGTACATGGAATGCTGATATTGTTTCTTCTACTTTTGGTGGACTCGGTATTGATACCTCTAGTTCAACTGGTGTTGGTACAGTATCAGGTGGAACATGGAGTGTTCAGTCTGAAATGCCTGTAACTCTTGGTGGTACTGGTCTTCAAGCTGTTGCTAGTAATGGCATCCTAGTTGGTGCTGGTACAGCTGACATGACAGTATTGACAGCTGGTTCTGCTGGACAGAAACTAGCTATCGACTCTAATGGCGCTCCAGCATGGACTGACGTTATGGACGGCGGTACTTTCTAAGTTTAGTTTATTTTAGAAACAACATGAGTAGATTCACTGAAAGGGGATGGGGATTTTCCCTGTCCCCTTTTATTTTTTTTAGGAGTTATACATATTACATATAGGTAAAAGAAATGCAATTAAACGAAACCACTGACCTAATTGAAAAATTAGGTGTGCCGATTGTTGGTTTGCTATTGATTGGGTGGGGTTTTTGGAAAATTGTAAAATGGTTACAAGATTCACTAACAGGAAAGATAGGTTATCAAACAGATATACTCGTTCAACTCATTGATAGAATAAGAGTATTACAAACAGATATTTTAAAACTTGATACAATGATAAGAACTAGGTATGGTTTAGAAGCGGATCAAGAACGTATTGCAAGAGCTGATGAATCTGCAAATAAAAAAAGAGGGAAATAATATCAATTTAATAATTCTATATTAAAGGAGTTAATGAAATGGCTGAAAAAGAAGAAGCGACTGAAAAACCACAAGGAGCACCATTAGCAAAACAAAATGTTGATCCAGAAGTAACAAAAGAACAATTGCAGAATCAATTGAATTATGCACAAAAACTCATCAATGTTCTTCAAAATAAAGTGAATGAACTTAATGGAAAAATGGTTCAGATTGAAGCACAACTACTTCTTGCTAATGAAGATAAGGAAAATATTTTAAAGCAAGTGGAAACAATGGGAATCACCCCACAGTAATAAAAGGAAAATAGCATGGCTAGTGTAACTTCAAGACAGGGATTGATAGATTATTGTTTAAGGAGATTAGGACAACCTGTAATTGAAATCAATATAGATGACGATCAGCTAGATGAAAGAGTTGATGATTCATTAGAATTTTTTCAAGAATATCATTTTGATGGTGTGGAAAAAGTTTTTCTAAAACACATTATTACACAAACTGATATTGACAATGAATATATTCCTATGGGTGATCCTGTATCACCTGATGGTGGGCCTGTTATTAGTGTTGTTAGGGTATTACCTATTCCTAGTTTTGATTCGTTTCAGGGTGGGTTTTTTAATGAAGAGTATCAGTTAAGACTAAACGACTTAAATAATTTTTCTGGTTCTTCATTGATTCAATGGAGTATGACATTAACAAATTTTTCTGAAATCGAACAATTGTTTTCTATTGCACCAACGATGATGTTTAATAGAAAACAGAATAGAGTTTATTTAGAAGCTGATTGGTCAAAAAAATTTAGTGTAGATGATATTTTAGTTATTGAAGCTTATAGAGCATTAGACCCTGCTGTTTATCCAGAAGTTTGGAATGATATGTTTTTGAAAAAATATACAACCGCTTTAATCAAAAGACAATGGGGAGAGAATCTGAAAAAGTTTCAAGGTGTTGTATTGCCAGGCGGTATTACACTTGATGGTAAAACAATTTATGATGAAGCTGTTGAAGAAATAAGACAGATAGAAGAAGAAGTAAGTCTTAAATATGAACTTCCAGCAGATGGATATGTAGGTTAATATGCCAACTAATCAATTTTTTAAAAATTTCAATTCATTTCCACAACAAGAATTACTTAATAGTTTAACCAAAGAAGTAATTCAAATAAATGGAATTGATGTATTGTATCTTGAAAGAACAGAAGTAAAACGTGATGATATTCTTAATGAAGATGCATTATCTAAATTTACTAAAACAAGAGAAGTTGAGATGTATATAAACACACCTGAAGGTTTTGGTGGTGCTGGTGATATGGTTTCAAAATTTGGATTGGATGTTCAAGATGAATTAATATTGATTGTAAATAAAGAAAGATTTACAGAAGAAGTTTTTAATGCTGCACCAAAAGAAGGTGACTTGATTTATTTTCCTCTTGGAAAAGGTTTATACGAAATTAAATTTGTTGAACACGAAAAACCTTTTTATAGTTTAGGAAAAAATACAGTATATGAATTGACTTGTGAGTTATTTAGATATAGTAATCAAGTTTTTGATATTGAAGAAATTGAACAGGGTGCTATATTTGATAAAATCGAAAGAGAGAATTCAACTACAATTGAATTAACATTGGCTGGTTCAGAAGCATATCAAGTTAGTGAGATAGTATTTCAAGGTTCATCAATAGCTACCTCAGTTGTTACTGCTAAAGTTGCAAGTCAAGAAGGAAATAAATTGAATGTTTATAGAGTATCAGGTTCATTTGCAACCGGCACAGATGTTGTAGGTGCTAAAAGTAATACTTCACTTGATTTAATTTCTGTTGACGATCAAGTTAGTTCATCTACTGAATATGATGATAATAAAATATTTGAAACTGATGGAGATAATATTTTAGATTTCAGTGAAGTTGATCCGTGGAGCGAGGGAGACTTATAATGTTTGGAAAATATTTTTACAATAAGAATATCAGAAATATTGTTATATTATTTGGTACAGTATTCAATGATATAAAAGTAAAGAGAGTAGAATCAGACGGTGATGTTCAAAGTGAATTTAAAGTTCCTATTTCATATGGCCCTGCACAGAAATACCTAACAAAATTAGAAGGGCCTATTGATGAAGAAAAAGAAACTGTTGGTATTAGACTTCCAAGATTGTCATTTGAAATAACAACAATGACGTATGATGCAACAAGAAAATTACAGACAACGAAAAAAATAAAAGAAATAAAACCTCTTGGTAATCTTGATAATATTGAAATAATAAATGGTGGTTCTGGTTATACAGTAGCACCTGCAATAACAATTGAAGCACCTCCGTCATCGTCAACTGGAATAACAGCAACGGCTACATCAACGATTACCGAAGGTGTTGTAACTTCTATAACCCTTGATGTTGCAGGAACACAATATGAAAATACACCGACTGTTACTATAGCTGATGCACCAGCAGGTGGTGTAACTGCAACAGCAAAATCAAATCTTGATGCTAATCTTAATACTTTAGTTACAGCTTATACACCTGTACCATATAACTTTGAGATTGATTTATCTATCATGGTTAAGAATAGTGATGATGGAGCTCAGATACTAGAACAGATTTTACCATATTTTACACCAGAGTATCATGTTACTCTAAATGAAATGAAAACACTTGGTATTAAAAGAGACATACCTATTGTGTTAAACGGCATTTCAACAGAGGATGATTATGAGGGTGATTTTCTTACTAGAAGGTCTTTAACTCATACTCTATCATTTACAGTCCAAGGATATCTGTATGGCCCAACATCTGATATTGGAATAATCAGAGAAGTAGATGTTAATTCTGGAACAAGTTTTAATGATGATGATATTCAGTTAGTTAATATTGATATTAAACCAGACCCAGAAACTGCTGACCCTGATGATGCACCAAGAAATACTACAACAACAATAACTGATTTATAGGAGATATATAGGAGAATAATACTATGGCACAATGGAGAATAGACCAACAATCGTATAGGCCGCCGGACACTACCAACTTTGAAGTAGTAATGATTGCTGATGAGGATGGTAATATTTCTAATAGTTTTGGTGCTTCAGCTAATATTCCGATTGCTGCTGGAGAACTTACAGGCTATTCACATATTAATAAATTTGGATTTTCGTCAAACATAGGTGTTGGTAGTGGATATCATACAATTTGGAATGCTGGTGGTATTTATACATATGCATCAACCGCAACTATTGCAACAGTAACAAGTGATGATTCATCGGATGATGGTGCAGTAATCAATATACAGGGTTTAGATGCAAACTATCTTCCTATAGAAGAAGATATTACAATAGGTGGTTCAGCTGGAACACAGTTGTTTTTTAGAGTGTATCGAGCATTAGTAAAAGTTCCAGCAACAGGTCAATCTACTAATGTTGGTAAAATTGAGATTCAAATTGATGGTGCAAATAGAGCAGAGATATTGGAAGGAAACGGACAGACTTTAATGGCAGTTTACACAGTACCAGCTGGAAAAACTGGTTACTTAATGAAACTTCAAGCATCACCTTCTAAAAATACAGATGTATTATTTAAGTTAGTTGTTAGAGAATTTGGTGGTGCTTTTTTAACAAAAGGATTGTTTGGAACTTTTGGTGTTCCAGTTACATATGATTATCCTGTTCCTCTTAGATTTCCTGAAAAAACAGATATTGAAATTCAGGGAAAAGCAGGAAACACTTGTGCAGCTGGTTCAGTATTTGATGTTATATTAGTTGATAATCCTTAATGAGATTTTATGAAAAAAGAAACTGTAAAACAACTGAATGATATTTTAGATATTGCAGATGATATTATTGATATTGAAGAACCTAAAGAAATACAGAAAGCACCAGCAGTAGAAACAACAACTACTGACTTAACAAGTGACTATGATTTCTCAAGGGATCAGTATCATAACATTATTGAAAAAGGAAATGAAGCACTAGTAGAATTATTAGCTATTGCAAAAGAAGGTGAACAACCTAGAGCATTTGAGGTTGCAACCCAACTTATGAATTCTTTAGCTGCAACAACTAAAGAACTTTTGATATTACAAAAAACCAAGAAAGAAGTAGAAGGAACAAATAAACCTACGAAGAATGAAAATAATCTTTTCATTGGTAGCACTTCCGAACTTCAAAAACTTCTTGAAATGAAAAAGAAAAAATAATATGCCAGAAGATAATTCCTATTTAGGAAATAACCTTTTAAAAGGTTTAGGTGTACCACATAAGTTTACTAAAAAAGAGATAGAGGAATACATTAAGTGTAAAGATGATCCTATCTATTTTTTAGAAAATTATGTGAAGATTGTGCACGTTGATGAAGGCCTTGTTCCTTTTAAGATGTATGATTTTCAAAAAAACTTAGTAAACGCTATAACAGAAAATAGAAATGTCATTGTAAAAACAGGTAGACAGGTTGGTAAAACTACAACTACTATCGGTTGGTTATTACACTATATTCTTTTTAATCAAGAAAAAATTGTTGGTATTCTAGCTAACAAGGCAATCACTGCTCGTGAAATCCTCGGCCGTGTTCAAACATCCTATCAGCATCTCCCAAAGTTTCTCCAGCAAGGTTTAAGAGAATGGAATAAAGGTTCTATGGAACTTGAGAATGGAAGTAAAGTTATTGCTTCTTCCACATCTTCAAGTGCTATTCGTGGATTTTCATTTTCTTGTATTCTCCTAGATGAATTTGCTCATGTTCAGAGACATATTGCAAACGAATTTATTCGCTCAGTTTACCCTACAATTTCGTCTGGTAAAGAAACAAAGGTTATTATTGTATCTACTCCAAACGGATTTAATCTATTCTATAAATTCTGGAATGATGCTGAAGAGGGAAATAATACATTTTTTCCTTTCAAGGTTCATTGGTCAAATGTTCCGGGCCGAGATGACGAATGGTATAAGAGAACTGTATCGACTATTGGTGAAGATGCTTTCAGACAGGAGTATGAAGCAGAGTTTTTAGGTTCTACAAATACTCTGATTTCTACCGAAAGACTGCAAGAAATGTCATATAATGCACCATTATTCACTAGAGATGGGTTAGACGTACATGAAGAGCCGGTTGATGGACATACATATACTATCACCGTTGACGTAGCTAGAGGTCAAGGACAGGACTATTCCGCCTTTTCGGTGTTTGATATTACCGAAATTCCGTACAAAATAGTGGCTAAATACCGAAATAACACCGTCGCACCCCTACACTTTCCCAATATTATAAATACTATTGGAAAGAGATATAATTATGCATATGTTTTAGTAGAAATAAATGACATTGGTTCTCAAGTTGCTGACGTTTTACACCATGATTTAGAGTATGAGCATTTATATTCAACATCATGGTATGGTAGGCATGGACAGCAATTAAGTAGTGGTGCTAAGAGAGAATCTGCATTTGGTGTAAGAACAACCAAAACAATGAAAAAGTTGGGTTGTTCAAACTTAAAATCACTAATTGAAGAAAATAAACTTTTATTTAATGATTATGATATTATAACAGAACTAACAACCTTTATTGCTATTGGTGAATCCTTTTCAGGCGAAGAGGGAACTAATGATGATTTGGTAATCACTTTAGTTTTATTTGCTTGGTTAATAGACCAACAATATTTTAAAGATTTAAGTAATCAAAATATAAGAGATAATTTATATCAAAATCAAATGAATCAATTAGAAGATTTAACGACACCTTTTGGTGTTATTGATAATGGATTAAATCAGAAAGAATATGAGATAGATTCAGATGGAACAATATGGGAAACAGTAAATTAAATTATGCAATTGATGAAAAATATATTAATATAAAAAATGTAATTAATTGTAAAGGAGAATTAAAATGCCATTTCAAGTCAGCCCAGGCGTAGTAGTTACTGAAAGAGATTTAACTACTGTAGTACCTAATGTTGCAACAAGTATTGGTGCAGTAGCGGGTCAATTTCAATGGGGCCCAGTTTTAGAAAGAGTAAGAATTACAACAGAAAATGATTTAGTAAAAACATTCGGTGAACCAACCACTAATACGTTTGAACATTTTTGGTCAGCTGCTAATTACCTAGCATATTCAAATAATCTTTTGGTAGTTAGAAATGTTAAAGACGATGCAAGAAACTCTGTAGTTGGAGATGATAACGCTGGTTTTACTGGAACAAATAGTACAGTTGTACAAAATGGAGATGATTATGAAAGTGATCTCAGTGCTTTAACAGCTGGTGACACATTATTCATTGCCAAATATCCCGGCGTAAGAGGAAATAGTTTAAAAGCGATTGCACTAGATGGAACAGGTTGGGCAACAGCCGAAGGAACAGCAGCAGGTGCAAGAACAACAGACCAAAAATTATTCTTAGCATCTTTTGACAGTGCTCCTGCAACATCTGCTGACGTTGCTTCTGTTGGTGGATCAAATGATGAAATGCACGTTCTTGTTATTGATGAGGATGGTTTGTTTACGGGTGAGCCTGGAGAAGTAGTAGAAGCACATGGTTATGTAAGTAAAGCAATTGATGCGAAAAAATTTAATGGTTCATCAAATTATGTAGGAAATGTTTTGAGAAATGAATCAAAGTATATTTGGTTAGGTTCCAGAAATAAAATTACCGAATCTTCACTTGATGCCTCTCCAGCAGCTGATGCAGGTGCAAGTAAATCTGGTACAACTTTTAAAAGATTAAATGCAGCTGCTGCAGCAGATCAGATTATTGGTGGTAGTTTAACTGCCGGTCTTGATGGTTCTGATTTAGTTAATGCTGATTTAACAGCGGCATATGATCTTTATGTGGATGCTGATACTGTTGATGTTACTCTGATAATGTCTGGTGCTGGTAGCACTGTTGTTGGAAGTCACATCATTGACAATATTGCATCAAAACGAAAAGATTGTGTTGCATTTGTATCTCCTAACAGAGCATCTGTTGTTACTCCTGCTAGTAACGATGCAGCAGTAACTGCACTTAAAGCAGATAGTACTGCACTCGGTTCTTCTAATTATGCTATTATGGATGGTGCATGGAAATATCAATATGATCGTTATCGTGACATTTTTGTTTATGTTCCAATGAACGGTGACATTGCTGGTCTTTGTGCAAGAACTGATTTCACGAATGATGCTTGGTGGTCACCTGCTGGTTTGACAAGAGGTGTAATTAAAAATATTGTAAAATCTTCTTGGGAACCAACAAAACCAGATCGTGATGAGATTTATCAACTAGGTATTAATCCTATTACGACACAACAGGGTGCTGGTGTTATTCTTTTTGGTGATAGAACTATGCAAATTACACCAACAGCATTTGATCGTATTAATGTTCGTAGGTTATTCATTGTTCTTGAGAAAGCAATTGCTGTTGCGGCTAAAGCAATGTTGTTTGAATTCAATGATGAATTCACAAGGTCACAATTTGTTAATATTGTTACTCCTTTTTTGAGGGAAGTACAGGGACGTAGAGGACTCACAGACTTCAAAGTAGTTTGTGAT
>Ga0233439_10001529_pt1 | contig 29212 bp, 24 predicted proteins | sample SI_123_September_6_FD_182713 | JGI IMG/M metagenome (GOLD analysis project Ga0233439, IMG submission 182713) | Seawater microbial communities from Saanich Inlet, British Columbia, Canada - SI_123_September2016_100_MG | ecosystem: Environmental > Aquatic > Marine > Inlet | place: Canada: British... | reverse complement strand
TTTTCATGTCTGCCTGTACTAAAGCAATCAACCCAATGTATACAACTGCAATTAATGAAAGCCCTATCATCATGCCAGAAAGATACTCGCTGGCATCTGGGACAATTGGTAGGGAATACCGCAAAAATCCATAGCCACCTAATTTTAATAGTATCGCTGCCAATACCACCGAACCACCTGTAGGTGCCTCAACATGCGCATCAGGCAACCAAGTATGCACCGGCCACATTGGCACCTTGACAGCAAATGCGATCAAAAAAGCAATGAATATAAGAATCTGCGGGGTTAGTGGTAGCGATAGTTTGTGATAATCAAGTATCGAAAAGCTACCACCTGAAACATTATAAAGATATATAAATGCAACCAGCATCAATAAGGAACCCATAAGGGTATAAAGAAAGAATTTAATCGCAGCATAAACACGGTTAGGACCACCCCAGACACCAATTATAAGAAACATTGGAATTAACGAGGCCTCCCAAAACACGTAGAATAAAATGGCATCAAGCGATGAAAACACACCATTAACAATTCCAGACATAACTAGAAATGCCCCCATATACTGCGACACTCTGTTATTTATTACCTGCCATCCAGCAATTACTACTAATGGCGTAATAAAGCAATTTAGTAAAATTAATGGCATAGATATGCCATCTATGCCTAGATGATAGTGAACATTAAAACGTTCAATCCAGGTGTGATATTCAACAAACTGCATCCCAACCATAGTTGGATCAAACTGCATATATAACGGAATCGCCACTAACAGGCCCATTATTGAGCCTATAAGTGCTACCCACTTGGCCAAGCGTGCGTTGTTATCGCCGCCAGTAGCAAACACCAAGATACCAATCAAAATTGGTAGCCAAATAACTAAACTTATCAAAGGGAAACCAAACAGCATATTTATTCCGTTTTATTTATCGGCTTTCAGTTGCCCATAATTTGTAAAAGCATGAAATCCCACCATGCTGAAATCTTATATCCTAATATAACCAAAAACTTAGAAGAACGAACACACCCACAATCATGGTAAAGGCGTAATGATAGATATATCCTGATTGAAATTGACGTATCAACGTAGCGGCCCAGACAACTACCCGTGCAGAACCATTAACAAAAAACCCATCGATAATTTTTATATCACCAAATTTCCAAAAACCACGCCCTAAAGTACGTGCGCCCCCAGCAAAAAGCCAAGAATAAAATTCATCAATATAGTATTTTCGATCTAGCAAAGTATAGATTGGTCCGAATTTCTGCTTGATTTTCCCAGGCATGTCAGTCTTCACCATATAAAAATACCAAGCAGTAAAAATTCCACCCAATAAAAACCAGAATGGTAATGTTGTAAGTGCATGAGTCATCATTCCCCAGATACCATGAAATTGTGCCCCCATTTTAGCGACTGCCTCATGCTGCGATCCGATTTGTATCGATTCCCCAAAATAATTACCAAAAAGCATTGATTCAATTAACCAACCTGCACCAATTGCTGGTATTACCAAGATAATAAGAGGCAATGTAACTACCCAAGGTGATTCATGTAAGTGTTCTTTAGTATGCTGGTCCATACGCGGATTACCATGAAAAGTCATGAATAACATACGGAATGTATAAAAAGCTGTAACAAAGACCGTTACTAATACACAAAAATATGCAAAATTTGCACCAGCAATATCTGAGAAATGTACTGCTTCGATAATAGAATCTTTTGAGAAAAAACCAGAAAGCCCCGGAAAGCCTACATTGGCTAACCCAGCAATAAACATCGTTACGTACGTAACAGGCATATATTTTTTAAGGCCACCCATTTTCGTCATATCTTGCTCATGATGCATTGCGATAATTACAGATCCTGCTCCGAGAAACAGTACTGCCTTGAAAAAGGCATGTGTCATGAGATGGAATATTCCCACTGAATAAGCTGATACACCCAGTGCTACTGTCATGTATCCAAGCTGAGATAAGGTTGAATAAGCAACCACACGCTTTATATCATTCTGTACAATCGCCACCAATGCCATTGATAAGGTAGTGATGCTGCCAATTACCAACATCACTGTTAAAGCTGTATCAGATAGTTCAAATAACGGAGACATGCGTGCCACCATGAAGATACCTGCAGTTACCATTGTTGCCGCATGGATTAATGCTGATATTGGCGTGGGTCCTTCCATGGAGTCGGGTAGCCAGACATGTAGTGGAAACTGTGCAGATTTCCCCATTGCACCAATAAATAAAAGAATACATATTACTGACATAAGCATCCACGGCAATCCAGGAATAATTTCAACTGTCTGAGATGCAATCTGTGGCGCTTGAGCAAACACCGTTGCATAATCCAGTGAACCAGCGTGCATTAAAACCATACCTATGCCGAGAAGGAATCCAAAATCACCCACACGATTCACTAAAAAAGCTTTCAAATTTGCATAGATAGCTGTTGGCCTCGTATACCAGAATCCAATCAACAGATATGAAACTAGCCCAACAGCCTCCCAGCCAAAGAAAAGCTGAAGAAAGTTATTGGACATCACCAGCACTAGCATTGAAAAAGTAAAAAGGGATATATAACTAAAGAATCTCTGATAACCAGGATCTCCCTTCATATAACCTATGGTATAGATATGGACCATAAGAGATACAAAGCTTACAACGACCATCATTGTAGCGGAAAGCTTATCGATCAAAAATCCAATCTCAAACTGAGCTGTACCGCTAGTCATCCAAGTATAAACACTTCCGTTATAGATATTCCCCTTTGAAACATCCATAAAAATGATGATAGACGCTGCCAAACACACAAACATCATTCCAATAGTAATACGATGGCTCCAGGTCGTACCTATCACACGCCCTAATAACCCAGCAATAAGCGATCCAACCAGCGGGGCCAATGGAACCAATAAATAAAGTTTTTGAATTTCAATCATAGAGCTTGGTATTTATTCTTGAGGCATCTTATCGAATGACCCACCTAAAAATCTACCCCTTTAGTTTGTCCAGATCATTAACATTAATAGTACGCAGATTCCTAAATAACACTACTAATATCGCCAAACCAATTGCAGCTTCAGCAGCTGCCACAGTTAGTATAAAAAATACAAAAATTTGGCCGGAAACATCCTGCAGGTAATGAGAAAATGCCACAAAATTCATATTAACTGCTAGTAACATAAGCTCAATGGCCATCAACAAAATAATTACATTTTTCCTGTTAAGGAAAATTCCAACGATGCCGATGGCAAACAAAATAGCACCAAGTACTAAGTAATGTGACAACGATATCAAGCGAATTACCCCTTATTTGAAAAATATTAAAATATTATTACGAACTACTATTCTTTCTTCTCTGATGGCATTGATACCAACCGCACTCTATCTTTCTTCTTAACTATTACTTGCTTAGACGGATCTAAGAATTTTACTTTTGAACGAGTGCGTAAAGTTAATGCGATTGCTGCAACCATCGCCACCAAAAGAATTACTGCAGCCAACTCAAAGGCATATACATATTCGGTATAAAGCAACATACCTAGTTCCTTCGTATTACTGTAATCAGAAGCGTGTGGTGGTGGAGCAGGCATCTGATCAATACTAAAACTTTTATTAATTAAAACCATGACTACCTCAGCAGCCATAACTACAGCCAGAAGCCCCCCAAATGGAAACCATTTCCAATAACCTTCACGTAAACGATCAAGATTAATATCTAACATCATAACTACAAAGAGGAATAACACCATTACCGCCCCCACATACACTAGCACCAGTGTGATTGCTAAAAACTCTGCCCCGAGTAATAGCCAGAGCCCTGCAGCTGTGAAAAATGCCAGAACCAAAAGTAACGCTGCATGTACAGGGTTACGAGAAGTTATAACTCCTAGCGCAGAAAGTACAAGTATTGCAGAAAAAAAGTAAAATATTATTTCTAAAAAATTCATAGGCCTCTAATAAAAAATTATCGATAGCTTGCATCCATTTCTCTATCTTTTGCTATCTGCTCTTCATACTTATCTCCAACTGCCAGCAGCATCTCTTTGGTATAGACCAGATCACCTCTTTTCTCTCCATGATATTCAAGAACATGGGTCTCAACGATAGAGTCTACTGGGCAAGATTCTTCACAAAATCCACAGAATATACATTTCGTAAGATCGATATCATAACTAGTTGTACGACGAGTTCCGTCATCTCGCTGCTCTGAATCAATAGTAATAGCTAGTGCCGGACATACCGATTCACATAACTTACACGCAATGCAGCGTTCCTCACCGTTAGGATATCTTCGTAACGCGTGCAATCCTCTGAAACGAGGAGACTGCGGTGTCTTCTCTTCAGGAAAATGCACTGTAATTTTCCGAGCGAATAGATACCGACCAGTAAGCATCATGCCTTTAACCAGCTCAATTAACAGAAGGCTACTGAAAAAATCTTTTATACGATTCATCTATTTCTCCAGTCTCAATGAAACCACAAACTGAGCGGGAACATGTTTAATAAAGATGACGGTAATTGCATCACCCCACCCAAAATAACAATCCATACAATTGTTATAGGTATGAATACTTTCCAACCAAGGCGCATTATCTGATCATAGCGGTAACGTGGGAAAGTGGCACGAAACCAGAGGAAACAAAACAGTAAAAAGGCAATCTTTAATAGCAACCAAATAAACCCTGGAATCAAAGTAAATGGAGCCATATCTAGTGGTGGCAGCCAGCCACCTAAAAACAAAAGACTAGAAAGTGTTGCGACCAGAATCATATTAGAATATTCAGCAAGAAAGAATACTGTAAAAGCCATACCTGAGTACTCAACATGAAAACCTGCAACTATTTCAGACTCTCCTTCAGCCACATCAAATGGCGCTCGGTTTGTTTCTGCTACACCAGAAATAAAATAAACCACAAACATGGGGAATAATGGAATTAAATACCAGTTAAGAAGACTCCCGCCCTCCTGCCCTCTAACAATATCACCCAGATTCAAACTCTGAGACATCATCAACACACATACCAATGCAAACCCCATTGCCAACTCATATGAAACAACCTGAGCAGCAGTACGCATTGTTCCCAGAAAAGCGTACTTTGAATTAGATGCCCAGCCAGCAATAATAACGCCATAAACACCCATGGATGTCATCGCTAATATGTAAAGTAACCCAGCATTGATATCTGCTAAAACCATTTCTGGAGAGAAAGGTACTACTGCCCACGCGGCTAAAGCAGGTGCGATAGTTAAAATCGGACCTAATATAAATAAAACCTTGTTGGCACCATTTGGCACGATGATTTCTTTCATCATTGCCTTAACTGCATCCGCGATAGGTTGGCCCCAGCCACCTAACCAAGGAATACCAAAAAAGGTTACTCTATTTGGTCCAACTCTAATTTGCATAGAAGCAATAATCTTACGTTCTGCAAATGTAAGATATGCGACCCCAAGCAATAATGGAATCACAATTGCAAAAATTAAAGCCAAATTTTTAGTAAGTGAGAATAGCATTAGCCCCCACTCTGCACCAAAGAACTGTCCGAATAATTGTTCTGCGTATTCCATTAATAAATCCTAGCCTTATCCATCACATTTCTTTACCGTTATATCTTCAAACATGCCCCCAAGGCCTGCCGTCACCGGGTGTGCAGTAACAAGTCGAATGCAGTTAAATGGTATTTTGTCATCACAATCTACTCTAAGCGACACCTCTCCCTCACCCTGTTTTAACTCTGCCTTATCTCCTGCACACAAGCCAAGCTTTTCAAGTAGATTTCCTGACATCCATGCCACCGGTTCTTCAACAGCATCCTGAGTATGCTGCAATGATTCTGCATGACGTACAATAGGGTCAGCCTGATAAATTGGCACTTCAGCAATACGTTGAATACTGTCATTTTTCTGCCTAAATTCTTTTACTGTAAAGCCATTAAGCTCATTACCCAAATTATTTTTAATATCAAAATTAGGAGGTATAGCTTCCGCATATACTTGTTCAGGATTATCAAAATCAAAACCATCTAGCTGCAGTAAGTTACCTAATACTCTTAATATTTTCCATGCAGGACGCGTATCTCCGAGTGGCGTAACAACCCCATTAAAATTTTGGACTCGTCCTTCAGTATTAATGAAAGTTCCTGAGGTTTCAGTAAACGGAGAAATTGGGAGCATCACATCAGCATAATCTGTAGCAGCAGAGGTATCTTGTTTGTATGCACTCATCATTACAACAAGGTCTGCCCCATCTAATGCTTTTGTTGCTGCCTGCGGGTCATAAGTGTCAAGCTCAGGCTCAAGATTTAATAATACATAAGCCCGACATGGGTTAGTCCCAGGTGTGGCAGTACCTATACCCAACATTTGGGAAGCATTAAGCCCATTGTTTGATGAATCTTCTAAAGAAATTTTATTAGGAACTGCTCCCGCAAAATATGCTCCAACACTATTCGCAGCTTCACCTAAGATACCAAAATCCGATTCTGCAAACTTTGCAATATACTGAGTCAGTAACTGGATATCAGCATATTGTGGATGGTGCTGCGCCAAATTACCAAGAAAAATAGAAGAGGAGCTATTATTTATTAAGCTTACTGCTATTGAGCGTGCAGTATCAGTTATCTCATTGACGTCTTTAAGCAAGTTTTCTATGTTATCAGGTGATTTTTCTTTCTTTAATTCAACTATAACTTTCAAAATTTGCGCAAGCATCACAACCATTTCTGAAGGCGCAACGATTGCTTGATTAGCAACATCCGTAAGTAAATCATCATTTATAGGGTTTATCAGATTTAATTCTGCTCCATCCTTTACTGCTCTACGTATACGCTGTGCGATAAGCGAATGATCTTTTCGTAAATTACTACCAATTATTAAGATTGCCTTAAGCTTTGAAATGCCTGCAATACTCATACCCAACCAAGGCACGTCATTCATATGTTTATCCGAACTAAAGTCTGACTGACGTAACCTATGATCTATATTTTCACTACCCAACCCACGAATTAATTTTTGTAATAGATATAATTCTTCCAAAGTACTATGAGGGGAAGCCAACGCACCAATACTCTGTGCACCGAAATTCTCTTTTATTTCTTTTAATCCATTAGCAATAAATTCTAATGCAGTTTTCCAATCACACTCATGCCATACGCCATTTTGTTTTATCATGGGCGTAGTTAGACGCTCTTCCGAATTAAGACCTTCATAAGAGAAGCGATCTTTATCTGATAGCCAACATTCGTTTATTTCTTCATTATCACGTGGCAACACGCGCATTACCCGGTTCTTTTTTATCTGCACTATTAAATTAGAACCAAGGCCACAATGAGGGCTTATGGATTTTCTACGAGACAGCTCCCAAGTGCGCGCAGAATATCTAAATGGCTTACTCACAAGCGCCCCTACCGGACAGAGATCAATCATGTTGCCAGATAATTCTGAATTCACCGTGCTACCAACAAATGATAATATTTCTGCGTGCTCTCCCCGGCCAGCCATACCCAGCTCCATAACGTCAGCTATTTCCTGGCCAAAACGCACACACCGCGTACAATGTATACAACGGGTCATATCTGTTGAAATAAGCGGCCCCAGATTCTTGTTTTCTACAACACGCTTAGATTCCTCATATCTTGATTCACCTGCTCCATAACCTACTGCCAGGTCCTGTAACTGACATTCACCGCCTTGATCACAAATTGGGCAGTCCAGCGGGTGATTAATTAGTAAAAACTCCATCACACCTTTCTGCGCCGTAATTGCCTGTTCACTATTTGAGGACACCTTCATTCCTTCAACAGCAAATGTGGCACAAGCTGGCAGAGGTTTAGGAGCCTTCTCCACCTGCACTAGACACATACGGCAGTTTGCTGCAATCGACAATTTCTTGTGATAGCAAAAATGCGGTATATAAATACCTAACTGCTTGGCGCCGTCCATGACGGTACCGCCTTCAGATACTGATACCTGTTTCCCATCTATTTCAATGTTTATCATTAGATAATAATCTTAGTATTAATACTTGAAATCACTGTCAATAAGTAGAATTTAGTTTTAAATTTAAAAAACACTTACAGATCACACCATGCATTTTTTATGCTCAATATGATATTCAAACTCATCATGAAAATGTTCTATCATGGCCCGTACCGGCATAGCTGCAGCATCCCCTAACGCACAAATTGTGCGTCCTTGGATATTATCGGCAATATTATTTAAAAGATCTAGGTCCTCAGCTCGTCCTTTGCCTGTCTCAATCCTATGTATCACACGATAAAGCCAACCCGTACCCTCACGACACGGCGTGCACTGGCCACAGGATTCTTCAAAGTAAAAATATGCAAGCCGTTCTAATGCTCTAACCATACAGGTAGTGTCATCCATAATAATAACTGCGCCTGAGCCAAGGTAAGAGCCTGCCTTAACTATTGAATCGAAATCCATATCTGTCTGCATCATAATATCGCCTGGTAAAACCGGCATAGATGATCCTCCGGGAATACAGCCCTTTAATTTCCTTCCTCCGCGCATACCACCGGCCATCTCTAACAGCTTTGCAAATGGTGTTCCCATTGGCACTTCATAATTACCTGGCTTATTAACATGGCCAGATACTGAGAAAATCTTAGTGCCACCATTATTAGGTTTACCAATCTGCAGATACTCTTCCCCACCATTCCGAATAATCCAAGGCACAGCAGCAAACGTCTCAGTATTATTAATTGTGGTTGGCTTACCGTAGAGACCAAAACTAGCTGGAAATGGCGGCTTGAAACGTGGCTGTCCTTTTTTACCTTCAAGCGACTCTAGTAACGCTGTTTCTTCACCACAAATATAGGCTCCGTAGCCATGATGATTGTAAAGTTTAAAACTAAATCCCGAACCTAAAATATTTTCGCCTAACAAGCCAGCAGAGTTTGCTTCATCAACCGCCTCTTCCATGCGCTCGTATGTATCCCATATCTCACCATGAATATAATTATATCCGGTCTGAATCCCCATCGCGTAAGCAGCAATTAGCATTCCCTCAATCAGGATATGAGGATTATGCTGCATGATGTCCCGATCCTTGAAAGTCCCCGGTTCACCCTCGTCTGAATTACATACCAAATAGGTATCTCCTTCAAACTGTTTAGGCATAAAACTCCACTTCAATCCAGTTGGAAAGCCTGCTCCTCCCCGCCCACGTAGTGCGGATTTCTTTACTTCTTCTATAACTGCATCAGGCGAAATCTTTTCAGTTAAAATCTTTCTTAGTGCGGCATAACCTTCTCTCTGTTCATAATTCTTAAGGCGCCAGTTATCGGGATCAGACGGATTGATTCCAGGAAGCAATACTCCGGGTGAAAGAATATTATTTGACTGAGTCATTTGCTCAATTCCTCAAGTAACTGATCAATCTGTTCGTTAGACATAAAGCTACACATTCGCTTATTGTTAACTAGCAATACTGGTGCATCTCCGCATGCGCCCATACATTCGCCCTCTTTAAGGGTAAACTTTTTATCTGCTGTAGTTTGATTAAAATTAATTCCTAGCTTTTGCTTTAAGTGAGCAGCCGCATCAGTGCCACCAGACAAACCACACGGTAAATTAGTACAAACCGTGATCTTGTATTTACCTAAGGGTTCTAAGTTATACATATTATAAAAAGTTGCCACCTCATACACGGCAACTGGAGACATTCCCAAATATTCTGCAATAAAATCCATAGTTTCACTGGCCAACCAGCCCTTTTCATCTTGAGCGATAGCCAGTGCTGACATCACCGCAGATCGTTTCTGATCGGCGGGGTACTTCTTAATTTCATGATCAATTTTTTTTAGTGTCTGGTCGCTTAACATTTAAATTAGTAGCCTATATATATTTCTATCTGTCTATTTCGCCAAATACGATATCTTGTGTACCGATAATGGCCACAACATCCGCGATCATATGCCCACGAGACATCTCATCTAATGCTGCTAAATGAGCAAAGCCAGGAGCTCTTATTTTTAAACGGTAAGGCATATTTGCACCATCTGATATTAGATAGATTCCAAATTCTCCTTTAGGGTGCTCGACTGCCGCATAAGCCTCACCTGGTGGAACATGAAAACCTTCAGTAAAAAGCTTGAAATGGTGAATCAACTCTTCCATATTCTGCTTAATTCCAACACGTGAAGGTGGTGCGATCTTATGGTTATCCGTGATTACAGGACCAGGGTTATCACGAAGCCATTTAACGCACTGTTTAATAATACGGTTAGATTGTCTAAATTCCTCTATGCGCACTAAATATCGGTCGTAACAATCACCATTAACCCCCACCGGTATATCAAAATCTAATCGATCATAAACTTCGTATGGCTGTTTCTTACGTAGATCCCATTCAACTCCAGAACCACGTAACATAGGTCCTGTAAATCCAAGTGCCTTAGCCCTGTCAGGCGAAACAACACCGATCCCAACCAAGCGCTGCTTCCATATTCGGTTGTCAGTCAGCAAGGTCTCATATTCATCCACATAGGTGGGAAAACGGTTAGTAAAGTCCTCAATAAAATCAAGTAAAGAGCCTTGACGATTCTCGTTTAGCGATTTAGTCTTTTCTTCATTATGAACTTTAGATGACTTATATTTCGGCATTGAATTTGGCAGATCTCTATACACTCCACCAGGCCGATAATAAGCAGCATGAAGCCTTGCCCCAGATACAGCCTCATAGCAATCCATAAGATCCTCACGCTCTCGAAAGGCATAAAGAAAGACCGTCATTGCGCCAACATCTAACGCATGAGCACCTAGCCATAAAAGATGATTCAGTATGCGAGTAATCTCATCAAACATCACTCGAATGTATTGTGCCCGTAACGGCACCTCAAGATTAAGAGTTTTTTCAATAGCCATTACATAGGCATGTTCATTCACCATCATCGAGACATAATCCAAGCGATCCATATAAGGAACTGATTGGATATATGGCTTATTCTCAGCCAATTTTTCTGTAGCTCGATGCAACAACCCAATATGTGGGTCAGCACGTTGAACGACTTCCCCATCCAATTCCAACACCAAGCGCAGCACTCCATGCGCTGCAGGGTGCTGTGGACCAAAATTCATTGTGTAATTACGTATTTCAGCCATGTACAAATAATCCCAAGAAAAACAGATTCATTTATTACCCCCATAATGTTCTTCACGTATTACACGTGGCGTAATCTCACGTGGCTCAATACTGACTGGCTGATAAATAACCCTCTGTTGGTCTGGGTCATAACGCATCTCTACGTTGCCTGTTAAAGGAAAATCTTTACGAAATGGGTTACCTATGAAACCATAATCTGTAAGAATACGACGTAAATCCGGATGACCATTAAAAACAATACCATAGAGATCAAACGCCTCACGCTCAAACCAATTCGCTACTGGCCATACTTCAATAACCGAATCTAGGACAGGAACTTCATCTTTAGCAGTATAAGACCTAACCCGTAATCTATAATTATTGTTTATAGAAAGCAGATGATATACAACAGCAAAACGTTTATCATGACGATCACCGTCAGTAATGGAGTCAGCTCCATAAGACAAGTAGTCAACCCCACATAAGTCAATAAGTATCTCAAAACCCAACTCAGAATTATCACGAAGAATTTTCATGACCCCAAGCAATTCACTGGGATCTACTTCTATAGTCAACTCACCCAGTTGCTCAGTTGCACTTACAATTTTACTGGCAAGTATGTTTTGTACACAAAGGGAGAGTGTTTCTAAACGAGAGCTCGACATAATATTACCTTAACGAGCTATGGTGTTAGTACGCTTAATCTTGTTTTGCAACTGGATTATCCCATAGAGCAGAGCTTCTGCTGTTGGAGGACAACCCGGCACATATATGTCCACTGGCACAATTCGGTCACAACCACGTACAACTGAATAGGAGTAATGATAATATCCACCTCCATTAGCACAAGACCCCATGGAAATCACCCACCTTGGCTCTGCCATTTGATCATATACTTTTCGTAATGCAGGCGCCATCTTATTACACAATGTGCCGGCAACTATCATAACGTCAGATTGACGTGGACTAGGACGAAATACAACACCAAAACGATCCAAGTCATAACGTGAAGCACCAGCCTGCATCATCTCTACTGCGCAGCATGCAAGCCCAAATGTCATCGGCCACATAGAACCAGTCCGCCCCCAATTAATAACTTTATCTAGGCTGGTGGTAACAAAACCTTTTTCTAATACGCCATCAATACTCATATTATCAATCCCAATCTAGTGCTCCCTTCTTCCATTCATAAATGAAACCAATAACGAGAATACCAAGAAATATCATCATTGAAACAAAACCGAATAGGCCAATTTCATTCAAAACTACTGCCCATGGAAATAGAAATGCAATCTCCAGATCAAATAGAATAAACAAAATAGCAACCAAATAATACCGCACATCAAATTTCATACGCGCATCTTCAAAAGCCTCAAAGCCACACTCATAAGGAGAGAGTTTCTCACTATCAGGACGATTAGGCGCAAGCAGCCAGCCCATTGCCATAGGTACTACACCTACAGCAAGGCCTACAAAGATAAATATCAAAATCGGGAAATAATTCTCAAGCATATATTACAACCAAATTAAAAAGAAGATCACGCATACATAACTTGTATCTATTCCTTATGGAACATCACCATCTATGGTGCCGACGGCGAGACTCGAACTCGCACAGCTTTCGCTACAGCCCCCTCAAGACTGCGTGTATACCAATTTCACCACGTCGGCAGCTTAACTTGAAATCTGAGCGTAAAACTAATCAAATTTACAATGCTAATGTAGCGAATTAATTAAATTTATCCTCTCTAGGCTATTTTGGTATTTCCCCAGCCTTTGATGCTTCTTTATCTGTAGCAATTGGTGATGATGTAGCCGAAGGAATTTCTTTTGAAACTGAAGGCTGGCTAGATTCAACATTCCCCATAACACCCTTGCTCTCTGTTTTATTATTTGAAATATATGTAAGCCCTAGAGTAGATATAAAAAATACTGCCGCGAGAATCCCTGTAGTCCTACTTAAAAAATTTGCTGAACCACTTGAACCAAACAAACTCCCAGACGCACCACTACCAAAAGCTGCGCCCATATCTGCTCCCTTGCCCTGTTGAAGTAAAACCAACACAATAACACTAACAGCTGATGCTACATTAACAACCCAAATGAATGTTTCCAATTTTTACTCCATAAAAATCAATTATTTGCTGCCATACAAATGGAAATAAAGTCGTCAGCAAGTAGTGCTGCTCCTCCGATTAATCCCCCATCTATATCAGGCATGTCAAATAATTCAACTGCATTATTTGCTTTTACGCTACCACCATAAAGAATTTGCAATTCTGCCGCAACCGTAGAATTTTGGCTTGCAATTCTGTTCCGAATAAAAATATGAGCATCCTGAGCTTGCTGAGGCGTAGCTGTTTTTCCAGTTCCAATAGCCCATATTGGCTCATAAGCTAACACTGAGTCAGCCAAAACCTCCGCCCCCACCAGTTCAATCACTGAATCTAACTGCTCACTTACTACTTGCTCCATAAGTCCAGCTTCTCGCTGATCCAAAGTCTCACCAACACATAAAATTGGAACAAAGCCAGCATCTAACGCCGCTTTAAATTTGTGGGCAACCGTACGATTATCCTCACCGTACAAAGTCCGCCTTTCCGAATGCCCAACAATTACATAACGACAAGAAAAATCATTCAGCATCATTGCCGAAACTTCACCAGTATAAGCGCCCTTATCATACTGACTTATATTCTGAGCTCCCCAAGAAATATGGGTATCTTTTAATAAAGAATGTACCTGGGATAAATACGGATAAGGCACGCATACTGCATAAGTCGCTTTGTCTATCCCCATAGTACCCGCAACAATTTTGCTCAGTAAATCCCTATTTTGTTCAATCCCGCCATGCATTTTCCAGTTGCCGGCAACTAGTTTTTTACGCATAGCTGTCTTTCCTCAAAAGTTTAGGATATTACCTCTGAATAGATATTGGGTCAATCGTCGATGAACTGATATATATTGTACATTTAGAATAAAGTTATGACAATAGATTTATTCATATAACTAGTTGACATATAAGTATATTTCATGCTCAGTAGCAAAAAATTAGATTACCTCATCTTGCACAAAAATACAACCAACAAGAAAGACCATACACCACGCGACAATATTTTCCGCGTTTCAGTTTACCCAACACGACCAGTTATATAATCTTCAGTCATTTTATTCTTAGGCTTTATAAAGATATTATCCGTAACACCAAATTCAATTAACTCACCTAGGTACATATAAGCAGTGTAATCAGAAACGCGTGCAGCTTGCTGCATACTGTGTGTAACTATAAGTATAGTAACCTGCCTTTTAAGATCTGAAATAAGTTCTTCAATACTCGCTGTTGCAATCGGATCTAGCGCTGATGTGGGCTCATCAAACAATAAAATTTCGGGGTCAGTGGCAAGTGCACGAGCAATGCATAGTCTTTGCTGCTGCCCGCCAGAAAGCTCAAAGGCAAGATTATTAATGCGATCCTTTACTTCATCCCATAGCGCTGCACTACGTAAAGCCTCCTCAACTTTCTCATCTAATATTGAACGCTTCCTTATTCCCCTGACACGAAGACCATAAGCTACATTTTCGTAAATAGATTTAGGGAATGGATTAGGTTTCTGAAATACCATACTAATACGCATTCGTACTTCAATTGGATCCACGTCACGCGAAAGAATATTTACATTATCTGGGTGCAAAATTATTTCACCAGCATATTGATTGCCAGGGTAAAGATCATGCATACGGTTAAAACATCGTAATAAAGTTGATTTGCCACATCCGGATGGACCAATTAGTGCGGTTACCCGTTTCTCATGTAGCAACATATTAACGTTCTTTAGTGCGTGAAATTCACCATAATGAAAGTTAAGGTTCCTAATTTCGGATTTCTGAGTCAGAATAGCGTTATCATCATCCTGTATGCCATACTGAGCCTCTACCTTAGTTTGAGGACTTTTATTTCCTTCGCCACTTTTGGCTTCCACAATTCTCTCCTTTACCATTTAATTTTTTTACGCATATGATAACGAATATAGATAGCTAATGCGTTCATGGTAAGAGTCATTACTACCAGTACCAACCCAGCTGCCGCTGCATTGATTTGAAACTCCTCTTGAGGTCGCGAGACCCAATTAAACATCTGAATTGGCATTACGGTAAAAGGTGCGGTCAACCACTCAAATGATAAGAAAGGAAATTCTTCTTTGACCGGAGATGGTGGCAAAAAAGCAATAAAAGTTAATGCGCCAATAGTAATGATAGGCGCAGTCTCACCAATTGCTCTGGCTAGTCCGATAATTACACCAGTCATTATTCCAGCTGCAGAATAGGGAAGAAGGTGGTCAGATACAGTCTGCCATTTACTAGCTCCAAGGGCATAAGCACCCTCACGAATACTTACAGGAATCGTACGTATTGCCTCACGAGTAGCAACAATTACGATCGGCAGGATAAGTAACGCTAATGCTAATCCTGCGGACAGAATGCTCTGACCAAACCCTAATAGATACACAAACATACCCAATGCCAGCAAGCCATAAACAATTGATGGCACTCCTGCCAAGTTGGTAATATTAATTTCTATTATCTCGGTAATAATATTTTTAGGTGCATACTCTTCCAAATAAATCCCTGCCCCGATTCCAATTGGCACAGCAGTAGCTGCTGTTACTAGCATCACTAATATTGTGCCAACCCAAGCCGAAAGTATGCCGGCAATTTCTGGATGACGCGAGGGAAATGATATAAAGAAGTCCCATGTTAAACGAGGCATTCCATCAATAAGCATGTGAGCAAATAGCGCAACAAAAGTAAGCACTGCAACCATCAATGCAAGTACACCAACAAACATAAATAGCTTATCAAAACGCTTGTGCCGCGCAATCATAAGGCGAATCTTTTGAAGGTTTTTGGTCTTATGCATCAGCGCTAGTCCCGTAAATTTGAGCTAAGTTAGCTACCAAAATATTAAAGTAGAAATAACACATAAATCCTTGTTTTTAATGAAATCAATTACAAATATATCTAATATTATGAGCGATACTAATACACTTCACGATATCGTTTTCGCAGAATATGACCAAGTACATTAAAAGTAAGCGTTAATAGCAATAAAGTTAGCCCGGCGGCAAAAATAGTCTGATAGCCAATGCTCCCATGTGGTAAGTCTCCTAAACTTACCTGAACAATATAGGCAGTAATGGTTGCGGCTGGCTCCATTGGATCCCAGGTAAAATTAGGTTGCATACCAGCTGCTATTGCCACCACCATGGTCTCCCCTACTGCACGAGAGATACCAAGAATATATGATGCCGCAATACCTGAAAAAGCTGCCGGTATCACAACCCTAGTAGCAGACTGAAACCGAGTTGCCCCCATTGCATAGGATCCTTCGCGCAGGTGCATTGGCACCGCACGCATTGCGTCCTCAGCCAAAGAACTAATATAAGGAATTATCATAATACCCATAACTAACCCAGCGGAAAGAAGACTAAAACCAGGAAGTTCTGGGAATATTTTTTGTAATAAAGGTGTAACAAACAATAATGCAAAATAACCATAAACGACAGTTGGTACACCACCAAGTAATTCTAGAAAGGGCTTAGCTACCTCTCTTACAGCAAAAGGTGCAAACTCTGAAAGATATATGGCAATTATAGTTCCAAGAGGAATCGCTACTGTCAGCGCAACTGCCGAACTAATAACTGTACCAGAAATTAATGGGAGTATTCCATAATGCGGGTCATCAAATAATGGGGTCCATTGTGTATCAGTAAGAAAATCCCAAAGAGAGACCTGCTCAAAAAAGACAAGAGATTCTTTAACTAACATTACCACAATTGAAAACGTAATAGCTACCGAGGTAAATGCCATTAAAAATAAAATTGTCTCAATAAAACGTTCACGTATATGACGACGATGACTATATCCAAGTTTTCCAGATTGACCTGTTTTGGAAAAGAATTGTAGTGGCATAAAAAGAAACCTTAGTTATAGATGGCATTTTGATATGTACTAGATATTACGTCGGGAACGTTACAATTTTGTGACATACAGAATATACCCACAAACTAATTTTTTAGAAGTTTGCAGCAATCATTTATGACACTAAAGTAAGTCAGCGCAGGATGCGCTACAGAAGTTATTCTCAGGAGCTTATTTTATGAAAAAAACTAGTGAGTCCTTGCAGGCCACATAAGACTAAAAATCAAATTTCAACCATAAACGTGCGGGAAAATTTATATCACAATTAAAAATTCCCGCATTCCACAGCTAAATATTCTTTCTTTATACAAAACACCGATTATAAATAAGAATATTACATTACAACCAAATCTTTCTATCATGATTCCCGAATAGAAAGAATTTATTACCCTGGGGACAATTAACTACCTATATCTAGACAGCTTCAATATTTTTCTCTTCCCCAGTATCCTCTTTACTAATAAAACTATTTTCTATGCCCTCTTTTACTCCCAATTTCTGTCTTTTGCGCAAATTATGAAAAGCCAAACCAGTCCCGGCTGGAATAAGACGCCCAACAATCACATTTTCTTTAAGCCCGCGTAAATTATCTTTCTTACCCATAATAGCCGCTTCAGTAAGCACGCGTGTGGTCTCTTGAAAGGATGCCGCTGAAATAAATGAGTCTGTAGAGAGCGATGCCTTAGTGATACCCAACAGAACAAACTGATATTCTGCCGGTTCTTTATCACCTGCTTCCATTGCCTCATTTTCGGTTAGCAGATCAGCCCGCTCTACTTGCTCACCTAATATAAATCTTGTGTCCCCGGCATTGACAATTTGGACTCGACGTAGCATTTGACGCACAATTACCTCAATATGTTTATCATTAATTTTTACACCTTGCAGACGATAAACATCTTGCACTTCATCAGTTATATATCGTGCTAACGCCTCCACTCCCAATAACCGCAAAATATCGTGTGGATCAGCAGGGCCGTCAACAATACTCTCCCCTTGAGTAACTACCTGGCCATCATGTGCTGTCACATGTTTGTCTTTTGGAATTAAGTATTCATGTGCAACGCCTTCAGGATCAGTAATTACCAATCGTTGCTTACCTTTAGTATCTTTCCCGAAAGATATTGCGCCAGTAACTTCTGCAAGAACACCAGCATCTTTTGGCGAGCGAGCCTCAAATAATTCCGCTACACGTGGCAAGCCACCTGTTATATCACGGGTCTTGGAGCTTTCTTGTGGGATTCTCGCTAGAACAGACCCAACCTCAACTTTCTGCCCATCACGAACAACTATAACCGATCCGGTTTGAAAAGTAATATTAACTGACAGGTCATCACCAGCTCGCTTTACTTCCTCTCCTTTTTCATCCAATAGCTTCACTAATGGGCGCAATCCTTTTGCTTGGGCCGCACCACGTCGCTTTGGATCAATTACCACCATTGACGACAATCCTGTAACATCGTCAATTTGTTTAGCAACAGTTACCCCTTCTTCAACATTTTCAAAGAGCACTTTACCAGCATATTCAGTAATTATTGGCCTGGTATGCGGATCCCATGTTGCCATTGCCTGGCCAGCCTTTACTACTTCTTGATCGCGCACTAATAATGTTGCACCGTATGGAGTTTTATGCCTTTCACGCTCACGTCCATTATCGTCATGCACCACCACTTCTCCACTACGAGAAATGGCTATTAATTCTTTACGAGAATTTGTTACATAACGCATTGCAGAAGAATAACTTACAGTACCATTAGACTTACTCTCTATTTGACTGGCTACTGCAGTTCTTGATGCAGCTCCCCCTATATGGAATGTACGCATGGTAAGCTGAGTGCCAGGTTCACCAATTGACTGTGCTGCAATCACGCCAACGGCTTCACCGAGATTAACCATTGTTCCTCTTCCCAAATCTCGTCCGTAGCATTTTGCACACAGCCCATGACGAGTTGCGCAGGTGAGCGGCGTACGTACCTTTACCTCATCTATACCAAGAGACTCAATATCAGCTACAATATTTTCATCCAAAAGAGTTCCAGAGGCATAAACTGTTGCTTGGGTTTCCGGATTTATAACATCGGTTGCCGCTACTCTACCAAGTATCCGTTCATATAACGCTTCAATAACCTCACCTCCCTCAACCAGCGCTTTCATTGCTACGCCGTCTTCTGTATTGCAATCATTTTCGATCACAACAAGATCCTGAGTCACATCTACCAAGCGCCGAGTAAGATATCCTGAATTAGCAGTCTTCAATGCGGTATCAGCTAGTCCCTTACGTGCCCCATGAGTAGAAATAAAGTATTGCAGTACATTAAGCCCCTCACGGAAATTTGCAGTAATAGGTGTCTCAATGATCGAACCATCAGGCTTCGCCATCAAACCTCGCATACCGGCTAATTGACGTATCTGAGCAGCAGAACCACGCGCACCAGAATCAGCCATCATATAAATAGAGTTAAATGATTCCTGCATTAATAGCTTGCCCTTCTTATCTTTCCTTATCTTCCCGCTTTGTTTGTCATATACTGGCTCCGTTCCAAGTTGGTCCATCATAGCCTTAGCAACCTTATCCCCAGCATGCCCCCAAATATCAACCACCTTGTTATAACGTTCCCCCTGTGTCACTAAACCAGAAGTGTACTGAGCTTCAATTTCTTTCACCTCTTTTTCAGAAGATGCAATAATTTTTTCCTTCTGATCCGGTACCAGCATGTCATCTAGACAAATAGAAATCCCGGCACGCGTCGAAAAAGTAAAGCCAAAATCTTTTAATTTATCTGCAAAAATTACGGTCGCACGTAACCCACAAAGGTGGAAACTAGCAGTTATAAGTTTAGAAATTTCTTTTTTCTTAAGCGCCTTGTTTATTAAAGGAAATGGCAGCCCATCTGGCAAGATTTCAGATAAAAGAGCTCTTCCTATAGTTGTATCGTAACGCGTTATTTTTGTACTCTGTCCGCCTTTAGCATCCGCTACATATTCCTCTATCCGAACCAGGATCCTAGCATTTAATTCCACCGAACGACTTTCGTAGGCACGTGATACTTCGGCTATGTTAGGAAAAATCATCCCCTCGCCACTTGCGCCCATTTTCTCACGAGTCATGTAATACAACCCCAATACAATATCCTGTGACGGCACTATAATTGGTTCTCCATTGGCCGGCGACAGTATATTATTGGAAGACATCATTAAAGTACGAACTTCCATTTGCGCTTCTAAGGATAATGGAACATGTACTGCCATCTGATCGCCATCGAAATCAGCGTTAAATGCCACGCACACCAATGGATGTAACTGAATAGCCTTTCCTTCAATCAGTACAGGTTCAAATCCTTGTATACCCAAACGATGTAGTGTCGGAGCCCGGTTCAACATTACCGGGTGCTCACGTATAACATCTTCCAAAATGTCCCATACTACTGGGGTTTCATTCTCCACTTCTCTTTTAGCTGCCTTAATAGTACTAGCTACGCCCATTATTTCTAGTTTGCTAAAAATAAATGGCTTAAATAGTTCCAAAGCCATCTTTTTTGGCAACCCGCACTGATGGAGTTTAAGCTGCGGCCCGACTACAATTACTGAACGCCCAGAATAATCAACTCTTTTACCTAGTAGGTTTTGACGGAAACGCCCCCCTTTTCCCTTTATCATATCTGCAAGTGACTTTAATGGACGCTTGTTAGCACCTGTCATTGCCTTGCCTCGACGCCCATTATCCAATAAGGAATCTACAGCTTCTTGAAGCATACGTTTTTCGTTACGTACAATTATTTCAGGTGCCTTTAACTCAAGCAATCGTTTCAAGCGATTGTTACGATTAATAACTCTACGATACAAATCATTAAGATCAGATGTAGCAAAACGTCCGCCATCAAGTGGCACTAGTGGCCGCAATTCAGGAGGCAAACATGGTAAGACTGTAAACACCATCCATTCTGGCTTGATACCTGATTTGTTAAATGCCTCTAATATCTTGAGGCGTTTTGAAAGTTTCTTTATCTTTGTTTCTGAGTTAGTTGCACCCATATCACGTCGTACATTCTCAACTTCATTATCGATATTCAAATTACTTAATAAATCACGAACACCTTCAGCTCCCATACTGGCATCAAAATCATCCGCATATTCCTCCCTCTTGGCGAGATAATCGTCGTCACTCAGTAACTGGCACCTTGTAAGTGGGGTCATCCCCGGGTCAGTTACTACATAGGCCTCAAAATAAAGAACACGCTCAATATCACGCAATGTCATATCCAAAACCATCCCTAATCGAGAAGGCAAAGACTTGAGAAACCAAATGTGTGCAACTGGTGAGGCTAATTGTATATGCCCCATACGCTCACGCCGGACCTTCGACAGAGTAACCTCAACACCACATTTCTCACAAATCACACCCCGGTGCTTCAGGCGTTTGTATTTCCCGCACAAACACTCGTAATCTTTTACTGGACCAAAAATTTTAGCGCAGAACAGACCATCCCGTTCTGGTTTAAAAGTACGATAATTTATAGTTTCTGGCTTTTTAACCTCACCATAAGACCAAGAACGTATTTTTTCAGGCGAAGCAAGTCCGACTTTGATTGAATCAAATTCTTCCTTATGAGTAACCTGCTTAAATAAATCAAGTAGCGCTTTCATTTGTCACTCCTGTTAATCAGGGGTCAATGCAAAAAAAATTCGGCAATAAATTACAAAGAACCAGAAATTAAAAAATTATCTCTGGTTAGCATTGTTAATGCCGGTCCAAGTCGATGTCCATCCCAAGTGAACGAATTTCTTTTACCAATACATTAAATGATTCTGGCATGCCGGCATCAATCTTGTGATCACCCTTGACGATACTTTCATATATTTTAGTACGTCCGTTCACATCATCAGACTTAACAGTTAGCATTTCCTGTAAAGTATAAGCAGCACCATATGCCTCTAATGCCCACACTTCCATTTCACCAAATCGTTGTCCACCAAACTGAGCTTTACCCCCCAGTGGCTGTTGAGTTACCAAGCTATAAGGACCTGTAGATCTCGCATGCATCTTGTCATCAACTAGATGATGTAGCTTAAGTATATGCATATAGCCTACTGTCACAAGACGATCAAATGCTTCACCTGTCCTACCATCATATAATGCAATCTGCCCTGATTTTGGCAAATCGGCGAGCTCAAGCATATCTTTAATCTCATCCTCTGTGGCGCCATCAAATACAGGAGTCGCAAAAGGTACGCCATTTTTTAGATTCTCTGCTAATTCCATGACTTCCGCATCAGTAAGAGAAGCAATATCTTCCTGCTTACCACTACTGTTATAAACCTTATCAACAAATTCTCTAACCTCAGCAGCCTTACTTTGTGCGCGAAGCATATTGTCAATTTTTAGGCCCAATCCTTTTGCCGCCCATCCAAGATGAATTTCTAGAATCTGTCCGACATTCATACGCGATGGCACACCAAGAGGATTAAGCACTACATCAACAGGAGTACCATCAGCCATATAAGGCATATCTTCAACAGGTACTATTTTTGAAATCACTCCTTTGTTTCCGTGGCGCCCAGCCATTTTATCTCCGGGCTGCAACCGCCTTCTCACAGCAATATAGACTTTCACCATTTTTTGAACACCAGGCGGCAGCTCATCTCCCTGAGTAAGTTTCTTCTTCTTTTCTTCAAAAGAAGCGTCAAAAGCCACTCTTTTCTGAGAAAGCCCCTCTTTTATTTGCTCTAGCTGTATGCTTGCCTCTTCATTAGACAAACGAATATCAAACCAAAAATGCGGCTCTATACCATCAAGATATTCTTTGGTAATACGTGCGCCCTTCGAAAGTTTATTAGGCCCACCATTAGCGACCTTGCCTTTGAGAAGGCGTTCAATACGCTTAAACCCATCAGCTTCAACTATCCGCATCTGATCAACAAGATCTTTTTTATAACGGCTTAGCTCATCATCAATAATTTGCTGAGCACGTACATCACGCTCTATCCCTTCACGAGTAAATACTTGAACATCAATTACTGTACCAGAGATTCCTGATGGCACACGTAAGGACGTATCCTTTACATCTGATGCCTTCTCACCAAAGATTGCACGCAAGAGTTTCTCTTCTGGTGTTAACTGAACCTCTCCCTTTGGAGTAACCTTACCTACCAATACATCCCCAGCCTCAATTTCAGCACCAATATAAATAATACCTGAATCATCTAAACGTCCAATCTGGACTTCTGAAAGATTTGATATGTCACCGGTAATTTCTTCTGTCCCTAATTTTGTATCACGACTTACTACTACTAACTCTTCAATGTGAATGGATGTGAATCTATCTTCAGAAACAATGCGCTCAGAGATCAGAATTGAATCTTCGAAGTTGTAGCCATTCCACGGCATGAATGCAACTAACATATTCTGACCCAAGGCCAATTCACCCAAATCAGTAGAAGCGCCATCAGCGATTACATCACCAGCAGCAATTACATCACCTTCCTTTACTAGAGGGCGCTGATTGATATTTGTATTCTGATTCGAGCGAGTATATTTTGTAAGATTATAAATATCGACACCCACTTCACCAGCACGTGTTTCAGCATCATGCACTCGCACTACAATACGTCCCGCATCAACATAATCTACTATACCAGATCGCCCTGCCATTACTGCAGTGCCAGAATCCATTGCCACTACCCGTTCTATCCCCGTACCAACAAGTGCTTTTTCAGCACGAAGACAAGGCACTGCCTGACGCTGCATATTTGATCCCATCAAAGCGCGATTCGCATCATCATGCTCTAGAAAAGGAATTAACGAAGCTGCAACTGAAACGATTTGTGCCGGAGCCACATCCATATATTCAATACGATCTGGCGCTGCCAATTCAAATTCATTTTTATGGCGACAAGAGACAATATCTTTTACAAATTTATTATGACCATCTAGCTCTGCATTTGCTTGAGCAATAACATATTGCCCTTCCTCAATAGCCGATAAATAATCGATTTCATCGGTAACTTTATTATTTTTTACTTTACGATATGGAGTTTCTAAAAAACCATATTTATTGGTACGAGCATATAGCGCAAGCGAGTTTATAAGCCCAATATTCGGCCCTTCTGGGGTTTCAATTGGACATACTCTGCCATAGTGAGTCGGATGAACATCTCGAACTTCAAACCCCGCCCTTTCACGTGTCAAACCTCCGGGTCCTAATGCAGACACTCGCCTTTTATGAGTAATCTCAGAAAGAGGATTGGTCTGATCCATGAATTGAGATAACTGGCTTGAACCAAAGAACTCACGTACTGCTGCAGATACGGGTTTTGCGTTAATTAAATCATGTGGCATCAGGTTATCTGATTCCGCTTGACTTAAGCGTTCCTTAACAGCCCGCTCAACCCTAATAAGACCAGAACGAAATTGATTTTCCGCTAATTCTCCGACATATCGAACCCGACGATTACCAAGATGGTCAATATCATCCACCTCTCCACGGCCATTCCGAAGCTCTACCAATATTTGTATTATTCTAATAATATCTTCATTCGATAAAGTAGTGGGACCAGTCAACTCAGTTTTACCAACACGACGGTTAAACTTCATTCGTCCGACTGCAGATAAATCATAGCGGTCAGATGAATAGAATAGTCCATTAAATAGGGCCTTTACAGCCTCCTCAGTAGGTGGCTCACCAGGACGCATCATCCGGTAAATTGCCACTTGAGCAGTCAATTGATCAGTAGTTTCGTCTATCCTCAAAGTCTGGGAAATATATGCCCCTTGATCAAGGTCATTTGTATATATAGTGTAAATTTTTTCAATATTGGCTTCACGGAATTTAGCAATAAGCTCTTCAGTAATCTCATCATTTGCCAGCGCTACAATCTCTCCCGTTTCTTGATCCAATACATTGTGCCCTAGCACCCGCCCCAGCAAAAAATCCTCTGACACTGAAAGTTTTTCTATTTTTGCTTGCTCCAATTCACGAATATGCTTAGCAGTTATACGTTTATCTTTTTTAACAATTACTTTTCCGCTTTTAGTAACAATATCAAGACGAGCTATATCACCACGTAATCGTTCTGGAACCAACTCAAAATCAATGCCTACTTTGGAGACATGAAATAAGTCAAATGCGAAGAAGCCAGCTAGAATTTGTTCGGACGTGTATCCTAAAGCTTTTAGAATAATCGTTACCGGCATTTTACGACGACGATCTACTCGAAAATAAAGATAGTCCTTTGGATCAAATTCGAAATCAAGCCAAGACCCTCTATATGGAATGATTCGAGCTGAAAACAATAGTTTTCCAGACGAATGCGTCTTACCCCGATCATGCTCAAAAAATACCCCGGGTGAACGGTGTAATTGAGACACAATTACACGCTCAGTACCATTAATAACAAACGAGCCAGTTTTAGTCATCAGAGGCATTTCTCCCATATAGACTATCTGCTCCCTTACTTCCTTGGGAACTGGCTTGGAAGACTCTTTGTCCATGATAGTTAATCGCGCCCTGGCGCGTAATGGCGAGGCATACGTGAGGCCACGTTGCTGACATTCCTTTACATCAAAAGGAGGCGCCCCTAGTATATAACTAACAAAGTCCAGGCGAGCATTTTTAGAATGACTTTCAATTGGGAAAATTGAAGTAAATGCTGCTTGTAACCCGCGATTTTCTCTTTCATCAACGGGAGTATGCTCCTGCAAGAAAGACCCATAAGATTCAAGCTGAGTCGCAAGTAAAAATGGGGTTGGTAGAACGCTCGCTCGCTTTGCAAAACTTTTGCGAATGCGTTTTTTCTCGGTAAATGAATAGCTCATAGAATTTCTCCGGGGGAGCAGAAAACAAAGTTTAAGCTTTAATTACTGTGTTAAAAACTTAGTGATACTTACTGCATCACAGAACTAAAAACACAACATTGACGACACATTTTGCGCCGCCAGTGCCGTTATTTTAGAACCATATTACTTAAGCTCACAAGTTGCACCAGCTTCAGCCAATTGCTTCTGCATAGCCTCTGCATCCTCTTTAGAAACTCCTTCTTTTACTGCTTTAGGCGCACCATCCACCAAATCTTTTGCCTCTTTTAAACCTAAACCAGTAATAGCACGAACAGCTTTAATTACACCAACCTTGCTCTCACCAACCGCGGTAAGCATTACTGTAAATTCAGATTGCTCTTTTGCTGTTTCAGCAGATGCGGCGGGTGCAGCGGCAGCAACTGCAGATGCAGCTGCTGAGACGCCAAATTTTTCTTCCATCTCTTTAATCAGCTCTGATAGTTCCAGCACGGTCATATTTGAAATTGAATCTAGAATATCTGCTTTGGCATCAGCCATAATTTTCTCCTAATGAATATTAATTTTTAATTTGATCTTTGTTTAGAATCAGTAAATTGAGTTTCCAAAAGTCTGGATAAACCACCTATTTTTGGTCACGTACAGCTGCAAGACCACGCACAAATTTTGTTGGTACCTCGTTAAGCGTTCTAACAAAATTAACAATAGGTGCCTGCATTGTGCCCAATAATTTCGCAAGGAGCTCTTCACGGCTCATCATAGTAGCAAGACTTGCGATATCCTTATGAGACAACAGTAAATTAGGCATAGCTCCAGCTTTAATCACGAGCTTATCATTCTCTTTTTCAAACTCATGCAGCACCTTTGCTGTGGCTACTGGATCGTCCCCAATACTATAAACAAGTGGACCCACCAAATGCTTTGAAAGCTCAGAAAATGTCGTGCCTTCAACTGCACGACGTGCAAGAGAATTTTTTAGAACCCGAAAATATACACCAGAATGGCGCGCCTTTGCTCGCAACCGGGTCATATCTCCAACCTCCAAACCTCTATATTCAGCAACAATAACAGCCTGAGCCTTTACTATTTGCTCACCAACTTCAGCTACTACTGCCTTTTTTTCTTCAAGGTTAAGACTCAAGTTACGTTCTCCATCAGTTATTTTCAGTGAAAAGTCTTGGCTACAGGTACAACCATGCAACTCAATCCCCACACAACAAATCGGCGACCTTAAATCAGGAGAAAACAAATTCCTGTTCTCGATTACGCCATCTACGTTGGGCTAAAAACAAAAGACGGTTAATTCTAGATTAAAGTAATCAATAATCTAGAATTTAGAATCCCTGTTTTCTAACAATTAAGCTCTTAAAAGTATGGTATTACATGACATAGACTGCCTGCCTCTACCCACTCAGAACCCCAACGGTCTTTGATAGCTAATTAGATTGACTAAAAACATCAAACCAATAGGCCCAAAGCCTTACTACAAATTCAAATAATATTATTAAAGCGTCAAGCTAGCCTGATCCACCCTCACTCCAATTCCCATAGTACTTGATACCGCCATTTTCCTTAGATACAAACCCTTAGAAGTAGCTGGTTTTGATTTATTAAGTGCTTCCACTAATGCCAATACATTCTGCTTCAAATCATCTACACCAAATGATGCCCGGCCTATCGTACACTGAATAATCCCCGCTTTATCGGCACGATATTGGACCTGGCCCGTCTTGGCATTTTTTACCGCACCAGCGACATCAGGAGTCACAGTACCTACTTTAGGATTAGGCATAAGACCTCGAGGACCAAGTATCTGCCCTAACTGACCAACAATACGCATTGCATCAGGACTAGCAATTACTACATCAAAATCCATTTTTCCAGCCTTTATTTGTTCGGCTAGATCCTCAAACCCTACAACATCAGCACCTGCAGCAAGAGCAATCTCAGCCTTTTCACCTTGTGCAAATACTGCTACACGTACGGTTTTACCTGTACCAGCTGGCAATACCACAGAACCACGAACCGTCTGATCTGATTTCTTTGCATCAATTCCTAGACTGACAGCAATATCAACAGATTCATCAAACTTTGCCGTAGCCGTTTCTTTAATTATTTCTAATGCTTCCAGCAAAGGATAAGTCTTTTGGCTATCTACTTTCCCAGAAATCTCTTTAAATCTTTTAGATACATGTCCCATGTTTATACTACCCCCTCGACCTCTACACCCATACTACGAGCGCTTCCAGCAATAGTACGAACTGCTGCATCAGTATCAGCAGCAGTTAAATCAGGCGTTTTTACCTTGGCGATTTCTTCTAATTGCACCCTTGTCAGCTTGCCAACTTTATCACTATGTGGCGTAGGACTTCCTTTTGCTATACCAGCTGCTTTCCTTATTAGAACAGCCGCCGGCGTTGTTTTCATGATGTACGTGAAGCTCTTATCAGCATAAGCAGTAATCACCACTGGCACCGGCAGCCCCGGTTCCATTTTCTGAGTAGCCGCATTAAATGCCTTACAAAACTCCATAATGTTTAATCCGCGCTGACCGAGGGCAGGACCAATAGGAGGACTTGGATTTGCCTTTCCTGCTGGTACTTGCAGCTTGATATAACCAACTATCTTTTTTGCCACAACAATTCTCCTGTTAAGTGCACATGAATCTTAATTGCACCCATATAATAAATAATTTATATGCGAACAAAAACAAACTTAATAAATCTAACTACAAATGATTACATCATTTATGTTTTTTCAACCTGGCTAAAATCTAACTCTACAGGGGTGGGACGGCCAAAAATTGATACGGAAACTCTAATTTTACTTTTGTCATAATTCACATCTTCCACATTGCCATGGAAATCTGTAAATGGGCCATCCTTAACCCGCACCGCCTCCCCATTCTCAAATAACACCTTAGGCCTTGGTTTTTCAACACCTTCCTGAATTTGTCTGAGAATATTCTGCACTTCTTTTGCACTGATCGGCGTTGGCTTCATGGCCGTACCACCTACAAAACCTGTAACTTTTGGCGTACTATTAACAAGATGCCACGTCTCGTCAGACATCTCCATTTCTACCAATATATAACCCGGAAAGAATTTTCTCTCACTGAGGTTCTTTTGGCCCGCCTTCATTTCAACCACCTCTTCCACTGGAACCAATATCTCCCCATACCTATCTTGCATGCCAGCTAAATTAATTCTCTCTTGCAAGGATCGCTGAATGCTTTTTTCATAGCCGGAATAGACGTGAACTACAAACCATCGTTTATCCATCACCCGCTCCATACGACATTAGGGACTTAATTGCCAACAATAATCCAGCATCAA
>Ga0233439_10001528_pt1 | contig 29214 bp, 24 predicted proteins | sample SI_123_September_6_FD_182713 | JGI IMG/M metagenome (GOLD analysis project Ga0233439, IMG submission 182713) | Seawater microbial communities from Saanich Inlet, British Columbia, Canada - SI_123_September2016_100_MG | ecosystem: Environmental > Aquatic > Marine > Inlet | place: Canada: British... | reverse complement strand
CGGCATCCCTGTATCAGCGTTTGGAATGGCGACCTACGCAATCATCATGCTCGGGGCATTCCACGCGTATCAGTCGCCAATCGACGATCTGAGGGGGCGACGTGTAGTCGCTCTGACGGCTGGCATCGGCGTACTAGCGTCGATCTACCTCACCACTATCGAATTCTTCGTAATCAAAGCCGCCTGCCAATACTGCATCACTTCGGCAGTGCTGGTCGTGGTCGTGGCAGTAACGTTGATAATCGCTGCACGAAAAGAAGGCCCATTGTGGGCGGCGATTCGAAGGCGCCCCGACTAACCCGCGTCATCCGGCAAGAAGTTGTCGATTAGCGACGCACAGCGGAGAATCGCCTGCTCAGAGTCGAGACCGTCGCAAAGAATCACCATGTTTCCTACGATCGCCCAATCCTGATAAGTAGGACCCGGAGCCTGCCTCGAACCGCCACTGGAAACATCAGTAACGCCTCTAGCCTGCCAACGATCCTTCACGCCCTCAGTCCAAACCTGCTCATCACGCTTAGCCTCGAACTCCGCGCCAGTGGCGTCGATAGCTAGCTGCTGACCGCTCGAAACGGCCAGCGCGTGCGAAGCGTAAAAGCGAATCTCGTAGTCGTGTCGATCGTACGGATCCAAACCCCAGAAACCCTTCCAAGCGTCGAGCCCATCAGGTAGGCCTTCAACATCGTAGTCCTTGGAGGCTTTGAACCCGATCGCTTTGAGATCTTCAATCGTGTAATCAGCCGGAGCCTCACGAACCTGCACGAAACTAGCGGCGTCATCCGCCGCGCCGCCCCCGCAAGCGACGAGCACAATCGTCAGCATCATAATTACAACGGGTACGATCCCGTACCTAATCGATCGAATGTTCCAACCAATCATCTCAAAAACTCCTCGACCCAAAATCAGAATCGAAACTCCCGACAGTATATGTCTCACCCCGTAATACGCGTCTGTAGCCGTCTACTTCCAAATACCGTCTTTGGCGGCTCGATGCTGAGAAATGTGAGCATGATCGCCTTTGAGACGTTTTGCGAGCACGCGTGGATCGACCGGCCAGGGTAATACCTCGGCACGCTCCGCCCACTCGAAATACGCTTTCTCCAGTGCCTTTGCGCGATCCTTTTCGCCGTCGATCAGATCGTTTTGCTCGGTTCGGTCATCGCTAATGTTGTACAGCTCCCACGACTTGTCCCACTCAGCAACCAATTTCCAGTCGCCGACGCGAATTCCTCGGTTGCCTTCGTGCTCGATTGTAATCGGCTGCTCGCGCTTCAACTCCCGCCCCTTCAAAGCAGGAAGGAAGCTCTCACCTTCTAACGGAGTTATCTCGGTGTCGTGATGCTCTTTCGGATACTGCGCACCGGCAATGTCGTAGCAGGTCGCCGAAATATCGATGATATGCATCGGATTATTCAGGATGTTCGACTTCTCGATTCCGTCGGGCCAATGAACGATGAACGGAGTTGAAATTCCGCCTTCATGAACCCAACGCTTAAACAATCGGAACGGCGCGTCCGAGACGTTCGCCCACGGCAGCTCGACCGCCTGGAATGTAGTGTCCGGACCTGGCCGTAGCTCAGGAATATCGCCCACACGAACTGGCTCGCCATCGAGAGTTGTCGACGATGCCCACTGCGAAGGATCCGGCCAGTCAGAATCCTCTTGAAACAATTCGGCGCAACCCCCGTTGTCCGACAAAAACATGATGACCGTGTTCTCGAATTCGCCCGCCTTCTTCACCGAATCCACGATGCGCCCTACAGTACGGTCGACCTGTTCGATCATGGCGCAATAGGTCGCCATCCGTATGTCTTCATATTCCTTGTTCTGAACGTCGTCCCAATCGGGTGAATCAGAATCTCGGGGTGAAATCTCCCACTTATCGTCGACTACTCCGAGCCCTTTTTGCTGTTCATGTCGAGAGGTACGAATCGCGTCATAGCCAGCCATGTAATTGCCTTCGTACTTCACGATGTCGTCTTCCCATGCGTGAAGCGGCCAGTGTGGCGCGGTGAACGCCACGTACTGGAAGAATGGCATGCCCATTTCGACTGACTCTTCGATCTGATTCACCGCGTGATCACCAATGGCGTCGGTCATGTGAAAATCATTGGTCTCGACATCTATCAAAACGTCTTCGAGAATCAGTGATTTGGGATTCCAGAACGAATCAGCCGCGTTCAACAGACCGAATGAACGGTCGAATCCTCGCTGCTTCGGCAAAGGGTGCTTTTTATCACCGAGAATCCAATTGTCCCGGTCCCGATTGTCCCAGCTTCCTGAAACGTGCCACTTGCCCGAAATCATCGTGCGATACCCGGCAGTCTTCATCACCTCAGCGATAGTGACGCAGCCTTCTCGCAAGTAACCTTGGTAGGAGGGAACTCCCAAATCGGTTGTCATTTGACCGATTCCGGCCTGATGAGGATGCAGCCCCGTCAACAACGCCGCGCGGGAAGGACAGCACCTTGCGCCGTTATACATTTGCGTAAAACGAAGGCCGTTGTAACCAAGGGCATCGATGTTCGGCGTGCTGATCTCACCGCCGTAACAACCAAGATCTGAATAGCCGAGATCATCGACCATCATCACAATGATGTTTGGTTTTTTTGTGGCTTCCGGTGCTTTGCTTTCAGGCATGCGTTACTCCTACTTAGTCGATAAGAAATATTCGTTTTGGAAGTCGTGCTCAAGCTGCTTCACCTCGACGTTCGCAAAACCTGCTTCACCAAGCATCTTGAGTGCCAATTCCCGACCCCACATTGTGCCGAGTCCCTTGCCACCGACTGCCAGCGAAACAGTCATGCAGTGCATGACTGAGATCGTATACAAAAACGGCCCTACTGGGTGATCGATATTGTTCTGAACCTCGCTCGATGCCTTGATGTCTTGCATCAGATAGAGACCGTCTTTACGAAGCGCTTTTGCTATCGATTCGAGCACCTTGTCGGGTGCCGCCTGATCGTGAACAGCGTCGAACGTGGTTATGAAATCGAACTCTTCGCTGAAACCCAGATCAGTGGCGTCGCCTGTCTCGAATTTCAGATTCGTGAGTCCACGTTTCGCAGCCTCCGCACGTCCGAGCTCAAGACCTTCTTCGGAAATATCTGAACCCTTGAATCGACTGTTCGGAAACTGCCCGGCCATGATGTTCAGCGCACGACCTGCGCCGCATCCGACATCCAGCACATCGATTCCTGATTCGAGACGCTGAACAAGCCCGTCAGTCAAAGGCAAAATGTGCGAAAGAATCGCTGGTACAACCGTCTGACCAGAATCCTCCGCCATCACTTCCTGAAATCTCGGGAAGCCGGAATATGGGACGCCGCCCCCGTTTTTGAATGCATCGACGATTCCGTCTTCAACTCCCCCGAGAAGTGGAATGTACTGGGCGAAGGCAGCGATATTATCGGGGGCAGCGCCACGAGTCAGTAATGCCGCATGTTCCTGTGGGAGTGAGTAGGTTTTTGAACCGGCGTCGTACTCAACAAATCCACCCGTGAGCATCGCACCGAGCCACTCCCGAACGTAGCGTTCATTGAGACCCGCTGCCTCTGTGATTTGTTCGGAAGTTGAAGGCGCAAGACCTGCCATCGAATCGAATAAACCCGTGCGATGACCAACAGACGTCATCAGCGCCAACGATCCAAGGTTCAGCATGTCCATTAAGCGGTCGCCAAACGCCTCGGCTTTAGCGTCATCGAATTTTTGTTCGGTCATGGCTGTTGTCTAATCCTCTCCACTACTAATCAAGGTTCCCGAATGCGGGTGTCAGATCACTTTCATCACCGCGGCGGTTTCTCGTACGTCGCGGCGCTGGTTCGTGGTGAGTTCGGCCAAGGACGGTTCCAGCTTTCGTAGCCGAACGTTGGATCTTGCGACATATCGCCGTTCTGAGCCAATCGATCATCCATCGAGCCTTCGATAGAAGCCATCAGTTCCTGCGTAAGCTCTATCTCAAGCCGCTGAACAATGTCGGCAAACTCTGGATTTCCGAACAGATTTACCTGCTCTTGCGGATCGTTCAGCATGTCGAACAACAACGTCTCGCCAGTTCGATATTTGTGCAGCTTATAGCGACCGTCAAAGTTCATCCAGCCATCACCCAATAAGCCAAAAATGTTCTCTCGACCCGATTCACCCGGCATTCCGTCACCCGGAAGCGGCTGAGCGTCATACCACGCAGGCTGCTCGATTCCAGCCCAGCTGAGCATGGTCGCAGTCACATCACGAAGCTCGACTAGCCCTTCTTGAACCTGACCCCCTTCGATACCCGGGCCCATCGCAATCATCGGCACCCGGATCGCCGATTCGTAGAACGATGCCTTGCCGATCAAATTGTGATCGCCAAGATAGTCGCCATGATCCGAAGCCAGCACGACGTACGTGTTTTCGAGCAACCCTTTGTTGCGGAGCGAATCGAGAATGGCACCGACTTCGAAATCGATCTGCTGAACGAGTCCGGAGTAGTGCTTACGAACAGTGTGCTTGGTCTCGTCAGGGAACTCGGAGTAGTCGACCCCGTTCCAAGGTCGCTTGTTGCCGTCGACGTTGCCTTTGCGCAGTTGAGGCGTGTGACCCGGCACTTCGGGAGCGGCCTCGGGAATCTTCGATTCGTCGATGCCTTCCAAGAACCGCTCGTCAGGGTCGTAAGGGCAATGTGGACCAGGGAATCCGACCATCATTGCGAACGGCTGGTCGGACCCGTAATCATCGATAAATTTCACGGCTTCCGAGCCAACGAAGCGATCCCACGAATGCTCCCAAGGCACATCGTGAATCACGGCTCCCTTGTTCTCGTGGTAACCGGGCATTTCGTTGCCGTGCAGCTTCTTCAGACCGTGACGTTTTAGGTAGTGGAAGTAGTCGTCACGAACTTCAAGCCAGCGCTTGTCTTCACAAATCACTCGGTACTGAAAACCGCGTCGTTCGTCCCACGGATAGAAGTGCATCTTGCCGATTCCAGCTGTGTAGTAGCCGTTTTCGCCAAGAATCTCTGGCCACGTGCGCAGACCCGCATCTCGCCAGTCGGCACGCAGGTTGTGCAAGTTCCCCGTCACGCCGTTTCGCATGGCGTTCATCCCCGTGAGCAACGCTGTTCGGGCAGGCACGCAAATAGGTGAAGCAGAGAACGAATTCGTGTAGCGCACCCCGTTTTCAGCTATCGAGTCGATATTGGGCGTTTGCAGCCAGTCGGCACCGTTGCAGCCTGCGAAATCGGCTCGGAACTGGTCAGGAAATAGAAAAACGATATTGGGTCGTTGTTGATCTGCGGACAACGTGCTGCTCCATGGCTAAAGAATCGGCTTGCACTAACTTGGCTTCAAACCGATCCAGAACGAATTTTGGGATTCTGCCGGAAGACTAAGGGAGTATCGACGAGGTATCAATCCTGAACAGCGCGTTCATACGTAACCTTAACGCTGTGAACCCTCCATCGAACAAGCCAACTAAAATCGACCCCAATCGAGTTCGGCTAGGTCGTTCTGATCTTGAAGTCAGCCCGGTCGGAACCGGAACTTGGCAATGGGGCGGAGCGTTCTACTGGGGATACGGTCGGTCGTACACCGACGAAGACCTCGCTGCTGCGTACGCTGCGAGTATCGATAACGGCATCAATTGGTTCGATACTGCCGAGATCTACGGGCGTGGCAGGTCGGAACTTATTCTCGGCAGACACGTGAACGGCTCGACCTCAAATAATCCAGATTCGCCAAAACCGCTGATCGCCACAAAGTTCTTTCCTTACCCTTGGCGATTGCGCAAGTCGTCGCTAAAGCGCGCTCTCAAGGCCAGCTTGAAACGACTCAACGCTGAATCGATCGATATCTACCAGATTCACTTCCCGTTTCGACCTCGAAGCTTCGAATATTGGGTCGATGCTCTCGCTGATGCCGCACAAGACGGACTCGTCAAAGCGGTAGGAGTTTCGAACTTCTCCGCAGAACAAACGAAACGTGCTCACGAGTTGCTGGCACGCAAGGGCATCGTTCTCGCGGCGAATCAGGTTGGATACAGCCTGCTAAATCGAAAAATCGAATCGAACGGCGTACTGGAAACGTGCCGTGAGTTAGACGTATCGGTGATCTCGTACGGACCTCTCGCCGAAGGTTTACTCACAGGAAAGTATCGACCCGACAATCCGCCTCCGTTCATGCGGAAGTGGCGATGGGCACGGAAGCGACTGAAGATGCTGCCACCGTTGATTTCGTTGATGAGCGATATCGCAAGCGGTCACAATGCGTCGCCCTCTCAGGTCGCTCTGAACTGGCTAATTCAGAAGAACACACTGCCGATTCCGGGCGCGAAATCAGCGATGCAAGCGAAAGACAACGCAGCGTCGATGAGATGGTCGCTGGGCAACGACGAATTCGAGGCGCTAAACGTGGCGACCGAGCAGTATTTGCCGACTCGCTAGCTAGGGAATTACCTATTTGGCTGCCAGCCTAGGAATCCGATTCGACAGATTCGTCATCAGCTGGTCCGATAACTTCAACAAGCTTGTCGTTCAACGATTCAGGGTCGTTTGAAGCGATAAACCAAGTCTCAACTTTGCCGTCGTCGCCACCCACTCGTACATCAAGCTCAACGCCCGTCTTCACGCCTAGCACGCTCCACATCTTGGCGATGCTACGCATATTAGGACGTGTCTGAGCAGCAGCACGAGTCATCCTCGACTGCGGCTCGGCAACACGAACTGCAACCAAATCGTCAGTTTTCACCACTGCCGATTTCATACCAAGGCGAACGTCGAAGCCATCGGCTGAAATTCGCAAAGTCATCGTGATGTAGTTCAGCATCACGAACATCGTCATGAGCGAACTAATACCGAACGCCGCGTAGAACGCAACGGCCCCGCCGCCAGTGACGACTGGATCGCTTATGAGTCCCTTTATGGCTACACCGGTCAGGGCACCAGCCGTGACTCCCAGCATTAAACCAAGGAATCCGAACATACGTCCGGACGCCTTCACCTGTTGAAAATAACTTTGCTTTTGATCTGTCATGTCACATCTATTCAATCACAGAGCAGCGTTAAAATCCGGAACAAATCACAGACATTGCGCCGCTACCCATCGCTGAACTAATGAGGAATCACCGGCAATACCAAATGCGAAGGACGGTCCGCTGAATGGATAATCGTCTGCTGGGCTACTCGCAACTCAGCATCCGACCAGTAGTCCTTGCCTGTGTTGTGATTACGATCGAAGTTCGGGAAGTCCGAGCTTGATACGTACAACCGCAGTTTTTGGCCCGGCTTGAACATGCACCCGATCGGATTCAACTTGATCGTGTACTCAGCGACTTCGCCCGGTTCGAGCAATGTTGGATTTTCGTAGCCGTTTCGGTACTGCGCTCGCATGATTCCATACGTCAGGTTCACCGATAGGCCATCTTCGTAAACAACGGCAAGTTTGGCGGTCCAGTCGGTATCAGGTCCGTCTGTTTTCGCCCAGAGTTTTAGCGAAATAGGACCCGTAACTTCTAGTTCTGAATCAAACACCGGGAAGTCGTAAACGAGTATGTCTTTGCGATGATCGTGCGGCGACTGATCGACAGGGGCTGCCTGTGAATCGGCACGCATCAGGCTCATCACCGGATCACGTGGGTCGTACTTATACTCGTCTTGTCCAACTTCGTTCGCTGACGGCGGCTCAACCGATAGCGATCCATCACCGCCAACCGTGTTTGCGCTACCTTTTGAGTGAAGATAGAAGTTTGTGTACTCAGTTCGAGCCAGCGGCCATTCGTTCTCGCCGCGCCACTTATCTTCGCCAAGTACCCACATCTGAACCGGCGCTTCATCAGCAAGTCCGTTGTCGGCGCCCTTTAGATCAAAGTCGTACCAGCGTGCGATCAGATCGGCGTAGGTCGTAGCGGCGTCGGGGCCATAGTCGACTGGGCCGATTTTGCCGGTGTACTGCGTAGCGTCGTGACCCCACGGGCCAATAATCAATCGATGCTTGTCACGCAGTTCTTCCGGACCATTGGTTGTAAGTCCTTCAAAATTATCGATCGTTCCGATTAGCCGATCCCACCAGCCGGTTATCTGATAAATCGGCGTTTCAACCTTCGAATGGATATCGCCGAAATGTTGGAATTCGCCGTTCTGCTCACGGTGATACGCCTGCAATTGTGGGTTCAATTCCGAGAACACATCGCCCGGAATATCGCCCAACGGCAACCACCACATGTACTTGCCACGCTCGACTTCGTTCCAGCGTTTCGCCGCTTCATCAGGCGTAGTTGCTCCGTCGTCTAGCTCAGCACGATGACGCATGTCAGCGGCCATCATGTAGGTCCAGTCGAGACGGCGTCCTGTCTCAAAGATTCCGAAGGTGATATCAAGAATATTTTGTGAAATGCCGCTGGCGAGAGTCGATGTCAGGCTCGGCGGTTGCGAGTCGAGCATCATCCAAATCGCCCAACTTGCGTTCGAGTGCCCCCAGGTCCCGACTCGACCGTCGCTCCATTCGAGCTTGGCTGCCCATTCGATCGTGTCGTAACCATCGGGCGTATCGTGAGTTTCGGTGCGTTCTCGCCACATCCACTCGTAGTCACCATCGGACGCATATCGACCACGGAAATCCTGCATCACAACGCAGTAGCCACGTGCAGCAAGATCGGTCGCAGTCGCCACGTAGCGAGGAGTCAGCTTTCGATAAGGCGTGCGGCAAACGAGCGCCGGGTACTGGCTCCCACCAACTGGGTGATAGACATCGGCACGAAGCACAACGCCATCGCGAGTCGTCAACTCCATATTGCTCTCAACAACGACTTCGAGCGGAGAAGAGTTTGGGTATTTTTTGTCAGTCAGGGTCATTTTGAAATTTGAACCAATTTGGAGCTACTAATCAATATTTCGTCATCCTGAACTCGCCTGTCCTGAGCACAGCCGAATGGGATTCAGGATCTCGTTGTCGGGGGAACCAGCCTCACCCTTTAGGCCAAGGCACCTTCATCATCTCTTCGCCCCAAATTAGCTCACCATTCCACGCCTGTTGAGCCTCGATTTCACGAGGAGCCTTCATCTCAGCAGTCGTGAGACGTGCACCGATGTGAACCATCACAAGTTGTTTTACTCCGGCTTCGGCGGCAGTCTCAGCAGCGCCAAGCACTGACGACGAAGCATCAGCGTGCGGATTGCCGTCCATGCGATCGTGCGTCTCCCAGCACATCATCATCAACACATCGGCACCACGCGCCAGATCGGTCACGGTGTCACACGGAGCAGTATCACCCGTTAGGACAATCGATCCGTCGGGAGTGTCGATTCGGTAAGCAAGTGAATCTAAATACGGCTGAACATGATCGGCAGGGGCAGCAGTAACTTCCCAGTTTGAACCAGCCTTGATTAGACCCGGTCCCATGTTGTGAGCGTCGACGTCGGGCTTCTTTCGAGGAAGCTCACCGCCACGATCTTGGAAAGTAATTTGTGAAGCTGGGTGATGAATCCGAGCTTTCCAATCATGAGCAAACAAACCCGTATCCTCGTCGAGAATTCCGTTCGTAAATTCTTCAGTCAGCTTTGGACCGTAGACATTGAGGGTCTTGTCCCTTGGAATCATCTGATCCCAGCGAGTGAGAATGAACGTAGGAAAATCAGCGTCGTGATCGAAATGGTGATGCGTAAAGAACACATCGTCAATCTCGGTCGTGTTAATGCCCGCTCTGGCGAGTTTCCACGTGGTTGCGGGCCCGCAATCGAACAACAATTTCTCGTCGCCGACCTGCACTACGTACGACGACCCGAATCTATCGGGAAGCGGCGTGGGGGTCCCACAACCAATAATCGTAACTTCGGGTGTTAACGGCTTCTTTGCGCCCATGCTCGCTCCACTGCTCTTGTACTGATGTTCGTTGCCAAAACGGTTCAAGGCGCAGGGTACAGCAACATCAATTGGATGTGACGACGATTGGCACTGTCATTGCGAGGAGTGAAGCATGAACGACGTGGCAATCAGACACAACGTAGGTCTCGACTAACTAGCCGGCGCTCATCGGCGTCGAACCTGCGGGCTCTTCAGCACCGATACCAGCACTGGCAGCCATTGCCATTTCCATCATTTGCATCATTCGTTCTTGGAACATCTTGATCTGCTCCATCACTGCCATAAGCTCGTCGATCCACTCGGGATCGTCACGATCAATGTCGACCCGTATCTGCATGTGACCAACATCAACGCCAATGCCCAACTGCTTCTGCAGTGGCCCTCGTGCACCGCCGGTCGGCTGCTTCAGCGACATTACGGCCCGGAACTCTTTGGCACTTATCAATTCGACTCCGGCTGCCTCGGCTAGCACGCGCATTCGAGTCGACTTCATCAACAGTTTCACATGAGTTGGCATCGGACCGAATCGGTCACGAATCTCCTCATCAATATCGTCGATTTCTTCATCCGATTGCATTCGCGCTAAGCGTTGGTAGATCGAAAGTCGCTGCGCTAGATCCTCGATATAGCTATCGGGAATTCGTGCGTCGATTCCAATATCAACACGAACTGTTGAGAACTCAGGCGCTTCTGATTCTACTGGTTCGCCGGAATTTCCATTGGCTTTCAACTGACGAACCGCGTCTGCAAGAAGCTTGGTGTAGAGATCAAATCCTATTGCCGAAATCTGACCCGACTGCTCGGCTCCGAGCAAGTTTCCGATGCCTCGAATTTCAAGATCGCGTAGAGCGATCTGATACCCGGATCCAAGCTCGGTCGCAGCAAGAATCGTGTTCAGGCGTTGTTCTGCCTGTTCTGTCAGTGCCTTCGCACGTGGAACCATCAAATATGCATATGCCCGGTTAGCACCGCGTCCGATTCGCCCACGGATTTGATAAAGCTGTGACAGACCGAACATGTCGGCTCTATCGACGATCAATGTGTTGGCGTTCGGGAGGTCGACTCCCGATTCTATGATCGTTGTGCACAGCAGCACGTCGAATTCGTGGCGATCGAACGAAGCCATCACTTTTTCGAGTTCGTCCTCAGCCATCTGGCCATGACCTACCTGAACGTTCGCTTCGGGTACGAGCTTTTGCAGTTTGCTCGCGAGAAGTTCGATGTCTTTGACACGGTTGTGCAGATAGAAGACCTGACCACCCCGATCAAGCTCGCGAAGTATCGCTTCACGAGTTAGGTCGTCACTCTCTTCCGAAACATAGGTCTTGATCGGCAGTCGCTCTTCTGGCGGCGTTTCGATCATGCTCATATCTCGAACACCCGCCAGTGACATGTGCAGTGTCCGTGGAATAGGCGTTGCGCTCAGAGTCATGATGTCGACCTGAGTACGCATTCGTTTGAGCCGCTCTTTGTGCGTAACGCCAAACTTGTGCTCTTCGTCGATGATTACGAGCCCAAGGTCTTTGAACCGAACATCTTTTTGAAGCAGTCGATGTGTGCCAATAACAATATCGACGCTACCGTTGGCGATTTTGGCGATCGTCTCTTTCTGCTGCCGATCCGTGCGGAATCGAGAGAGCATATCGACGTTCGCCGGGAACGGCTCTAGTCGTTCGGAGAAGGTTTCCAAGTGCTGTTGCGCAAGTACGGTGGTCGGAACAAGAATCGCAACCTGACGACCCGATTGGACAGTCTTAAACGCCGCTCGTAAAGCGATTTCCGTTTTGCCGTAACCAACGTCACCACAGACCAATCGATCCATCGGCTGCGTCGATTCCATGTCAGCCTTCACAGCTTCGATAGTCGTTAGCTGGTCAGGAGTCTCTTCAAATGGGAAGCTTGCTTCGAGCGAGTCCTGCCAAGGAGTATCCGGCGTAGCTGCGAACCCAGTCGCAATCTTTCGTGATGCATATAAAGCGATCAGTTCGCCAGCAAGCTGCTCAGTTGCCTTCATGGCTCGGGCTCTCGCCTTGCTCCACTCCTGCGTTCCCAGTCGAGTGAGTCGAGGCGATGAGTCAGCGGCGCCGTGATAGAGCTGAATTCGATCAAGATGTTCAGTGGGAACGTACAGCTTGTCGTCTTCGGCGTATTCGAGAACCAGATACTCCTGCCCCTCGGAGCCCATGACCTGAGTTCCAACGAACTTGGCGACTCCGTGCTCGACGTGAACTACGTACGAGTCGGGCTTAAGTTGTTCGAGTGCTGGTCCCTTGCGCATCGGGCGCTTACGCACACGGCGTCGCTCTTTTTGAACCCCAAAGACTTCGGAATCACTGAGAATCGAAACCTCAGTACCATCTGCGGCTTCTATAGAAAAACCAGTAAGCAAATGCCCTGTGACGATATGAATTTCGCCGGGTTCTGGAGCTTGCCCTACCGTTTTTACGAGACTCGCTTCAACACCTGCTTCTTCGGCGATTTCGTGAAAACGCTGGGCGTGATTCGTTATTACGACTGTACGTTTCTTTTCAGGAATGCCCTTGCGAACGATTTCTAGAGCTGTTTCGACTCCACCACTGACCAGTGACGGCAACTTCAGCGGCAGCGCCAAAGCCCCTCCTTGAAGCTCTTCAGCGTCGATGCCCCAAGGCGAAAGCGTAATGCTCTTGGGTCGGGCGTCTATCGCATCTGAAATGAATCCCCACTCTAGGTGAGGCTGCGCAAAGCCAACTGGCACATCGCCGCGCTTCTCTTTATTCGCACGAAGCTGGGCCATGCGCCTGTCCTGACCCTGAGAAGTCTCTTCGATTGCTCCGGGCCGTAAAGCGACCATCAGGCTTTCGGCAGGCATGTAGTCGAACACGTTGCCTAGATTGAAGAACCCGGCGTAATAAGAAATTTCGTCGAGTACTTCACCGGCGAGTGCGTGACTCAGTTCCGATGGGATTCGACGTTGTGCTTCTTCCGACGTTCCAGCAAGATCCATGTTGCCCAGAAGTTCTTGCACTCGCTCTTGATCTGCCAACATCGGCAATGTTTCGAGGGCAGGAGGAATAATTACACTGCGAGTTTTTGCAGCCGAACGCTGAGTACCCGGATCGAAAAATCGTAGACTCTCGATTTCATCGTCGAACAGTTCGATACGAACTGGGCGTTCGCTGGAGACGGGGAATATATCGAGAATTCCACCGCGACGCGAGAAAGTACCGGGGATCTCGACCGTCGGTTCATGGATATAGCCCATCTCAACCCACTGTCGAGTCTGAGATTCAAGATTTATGCGATTTCTCACACTCAGCGTGTGGGTCGATGAATCGAACACAGCACGTTCGAGAGTTGCCTGAGAAGCGGCATTTACAGAAGCAATAATCAACGGCTGTTTGACGCCTTTAATATCACCACGCATTGCGGCGAGTGCTCGTAGTCGAGCGTGACTAGCTCCACGATCTGGAACATATCGTTCGAATGGGATGTCTTCCGACTCTGAAAAGTGGAATATTGGAGCATCATCGCCGAGCCACGTGAAAAGGCGATCATGGAGGCGTCGAGCCGATCCCGGATTAGGTGTCAAAACGAAAACAGGCGCGGCAGACTCGCGCCAGAGCGTCGCCACAGCGCATTCCGTGGCGGGGTCTGGTGCTATCACTGCCGCCCGCGCTCTTGGAGCACGGAGGCTATTTAGAAGTGCTGCAAACTGTTCGGTTTCACCGAGCAGTGGGAGCAATCCCGACAGACTCATTCAGATTTCCGGATACCTACTAATCAGGCTCTGCGTTGATCGGGCTTAGAGCCTTAATCAACACCGTGCCAACACAGCTAAAGGGCCATCGAACGAAATCCGGTGACCTTGGTGTAGTTCCATGCTAGCACTGAGGGTCGCCTACGCTACAAAATAACCAGTACATATTTCGTCAACTATGAGCATTCTTGCTCCACAATCAATAAATGATGGACAACAAGCGCGCAAAACGACCAAGCCGTATCGTCGTGAAACTCGGAACCAACCTGCTTACAGGCGGTAAAGACGCGCTCGACCTTGAAACGATCGGCAGCATATTCGCTCAAATCGCTAAGGTGAAATCTTCGGGTGTCGAAGTGTTGATAGTCAGCTCAGGTGCGGTTGCCGCCGGGCGAGAGTCACTTTCTCGCACGCCTAGAAAAAACAAGCTTCAACGAGGCACTGTCGCCTATCGACAGGCACTAGCCGCTCTAGGCCAGCCACAGTTGATGATGACGTTCGAGCAGATTTTCGCCAATCACGATATCGAAGTCGCTCAGGCACTTATCTCACGAGGTGATTTGCAAAGCCGATCTCGCTACCTAAACGTTCGAAATACGCTCGATGCTTTGCTTTCAATAGGCGCAGTACCAATCATTAATGAGAACGACGTCGTTGCCGTAGAAGAGCTCGCGGGCGAAGTTTATGGCGATAACGACCGACTTTCTGCAATGGTCGCCAACACCGTCGACGCCGATCTGTTGATTCTTCTTGGCGACATGGACGGACTACACGAAACCGACCCACACATCGACCCCAACTCTGAACTAATCTCGACAGTCGACAAAATCGACAAATCGATAGAAAAAGCCGCACGCGGGCCCCACGATCTTCAGGGTAGTGGCGGAATGGCAAGCAAGCTCGACGCTGCACGCCTGTCTATGGACTCGGGAATTCCGATGGTCATTGCCTCGGGAAGAATCGATGGCGTGATCGAATCGATCTGCAATGGTGATGAAATCGGTACACGATTCGTCTCCAGCGTATCTCGACGTGAAAGTCGCAAACGCTGGATTCTCACCGGTCGCACCGAACACCGAGGAAGCGTCGCAGTCGACGCTGGCGCATCTAACGCATTGAAGAACAACGGATACAGCCTTCTGCCAATTGGAATCGTCTCGGTTTCCGGTCCTTTCAAGCGAGGCGATATCATTGAAGTTACGGAAATCGATGGAACGACCATTGGATGGGGAATCGCTTCGTACCCATCGACCGACGTTGAGCGAATAAAAGGCGAAAAATCGAACGTATTGCCCGACTTATTGGGTCACTACTACGGCGATGAAGTAATTCACCGCAACAACATGGCACTGCCGTAACGATCTGCTCGAATCTCCTAATCTGAACTCCTATTCAAAATAAGCACGATGACACTCACTTCAACAACACTTCACGATCAGGCAAAGTCCGCCAACACTGCTTCACGTAAGCTTGCTGGCACATCGACTGAAGTAAAAAACGCTGCGCTCATCGCCATAGCCGAAGCCATCGAAGCTAACCGCATGTCGATCTTACGAGCGAACGAGCAAGATCTCGAAGCAGCCAAGCGTGACGGTCTCAATTTCCACATGATGGATCGCATGACGCTGACCAATGCACGTGTGAAAGACATGGCAGACGCCGCACGAAATATCGCTGAACTCGAAGATCCAATCGGTGAAATTCTCGAACAGCGAGATATGCCGAACGGACTTCACTTAGAACGAGTTCGTGTTCCGCTCGGCGTTATCGGTGTCATCTACGAAAGCCGCCCTAACGTCACTATCGATATTGCAACGCTGTGCCTCAAATCAGGCAACGGCGTAGTTCTACGCGGCGGCAAAGAGTGCATCCTCACCAACACCGTTCTAGCGGGAATCGTCAAAAATGCAATCGAGAGTGCCGGTATTTCGGGTGACGTCGTTCAGTTCGTCGAAACGACCGACAGAGCTCTCGTAAAAGAAATGCTCGAAATGGACGATGTGATCGACCTAATGATTCCGCGCGGAAGTGCCGAATTGGTCAAGTTCGTCGGCGAAAACGCCAAGATGTCAGCCATCACCGGCGGAGTTGGCGTTTGCCACACGTATATCGATGCCGACGCCAATCTTGAAGACGCTTTGAACATCGTCGTAAACGCCAAAACCAAACGACCTACCGTCTGCAACGCAATGGACACAGTGTTGATCCACCAGAGCGTCGCACGCGAGTTCCTGCCAAGCCTCGCAACCGAGTTCGGAGTCCACGACGTTGAGCTTCGCGCAGACGGACGTGCCATGAGCGTTCTCGATGCTCTTGCAGGTGGCGCCAAAGTCGTTCCTGCGCAAGCGGACGATTTCGGAACCGAGTTCTTGGGACTAATCGCATCGGTAAAGATCGTCGATTCAATTGATGACGCTATGGATCACATCGCCGAGTACGGTTCGAAGCATTCCGAAGCAATAATTTCTGAAAATACCGAAACAATCGAAAAGTTCCTGAACGAAGTCGATGCGGGCGCAGTTTTCGCCAACACTTCAACCTACTTCAACGACGGTGCACAGTTCGGGCTTGGCGCCGAAGTTGCCATCTCAACCAACAAACTCCATGCTCGGGGTCCGATGGGACTCAAAGAGATCACCACCTACAAGTGGAAAGTCCGCGGGCAAGGCCAGGTACGTGAGTAACGACAGGCAATAATTCATGGCACAGTTTTACTTTGAACGAGAAGTCCGCACGCCAACCGGCGAGTGCTACACGATTCTCGAAGATGGGAAGCCGGTAGGTCGACTCGATCTGCATTTCGTGCCAGGAATGGTTCACGGCACGATGATCGTTTCTGAATCGCAAACTCAGGACACGATCCAAGAACTGATGTCGATGGTTGATGAAGATCTAACCGATGCCGTAGGAATCGAACGGGAAGACCTCGTAGTTCACGTTCACCAAGGTCGCGATCTCGGAGTATTCACCCACAACGACAACACCCTCCACGAAGGCCACTCCGACACTCCGCCACCCGCCGCTGGAGCGTAGCGGGACACGTCGTTCGTCGTTGCGAAAGGTTCAACGACCACCACGCACTACCCTCGTCCCGACGAAGTGGAGGGATCACGTACACCACGGCGACGCTCGGCGACTCAGTGCGAAAACCGACCTGCCCTCATTGTCATTGCGAGGAGGAACGACGTGGCAATCAGCGCCCCAACCCAACGCGACTAAACGATTCAGGCAACCACGAACAATCGTGTGGTCGCATCGAGAGCAGTAGAACCCTAAGCCTTCGCCGTCCATTGCTCGTATAAATCGTTAAGCAGCGACGTGTTGCGCACAAGTTGCTGGTTCAGCTTTTTGCCCGCCCGAACATCCTTCTGCTCGAACGCATCGCTTAGCGCCTGCTCAAGTTCCGATTTCTCAGACTCCGCCTCATCAATCCGACGCTCCAACAACGCGACATCAGCGCGAACCTCGGCTCGTTCGACTCGACCATTCTTGGCACGGTTGCGATCGGCTCCCCGACTCGATACTCGCCCTCGTTCCGCTGGTGCAGTCTTTTGCGCAACTTCCCAATATTCAGAAAAATTGCCTTCGAACGAAACTAGATCACGGTCTTCAAGCTCAACAACACGTCCGACGATCTTGTCCAAGAAGTATCGATCGTGCGACACGACCAATATCGTGCCCTCGTAGTCGTAAAGTGCTTCTTCGATGGCTTCCCGCGCCGGAATATCCATATGATTCGTCGGCTCGTCGAGTATCAGAAAATTCGGCTTCAACTTCATCAGCGAAGCCAACTGCAACCGATTGCGCTCACCGCCCGATAAGTTCGACACCTTCTTGATCAGGTCTTCTCGCGTAAACAAGAAATTACGCAGTAAAGCGAACGCTACCGTCTCGTTACTCTCCGGCGGTGCCGATTTCATCGCTTCGAGAATTGTTCGGTCGCCATCGAGAATTTCCTGCTGCTGGGCGGCGTATCCAGCTCGAATACTCGGACCAATCCGAATGACATCATTGTTCCAATCGCCAAATTCGATGATGTCTTTGAGCATCGATGTCTTACCGCTTCCGTTTGGTCCGATAATCGCAACCCGTTCGCCGCTGGTGATATCAAGATCAACATTTTCGAGCAGCGAGTTATCGTCGAATCGCTTCGAATACCCCCGAACTTGCAGCACGATATTTGCTTGGGTCTTGCCACCAACGAACTCGGCTCCGATAGCCGATACTTCCGACACCGGCTTCTCGACCGCTTGGTCCTCTTCTCGCGCCAACTGCGAGCGACGTGATCGCAGCCGCCTGCCAGCTTTTTTGCTTGCCTGGGCGCGTGCGGTCAGTTCCAGTCGCTTAACCAACGCTTCAAGCTGGGCGAGCCGTTTCTGGTTGGCGCTGTAGTCGGCCTGTTGCGCCAGCAATTCACGAAGACGCGTGGCTCGATAAGCGGAGTATCCGCCGACGTATCGACTCACTTTGCCATCTTCGAGCGTAAGAATTCCTGTTGCGACTCGATCGAGTGTGTGACGGTTGTGCGAAACGATCAGCACTGCGCCATTAAACGCGATCAAAAACTCTTCGAGCCACGCCAATCCTTGAAAATCTAGATGATTGCCGGGCTCGTCCAGAATCAGAAAGTTCGGATCTTTCAGCAACGCCTTCGCCAGCGAAAGAACGTTCTTCTCACCGCCAGACAACGTGCCTACTAATTGGTCTTCCATTCCTTGCAGACCCAGCGAATCGAGGGTCTTTTGGGCTTCAGCAGGTCGATTATCGGCGTCGGCTGCATCGTATTTATCACGAGCGACTTGGTACGATTCCATCGCGTCGTCGAGTTCCTCGGGAGAGGCAGTCGCCATGTCCGACTCAGCCTGCCGAAGATCGTTTTCCAACTCGACATATTCAGCAACCAGCCAGTCCATCACTAACTCGTCGTCACCAGCGTCAACGTACTGAGGCACGTAGCCGACTCGCACATTTGTGGCGATGTGAACACCGCCGTCGCTCGGGATGTCTTCTCCAAGAAGAATCTTGAGCATGGTCGTTTTGCCAGAACCGTTCGGACCAATTAGTCCTAGTCGATCTTCAGAACCAATCTCAAAAGTAACGCCCTTGAGGACTTTTTGACTGCCGTACTGGGCAGTGACGTTATTTAGATTGGCAACAAGCATGATCGAAGTATTTTACCGGGGCGAATGCCTGATCTCGCCTACCAATTCTTACCACTCCTTCTACGAACTCGAAGTAGAAACTTGTATATTCCGAGCAATCGACCGCCGTTACATATCCCGATGCGGTTCAAGGAGTACCTGATGCCAACTGACACGATAGTCGAATCAAAAGAAATTCAAGTTACGTACGTTGCAGGCAATAGTGCGCGCTCTATCGCCGAACAAGCACCCAAAGCAGTCGATGAATTGGAATTAGCCATTCCAACGTTGGTAGGCAACAAGTTCTACGGCATCGTGGTCGAAGGCGAATATCGCGCATGCGTAAAAATCGATGAATTCAGCGACAGCGAGTTCGTCGATTCACTGCCGAAATTCGAAATTCCGGGTGGACGATACGTACATCGACGGCTCGTCGACTGGAATCACAACGTAGAGCTGCTCGTAGAAACCGTGGAAGAGCTCACGTCTCGAGCCGATCACGATCCTTCAAGGTTCGTAATTGAGTACTACAGAAGTCACACCGAAGTCGTTATTCGAGTGCCAGTCACCTAGTTGTCGAACACGTCCATCAGAGCCTGAATGTAGCCGTTTGCGTACGCCCGACCTTGATGACCCCATTGGGTATCGCCAGTCGTAACCGGCACGTGATCGTTGACCAGCACACCTTCGAATCCGACTTCTTTGTATATCTTGAGCGCTCGAATCATATCGACGTGACCTGTGTTGATGAACTCCTCAACAAACGGCTCGCCAGCGTTCGATACGTTCCTGAAGTGAACGTAGAGAATCTTCTTGCGTTCGCCAAAGTAGCGAATCATGTCGTAGATTCCTTCACCCTCGGCGTCATCCATTTCAGAGAACGTTCCCTGGCAGAACTCGATTGCGTTCGATGGCGAATCAACGATCTCGATAAGTCGCTTGTACGCAGCGAAACTGTTGAGCAAACGAGGAACACCACCAACTGAATCGACCGGTGGATCGGCAGGATGAATTCCAATACGAATTCCCTCCTCTTCGGCGACCGGTGTGATTATCTTGATCCAGTATTCGAGGTTCGCCCACATCTCCTCTTCGGTGTACTCACGACCGTGAGTCAGATCGAGATCGGCGTGCTGCGAATGGTCGTAGGCGGTAACTGTTGTACCTGCGCGGCTAACGGTGTTTTCGGCGTTTCGCCATACGCCGGAAGGCATCCAGTTGTATCCGAAAATCGGAATGCCCGCTCGTGCGATGTTTCGCACGGTATAGATCATGTTTTCGATCTGCTCGTCTCGCTTCGGACCACCAAGCATGATGTGATCGTAGAAAGAACTTGGAACGTTTTCGAGCGCTTCCAAATGAAGACCGTGTGATTCGACACGTTTTCTCACTGCTACAAGGTCGTCAACTTCCCATTTTGATTCGCCGCGGACCACTGCCCAGTTTTCGCCAACACCCATGCCGGTATACGACTGAAGCACGATATCCGTCGCGCCGTACTGGGCTGAAAAAGTGAGCAGCCTGTCGAGTGGCGTGTCGCCAGGATTATTCCCGTTTACGAAGTTGAAGCCTAAGCGCATGTTTTATTTTTCCAATATTGCGAAGCATTCATTCGCAACTTCTTTTAGTGATTTTGTTGAATCGACGTCGATCTGTTCGAGACCTAGTCGATTTACTTCGCAGACCATTCTGCGGTTGTATTCGATATTTCGGGGGAGGTATTTTTGAATCAGCATCTCTTGATCGGAAGCCCCTGCATAAAAACGATCGGCTCCTCGAACTCGTTGTTCGAGAAATTCGTCGCTCGCTGTAAGCCAAACGGCCGATACACCGTCGATATCTTCCAGCAGTTACGCTACCCGTTCAGGCCACATCGCCCAGCCTTCGTAAACGATAGGTAATCCCCAATCGGCGTGCGATCGGATACTAGCTTCGATTCCCGGCCACATCTCTTCGTGCATACCCATCCCGTCAGCGAGTAACTGCTCTACAGAACGAGTGGTGTAATAGTCGCGGTAATCGACGCCGTCCATCGCATGCGATCGGGGATGCGTGTCAGCGGTCGTAACCGTTTTGATCGCCAGTCCAATGTCATCGGTCGACGTACATCCATATCCGAGTCGAGATGCAATCGACCGCGCAACTGACGACTTACCTACCATCGGAGGTCCACCGATTACGAGAACTTTTGGGTGCGACATTCAGGTATGACTCGGATCCGACTGGCTAATTACCAATCGAGCCGACATTACCAAGAAAACGTGCCACCGGCACTACTTATAGTTCTCGAACAGCTGTCCCCAGTCGGTTTTTAGCGCTTCGTTTACGCGCTTTCGACCGACCATTGGAAGCCAGAATTTGTTGTGGTAAACGTTCGACGCCCAGTATGCCCAAGGAGCGATTGGCGAACGCAAAAGCGCGCCCTCAAGCGGCTTTAGAGGACCGTGATAGATCAGTTTTTGGCCACGAGAAGCTAGCGTGCTTTCGTTGCCATTGAAATTCCAGTTCACATCGGCGATATCGTCACCAACAACTTCGATTTCCGAAGGCTTACCGACACCAAGTCCCATTTCGTGGGCGATACGAATCATCGGAATCGACATTGGGTCGAGTCCCATCATTTTCGCTGCAACAGCGTCGATCGCTACTTGGTCGGCAGAAGCGAGAATCACGTTTTTGTTGTGAATCCGCATCGCACGAGGACCAGGACCATCACCAGCGAACGTTCCGTCCATAACCGCGAACAGACCTGAGTGAATCTCTTTCTGAATCTGCAATAGATCGACCAGAGTTTCGTGAATAACAGAGTGAGTCCAGTGGCGGTATCGATGCAACAGACCGCCAAAAGCGTTCTTCATCGCACCCGTCATCGTCGTAAACACGTGAGTCTTCACCGTAGGAAGCTGAACAATGTTCGTACCCGGGAACACTTCAGGAATGTACAGACCGTCTTTATAAACATCGTCGAGAACCAGCATTTTGGCAGTCGGCTTGTACGGAACCCACTTCACTGGCGGAACGTCGAGAGTGATGTGATCCAGCCCAAGTCGATCTTCGACCAGCTTGTGCTTGTTCTTCTCACGACCTTCAGCCGGGTTGACCACAACCGTTCCGTTGTGAGCAGCGGTGAGCTTGTCGAAACCGTCGGCTCGAAGCTTTTGAGTAACGCCATCGATCTGCCAAGGAGCCGTTGAGCAGGCAGGGTAGTAGTGTTGCCACGAAATATTCACCTTGAGGAAGGTATCGATATCGGGGATCAAAGCAGTTTGGTAGTCGGCCAAATCGAGAAGGCGTGCGTAGTCTTCAATCACCGTTTCAGGTGATGTGTATATAACCGCTACTTTGCCCATCTTGGGTTCAGCATGCGGAATGTCGGGCTGGGTTAGAACCCGCCCCTCGTCTCTGATCATCGAGACCATTAGTAACTCTCACCCTCTTGGTTGCGCCACCGAATTGATCGGCGTTCGACACATTCGTCACATTTCAGATCAAAAGCGTAGCGGCATCCCACTCAATGCCCAAACGTTTTGATTGCAAAGACAGTGTATCTTTGGTCGAAATCACACCACTACTCGCGCTCTATCCAGATTTGACCCAACTCAACTCAAACCCAATCATCGATTCTTGCACCCACGTGCTTCCTGAATCATTCGCCGCCGATCGTGAGCGACTCTCTCGATCTGACAGCACTTTCCGGACTTTGTTTGTCGATCCAAAGGCGAAATTCTCAACGTACGACGATCTAATCACATCGATGGACGAAGCAGGTGTCGACGTTTCTGTGTGCGCGGGATTCGGGTGGACCGACCCTGAAGTCGCTCGTATTTCGAACGACTACAACCTAGAGGCAGCTCAATCACACCCAGACCGACTCGTGGCTTTTTGCAGCGTGAATCCGCTCTGGGGCGAAGATGCCGTGGAAGAAGTAAAACGATGCCACGCCGCCGGAGCCAAGGGCATCGGAGAGCTTCATCCGAATACACAGGGCATCCTCGACGCCGATCTCGCCGCACTAGCGCCAGTGTTCGATACGGCGAAAGACTTGAAAATGCCGATCCTCATGCATGCATCGGAACCTGTCGGGCACGGGTATCCGGGCAAAGGGAGCGTTACTCCCGAGCTTCTGATGGCACTTGTGAATGCGTTCCCAAACAACAAGTTCATATTCAGTCATTTCGGAGGCGGATTGCCGTTCTACGGATTAATGCCCGAGGTGAAGTCGGCTCTCAAGAACGTCTATTTCGATTCGGCAGCGTTTCCGTTCCTCTATCGCCCCGAGGTATTCGATGTTGTTGCTCGTTCAATAGGAGCCGACAAAATCCTTTTCGCCAGCGATTATCCGCTCGTTAGCCAGAAGCGTGCGCTCGACGAATTTGCGAAATCGGGACTGCCGGCAGATCAAACTCAGATGGTTCAGGGTGCGAACACTGCCAAGCTATTGAGAACGCGCATATAACACCGACAAACACCAAGGTTGAACTCACAACTGGGGACTCCACCTAATACGACTTCACGATTTACCTATGCCTGAATTTGCCTTGCGCTCAAATTGGGGCGTATATTGAATTTAGATATGAACAACGCACTCCGCACCACAACTACGAACTCGCAGCAGGCTTGTACCTGTATGTGTACCTGTACGCCCGCAGGGGTTCCTAGTTTTGCGTGTTGCACTTGTTGAAGTAATCCAAGTCGCAACGTAGAGAAGTTAGAACCCCTGTCGCAAAACAGGGGTTTTTTATTGCTCCAAAAAAATGCAACCACCCCGCCATCAAGCACATATCTATAACGGAACCAACATCATGATCAACATACTCAAAATCGCTCTCTCTGGCTTACGCAAGGCCGTCGACTCCGCCCAAGGACTCGCCATTGAAGCCGACTCGTTAACATCCGCTCCCAAAAGCCGCTAGGCCTTAGCCGATCTGTCATCCTGAGCCCGACCTCCACTGAGCAAGTCGAACGTGTCGAAGGGTCAACGGCAAACGTCGCCATACACGCCAGCGATTCAAGCCGAATTTCCCGAAATCCCAACGAAACACCGGGTTAAGCGGTGTAACATTCCGCCTCAACAGAGGCATCGCACACCAAACTTACGAATAAGTGCGATGAGGGGATTTCAGAAATGCCGGCTCTCACAGCTGAACAAAAAGATCATTTCGAAGAATACGGATTCGTACGCGTTGAAAACGTGTTCGATCCGGAAGCCACGATCGACCCCGTAATCGACGAATACGCTGGGGTTCTCGATTCGCTGGCGGAAAAACTATTCGCTGAAGGCAAAATCACATCGACCTACTCCGAACTCGAATTCGGCGACCGCGTAACGAAAATCTACGTTGAGTCGAACGAAGTTCATAACCAGTATTTCGATTTCTCTCTCCCGCAGACCGGCGTTCTATCCGACACCCCGTTCTGGGCAGGTCCGGCAGTATTCAACGCCCTTACCGCACCCGGTGTAATCGACGTTGCGGAATCAGTCGTTGGCGGAGAGGTCTACTCGAACCCCGTTCAGCACGTTCGAATCAAAATCCCTGAATCAGTATCTCCACGTGATGAAAACGGCAACGTTATGTTCGGCGTAAGCCCTTGGCATCAGGACGCTGGAGTCATCAACGAAGCAGCCGACAAAACTAATCTCCTAACAGTCTGGTTCCCTCTCATGGACGCCGGCGTGGAAAACGGCTGCCTGACGGTAGTTCCGGGTTCCCACCGCGGCGAGTTACTGACGCACTGCCCCGGATATAAAGACCGCCCCGGACTACAAATTCCAGAAAATCTCTTCAACGTTGGCGATTCGATGCCGGTTCCAGTGAAAAAAGGCGATGCACTGCTGCTCACTAAGAAAACGGTTCACGCATCACTCCCGAACATCAGCAACAGCATCCGCTGGAGTTTCGATCTGAGGTACCAGCCAACTGGCGAAGCGACTGGTCGCGACGTGTTCCCAGGGTTCGTAGCACGCAGCGAATCGAATCCAGGCTCAGAACTACACGATTCAGGCACGTGGTACGAAATGTGGAAAGACACCCGCGATTCACTCGCAAGAGGTGAACAACCTTCGTTCAATCGCTGGAACCTAGACGACCCTTCATGCGCGTAATTACGACCGCATGATTCCGACTTCAGCCGAACTAGAAACGCTCCGTGAAGCCGGAAAAATCGCTTCCAACGCTCGAAACTGGGCTGCGGAAACGATCAAGCCGGGCTATCTATTACGCGATCTCCAAGAGGGCATGGAAACGATGATTCGCGAGGCGGGCGCTCTGCCTCCGTTTCCATCTCAGACCAGCAGAAACAACGTAGCCGCGCACTATTGCTCGTCGCCAACCGACAACTCGCGTTTTGAAGAAAACGACTTGGTGAAAATTGATGTCGGAGCTCACATCGACGGGCTAATTGTCGACACCGGAGTTTCCGCCGATCTCTCAGAAGACCAACGCTGGAAGAGCATGATAGGTGCCGCTTCCGACGCTCTCGATGCGGCAATTGCCATGTGCTCACCAAACGTCGAAGTTGAAGATATCGGAGAGCGAGTTGATGAAGTCATCACCAAAGCGGGCTTCAAGCCGATCCTGAACCTTACGGGGCACGGTCTAGGCAGATACACCCTGCACGATCACCCACAAATCCCGAACGCAAGAATCGGACTAAAAGGATCACTCGAAGCCGGTTCGATATTTGCTATCGAACCATTCGCAACGTCTGGGCGCGGATACATCAAAGACGACGGCAAGCCAGAAGTGTTCATGCTTGAACGACCGCCAAAGCCATCGAACAAAATCGATGCCGAAGCATTTGCCGAAATCGAAAGCTGGCGAGGTCTGCCGATCGCACGACGCTACTTCAACGATCTTCCCAAAAAGCCGTTCGAGCGAACCCTTAAAGAGCTAATCAAACAGGGTGTAATGCGCGAGTACCCTCCTCTTATCGAAGTAACGGGGCATCACGTCGGCTGGAAAGAACACTCGATCTGGCTCGGCCCACTCGGACCCGAAATACTCACAGCGTAATCGTCGGCCCCAATGTAGCGAACAAAATCGGGTGTGAAAATTTACAAGTGTCATCCTGAGGTTCTCGAAGGACGGCAGTTAAGGCACAATATTCTAGTCCGCAAACTATCACTTGCATCAGAGAATCATTTGACCTACAAAAAGATAAACGGCGTCATACCAATCCTTCAAACACCGTTCGACAACAACGGTGGCATCGATACAACGGGTCTTCGTGCGGTGGTCGAATACAACATCGATGCCGGAGTCAACGGAGTTGGCATCGCGCTCGCGAGTGAAGTTCAACTATTCAACGAAGCCGAGCGAGATTTGCTGCTGAAAACAGTTGTCGATCAGACCAACGCCAGAGTTCCTGTTGTGATGAACACAGGAGCCGGAGGAACCGACCTCGCCGTGTACTACAGCAAGCGTGCCGAGGAACTTGGCGTTGATGCCGTAATGATCACCCCTCCGAACTCCGGAGTAGGCTCTTCAAATCCCGAAGCCATTCGCCAGTATTTCCGAAGCATCGCAAACGCAGTAAACGTGTCGGTCGCACTCCAAGACGTGCAATTCGCCCAAGTTGCTCCGCAGATGGTCGCCGAGATGTCGAACGAACTAGAAAATATCGTCGCTTGCAAGATGGAAACACCGCCTACGGCAGCCCGAATCGCTGCGACTGTCGAAGCTGTTCAAGGCAAGATCACCGTACTCGGCGGAGGCGGTGCAACCTACCTCATGGAAGAGCTATCGCGTGGCAGCACCGGAACGATGCCGTTCAGCTCCACTCCGGCAGAGTTCGTGGAGGTTTTCAAGCTCTACAAGAACGGTGATATCGAAGGTGCAACCGAGCTATTCAATCTCCGAATCGCCCCGCTTTGCCACTTGGTTAGCCAAGCGCCCGAACTCGCCATAGGCTTCCACAAGCAAATACTCAAAAAAAGAGGCCTGATCGAATCTGCAACCGTCAGAGAACCCGCTGCCAAACCCGACAAACACACCCAGCGAGACATCGACGCTCTACTAGAACGAGTGATCGTTTAGCTGCTTGGTACCAAGGTTTTGGACAAAACGCAGTAAGTAGCCATCGGGGTCCATCACCCACAACTGCATTTCACCGTGCAGCAAATTGTCCTGTCGATGCCATTGTTCACGTATAGGAATTTTCAATGAATGACCAGCAGTCTCCAACGAGATCGTAATCTCGTCAATGCCGTCGACTCGAATGGAAAAATTAATTCCTCTCCCGCGAGGAGTGTCCAAATCCCCGGTTCGTGAATGCTGATTGTCATTGTCCTGTAGCAACATAAGCTGCGCCGACCCAATTGAAAGAAATACAAAACTCTCTTCAGGCCGCTGATATTCAACGCGAAAACCCAGCACATCACGATAGAAAGCGAGTGATTGTTCGACGTCACTGACAATCAGTTCAGGAATGAGCGAACTAAATTCCATAGAAGACAATGTCCAACCCACTCACCCGCCGAAGTCGAACTCTAGGCCTACGCCCTGCGCCTTCGCCTGTTCGTAGACCTGTGCCGCACAGGAAATGTCCTGTACCGCCAGACCGACACTCTTGAACAGAGTGATCTCCTCATCGTTCTCACGACCCGGCAGTGTGCCATTAATGACCTCACCGATAGAACCGTGAATGTCGTCAGCCGACAGCACACCCTCTTCGATCGGAATCTGAATATCACCAGCTTCGTTCAAGCAAGCCTGAACCTGATCGCAAATAATCTTCGACTTCACAACAGTCGCTGAATCGAGTTCACGAACCCCAGCAGCGTGCGATCCAATCGCATTGATGTGAGTACCCGGCTTCCACCAGGATCCATCGACCACTGGTTCAACAGCACTGGTAATCAGCGTAACAATGTCAGATTCTCGAACCAATCCCTCGGCACTTCCAGCAACTTCAACCGAAATACCGGTCGTAGAAGAAAATTCCTCAGCAAACGCCTGCTTGGCGGCATCGTCACTTCGTGAGTAGACGAGAATCGTCTCGAGATCGGCCGATTCTGCCAATGCCAGCACCTGACTTCGAGCCATAACTCCGGTTCCCAGCACTCCAGCAACCTTCGAGTCTTTTCGGGCAAGATGCTTCGTCGCAACCCCACCACTAGCACCGGTTCGAACACCGGTAAGAAGTCCGCCGTCCATCGCAGCAACTACCACGCCAGTCTTGTTGTCCTGAACTAAAATCGTGCCAATCGTGGTCGGCAATCCGAACTTGGTCGGGTTCTCTTTGTAGACCGTCACCGCTTTGATTCCGAGTGCTCCACCCGATTTCAAGTACGCCGGCATGTAGGCGATCCAACCACCAACTGCGGGATCGATCATCACGGTGCGATCCGGCATCTCCGCAGTGCCCGCCGAAAGCTCGCCGAACGCCGCTTCGACTACGTCGATTGCCTTTGACATTGGAAGTAGCTTTTGTACGTCGGATCGGTTCAGCAGTAGCGCCAAGAGTATTCTCCATCTCGGATGAGTTCGCTGGGTACATCAGTTCAAATACACCCACATTGTTTGAATTACGGTCGAATTATAACGATGGTCTTTCTTCGATCGAGAATCCGCAGCGAAATCCTTTCGGTTCGCATCGCTTAACACTTAGTTCACCCGAAGAACCGATTCGAATGTATCGTTGATGTAATAGAAACTGAATTAGAGCGATGGCCTTTTAGGACGCACGTGTGACGAAATCGAACGACAAAGATCCCTGGATCGGCGGAGAATCAACCCCTTCTCCCGAGCCCAAAGCTGAAGCGAAAGCCGAAGATTCGGCTGAACCTGACGACGCGATCAAGGCCAACGAAATCACTGAAACACCCGAAACGGTAGTCGAGCCTGAGAAGGTCGATATACCTGCGGAAGACAGTGCTGATACTGCCGAAACGCCCGAAGCAGTTGTAGATTCTGAAACAGTCGATGAATCTCCAGAATCCGACGACCAAGAGTCAGATGAAGCTTCAGAGGATGGCTTCGTGCCATCAGTAGTCCCGAAACGGGATCGCAATATCGGTGAAGAGCCGTACCACGGCGGCCGAGGTCGAGGCGGATCGTCTCTTACATATACCCCTAAGTCCGAAGCGAACTACGTTCCGGCAGAACCGAAGCTCTACGTCGCTCCCGGCATGGAAGATGACGACGGTGAGGAAAAGTTCGGATTCCCTGAAGTTCCCGAAAACACGCAGCGATTGTTTATTGCGATCGAAATCCCACGCGCTGTGAAACGTGAGCTTTCCGACCTGCCAAAAAGTTTCATCCCACGAGAGTACGAGCGTGTTCGATGGATCGGCGAAGAGGCGATGCATTTAACGCTCAAATTCTTGGGCGACGTGCCGATCGAACAAATTCCAGATATCAAAGCAGCTCTCGAGCAGTCTGCAGAATCGACCGGACGCTTCCAGATGAAAATCGGTCGAACCGGCTGCTTCCCGTCGTTCCGCGACCCACGTATTTGCTGGGTCGGGTTCAATGGCGAACTACGACGACTTGAACAACTC